>Ga0302325_10024880_pt1 | contig 12447 bp, 4 predicted proteins | sample Palsa_T0_2_FD_201948 | JGI IMG/M metagenome (GOLD analysis project Ga0302325, IMG submission 201948) | Peat permafrost microbial communities from Stordalen Mire near Abisko, Sweden - Palsa_T0_2 | ecosystem: Environmental > Terrestrial > Soil > Palsa > Peat permafrost | place: Sweden: Abisko...
CCCATCACCACCGTTCACATAGCCACCATCCACCACTTCCCCCCTCCTAAAACCCGCATTCTGCACCACTCTCTCACTACCAACATTCTCCGGATCAATTTTCGCCACCAATTTCCCCTCAACTCCCTCCCTTCCCTCTCCTATCCACAATTAGCACCAAGTCCAATCCCACCCCTCCCATCCTCTCAACATAATCACAAATCGATAACTAACTTACGTTTCGGGTCCCAGTACAATTCAACAAACATCCTCAAAGCCTCGCTCGAATATCCTTTCCCCCAAAAGTCCGACAGAACCCCATACGCGATCTCCACAGCATCGCCTTGATTTTCTAGGATGCGAACGGCACCTACTATGCCTATCATCCTCGCTTTTCCATTTAGAGTAGAGAGTGTGGAACGTAGGAGGATGGCGTAGTTGTCAACCCACGGTCGCTCGGGAGATGCTATCCATTTTTCGAGGAGGGATCTGGTAGATTCTATGGTTGGGGAAGGGCGACGAGTTCTGGGGGTTATGAATATCATCTTTCAATGAATAAAGGTTCTGATTGAAGACTCACGAAAAGCTAAGTCCCTTCTCATCGGTCATGATCGCATGAAAATCTTCTAGATGATCTATGCTTAGAGGCTGTAGCCACAATCTTTCCGATTCCGCTGCGTATTGTGCCATTTTTGCCACTCCAATTAGACTTGTGAAAAGATGGAACGTAGGATGCACGAAGGAAGAGAAGGGGGTAGTTAGATGAGTCATCAGGTTTCCTGAGAGTTTCAGAAAAGGGGCAAGTAAGCGACCAAGAAAAGTCACCAGAGTTATGCCGAGAGTATGCACCGTGCTTGTGCAACCTGCTAAAAGAGGATGGTACACCTGCCACTGGCTCGGAATGCAACTTTAAAGTTTTAAGAAAGTAGATTTTTGCGATAATCACACATATCACTCACCATGGGATTAAACTGTGTGTCTATCTCTGGAGAAAGTGAACCATTATCGAGCAGATTCGGAGATCTTATTAAATTTGGGGGAAAAGATAACTCATAAATCACACCTTTCCAAATATAATCTGACAAACACTGGGAATTTGCTGTCACAAAAGGATTCAGTTGTTAACGAAGTGTGTTCTGCTCCCTTCTCCTTGTAAAGTGAACGTGCAAATGTCGTACGTTTGTCTTACAGAACTCGATAAAGACCAAGCTCTATTCAAGTGTGAACCTGTTGGATCAAAAAGATGATTTTGGAGAAGACTGAAGTTCCATTCATTAAGGAGGGTACTCCCTCAGTTATATACTAAATAAGAGAAGTAAATGGAACCTAATCTAAGTAATGAAAACCGATTAAAGCCAAAGGAAGCCTATTCTACCTAGAATATGATCCTATTGCCTGGTAGGCAACTGCTATAGTGAGTCATTTTAATGAAAATAATGAAACTAGTAATAGGCAACTCAAATAACCCATGTAGACTTGAAGTCTGTACTCTGAAGCCTGTTCTAAATCAACAGAACCTGCCCACAAAACTCCGCCCTTGGAATTGCAATATTGAGAATTTTCCGGAATGGGAGCCAGTTAACCGTTGCGTTTCCCTACTTTCAAAGGATTGGAAATAGACTTCACCCTCAGCTGACAAGAGTACCTTGATGAAGTCACTTCATAACCAATGTTCATCGACGGGGGTGAGTTGCGATCTGGGAGCAATTGGTGCAAGTTATCTAGATGATTTTGATGAGTTGAGCTCCTTTCTCCTGGGTTTGAGGTGGAATTTATAGCTACTCAACCTGAGAGAGTTTTTGAAATAGGAATGCTTTCTATATCCAAAAAGAAAATCATGCAAAAGGCCTGCTCAGGTCCAGGACTTCCCCTTAGAAATAGTGATCTTTGAGAAAGGATAAAAGGAAGGGATAGGAGGTTGATATATATGAAGTGCAGAGAGTTCCATTGCCATCCCAAATCCAGCTAGCTACGCGCCTATCTTGGTATATCCACCAAAGGTCCGATCCAAATGCTACCTTACCAACCCCCCCTTTATCCTATCTCCAATCCAACAATACAAATTATATGCAAACTTTTATCTCATCAATTAATCCACCTTAAACACAAATCCTTTCACTTCCTTCTACCCTCACTCTTCAAACTCCCATTCCCCTTCAGCGCAGGAGCAGATACTAGTTTCCTTGGTCCCGTTCCGGAGAGCGCTAATCGTCGACCAATATTGCCGAAACAGACGCAGCTGCAGAATAGCACAGAGAGGATCCAGATTCCGCCTTCGATACTCTCTCTGGATACTAATTCTCCTAGTATGTTGCTGTTTGGTAGGCGGCTGTGCCGCGAGGTGTAGTTTCGGGGGAGGGAGGTGGAAGATGCAGGACTGGGCATCATGTCCGGGTTTGAGACGAGGAGGAGCGCTGTGCCCGTTGCTCCTACGGCGGTGGAGAGGATGAAACCTGGTTTGGAGCGGTCGATTAGGTACCAGAGCACTGGGTTGACGAGTGCAAGGGTTAAGGAGGCTTGCATGGTCGAGGCCCAAGGGAGTTTGCGCTTTGGAACGTTAGTTCGAGAAGGGTAGAAGAGAGGGAGAAAACGTACAATAGCATAAGCAATCCCCACAAACGCGCCGACACTCCTCACAACAGGCGTCCAATCGGCGCCAAAGACCCCCGCATTACTACCACCCTCCTCCTCATTCCCAGGACTAGAGCCACGCGCGCCACTCTTCTCAAAAACGGGTGTATCCAATTCTGGCACCGCAAACAATGTATCTATCCAGGGTAACAGACTCCCCAATGCAACGCCAGCAATTCCCCAGAAGAGTAAATACCCAATGTCGTTCCTAGGCTTGATAATCCCCTCAACTTGGAACGGGGCAAGCTGTCTATCATCATGTAAATGCCGCACTAACAATCCATATCCCATTCCCATCCCAAAGAGCAAGATTCCTCGAAGGACAAGCGCCAAGACGACTGAAACGGTGGATGATCTGTGTGGAGGAGGAGCTGTTGACATTCGACGAACGGGAGCAGAGAGGGAGGTTGTTCGCGGAGTTTCTGCGCCGTTTCCCCATGATGTTGAGGGTTGTTCGAAGTCGCGGTCTGTTTGGTAGCCCGTGGGGGAGTAGATGCCCAGTAGAGTCGACGAGGTGAGGTTTAGGATTGAGTGTGTGCGGGAGGGTGTTTCGTCTGGATTCGAAGGCGAGAGTAGAGGAGAGGAAGGCTGTTGAGGCGTTGAGGCGTTGTCGAAGGGTCTGCGAGGTTTGGGACGGTGGATCTTGGGTGAGGATGACATTGCGAAGTGAGGGAGTTCGTATGCTCTACGGAGGGTCTGTCCGGGGTTTGTAGATCGTATTATAGTTTTCCAGAAAGCTTTTGGGGTCACACGGTGACCATTGAGTATCGAATAGGTGTAAATATAGGTCGCAGTTTTGTGTGACGTCGCTATAAATTTGTGTATGCTGCTCTTCGCGTGCAGGCAGCAATTGGAGATGCTCTCAACAAAATTCGACCTCGTATTCGGTACTAAAAGTATGTATCCAATGTAGAAGGTGTTGAAAGAGCGACGTGAAGAGTAAAGAAGAGAAGGAGAGAAGGAAAGAGACGAGAAGAGGAGGAGAGCACGTGAAGGGGGTCGTCGCACTGGATCAATCGATTCGGCCGTTCAGCTCTTTTACGCTTCCATTGGTGGTGATGTCTGTGCTGGTCATCTGCGCTTCACATGTTCTGCCAAGCCACACATCGCACATCGGCAGAGATGCGAGCTGATCGCCGACGCGCCAGCCGAGTTGGGACTAGCGGATGCCGGTCCCAGCTAGCCTTGGCTTCTTTGGCTCTTCCAGCCTTCACTCCCTTTTCGCCTCACCACGAGACGAAAACCAACAACACCAGGAACTTTGCCGGTACCGCTACCGAGTATAGAGATGAATAGCTTTTGCTAAGCGTCCTTTCGTCTGCAAGACAGTGGGCGACGAGCTTCCGAGCTAACGAAAGACTAAGACGGCATAATAAGAATCCGAAACGTTGACCAGAGAGAAGCATGTGAAACTGCAAGAGGTAAAGCCTTGGTGTTCGAGTCCAATCAGCAATTCTCGATAAGATTCAGATGGATCTCTGATTCTGCATTCTGCGCCGTGCGTGTGGCGAAGTCTTGATGAGATGCAACCCTCAAGGGATGAACAAGCTCTTGAGATGGACATCACGTGTTAGTCCTGTCAGGTGATCTAAAAGTCGTCGCATTTTTGGTTCCTCCGTTCCGTATGCTTCTTTCGATGCGTTACCAAGCCTTCAATTCCCCCCAGCCCAAATGCATATCCCAAATCATTCGTCGAGTGTTTCCATCCATGTCCAGACCCTACGTTCAATCTCCTCCTTCGTTACCACAAATATGTCGCGGTCCTCCCATCCCTCCCTCTCCCCGCCTTGTACCACCGTTCTGTCTGTATCCTCATCCGACGTCCTCTGTGTCTCCCCATCCAAGTCCAAGTCCGATATTTCATCCGTCCTGCAGATCCTGACCCTAATCCAGCCCTCTGGTATGCCATTTGTCTTCTGAACCTCGCTGCTACTGTTTTCGATACCGTCGATTGCGTTGTTTGTCGAAAAGTGATCCAGGAGCCAAGACGGAGCAATAATCAGGGTAAATATGAGTACGAAGAAGAAACTGCTGATGAGTCTGGCGAAGCCAAGGCCGACAAAGAGAAGTACGTTCCAGAGTATTGTGCCAAGGATCGAGCCAAGATTGATCAGAAAGTTGCGGAGGCCATTACGAGAAGAGCTCAGAAGAATCAAGATGTGAAGGGCGAGCATCGTGGTCATTGTGAAATAGCTATACCAGTATTAGCAACTATCGTTGAGGTCTAGGAGATTGAAGCCTGCCAGTCAGGAGCAAGAGAAAGCCAGGATGAAGAAAATAGGATCGTCAGCCTCAATCATCGAATCTTAAAGATTGTGGATGAGGGGACGAATCGGGATTATCACAGACTTGCCAAACGATCGCTTTTAATCAAAACATGTGAATATTCTGCTATGAGTCTCCCAAGCGAAGTGGTTAATGTTGATGCCGTCCCAGAGAGGCCAGTTTTGTTGGCTTTCCCAGTATCTAACTTTCTTAAATTTCTTTCATTTTTCCAACTGTACTGAACCGTTAGTAGGGACTGTTCGATACTGTCGCTTCCCAGCAATGTGGATTCCATTAACCAATTGGCAAATTTTCACTGATAAGATGGTTGGTCTCTTCAGGTGAATTGATCGAGGAAAACTTGTAGATAGATGTGAATGTCCTACACAAACTGAAACATTATCAAAATCTCAAGCTGTCTCTACCCCAAAGGCACTCTCCTCTATCTTTGGTATAAAATGCAGCTTTAGTACTTGGCAAACCATTGAACATAGACATGTGTGGAAACCTGATAACAAGGTGGCTCTTGAGGTGTCTTTCGAATATCTTGCTCGTCAAAACATTCCTTTAGCACATCAACGCACAGCATGTTATGCTGGCTACCGATTTTACAATTTGATTATCATATGTATTACACAGACTTGGGCAGGGGTACGGGTAAAAAAGGATGGATCCGGGAGAAATTAGCTCTGGATACTATCTAAAGCGATTTTTTAATAGATGGATATCCTCTATTGGAAAATAGGGATGGTTTTAGGGGATTATAATGTTATGGACCCTATTTTAGAGTAAGGTTTAGGGGTGAAGTGTATACTTATTCTTCTAAAACTATTACAATTTTACTACTATCCTCACTAATTTTGATCTTTTCTTTATTATTATTAGGGTCTAATATTCTTTAGCTTCCCAAATATAATACATATTATATATTCTTACTTGATATACGCGTATGCTTTTTAGAGATTATATTGCTAGCTATACTAAATACGCGTTTGGAGGGAGTAAAGGTCGCAGGAATTGCATAGTAATCGCGGGCTATTTAGCAGATAATCGGGAAGTTATAAGCCTTTAATAGCATATATAATAGTTAAGCTTCTAGTGTTAATTTGCAGTAAATTAATAGCTCCTTTAGCTACCTAATTACTTTGTTGCTCCTTGTAATTGATTCTATTGCAAGTATATTTGCTATATATTTGTCAAATCTGTTTAATAGATTAACTTGCTATGCTTTTTGCCCTTTAACTTTAAGAGTTTATAATCGATTATTGCGTGCATTAATAGCCTTATCTTTAAGATATTGCTATTCAAGCTTTGCTAAGCTTATTGCCCTCTTTTAATATTGCGAAAATATATGCTAAAAGTGGCTTTTAGCGCACTTATAGCTTGTAAATTCGATGCCTCTTAACGCGTTAAAAAGATATTCTAGTGCTTTTAGCTTATATTAAAGATTGCAAACAATTACTATAAACAAATAGTGTAAAGAGATAGCTTCTTTATAATAATTAGTTATAATTGCATATATAGCTTTAGCTGCAACTTTAAGGATAGGCTAATTGTTTTAAGCTTGCTAAATGTTTAATTGATATAAGATATAAAGGTAATTCGGGATAGTATTATAAAGTGTAAAGTATTTGTTTACTTGCAATTATATTATAAGTTTTTTAAAAATATTAAAGAAGATAGCTATCTCTTTAAGGGTATTTTAATCGTTATTTGTTAGAGTTAAATTCTCTTATATAAACTTATCTTAAGTTTATATAGTTAATATTGCTTTAATAGCTTTCTTTATCTTTAAACTCGTATTTAGCATCTTGTTTATCGAATTCCATTATATTAGTATGTTGTATATAAAGTTTATATACTTGATTTCGAGCATAGCGCATATGTTTTTAAGCTAAGTGTATAATAGCTTTTATAATTTAAAGATAATTGATAAACTACAAAGCTTATAAAAGGCAAAACGTTTAGTAGAAGGAGCAAGAGGTACTTAGTTATTTGTATAGTAGTAATCGGAGAAGTATTCTTTAAGTTTTGCTTTAATTGCTTTAAGAGCTAAAAGTTAAATATATTAGTTTTGTTATAGTAAACAAATTAGCATTTAAATTCCTTGCGCGCTTTGCAAAAATACTAAGAGGCGTAAAGAGCTTAAATGCTAATTTGTCTATTAAAAGTAAAGTAAAATGCTTACTAGCTTAAATTGCAATATTATATATATATGCGATATACCTTATATTACTATCTTTCTAATTAAACTTATAGCAAAATATAGCTTAGTTTAATTTATTTATAGCCTCTTATTATATTATTATAATAGCTTTAAACTTATTTAGTATTATATTATTTAATGAAGCGTTATCTCGAGTTACTAATATAATAGCGCAAGTTATATATAATCAATTTATAACCTCGAAGAGCTTTTAAGCTAAGTATAAACTATTATATATAAGATTTGTTAATTTAATAATATTTAAAAGTATAAACTCTATCTTGCTATCTATTTTATATATAATATACCCTATAATAGCAATATAATCGAGCTTATTATTGCTAGCTTAGTTGTCACGAGCGCCAGATTCATAGCCCAGGAACGAGCGTTAGTTGAATGGTCCCAATTACGACTATTTAAAGCTAAGGAAAGAAGAGGTTATTTACAAAGGATCGGTTTGTACAAATACTCGAGTTTTGCCGCTCCACACCGCTTATGCTAGCCGCACTAGTGCACGTGACCACGTGACATGGAATGGAATTCTAGAACTGTAATATTACCCCCCCCTTCGAGAAAGCTTGTCCTCGAGCTTCGTATTTTGTAATTATATAACTATATTATCAATTTCGCAGTTTCTTTGCAAAGTCACATGACTTAGCTGCCTTGTTTGTTAAGCCGCCCTTAGAGGGGGAATTCCCTCTCTTATAGCAGCTTAAGTTTTTAAGCTCGAAACCCAAATTCCTTAAGTTCTTTAGCTTAATTCCTTTAAATTATTATCTTCCTTAGCTTTAAAGAACTTATCCTTTTACGCGTATTTTAGCTAGTAAGCTAAGTTCCTTAAAGGGCCCGGTCGATTAGGGTATATATAATAGAATTCTTGCAAAGTAATAAGGCTATTATTTAATAAAGAAGCAAGATATTAATTAAGATTAAGATTTTAGCCTTTCTAGTTTACCCGATATTATAATTAACTACAAAGAAGCTTTATTGCTAGTACTTTTTATACCTTATACTCCTCTTTGCCTTCTTACACTTTTATTAGATTGTATTTTAGATTAGTTTAGCTAAGTAATAGGTTTTTAGGGTCCTTGCATAGCTTTTTAGTATAAAATACCGGGTATACCTTAATCGATTCTAGTAGCTTAAGCTTAAAAGAGTGCCCGATTTGCTTTAAAATCTCGTATAAGCTATTTATTTGCTATGCTAATTTATAGCTCGGTTAATCGTTTTTTTAATGCTTTACTATAACTTAAACTTTATCCTTTACTTTAAAATCTATTACGCAATAGTATTTATTTGCTTGTGCCGCATATTATTATTAAAATCGAGTTATATTTCTTTATATAATACTTTAAGATTCGTGTAATCGTTTTATTAAGGCTTTAGCCTTTATACGGTTTAATTTCTCCTTTAGCGTATAAGCTTTAATTAGGGTCTCTTAGTTAAATGATATACGCGGTTTATATCCTTTTTTAGTTAAAAATAGTAATTAGCTAATAGTTTTGTGCTATAAGGAAGCTTACTAGTAATTTACAATCGATATCTATTTATCTTAGTTATCCTAATAATAGTTAATATAAGGGCGTAATTATTAATTAAAATACTAGTTTACAATTTTTATTTAATTATTAGTTTGCAAGTAATTCGCGGTCGATAACTTAAGCTTAGTATTAATACGCTTGCAAAACTTGTTTTAAAAGTCTAATATAAACTAAGGGCCTTAATCGGATATAATTGTCTTTAAAATGCTAATATGCTATATTACGTGTAATAGAAATAACGGAGCTAATTCGCGGGCTATAATTGTGTCTTATATAAGTATTATAATTGGCTATTTTCTTAGCTTATCTACAAATATAGCTATTATATTATAGCTAGCTTTACTTTTAAGACATTTTTTAAAATCGACTATTATATGCTACTAAAGCCGATCCGGAATAAGCAAAGGGTGCAAGAACTTTAGTTTCTTATCTCTAAGAATATGCGAGTGATAGCAAGTATAGCAATTAGCTTAGTACCGATTAATATCCTTCTTTTAATCCGGCTAATAATATTGTTATTATAATAAATAACGTAGTTTAGTTCGTCTTAAATAATTAAAAAGAGGTTAATTGTAAACTTTATAAATAATTGCAATATGCAAAAGCATCTTATTTGTAAGTATATTATTTAGCATATATAGCTTTTTATATTATAATAATAAGCTATCCTTTAATTGCTAAGTCTTTTCTTATTCGAATTTTGCTTTTATATAAAGCTTTGCTAAGTTAAAGGACGTTCGATTAGCAATTAAGATCTTGTCGAGTAGCTAAATGCTATTATATAGCTAAGAGGTAAAGTTTGCTATAAGTTTTAGTTCTTGTTTTAGTGCAATTTTTATAAGGGCTAATTATAAGTCCTTTATAATTATAAAATTAATCTTTGTGTAAAGGAGCAAAACTTAAGTTTTATATTCCTTTATAACTTTACCTTACTCCTTTATAACTTTACCTTACTCCTTTATATCTTTATACTTTTTACTTAAAGCATTTGCTTGTTTGTTCGACTTCTTTGCCCGGTATATAAGCTTAAAATAAAACTAAGAGAGATATTTTGTTTAATAAGCTTATCTTGCAAATAGCTTCTTTGTTATTATAAAGTATTTAAGTGCTTTATAATTTAAATAAACTAAAAAGGGGTTCTTTGTTTATATTCCTTCTAGTTTAGCTTGCTATTGCTTAAATGCTAAGATAATAGCTAGCATTTCTTTATTATAAATATTATAATTAAGCTAAGCTAGTTATATAATCTTTAAGAAATAAGTTATAAGGTGCTATAGCTTGCTTTGCGGGTCTTATTAGGATAATACGCTTATTATAACTTTATTTGAGGCATTTGTCTTTATTATAATAAGTAAATCGGCTTAATAATATTGTAAAATCGGTGCTATAAGCATAGCTAGCTTTAATTAGTCGAATATAGACTAGTAGCTTGTTATTTATAAGTATATAGCCCTTTTACAGGTAAGTTTATTTAAGGGCTTTGCAATTCGCTTATAATTTGTAATAAACCGCTAATAAAAGTTATAAAACCCTAAAAATAATTATATTCTTTTAATTATAATCGGTTCCTTTTAGTTCTTTATTATAATAACCTTTTCCGGGTTTACCTTAATATTATTTGTTAAAATGATAAAACTTAAAAACTTTATATAAGTAATATTAAATTCCGATTTTTTAATATCGACTTATAAACTTGCTTTATAAAGCCGTTTAAGTACTTTTCGTACGTGGCATTTGTGTTTTAAAGGGTCCTCGGAGTAAATAATAATATTATTTAAGTATATAATACAAAAATCGTTTAAATAGTCGAAAAGAATATCGTTTATATATTATTAATATATAATAAGTCTATTAATTAAACCTTTTTATAAAACTTTGCACTTATAAGACTTATAATAGGTCCGAAATGTAATAAGTTCCTTTAAATTAAAGCTTATTTATATCCGGTAAAATACTTATTAAATATTTAACTTTATATAAATCTTTGCTTTAGTTAATTGTGTAATAGTTTTATTAATAAGCGGCAACGGGTATTAATCTTTACAAGTAAAGTTATTTAATCTTCGAAAATCGATATAAAACTATAAAGAACTATTAGCTTTCTTAACAAATAGTATTAGGGACATAAAAGGTAATTAGCTAGCTTCGATAAATCCTCGATATAAGTTCTCCTCTAAAAATCTCTTTATTTCTTCGAGTTTTTGCGTAAACTATTAGCGTAAAGGAGAATAGCTTATTTTACTAGTATCCGGATCTTTTAGCTAAATCTTATAATCGTATAGCTAGTATAATAGTAGTTTATTTGATGCTATTTTTAAGAATATATCTGCAAATTTTTTAAGTTCTTTCGGTAATATTTATTATAATTATTACAATTCGGATTTATAAGGTTATTAATTTATAAGATTTAGCTCTTTTACTTTCAATTCTTGTCCTCGTTTTCGGTCCTCGAGCTTATAGTTTAATTTATATAAAGACAATAAAAATAAGGTATTTTTAAAGTACTTAAAGTTTATATAAAATGCTAAATAGCTAATCTTGCATATATTAATTGTCCTTTTAAGCTTCTTAATTCTAAGTTGCTTGCATAGCTTAAGCTTATTAGTTTAGCCTTATAAATCGTTATATATATCTTTATATTATTATTCTTAATTAGTCCTCTAAAAGGTAGCTATTCGGGCTCGATTTTTAAGCTTTAAGATAGCTATCGGCCTTTAAGTATCTTTAGCTATTAGCTTTATATATCGATTAGCATCCTTTTAATATATAAGGTTCGGGGGTTGCAATAAGAGGTTCTTTTTAATAGTTGCTAATATGCGGTTTTAGCCTTTATCTTTAAAGTAATCTTCTAACTATATTAATTGCTAGTTCTTGCAATTAATTAAAACTCTTATTTTTGCGGCTTATTTGCGTCTTAATATTATATTTTAGCCCTTTAGCCGTATAACTAGTATAAGGACCTTTATTTGTCTTTTATTTATAAGTAATATTAACTTTATATAATCGGTAATTAGCTATGCAATTTTGCTATCAAATCCTCGTATATTATATAATATAAGGAGTTATTATGTTTTCGTATTAAGGAATCGGGTAATAAGAGCTACAAATTCGGTATTAATAAAGGTATATCCGTTTGCTTTAATATTAATAAGTATATATGTCTTTATTCTTAGTTTATTACTATTAATTATATAAGGAAAAGTAAAGGAATCCCCTTTAAGCAATTAATTAAAGTCCACTTTGCATAAATCGATATTATATAACCTTAAAGTAAAGACTTCCTTTAAAGGTTATCGTTTTCCGATAACTCTAAAACTTCCTTCGATTGCTTAATAGCTTTAATATTTGCACAATAAGGGCATTTATATATCTTATATCCCGATTCCCGGCAAATAAAACACTTGCTAACATTACTTAACTGCTAACGCAAAGGATTTTAGTATATAAGCTTCGGGAGAGTATTTTAGAAGGTATTTGTATAAGGGGTAGTTAGTAAAGTAATCGTGGTTATAATAGCAAGTATAGTTGCGGATATAGGGGTGTTTGTCTTGTTTGCATTTGTATAAGGCTTGCGTACACGTAACTCGCGTTCTTTAATAGCTTTTAAGGATTAATTGTAAATTGTGCATTATTTTGCAAATTTATAGAAAGTCGATTTGGTATTAAAATGCAAAATAATTGCCTTTTAAAGACTAAAGGATAACTTGCAATTTAGCTTATACTTTAATTTTACAAGTATAACCTTAGCTTTAAAAGCTAATTGCAAGAACTTAGTATAAAATTTGTAAAATAACTAAGTCGATTTTATAAAAAGCTTCTTAAATT
>Ga0302325_10024881_pt1 | contig 12447 bp, 8 predicted proteins | sample Palsa_T0_2_FD_201948 | JGI IMG/M metagenome (GOLD analysis project Ga0302325, IMG submission 201948) | Peat permafrost microbial communities from Stordalen Mire near Abisko, Sweden - Palsa_T0_2 | ecosystem: Environmental > Terrestrial > Soil > Palsa > Peat permafrost | place: Sweden: Abisko...
GTAAGAGGAAGGGGCACAAACAGCATTATGAAGCCCCATGAATAGACCATCGTCATGTAGAATCTCCTGGACCCATCAGGAGTATTTCCCAGCGAGAGAACGAAGCAGGTCACCAGAGAACCCAGATAAACCCATTCAATAATGACCGAGACGATCTCGCCAGTCTTTCCAAGAAGTGTCGGTTGACCGAGAGCAGTAGTCAGGATCTGAAATACGAGGAAGAAGTTCCCCACCGCGAACCAAGCGAAGATCATGCTAATCAGCTGATACAGAAACTCAACCATAAACATGAACTTCCTCATCGTGCTATGAGAACTGCGAAAGATCTGATAGAAATGGACAAGCGCATAAACAGCAGCAAAGAAAGAGCCATTCAGCCAACGTCTCCGTTGCTTGATCAATTCCGGCATCTCTTCAGGAACATCCGTCTCTCCCTGCGCAGAGCAGACATATGTGAGAACCCATTTCGACTTGCGTTTCGCCACGAGCTCAAAGCATAGAATCCGATCTTCGGCAAGGTACATATTCTTGGTAAAGATATCTGCATCCAGATGGTGTTTCTCGCCGTCGAAATACTTCTCGAGAGGACCTTTTTCCCTAGCATCGTTCTGCAAAGCCACGAATCGATATGCAGAGAATGCACCTGGAAGAACGGAGATGAAACCGAATGCTGATTCCATAGGTTTATCGAGGATATTGCTCATCTTGTACTCGAAATTCTGGGCTGCGATCAGAGGATTGAGGAGCTTCTCGATGCCTTTCCCTTTCCCAAGCATAGCTTTGATTTCACCGCATGCTCCACCACAATTTGGGTTGAGTTCGAAGGCTTTCCAAAGCTCGTAGATCGACTTGTCGCCAGGTCTTGTTCCAGCATCGAGAAGAACACAGATATTCGGTTGGAGTGCCCCACCAAAAGCCTGAAGCGCCCATCTGTGAGAATTGATTTTCTTCTGATTTTTCTCCTTCAGGCAGAATATCATTTGGACGGGACATCCCATGCCGGGCTTTGTTTCCACGATGCCTTTCCGAATATCTATGGTGACTTTGGTGGTATATTCGTAAACGTGAGCAGTGACGGGCTTCATGTTGCCGTTTTCGTTGACATTTTCGGCCATGATACCGTGTTGATAGACCCCAAGTGCTGTCATCACTGCCCTCGTTCTTGCATCCAGTTTGGCGCGACCGTCGCTCACAACACAAACTACAATCTTCTTCCACCCATTCTCATCCCATAATCCCTTGTGCTTTCCTTTCATTTGGCACATGTACTCGATGTTCTTGAATACTCCCGCCATGGTCCTAGCGAACAAGACATCGTCCTCGTTGTACATCGTTACCACGATGAACAGTTCCGTCCGCCTCCGTTGTTGGAAAAGCTGTGGTCGAAGTGTGAAGCGCTCAGCTGTGAAGTCCTTGGGATCGCAAGTAACAGCTGTGTAACGCATGTGCGTGAATTCGCGCGTGAGTCCGTCTTGTCTAGCAGACTGCGCCGCTCGAATGCTATTCAGTAACTTCGGCGGAACAGGGCAATCGAACATGTAGTGGCCGAAGTTTCCTCGATTCAAATTATTTCCTTGAGGGACTTCTTGACCTAGGTGCAGCGGACGAGGTCCCACTGATACAGGCCTGGCGAGATTCTCCACACTTGCGCTGTAGAGATTCTGGTTCGAAATCGGCCTTGCCAGTAGCGGAATATCTTGTGGTTCGCTCTGGTAATTTTCGTGGTGGTATCCGGCTTGGTGTTGTGCTTCTGCGTCAAACTCGTCATCCTGGTCATGATTGGGGCCATCGTACGTGTGATAACTTGGAGCATATTCGCTGTAGGTTGGATTCAAAGTTAAGGGACTTGCACGTCCACTAGCACTATATCGGTGTGCATTGTATGGGCGGGGAGGGTAGTCTTGCTCGTCCGGAATCTGTTGAAGGTCAGAGGAAGTAATGATTTGTTAATGTAGACTGAACAAGGTCTTGTACATACTGCGATATCCGGCATTGGGATATGCCCTGACGAGCGACGATTATGTTCATACATTGGGACATCTGGGATAGGAATATGACCCGACGAACGACGGGCGTTGTGATCCCAATTTTGATCCATTTCTATACCCCGCAATTACCTTGCTACAAAGAAGTTCGAGCAACCAATTGACGAGATATAAAGAAACGAACACGCGACGATAGCGAACCCAAAAAATGATGAACAACGAGCTGAAAAGAGGGGACGGTCTCATTTTAGCTGATTCGAAAAGTAATTATAGATACCGCCGCTTGAGCCGTGTGCTCCGTAGACCTGCAGTGGGCTGAGAAAATATTGTCCAGGCGTGGCTTCCTACAAGCATTTTTGGTGGAGGTGGCTGCGGCTGAGTTGGGTGATTTGCAGCCACCAAATTTAGGAGCCGAGAAAGGGGCCTCACAGGGCGTTCTTCTCCTCAGTCGGATGTTAGTGTCTCACTAATGACTCCAGGTTCTTCAGCTTTGGAGTCGTGGCTTTAAAGAATCCCATTATTTTGAGAGGGGTTCGTGAAGCGCACCGAATCAAATACCTTTACACTGCCACAGTGCAGCCACGAAAAGGACACGCGATAGCCCAAACTGGCAGCACTAAATCTTCGGTAGTCGGGCTGGATGTACCTCGTGCTTTGCCTCAAGACTATGCACACAGTTGATTGTTTAGAATTCTGGACACTTTAAATATCTTCCAGAATTTCTAGCACATAAACATTTTATCCGATTTCTGACGAGTGTCCAACCCGGACCCTGGACATGGAATATTCAGTGCCGCTTTTCTGCCTGCGACAAGACTTTACTTCCGGATCTGCAACAGCTATTCTGCATTTGTTCGTGTACTTAATAGCTGATAAGTGTTCAGCATTTTGAAGTTGATACTAAACAGGGCAAGCAAATACCTCCTTCGCTGTTGGATATCTCCATGATTACCAAACAATGAGCTTTCCTCCAATGAAAGGCCAAAGCAAAACAACTTCCACCTCAAGATGTGGTAGCAAAACAAACCCCACCATTAACATGCGAGTTCCCAATGCCAGTATCCTTATCAATAGACTGCTGACTTTGATTGACCATACAACCCCATTGAGTTATCTGCTGGAACTTAGATGCCTTGGGAAGCCGGATGGCTTGCAGGAGGATCCTTATGGAGTCTGTTGCGTCCATCGGCACCTTCCTGCACACCAGTGGTGCCGGAACCTGTGTACTCCGATTGAGTATTAGGTCCAAGCCCAGAGCCGGCGTGCGAAGTGATGGGTTGACCAGTTTGGTCGGTGGTAGCCTCAGAAGCAGCCAAAGGCTCACCAGTCCCAGTTCCGAAGCCTTCAGTGCCTGGGAAACCCGAGGAGCCGGGAACGCCGCGGTTGCGTTCAACACCGTGCAACATATCACCGAGATCTTTGCCCTTTGGTTTCTCAGCGAGAGGTGTAGCTCCAGAGTGCTTGTCATGCTCGTGTTCTGCAACACCAGCTGCTCCTACGGCACCGGCGCCAAGCCCAGCATCACGACCGTAGTGGTGGCCAGATGAAGTGTTGTCACCAGCAAGGGCATTCTGGGTGCCAGCTCCCGTTCCAATACCGTTGTTTCCAGGTGCGGTCGGAAGTGCTTTGTTGGTATCGGCAGTTTGACCGGCGTGATGGTGCTTGTCAGATTCATACAATGCGCCCGCTCCTGCAGCACCGGCAGTAGCTATGCCGGCGTCTCGACCTTTGTGAGAATCATGGTGTTCGCGTTCTTGGCGGTCAAATTCGGCTTCCTCTTCAGGAGTGTACTTCTTGCTCTTGTCACGGTCTGTACAATGGTTAGCAGATTGTTCCAGCGCAGGTAGAAGAATGATACTCACGTAAGAAGCCCAAGAGACCACCTTTCTTTCCTTCTTTCTCCTCATGGTGGTGCTTCTTTTCCTCCTTCAACTCGTGCTTGTGTTCCTTCTTTGCATCCCTCTCGGCTTGTGTCAGGTCCTTGTCATGCTTGTGATGCTGGTCGGCTTCGTAAGCTGCTCCTCCAACACCACCCGCAACTGCTGCGTCTCTGCCAAAGTGATGATCCTTTTGTGCTTCTTTCTCTTCGTGGTGGTGTTTCTTTTCCTCCTTGAGCTCATGCTTGTGTTCCTTCTTAGCATCTCTTTCTGCTTGTGTGAGATCTTTATCGTGCTTATGATGCTTCTCAGCCTCATAAGCTGCCCCTCCAACGCCACCTGCCACGGCAGCATCTCTACCGTAATGGTGATCCTTCGAGGTGTCGCCTCCAACAGTCGAGGATTGGGGTCCAGTTGCGGTTGAGGGATAATTGGTAGAATGTCCAGTGGTCGGCTGCGTCCCCTCATGCTCTCGGTGATGCTTATCAGCTTCATACGCAGCTGCACCGACACCCCCTGCCACAGCAGTGTCCCTGCCGAGGTGATGGCCCTGTGGATCAGTCGATGCTTCCGAGCCTACATTGCGGTGTGGAAGCTCTGATGTCTGCTGAGGTGCACCGCTAATATATTGATCAGCTGAGGTCGGATTTGCATCAACTCGCGGATCGAGCCTAGAACATCAGATTGTCAGTATTTTCCTCGGTTATGAAATGACAGGACTCGATTTTCCTTACTTGTTCATCCAATCCTTTTTATGAGGACCTGCAGTATTGGGAGCTGGTCCAGGAAGCAAGCTGGCATCTTTAGTAGAGGAATCAGCTGCGGAGGTGGCTCCAGACGGGGTGTTATCGTGCTTGTGATGCTCACTGTGAATGATTGTTAGCAAAATTTGAGGTTTGACGGATGCACGAATCTCACTGCTCTGCGAGACCCGCTGCGCCTGTTGCGGCAGCAGCATCTCTACCATAGTGGTGCTCCTTATTTTCTTCCTTCAGCTCGTGTTGGTGCTTCTTTTCTTCTTTCAATTCATGTTTATGCTCCTTCTTAGCATCTCTCTCGGCTTGTGTGAGATCTTTATCATGCTTATGATGCTCGCTGTAGCTTGTTACTAAAAGTCTATAGATAGTGAGTTGCTCCACGGCTTACTGTTCTGCAAGTCCAGCTGCTCCGACTGTACCGGCACCAAGTCCAGCATCACGGCCATAATGGTGGCTAGAGGACGTGTTGTCGCTTGTCAAAGTATTTGGGACGTTCACTTGACTCTGATGTTGATGGTGATGTTTATCAGCTTCGTATGCAGCGGTACCAACTCCACCCGCAACAGCTGCATCCCTGCCCAGATGGTGCTGCTTATCAGCAGCTTCTCCGCCACCACCATGACGTTCCGAGTGTTGATGTGCATCTTCAAGACCTGTTGTGGCACTGGTATTGACAGCTGGATCGAGACGGTTGGCGGTGTCTGTAGTGTGAGGCTGTAAAAATGTGAGTAAAAGCCCTAAGAATACAGGAGCAGACAAAGCAGATGAATGGAATTTGCTTACCCCTTGAACTGCAGTTCCTGTTGGTCCTGTGAAGTGTGAAGCTCCCTGATTCGTGCCAGTATAACCACCTTGCCCGGTGCTCTCAGCAGTTTGAAGGTCGTTGCCTGTGCTTGAGGGGTATCCCGTGCCTGAGGGGTATTCCGTGCCTTGAATGTTTCCGACGCCCTGAGTATTACCAGTACCTTGAGTATCGCCGACTCCGTGAATGTTTCCAAAGCTCTGGGTATTCTGAGCACCTGCACCTGTTGTCGTGGAACCTAGTCCTCGTTCATCCTCGTGTTTTCGGTGCTCACTACCAGGAGAAAATCAGCTATGCGCCCAAACGTGGGGAAGAAAGCTCACTGTTCTGCAAGTCCAGCTCCACCAGCTGCCACAGTGGCGTCTCTTGCAAGATGATCATGACCGCTGGTGTTGGATGTGTTTGCAACCCCCGAAGTTTGATTGCCCGTGAGGCCTGACGTATTTCCTGCAGGCGTGTCATTGGCCTGAGCCAAATGACTTCCTTCACCTGTCTCTGTAACCCCCGAAGTCTGATTGCCCGTGAGGCCTGAGGTATTTCCTGCGGGCGTATCATGGGCCTGCGCCAAATGACTTCCTGCACCTGTGTCTGTAACCCCCGAGGTCTGCTTACCGGCGGTACCCAATGTTGTTTCCGCAGGAGTATCGTGGGTTTGTGCCAGATGGCTTCCTTCGCCGGTTAAACCTCCAGAGTGCGTCGTAGCTCCTGATTCTCGGCCTGGTTCATTCTGAGATCCGTCGTTGACCGTGTTGGGGGAGCTGCAACGAATTAGTATAGGCACCAGAAACTCAAACAATTGCTCTCTTACAAGATATTCTTGAGCTTGTCCATGGCTGTTCGTTCTGGGTATCAATCGAAATGCTCAAACGTTCAATCGTTATTTGGGAATGCAGTTTGGGTATTAAGAGAGAGAATTATGAAAAACGACAGAGGCATTTTCGGAAGGAAGATGTGGACGGTATATACTTACCTAGGACTGTGGAGGGGCAGATGAAGAATCAATGATGTCATCTGTGGCGCAGGCTCTGTTCCTCCACAGATCACGAGCTGCCTTGTTACAGCTGTGATATGCGAATCTGAGAAGCTTGAAGTCTTGAAAGGTTGCAAATGCGGTCATGCTGCAGCAGGGCATGGCGCCTCAAGCTCGCCATAGCTGTCAAAAGCCTGCCATTGTGCTCTGCGATTGGCTAATTCGTGTCGCCTTAGACTTAGCTCCCAGCAGGGACAATGGACCTTACGCTCTCCGGAGTCTAGATCGAGCATTGTTAAAAGCTTCTTCGGCTTTCAATTGGAGGGGCTGAAGCTTGTGACTTGTTCATAAAGAGATCTCAGATCGAAAACAGGCGGGAATCGCAGACGCGTGTAGCTTCAAGCCTAAACATCAAGGAAGAAGAGGAGGGGTCTCCGTGTAGGAGCCAATGCAATTCCAAGAAAGAGGCTACACCGCCCCCGAGGATTTGCATACCCCGCAAAGGAGGTGGCGACTGAGGTGAGTGAAGCGAGTGAGGAGCAAAGATGTCATGCGGAGGCTTTTCCTTGGCAATGTCAAAATGACACTTTCCAAATTCGCTACAAACGTGGTTAGTCAGCGTCCCCGCTCTGCTCGGGCGCTACTCAGGTTGCTCAGTCACGTTCCTTTCTCCCTTCTAATAGCCAATCATAATTTACTTACTATATCCGATTCTGCCCACGGCTGTACTTAAGGGGACTAGAATTAAAAGAAACGGGTTATTTATTTAAGTATTGAAAATGTCGAAACAGCTGTTGTGAGTTCCCGGTCACGTGACAGCTCAGGCAAATTTACTTAGCTAGTCTAGGTTAGGCTTAGCAAGATCCGGGTAGGGGGTTCTATCAACACTTAGGTGTTGACTGCCCTTCTTCCCTCCTTAACTGAATCAACCACCACTTACGCAACTAGCATTGCACGACCTACGTGACGGTGCTATACGTTACCGGTAGACCGCCAAAAAAAGATGAAATATTGTAATATTCCAAAGCTCTAATTGTTTATTCCTAGAGGAGTAGATCAGGAGAGAAAAGCATGTGATCTTGCATTAATACCCAGGCTCCCTGAAAATTTAGCGCGATGCTGTGCCCCTTTTAAATATACCGCAATAATATCTTCTCATGTATGCACTATTCCATTCTTCTTTCGAATCGATATCTTTGAGGTCACAGCAACCGTCCCGAATGAATGAATAGGCTTACCCGTACTTTTGGCTACTACCTTCCCGGAACCGCTAGACCAACCCCAACCCTGTCGAGGCTGTATACTTTTGATCTGCTGTTGATGCTGCCATGATAGATCGAAAGGTTCCGGCTCAGGAGGAAGTTGCGACTGTGGGTAGTGAGGTGTTGGAACACGAGGAGATCTCGACAGACATTGCATCGGATGACCTGAATGTTGAATCAGCAGTCCTCAGCGACGACGTCAGAGAGGATGATTCCCATTCAGCTTCACAGCTGCATTCCAACCGAGCACATGACTCCCCGCAGAAGAGATCATGGTCTACAAGGCTGAATCCATTGAAAAAACGCATTGTGCCTCCAGTTCCAGAGCATCGCGGAGTCTCAGGCGAGTATCGAGCAAACTTCCTCTCAGCACTATACTTCCAATGGATGGTCCCTCTGATGTCCGTTGGTTATCGACGACCATTGGAGCTGATGGATATCTGGAACGTCAACCCAGACCGCAATGTGGAAGCACTCTCAGACAAGTTCAAATCATCGCTGGAGAAGCGCGGGGCGACCCCGTCTAAGAAGCTGGATCCATTTATCTTGGCACTTTACGATACATTCAAGTCCGACTTCCTGGTAGGTGGCTTGTGTCAGCTCATAGCTGGTTGCATACAAGTCTTATCACCCTTTGTATTGAAGTACCTCATCTACTTCGTACAGGATGCGTACAACGCTCAATTTAATGGCGGTGTCGCTCCGCACATCGCCAACGGTATCGGATATGTTGTGGGTATTGCTTGCATGCAGATTGTCCAATCACTCTGCATGAACCATTACTACTATCGTTCAATGATTCTTGGAGGACAAGTGCGATCAGTTCTGATCGCGTGTGTACTCGAGAAGGCTATGAAGCTGTCCAACCGCGCGAAGGCTGGAGGACCCAAAGACAACGAAGAGGGCTGGAGTAATGGACGAATCAATAACTTGATGTCAACTGACACATCCCGCGTCGACACTGCATGTGTAACGCTACATCGTTGCTGGGTTGCTCCAATTCAGCTGATACTCGCTCTTGCGCTACTTTGCATCAACTTGACCTATAGTGCCTTGGTCGGATTTGGTCTCATCTGTACTGTTACGCCATTACTGGGCCGTGCGGTCAAGAGCCTGATGGTACGACGTAGAGCAATCAATAAGCTCACCGATCAGCGAATTCAAATTACCCAAGAAACTTTCAATGCTATCCGCATAGTCAAGCTCTTTGCGTGGGAATCCAAGCTGCTGTCACGACTAGCAGCGATCAGAAATATTGAGATTCAGAAGATCGCATACCTTCTAAGCATTCGAAATGCTATCCTAGCCACTGCTGTTGTTATGCCAATCTTAGCTTCTATGCTGACTTTCATTACTTACAGCCTATCGAATCATGTGCTTGATGCAGCGCCAATCTTCTCATCTTTGGCTCTGTTTAGTGCTCTGGGTATACCACTAGAGATCTTACCTGTTGCGGTTGGCAGAGTCGTGGATGGATTGGCTTCGATTCGACGGATATCTCATTTTCTCAACGCAGAAGAGCGGCAAGATGACGCTATCTGGAACACGCAAGAGGTGCCTGCCATTACCATTGATAATGCCAGCTTTGTCTGGGAGCAGGCTGCATCCCGTGGTGGAGCTGTCGCACCAGCTTTGGAGCAAAACGCTGAAATCAAGTCGAACGAAGTCTCTGGAAATCCTGACCCAGGGTCTGATGCAGATCCAGAAGGCGCGGAGAATTTCAGAGAGCCATTCAACATTCGAGACATCAATCTGGCTGTGGGACGCAAGGAGTTCATCGCTGTCATCGGCGAAGTAGGATGCGGAAAGACCTCCTTGATATCAGCTCTTGCAGGTGACATGCGCAAGACCAGTGGATCGGTGACACTCGGTGCTTCGAGAGCCCTGTGTTCCCAGACACCTTGGATTCAGAATACAACACTTCGACAGAATATCATCTTTGGCAGAGAATTTGATTCAACATTTTACGAGAGGGTTATCGATGCTTGTGCCCTTCGACCTGATATCGACATGTTGCCGAGCGGAGATCTGACCGAGATTGGTGAGAAGGGTGTGACCATTTCCGGAGGTCAGAAACAACGACTCAACATTGCTCGAGCCATTTACTTCAATGCGGATATAGTGTTAATGGACGACCCTCTCTCAGCTGTCGATGCGCATGTAGGACAACACATTCTGGACCACGCTATCTGTGGTCTGCTACGAGATAAATGTCGTGTCCTTGTGACACACCAGCTACATGTTCTGCATCGTGCTGATCGGATTGTGTGGATGAAAGATGGCAGCATTCATAAGATCGCCACATTTCCCGAACTCATGAACGACGATCTCGAGTTTCAAAAACTTATGCAAAGCTCGAGTCACAAGCAGGCGAAGACAACTGAGCCAAAGGAGGTCACAGCAGAAGCACAGAACAAGGCGATCAATCCTGCTAAGCCTTCAAACACTGTCGCTCTGATGCAAGAAGAAGAGAGGGCAAGAGGCAGTGTTGGGTTATTTGCCTACGTGGCATTTGTCAGAGCATCAGGCACCATCTTGAACTTCTTTATTGTGCTTTTCGTCCTGGTTATCGCGCAAGGTTCCAACATTCTCACGAGCTTGTGGCTCTCCTGGTGGAGTTCGAATCAATTTGTGAACATCAGTACTGCACAATATATCGGTGTATACGCGGCGCTAGGTGTTGTGCAAGCATTGCTGATGTTTGCCTACGCAACAACACTTACAACATTTAGCACGAAGGCAGCTAAAAACATGCTTAATAGCGCAATATCGCACACTCTCCGAGCACCAATGCTGTTCTTTGACACCACTCCTATCGGCCGTGTCACGAATCGCTTTTCCAAGGATGTGGATACCATGGACAACAGACTCACGGACAATCTGCGTTTCCTACTCTACATCATCGCAACCGTTGTCTCGGTATTCTGCTTAGTTATCGCATACTTTTACTACTTCATTGTCGCTTTGATACCACTTACCGTGGCCTTCATCTTCGCGGCATCCTTCTACAGAGCGTCAGCACGGGAGATCAAGCGCCATGAAGCTGTCCTGAGGAGTTTTGTATTTGCAAATTTTGGCGAAGCAATAACAGGCACGACGACTATCCGTGCCTATGGTGTTGAGAGCCAATTTCTCTCGACTATAGTACAATTACTGGACTCGATGAACGGTGCATACTTCTTGACCTTCGCTGGTCAGCGTTGGCTTTCGACTCGTATCGACGCACTTGGCAGTCTGCTGATTTTTGTCGTCGGCATCCTGATCGTGACATCTCGTTTCGATGTTAAACCTAGCATTAGTGGGCTTGTACTGTCCTACATGTTGAGCATCGTGCAGCTTATTCAGGTGATTGTGCAAACTTACGCTGATGTCGAAAATGACATGAACTCTGTAGAACGACTGCACTACTACAGCCACGGACTCGAGCAAGAGGAATCAGTAAATGCCACACCCCAGGTTGTACGGAAGACTTGGCCAGAAAAAGGTGAGCTGCAGTTCAAGGATGTGCAAATGCGATATCGACCTGGTCTACCACTCGTGCTCAAGGGGTTGACTGTCAGTATTCGCTCGGGTGAGCGAGTAGGCATCGTTGGCCGCACAGGCGCAGGCAAGACTAGTATAATTTCTGCGATTTTCAGGCTTGTAGAGCTGTCGAATGGCAGCATCGCTATCGACGGCATGAATATCGCCGCATTATCGCTATACGACCTGAGATCGAGGCTATCGATCATTCCGCAGGATCCAACGCTGTTTCAAGGCACCATACGCACTAACCTTGACCCATTGGACGAGTACGAGGACAGCAGACTTTGGGATGCTCTCCGACAAGCAGAGCTTGTGGGAGACAAAGTGTCGACCGGTGATGGACCAGCCACTACGCGAATATCCCTCGATTCCCCGGTAGGGGACGAAGGTCTGAACTACTCTTTAGGTCAACGACAGCTCCTTGCATTGGCAAGAATCTTGATCAAGGATTCACAAATCATCATGATCGACGAGGCCACGAGCTCAGTCGACTTTGAAACAGATAGGAAAGTACAGGAAACTATTCTGCGAGCGTTCCGTACCAAGACGTTGCTTTGCATCGCACATCGTATCAAAACCATCATTGGGTAAATGAAGTCGCTCGCGGCATTTGAGATTCTTGCTAACCGCGATACTGCAGATATGATCGAATTCTAGTGATGGATGCTGGAATGTGTGTCGAGTTCGACGATCCTCTTGCTCTGTATGATAGAGGTGGTATATTCCATGGAATGTGTGCGAGTAGTGGCATTTCAAGAGCTTATATCTGCTCACAACGAGAGCACATCAAGAACACAGTATAGATGTGCTATAGAAATGAGAATTCCAGCATGCATCGATAGATCTGAGACAGGTCACACGGGATCAACATTTCAGATCAGTAGAACAAACAATGTTATATGATATATTGATCTAAGCTTTATTGATCCAGAGGTTGGTTGTCGGAAGGAAGGGGAATCTCGACTGCTTGGATCCAGGCCTAGACTGCGCGCAGCTTAGACAATGTCAATGCTTTGTAATATAACGGGCAACGAGGTATGTATGTACCAGCTTCGTTCAAGACTAAGCACCTTTAATATCCTACTAGTAAGCAATTTGTAGCCACGTAGATGGAAGGTCAGTCCGACAGTGCGATGGGAAATATACGGAAGATGCTACTATGAGCCAGCAGCTAGGTAGAATCAAAACAAGATCAAATTTGTTGGGTAAAGATCCCTAGGACTTGGAATCGAGGCAGGGGCGCCAACAAAGCTTGACAAAGCTTGCCA
>Ga0302325_10024882_pt1 | contig 12446 bp, 10 predicted proteins | sample Palsa_T0_2_FD_201948 | JGI IMG/M metagenome (GOLD analysis project Ga0302325, IMG submission 201948) | Peat permafrost microbial communities from Stordalen Mire near Abisko, Sweden - Palsa_T0_2 | ecosystem: Environmental > Terrestrial > Soil > Palsa > Peat permafrost | place: Sweden: Abisko...
TGCGGCATCTCAATGGCCTGATTGAATTGGCCGAGAGCGAGATTCATCGCACGCATTGGGACGCGACTTTTCGCGAACTGGCCTGGATGTACCACCATCGGTTCACCACGCTGCGCGAAACTTATTTTGACTACAACCGGAATTTGGTCGGGGCCTTCCGGCGGTTCCAGGATGATGGGATGCTGGAAATCGCCACCTGCGCGGCCACGCACGCGTTGCTGCCGTTGCTGGCGAGCCATCCGCCGTCCTTGCGCGCCCAGATTCTGGTGGCGCGCGATCATTATGTCGAATGCTTTGGCCGCGGGCCGCGCGGCATCTGGCTGCCGGAGTGCGCGTTTGCCGAGGGGATTGAATTCGTGCTGCAAGAGGCGAACATCCGTTGGTTCGTGACGGAAACGCACGGCCTGCTTCATGCGCGGCCCCGTCCGCGGTACGGCGTCTTCGCGCCCATTTTCACGCCCAACGGCGTGGCCGCCTTTGGGCGCGATTTTGATTCCGCCTGTCAAGTGTGGAGCAAGCATCAAGGCTACCCGGGCGATTTCCGTTACCGCGATTTTTACCGGGACATCGGCTTTGATTTGGATTTGGACTACGTCAAACCTTATTTGCCCGCGCCCGGCGTGCGCGGCTTCACGGGTCTCAAATACCATCGCATCACCGGCGGGACGACGGACAAGCAAGTCTATGAGCGCGCCCCCGCCCTGCGCGCGGCCGATGAACACGCGAGCCATTTCCTAAACGCGCGCGTGGAACAATTCGGCAAACTAGGCGCGATCATGGACCGGCCGCCGATCGTTTTATCGCCCTATGACGCGGAGTTGTTTGGTCATTGGTGGTATGAAGGGCCGGAGTTTTTGAATTTGTTTGTGCGCAAGGCCTATTATGACCAGCAGGCATTTACTTTGATCACGCCCGGAGAATATTTGCGGCGCTACCCGATGCAGCAAGTGGCGACGCCGGGTGCCTCGAGTTGGGGCGAGGAGGGATATTGGCGAGTGTGGCTGAACGAATCCAACGCGTGGATTTACCCGCATTTGCACGTGGCGCAAACGCGCATGACGGAGCTAGCCGGGCGTTTTTGCGAGGCCCCGGGGGTGATGGGACGCGCCCTGCGGCAGGCCGCCCGCGAATTGCTGCTGGCGCAATCCAGCGACTGGCCGTTCATCCTGCGCACCGGCACCAGCCCTGAGTACGCCGCCCGGCGCGTCAAAGACCATTTATTGCGGTTCCTGGAGTTGCACCGGCAATTATTGACAGAACAGATCGACGAACCGTGGCTCTCGCAGATAGAACAGTCGGATAATATTTTTCCGAACCTGGACTGCCGGTATTGGGCGGAGCGCCCGTCTTGACCGGGACTCCTTGATTCAATTCTCTGGCCGATCCAAAAAATCGTGGGAGGCCTTTTCCGGTTTCCGTCTCGCTTAGGGCGTTTGGCTGGGTTAACCTGCCGTCCATGAGATCGAACGCGCGCTTTCTAATGTGTCCACCGGATTTTTACGAGGTCGATTATGTCATCAATCCCTGGATGGAAGGGAACATTCACAAGGCTTCGCGCGAAGCCGCGGCCAGCCAATGGCAAGCTCTCTGTTCCCTGCTCGAGCAGCACGCGACAGTGGAACGCATCGTTCCTCAACCGGGGCTGCCGGACATGGTTTTCACGGCCAATGCCGGACTTGTGGTGGGCAAGAAATTTGTCCTGAGCAGTTTTTTCCATCGCGAACGCCAGGGTGAGGAAGCGCATTTCAAGAAATGGTTCAAAAAGCAAGGGTTTGAAATTTTTCAACTGCCGCAGGACCTGCCCTTTGAAGGGGCCGGAGACGCGTTGCCGGACCTCGCAGGCGAATTTCTATGGGCGGGTTATGGCTTTCGCAGTGAGTTGGATTCCCATCCCCACCTGGCGCAATGGCTTGGTCTGGAAGTGGTCTCGCTGCGCTTGATTGATCCGCGCTTCTATCATCTGGACACCTGCTTGTGTCCGCTGGAGGAAGGCTGGCTGCTTTATTACCCGCAGGCCTTCGACGCCTACTCCAATCGCGTCATCGAACAGCGTGTGCCAGCCGAAAAACGCATTGAAGTCAGTGAAGCCGATGCGGCGCGGTTCTCCTGCAACGCCGTCCATGCGGGACGGAAACTTTTCGTAAACCTTATTGGCGCGACGCTGCGGGGCCAATTGGAAGCGGCGGGTTTCGAGGTGTTCGAGACGGCTTTGACCGAATTCATGAAAGCGGGCGGCGCAGCCAAATGCCTCACTTTGAACCTGGCTGAACCCGCGCCGGCCCAATCCAAGGCGGTGACTTCCGTGCAGAGCCGCGAACTGAAGCTGGAGGGACATCTGCTTGATTCGGGTTTGCTGGATCGCGCCCTGGAACTGACGGTGCAGAGCGGCGGCAGTTTCCAAATTCTCCACTTCAATCTCGGCAAGCAGCGCCAAAGCACTTCCAATGCGGACATCCGCATCTCCGCCCCCTCGGAGGAAGTGCTCGACAAGATCATGGGACAAATGATCGAACTCGGCGCTATGACGGGCCCGAAACTGGAGCACGACGCGGAACTGAAAATCGTGACGCACACCGGAGTCGCCCCCGAGGATTTCATGGCCACGACAATTTATCCCACCGAAGTGCGGGTGGCCGGCGCGTGGTTGCGGGTGCAGGACCAGCGCATGGATGGAGTGGTCTTGGTGGATGAGAAGCAAGGGAAGGCGCGCTGCACGTTGTTCCGCTATTTGAAAACAGGCGAGCAGGTCGTGGTGGGGAGCGTGGGAGTTCGCACCGTGCGTAAAACTGAAGCGCGCGACGTGCGCGGCACGGCCGGGGCGGAGCACGAATTTTCCTTCATGGGCGCGGGCGTTTCCAGCGAGCGTCGCGTCGAATTGCTGGTGGACCAGATTTCCTGGGAGATGCATCGCATCCGGGAGCAAGGCGGCAAGGTCGTCGTGGTGCCTGGCCCGGTGGTGATCCACACCGGCGGCGGGGAACGGCTTGCCTGGCTTGTGCGGGAAGGCTACGTCCAGGCCCTGCTGGGCGGCAACGCCATCGCTGTGCATGACATCGAGCAATCGTTGCTCGGAACTTCGCTAGGCGTGGATATGAAGCTGGGCAGCAGCGTGGAAGGCGGGCACCGGCATCATCTCAAGGCGATCAACACCATCCGCGGTTGTGGCAGCATTGCCAAGGCGGTGGAGCAAGGAGTGTTGACGGGCGGGATATTTTACGAATGCGTGCGCAAAGGCGTGCCGTTTTCGCTGGCCGGCTCCATTCGCGATGACGGCCCGCTGCCGGACACGCAGATGGATTTGATCAAGGCGCAGGAAGATTACGCGCGCTTGCTCAAAGGCGCGGATTTGATTCTGATGCTCTCCTCGATGCTGCATTCCATCGGAGTCGGCAACATGACCCCGTCGGGAGTGAGGCTGGTGTGCGTGGACATCAACCCGGCGGTAGTGACGAAATTAAGTGATCGCGGTTCCGTGGAATCGGTCGGGTTGGTTACAGATGTCGGATTATTCTTGAATCTATTGACCCAAAGGCTGCGAAAGCTGGATGGGGAGCGGATGCCATAATGGAAGGTCATTCCTCTTGGAGATGATTTGTCGGAGGGCTGTATTACCCAAAGGCCAGTCGAGTAGAACTGGCTGCAGCTTGTTCCAGGCTTTCAAAAACTTGGATGCGCACTGTTTCATTGCGCCAACGAACTTTTGCCAGAAATTGTGGTGGAAGCTGGCATCCAATCACGTAAATTAGCACCATGTCGCGAATGCTTGAGAAACGAGTGGAAGACCTGGAAAAGAAAGTCGCTGAACTAACGGGCAAACGCCGGGCAGCGTCCGGGAAAAAAAGCGAAAGCGAAAGCGGGGTCAGTTCCTAGCATTTGCGCATGATAGTTTGGCAGCCCAAAACGAATAGCACGACAGAGACAACAAAAGGTTGATTTGCTAGGAACTGACCCTTTCATTGACCCCTTCATGACCCCTTCAAGTCTTTATGACTAGCCCTTCTAACTTTTGGGACGCGATGGCACCGCATCACTCGAAGATTGAAAACAGCTATCTCGATTTGGCAAGCATCCGTCGGATTATACACAACATCCACCAGCCCGCATTGGTTGTTGGTGCGGGCCAGGGCTTGATCGTGGCCGAGCTGCTGAGAAAAGGGATCCAATGCGACGGCGTTGATCTGAGTTCCGAAATGATCCGATGCGCCAAGATTCGGCGTGGGCTTGATTTGGTCCAGGCTGACGCCTGCGCCTTGCCTTTTGGAAAGGGAACGTATCGAACGGTCATCTATGCAACTGGGGTCATTGATTTTATGATGGATGAAGAGCAGATACGAGTGATCCTGGCAGAGGCCAGAAGAATCGCGGTGGACTCGGGCAACATTTTTGTCGCTTTTTACAGATTCAGCGCTTCCACGGAAGATTTCATGATGAAGTTGGGGTTGCTCAATAACAACGTCCTATGCTTCAAAGAAATTCTGGAGATTTACAGGCTTAAGCCGGTTCAGGCCTTTGAGTGGGCGGCCAAAAAGGCCAAGGTCAGTTACTTTCGCGCTGCGATTTGGTCGCTTCGCTCGTGGGCCTTTGCCTCGTGGCAGGAAAAACGAAACGCGTTCCAAATGCAGAAAATATTCGCCAAGGTGAAAATAGGTGAAGCATGGATCCAAGCGGCCCCGGAAAAGCAGTCGTACCGAAATGAGGCTGAAATAAGAAATCTATTCGCGCGTCTTGCGATACCAATTAAACAGTTTGGAGCATTTGGCCATTGCTACATTGTGCAAATTTGACGGTCGAACCCTTCAACATAGCGCCTAACCTATGAACTTTGCAGCTAATACCTGGATGGAGCTTTGGTCGTTACGTGGGCTAAAGCTTCTCCGCCAGCGGCTACAAAGAGATTAAAAAGCCCCTTGACGGCAACAAGAAATCTGATATGAACAAAGCACCTTGGAGTGGCCGGTTTTCAACCGCCCGGTGACATTTTTCGCATTTGCCTTGAATATCCATGCTTGCATTCCCATCTAAGAGTGGTATATATAGGGGACAATTGGAGGCTGACCGCCTTGGCGGGACAGGGCGTCTTCCTCTTTGAAATTTTGCAGAGGGAAAGGAAAGAGGTGAATGTATCATGGATGCATTAAGGTGCATAAACGAAAGGGGGTCAGTGCCTTGCATTGCCGTATTTCCATTTTCTGGGTTACAATGCTAGGAACTGACCCCTTTCGGATCACGTCTTAACATTTAACATTTCAATGGCCATCGGGGTCCTCTTTATTCCTTGATTCTCGTCACCTTGGGCGGTAGTGTCCAACCGTGAAGACAATTGCATTGAATGAAGCTCCGTCACGCTTGGACGAACTTTTCGATGGCGTTCAGGCTGGCTCGCCTGTGCTGCTGGTGCGTGGGGGAGAGGTGGCCAAACTGGAACGGGTGGCGCCGCCGGAATTTGGCGGGGATGTGGCGACCTTGGAGAAAATGCTCGTCGATGCAGTGGAAGGAGAGCACGCCGAGTGGACGCCGCAAGACTTGGAGGATATCGCCCGGCGCGTGCGTGAGAAGCAAAACGAATGAGCCTGAAGATCAGGCGCTCCGATTGGTTTATCGGTGACTTGGAACACTACGCGGCCTGGTACCAGAGGGAAGCGAGTTTCGAGGTGGCAGAGCAGTATCTGCACGCGGTCAGCACGACGCTTGCTCGGCGCGATTCTCAGCCCCGGCTTTGCGGGACCTTCGCTTTTATAGGATCGAGCGACCATTCGAGAAGCACCTGATTTTCTATCGCAACGATGAAACAACGCTTTACATTGAAAGGGCTGTTCAGGGCGCTCGCGACCTGCCAAGGCGACTGACGCAGCCCCCTGGCACGGAAGGACCGTAAATGCCCGCTGGTCAAGTTGGTCAAAGTCCAATTTTATCTTTTGTTCGCTTTTGGGTTGAATACGGCCGTGGCGGCACGTATAACCGAAAGGATGGTTGCCGAAAGCGTCGCGCCGCAACAGGGCAATCCCCTGGCTGCCGCCAAAGAACGCATTCATATTGGGCCTGTCCCGGATTGGGTTGTGCCGTGCTCGTTTCGAATGGATTTCAAGCCGAAACAAGCCGGGCATGTCAGTTATTTGCTCTCGAGCAAACAAATCCATGCCGAAAAACATCAGTCGTTTATCCACACGGCCATCCGGCTGGAAACCATTCAGGCGGTGCAAAATGAGGCCCAGGGTCGCATTGCCTTTGAGCCGGGCACGCAGGAATTCACGCTCCACTGGCTCAAGGTCCACCGCGCCGGCGCCGTCTTCGACCGCACGGCCCTGGAAAATCTCCGCTGTGTCCAACGAGAAGCCGATGGCTTCACTTCGCCCAATCGCCTGACTCTGCTGCTGTTGCTGGAGGATGTGCGGCCCGGCGATGTGCTGGAAATGTGTTATACCATGGAGGACCATCCGCGCCTAATGCGCGATTACTGCGGTTGCCTTTTCGCCCTGCCCGAAGGCTCGCACCTGGGCAAGTTTTTCTTCTCGGCGCTTTTTGACGATTCCCGCCCGCTTGAGTGGGAGGCGTCCACGCCGGATCTGGAACCGGTGGAAACGCAGCGAGGCAACGAAATTCAATGGGTCTGGACGCGCGAGAATTTTCCCGGAGTGCGCCCGGAGGAACACACGCCCCCCTGGCACATTTCCTATCCATGGATTCAGGTCTCGGATTGCCCGGATTGGGAAACCGTGGCGTCGGCTTTCGCCGAGGCGTGGAACGTGGACAGGGGCGAAGCGGACTTGGCGGCCGCCACGCCGGAAATCGCGGCCGGCGAAGGGGGGATATGGCAGCAAACCGAGAAGGCCATCCAATTGGTGCAAGACCAATACCGCTATCTGGCGTTGGACGAGGAATTGGACGGACAGCCGCCGACAGCGCCGGAGGTAGTGGCGCGGCGACGCTATGGAGACTGCAAAGACCTCTCGGTCTTGCTGATGTTGTTGCTCAAGCGGCTTGGGCTTGAGGCGCGCCTGGTGTTGGTCAATAGCAACTTCCGCAAATCTTTGGCCGGTCTGCTCCCCATGCCTTCACTGTTCAATCATTTGGTGGTCGAATACAAAGCGCGGGGTGAAATCCGCTGGGTCGATGCCACCGCCAAAGGCCAGGGCGGCGGCTCGCTTAACCGCGTCATTCGCGATTTCGGCGTGGGCTTGCCGGTGGCCCGCGTTGGCTCCGACCTGATCGAAGCGCCGGAACCGGATGTCGAAGCCAATGTCTATCGCATTAAGGAATCGGTCTTGTTGGATACTTCGGGCGCGACGTCCATTTTTGGCGTCGTGGTCACGGCCCGGGGCGCGCACGCGGAGGAATTGCGGCGGGAATTCGAAAACCAGGGCGAGGAGGCGGTTTCGCGACGCCGGTTGCAAATGTGCGTGGACAGGTTTATCGACGTAAAACGGCTGGGTCCAATGGAATACCGCGACAACCGCACGGCCAATGAGTTCTTTTTGGCCGAGGTGTTCGAGATCAGGAATTTTCTCAAGGAGGATGTCAAAACAAGTTGGTACAAAATGGAAGTCTCCGCCGAGATCGTGGCCAATCTGTTGCCGCTGCCTATTTCGGGACCGCGCCACACCCCCTTTGCGCTGCCGCATCCTTGTCACGTCGTGCATATCCTGGAGGTTTATTGTGTGTCCTTGGCGCCGGCCATCATTCAGCAGCGGATGATTGAAAATCCATGGCTGCAGTTTACCCGTCTGCGCAAAACGCTGGCCGGAAATTGGACGGTGACCACCACCCTGGCAACGTTGGCCGACTCCCTTCCGTCGGATCGGATTGACGAATACCGGGAAGCAGTGCGCGAAATCCGGTCGCAATCAGCCTGGTCGTTGCTGGTGCCGGTGGGGCAGGATCGTCCGCATCAAAGAAGCGATTTTGGAAGACTGCCCGTTTCCTGGGAGGATACCGGCGGCGTTTTCCCTCTGGCGGCCAAGGCCGCACTCGCGCCAAGGGCCAGCGCCCCGACTCCTCCCGTCCGGCCTCAGCCCGCAAGCGAAACCACCCCACAGAACAACACTTCCGCCGGCACGGCTCCGCCCGCGCAGCCCGGCGAGGTTCGTGTTCACCGCAGAAAGCGAAAACGTCATCGCCGCCGTCACCGTGAGGACAGACGGATACTCGTGTGGCAAGCCATTTTAGTGGGATTGCTGGTGGTGGTGCTGCTGCTTTTGGCGATTACCTTTTTCAAGAAGGCCGGCGGCAAAATCATCCAGCCCGTAAGCTTGCCGGATGAGTTGGAGCAGAATCATTGAGGCGGAGTGAGTCAACGTTTTGGGTAGCTGCGCGTCAGTCATGGGAGGCGCGCCTGAGACGGTCGGCAATCGCCTTCCATTCTTCCCCTGGCGGGGGCGCCTCCACAATGATCAATTCCGCCCCCGCGTCGTCGCAGCGATGCAGTTCGGCGTAAAGCACCCGCGCGTAGGCTCCCGCCTCCGAAGGAATGGTGGCAACGCGCCCGAATCGTTCCCGCAGCGGGATGCGGTGGTGGTTCAGAACATGCACTTTTTCTCGCGCCACACCGAAACTGGAAATCTGCGCCGCCAAATCGGCCTCGTCGCGCCAGCACAGCACCGCCAGTTTGGCCTTGGGCGAGTAATGACGCGGCCATTGGCCCGGACTGCGCATTACGGGTGAAAGCGCGCCGCCGATTTTCACCGCGCCGTCCCCCAGGACGGCTTGGAGCGACTCGGCTGAAATCATCCCCGGCCGCAGCAAGCAAGCGGGCGCGCAGGCCAAGTCGAGCACCGAAGACTCGATGCCCACTTGAGAGGGGCCGCCATCGACGATCAGGGGAATTCTGGTTCCCAGACTTTTGCGGACATGCTCGGCGGTGGTGGGGGAAAGTTCGTTGGATCGGTTGGCGCTGGGTGCCGCCAGCGGAAAGCCGCAAGCCTGGATGACCGCCTGAAAGAGCGGATGATTGGGCCAGCGCACGCCCACCGTCTCGCCTCCTGCGGTTACCAACGGTGGAATCTCCTCCGAGCGAGTCAACACCAACGTCAACGGACCCGGCCAGAACGCCGCCGCCAATCGACTTGCCGCCGGGGGCCAGAGGCTAACGCAGCGGCGCGCAAGTTCAAGGCTCGCCACATGGACGATGATCGGGTTTTGCGACGGTCTTCCCTTGGCTTCATAGATGCGCCGCACCGCTTCCGCGTCCCAGGCGTTGGCGGCCAGGCCATACACGGTTTCGGTCGGAAGCGCCACCAATTTCCCGGCGCGCAACAATTCCGCCGCGCGCCCCACCGCCTGGTCGAACTGGGCTGGCGTTTCTATCGATAAAACTTCCGCTGTCATCTAATTAGCTCGGCTCCTCATCGTAATCTTAATCGTAATCCCGTTGCGCGAAGAGGATAACGATTACGATTACGATTACGATTACGATTATGAGTCGGAAGCAATTGATTATTGGCAAACTCACCCCGCTCTTCCTACACTTTCCGAGTGCTTAAGGCTCTGACTCAACAACTTGCCCGCCATGAATCGTTGACCGGCCAACAAGTTCGCGACGCCGTCAATGAATTGGCAGGTGAGGCCGCCAGCATTGAAACCAAGGCCGATTTCCTGATCGCTTTGGCGCACAAAGGCGAAACACCGGGCGAAATCGCCGGGTTCGCACTGGAACTGCGCCGATTGTCGGTCGTGCCGCCGATTGATGCCGAAACTCGCGCCCGGCAAATTCTGGATGTCTGCGGCACCGGCGGTGACCGCATGAACACGTATAATATTTCCACGACCGTGGCGCTGGTGGTTGCGGCATCGGGCGTGCCGGTGGCCAAACACGGCAACCGCGCCGTCACCTCCCAGGCGGGCAGCGCCGATGTGCTGGAGGCGCTGGGCATCAAGATCGACTTGACGCCGGCGCAGGCCGCGCGAATGTTGCGGGAGCATCATTTCGCCTTTTTCTTCGCGCCCCATTATCATCCCGTTTTCAAGCTGATCGCGCCCGTGCGGCGATTATGCGGCGAGCGCGGCCAAAAGACCATTTTCAATTATCTCGGCCCGCTGCTCAATCCCGCCCAACCTACTCTCCAATTGGTCGGCGTGCCGCGCCCGGACCTGTGTCTTCCCCTGGCGGGTGTGTTGCAGTCGCTGGGCTTGCGCCGCGGCATGGTCGTTTGCGGTTCGGTCCCCAACGGTCACTTGGACGAATTGTCCACGCTGGGCGAAACCACAATGGCCGAATTCTATCAGCCCCGCGGCATGACTTCTTCATCGCTCGTTCCTGGCAATTTTCCCATCCAGCCCGCCACGTTGGCCGATCTGGCCGGCGGCAACCGCCACGACAACGCGGAGATCATCCGCCGCTTGTTGCGCGCCGAGGATCAAGGTCCCAAGCGCGACGCGGCGCTGTTGAACGCCGCCGCCGCGCTGTTCGTCGCCGAAACATGCCGTTCCCTGGCCGACGGGTGGGAGTTGGCTGCGGAATTAATTGATTCAGGCAAGGCCTGGGCCAAACTTCAGTCGCTCATTGAGTAATCGCAGCGAAGCGCGCCGGCCGACCACCGTGGCGAACTGAACTTGACTGAACGAATGGATGAGGCATCCTGCCGTGATGTATAAAATAATCGGAGCGGACCTGAAAGAGTACGGCCCTGTCAGCGTTGAACAGCTTCGCCAATGGATCAGCGAGGGGCGCGTCAACGGCCAGACCAAAGTGCAAGCCGTAGACTCCGCGGAATGGAAGTCCGTGGCGGATTGTCCAGAATTCGCCGATATCTTGCCCAAAGCGCCACAGCCGATTGCGACCCCAACCACTCCCATCACCCCGCTGCCTATGCCATTGAGGAACAGCCAGATGGCGGTTTGGTCGATGGTGTTGGGCATCGGTTCGCTTCTTTGTTGTTGCGGATGGTTTCTGGTGGCTCCGGTGGCTATCGTATTGGGAGCTGTGGCGTTGTCGCAGTTGAAAAGTCATCCCGAATTGACCGGCCGTGGATTCGCCATTGTGGGCATTATTCTGGGAATCTTGGCAATTCTTGTTTATGGTTCATTCACCGTGTTTTGCGTACTTAACCCCGATTTCATGCAGAACCTCCAGAATTCGATGCCCCGCTGATCTGTGATGAAAACTCCATTGTCCTTTTCTCTCTTGCGCCTGGGCGCGATTGTGGCCGCCATGTTGGCAGGGACTGCGCTGGCGGTGGTGTTGTTTGTTTTCGATCCCTCCACGGCAGGGTTTTACCCCGTTTGCACCTTGCGTGAAATGACCGGTTTGCAATGCCCCGGTTGCGGCGGACTGCGCGCGATGCATCAACTTTCCCACGGCCACCTCGCCGCCGCCTGGCGTTTGAATCCCTTTGTAGTCGCCCTTCTGCCGGCGGGACTATGGCTGGGATTGCGCGAAATGGCGCGCGTTCTCACCGGACGCCAGTGGCCCGGCCTTGTCACGCGCCCTGTGTTCGGCTGGCTCCTGGCTGGGGCGCTGGTCTTGTTCGGCATTCTGCGCAATTTGCCGTTTTGCCGGGGCCAGTAGAGTAAAGACTATTTATGAAGGGATCGTGGAAGCTTCGCCCCAAACGCGCGCTCAACCGCAAGGAGGCCTGGGCTTGCTTCACGGCCAATATCGCCCTGGCCGGCTCCGGCTCGCTGGCCTCCGGACGCGCCGTTGGCTATGCGCAAATGGCTGGCGCTTTTGTCGCCATGATCATGACTTTTTTGACCTCGATCCCGATGTACCAGTGGGTCGCTTCAGGCGGTTATGCCGCCGCGCAGGCGTCTCCGGACCTCGAGCCGTTGCTGGAATTGTGGCCTCATGTGAAGTGGCCGCTCGCCAGCATTGGCCTTTATGTGCTGTGCATTCTCTGGGCCATGACGACCAGTATCGCCATTCTGGCCAACGCCACAAAAGACGGTGTTCCGCCCAAAATCATTTGAATGCATTTAGACCCTCTCCGTATGCCTGTGCGCCAAAAAATGCAGCCAGCGCCGCGTCACTGGCAGCCCATGGATCCGGCCCAGCGCCGCCGCATATAACTCTATCTGCGGTCGATAGATCCTGATTTTCTCCGACAATTCCAGCGCCGGAAAATGGTCCGTCTTGAAATCCAGCAGCCAGATTTCCCCAGGCAAAATCGCAGCCAGATCAATCACTCCCTGCACGACGACGAATTCCCCCGCGCCCGCGCCCGCGAATTCCGCCACGCCCAAACTCTCCAGCTCCCCCGCCGCCAACCGCGCGGTAAAGGCCAGCTCGCGCCTCAAGGCGGGAAGCCGTTCCAATAATTGATAGCCAGGCTCCGACTGCCAGAAGTCGGCCAGCGCCTCCAAATCCAGGCAGGCAACTTGTTCCATTGACAATAAATTTTCGCGGTGCAACCGCGCGGATTCTTCCCGCAGCCCCTCCAACGTGCCCGCCCGCTTCAATTCCACTTTCTCCAAAAAAGCGTGATGGGCCAGGCCGATTTCCGCCGCTGTCAAAG
>Ga0302325_10024883_pt1 | contig 12446 bp, 11 predicted proteins | sample Palsa_T0_2_FD_201948 | JGI IMG/M metagenome (GOLD analysis project Ga0302325, IMG submission 201948) | Peat permafrost microbial communities from Stordalen Mire near Abisko, Sweden - Palsa_T0_2 | ecosystem: Environmental > Terrestrial > Soil > Palsa > Peat permafrost | place: Sweden: Abisko...
CACGTATCAGCCGGCTGGCCCCCATCCAAGAACATAAAATGATTGTGAAAGCGGTTCAGAACGGGGTGAGACCAGAACGAATCGCGGCGGCACTCAACATGCCTGTCAAGGATGTGCGGGCCTCCATGACACTCTTGGATGGTATTCATGAAGAAGCTGCTGACCTGCTAAAAGACAAGGTCATCTCCCCAAAGGCCATCCGCTTATTGAAGAAAGTCACCGCTGTGCGGCAGATTGAAATCGCTGAACTGATGGTGAGCGCCAACAATTTCACTGCGGGTTACGCGGAGGCTTTGACTCTGGGAACGTCCAAGGATCAACTGACAAATCCCGAAGAGCCAAAGCAAAAGAAAGGATTATCACCCGAAGAAATCGGCAGGATGGAACAGGAGATGGAAGCCCTTGAGCACGACCTCAAAGCCGTCGAGGAGTCATACGGGGAAAACATGTTGAACCTGACCTTGGCTCGTGGTTACGTAAAAAAGTTGGTCGATAATGTCAAAGTGGTCAAGTTTTTGAATGCCAATTATCCTGATATTTTCTCCGAATTCGAAACAATTGCGGCGGCAGAGACTTTGTGAGATGCGGGTTTCTTCGCCAATGTCTCAGCGCGGGCATTAATCATCCGGTTGCCGATGCTCGTGTTGCTCGCCCAGGAGGGAATCAATCCCCACCGCATTTGAGCGAGCTTACGTTCCCCTATGCTAAACACCAGCACCAGCTACTTGCCATGCCGACCAACTTCGCTTCACGCCCCTGGCAGACCTGCATCATCGCCCCTTGCTACTCAGGATGCTGCTTGTTAGACTTTGCTCCAGTCAACGGAACTCTCATGCACTGGATCGCACCTTCCGAAAAAGATGCCGCCAACGACACGCTGGAGAAACGCCTCTGGGCCGCTGCCGATCAACTCCGCGCCAACAGCGGCCTGACCGCCCAGCAGTATTCGGCGCCTGTTCTTGGACTGATCTTCCTTCGCTTCGCCGAAGTCCGCTTCAACAAGCGCCGCGCTGAATTGAAGAAATCCGAGGTCTCTTCGCGCCGTGGATCACGCGTGGACGATCCCACGGCCTACCACGCCGAGAGCGTGCTCTATCTCTCGGAGAAAGCCCGCTTCGACACGCTGTTAAACCTCCCCGAAGGCGCGGATGTCGGCAAAGCGGTCAACGAGGCGATGACTGACATCGAGAAGCAAAACCCGCAACTTGCCGGTGTGCTCCCGCGCACATACCAGGTCTTCTCCAGCACTCTTCTCAAGGAACTGCTGAAAAAGGTCTCCGAGATTCCCTCCGACGTGAAATATGATGCGTTCGGGCGCATCTACGAATACTTCCTTGGCGAGTTTGCCCGCACGGAAGGCTCGAAAGGCGGCGAGTTCTACACCCCGGCCAGTATTGTCCGCCTGATCGTTGAAATCCTCGAACCCTACCACGGGCGTGTGCTCGACCCGGCCTGCGGTTCTGGCGGCATGTTCGTGCAGTCCGCCGGGTTCATGGTCGCCCACCGGCGCAAGGGCGACGAAGTCCTCCGCATCCACGGCGTCGAGAAGACCGATGAGACCGGGCGCCTTTGCCGGATGAACCTGGCCATCCACGGACTGGAAGGCGACATCCGCCACGGCGGCCAGATCAACAGCTACTACGACGATCCACACGAGGCCACCGGCAAGTTCGAATTCGTCCTCGCCAATCCTCCGTTCAATGTCAACGCTGTGGATAAGGAACGCCTCGCCGCCGAGGTCGGTCCGAGTCGTCGCTATCCCTTCGGCTTGCCCCGTGCGGACAATGCGAATTACCTTTGGATTCAACTCTTCTACTCCACGCTCAGCGCCAAGGGCCGCGCCGGGTTCGTGATGGCCAACTCCGCTGCCGACGCCCGATCATCCGAACAGGAGATGCGTAAACAACTCATTCAGGCTCAGGCTGTGGACGTGATGGTCGCCGTCGGCCCGAACCTGTTCTACACCGTAACGCTTCCATGTACGCTTTGGTTTTTCGACAAGGGGAAGGACAAAACGCCCCGCGCCAACACCGTCTTATTCGTGGATGCCCGGCACATTTACCGTCAGATTGACCGCGCACACCGCGACTGGACGCCCGCGCAAATTGGTTTCCTCGGCAATCTCGTCCGCCTCTATCGCGGCGAGGAACTCGACTTCACGATCGGCGGCGAAGAAGCCAAAACCAAGGTTGCCGAAGTCTTCGGCAAGAAACCGAAATACACGGACGTGCCGGGACTTTGCTGTGCTGCCGCACTGGCGGAAATTGAAGCGCAGGGTTGGTCGCTAAACCCGGGCCGGTATGTCGGCGTCGCGCCCGGCGAGGAAGTCAGCGACGAGGATTTCAAGGAACAACTCGAAACGCTGAACGAAGAACTCGAAACCTTGAATGCCCAAGCCCGGCAATTGGAGAAAACCATCATCCGCAACGTCGCGGAGATTCTGGAGGCGTGACAGATGGTGACGATCGATTCATTTGAGAAACTTCATGCGGCTATCCAGTCGTTCGGCAAAGTGACAGTGATTTACCGGGGAGTCCGAAAGACCTCCTACGAATTGGTTCCCAGGATCGGGCGATACAAGAAGTTTACTACGGCCACAATCGAGAAAGCCGAGAAGCGGATGCTCCGAACCCTGAAAGAGCGAGCCATACCGTATCTCACGTACCATCCAGCGACCGATTGGGAATGGTTAGCTCTTGCACAACATCATGGAATGCCCACACGTTTAATAGATTGGTCTAGGAATCCATTGGTTGCCGCCTTTTTTGCTGTGGAAAGGGAGCATGACGGAGACAGTGTCATTTACGCGTATGTCAGGAACAAGCACATTGGGCTTGCTAGGCACCCCGACCCTTTCAGTTATCACGGCGTCGCGAGATTCATTCCCAGGCATGTGACAACGCGCATTACGGCGCAGGCAGGGCTGTTCACAATCCACGGCGATCCGACTGTGCCATTTGGCTCGTCAAACATCCACCGCCTAGTCATAAAGCAGGGCTTTAGAAAACGTCTTAAACACATACTTTTTGAATATGGGATCAACCGCTCGACGCTGTTTCCAGACCTTGATGGTCTATGTGCCCATATTGAATGGCTGCAGACAGAGGTTTTCTAACCGTACCATTCGAGCAAATGAATGCTGTGCAAAAGACTGAGTGGAAACCGCGGCGGCTTGACGAGCTAGGTTTCGTTGGTCGCGGGAAGTCACGGCATCGCCCACGCAATGAGGCGCGCCTGTACGGCGGACCGTATCCGTTCATCCAAACGGCGGACATAATGGCCGCCGACCCTTATATCACGAGCTATTCGCAGACCTACACCGAGTTTGGCCTTCAGCAGAGCAAGATGTGGCCCCCCGAAACGCTCTGCATGACCATCGCTGGAGCCAACACCGCCAAGACCGCGATTCTGAAGATTGAAGCCTGCTTCCCTGACAGCGTTGTCGGTTTCATCCCGGACAAGTCCAAGGCCGATCTCCATTTCGTTAAGTACTCACTCGATATGATGCGGCACCGGTTTCTTTCGGTGAGCCGCGGCGCGACGCAAGACAACCTGAGCTTGGACAAGCTGTTGTCATTTCCCATTCCGGCGCCGGACGTGGACGAGCAACGGCACATCGGGGCGATCTTGTCGGCCTACGACGAGGTGATGGAGAACAACCGGCGGCGGATTCTGCTGTTGGAGGCGATGGCGCGCGCCCTCTACCGCGAGTGGTTCGTCCGCCCCAGTCAAGCCGGCAAGCTCCCGAAAGACTGGGAAATTGCCCGTCTCGGTGATCATCTCTCGGCGCTCGACACCGGCAAGCGTCCCAAGGGAGGAGCAACCGGCTCTGACGGCGGCGTCCCAAGCATCGGCGCAGAGAACGTCAACGGCATTGGCAACCACGATTACACAGCCGAGAAATTCGTGCCGCGCGATTATTTCGATCAGATGCGAAAAGGCGTCGTTCAAGACCGAGACGTGGCGCTCTACAAAGACGGCGCGTACATCGGGCGCTCGTCCTATTTCCGCGACGGCTTCCCCCACGCTGAATGCTGCGTGAACGAGCACGTCTTTCTGCTCCGCTCAAACGGCGTGCGCCTTACCCAAAACGCGCTCTACCTTTGGATACGCGAACCGGACACCGTTCACGCCATGCGTGCGACAAACTCGAATGCCGCTCAACCCGGACTCAATCAGCAAAGCATGAACGGGCTGGGGATTGTCGTCCCAACGCCGGAGTTCGCCAAGCGGTTGGACGAAACCGTAGAGCCGGTGCTCGCGCAAATCATTAATCTGGCAAAGCGAAACCAGAACCTCCGCCGCACGCGCGACCTGCTGCTGCCGCGTCTGCTGTCGGGACAGGTGGGTCCTACCGAGTTTGGTGACCGCAAGGAATCCTAACAATGAGCCAAGACGAAATGAAGAAGCACGCGGAAGGATTGCAGCAGATTGATGTCGAGGTGTACGTCCAGGACAAGAATGCGCCAACTCCTTGGTTTGCCCTTCGCAAGAAGGTGGAAACAGAAGTCGAGAGTGCGGCGTGGTACTGCGCACTTGTTCCACCAGCCCTCGTTTCAAAACTGCTGGAACGTGGGTGTGATTGGGACTTTCATATGGGAGATGGGATTCCTTCGGTATGGACAATTCACCAAGAAGGCCAGCTAGAGCAGAAGATTTATTGCCCGTACGGCAACCGGGACGGCATTGAACCACTCGTATTGTCACGAACCTTTCACGGTCTTCGTGAGCCATTCATCGAATTGTCTCAGGAGTTTCGTCTTTTCCATAATTTGTATCCCGATCCGAAGAACAACCGCTTTGTGCACATTGACGCAAATGGCGACGAATCAGAAGCGGTCCGGTATGGAAAGGATTTTTTGGAAGTGCGAACTGATCTTCTGCAAGCTTTCTGTAATACCAAACAGATGGCCGTTGCCGTGCATGTCGACTCGATTCGATACAGCCCACACAAGTTGGAGGAACTTGGGCTTCAGGAACTCCGAGAGATTCGGGGCGGCGAACATTTCAAGTACCAGTACGCCATAGTGCCGCATGACGACCATTACGCCCAAGCCAAACCGCCAGAGAAGTCGTTGTACGTGGCGGAAGGGACTCACGAGTTTCTCGATGAAGAACCATCGGCAACACCAAGAAGCACTCCTCGAACGCAATTCCAACCCGTCTCCGTGTCGCTTCTGCGTGCGTGCGTGCCGAATGCCACAGAAGCAACGAGCAAAAGCTTGGATTGAGCAGTCGCTGTTCCTCGATAGGTCGTTCACTCCAGCGATTCATGCGGAAGCCTCCCTTGCCAGAAGATGAGCCAAGCGGTCGCGGAATTCGGCATGCCATCCAATCCGGAGGTCGTCAGCAAGCAGGTGCAACGAACCGCGGCTCACCCACGGCACAGTTACCGCAGGCCGAATGGGAATGCAGGTTCGCTCCGCCCACTCCAGCACCTTCCGCGCAGCAGCCTCTTTCCCATGGTCGGCTGCGTTGTCGCCGAGTTCGTCCCGCATCGCCTCGAAAACGAGTCCCCATTCTTCCTCAAGTTTGCGTTCATAGGCTGCCAAGTCTCCCACCATCAGGAGATCGTGCCGAAGCCACCGCGAGCGTTGCTCAAAAGCGCGATAGTAATCGCGGACAGCAGCCGCTATGCGGTGCTTCCCTGCCTTTACCAACTCCAACTGCCGAACAAACGGGGAATCCTCGTGTGCTGCAATAGCGGCATCGTCGGGTGTGAAATCCAACAAGTCATCAGCGATGGGAAGAGCGTCGTGCTTGAACTGCTCGCGCAGGTCCGACATCTGCGATTCAAGCTCTGCTCCGAGAATTCTGTCGCCGGTATTGATTCGGGCCAGTTGGGTAATCAGGCGCCGAAACCACCAACCTTCGAGGTATTGCAGAAACGCGTCTTGGAAACGGCGCTCGGTTGCCCAAAACACCGCGTCTTTTAGTGCATCGTTCAAATCCCCAATCGTCGGAGTCCCGTCGAGGATAACCACTCGTTCCAGAATGGCGCGGCGCTCAGAAGCGGGCGTCGCTAGGAACGCGGTGTATGCGGACGAGTTCTCCTGGCTGCTTGATGTTTGCGCGGTTGTTTCCAGCGCACTGAGAGCCAATGCAACGTCTCGGTCACTTTGGCGAAGTTTGGCGGCAGCGGAACCCGTCGCGGCAGATGACGTTGTAGCCAAGCAAAGGTGCGTTTGCGGTGGAATGGTCTTGCCCGACGCCCCCTCAAACCACACGCGAAGCGACTTCCAAAGGTCGGGAGACGCGTCAGTCAAAGCCGCTGGTCGAGTTAAGTGGTGCTTGGTTTGCAAGAGTTCGTCCGGGCGACCGTTGGTCTCAAAGGTAACGTCATCAATCGTTTCTAGCGACACAACGAAGTCTGAGCTTTCCTTGACGCGCTTGAGCGACCAAAGCAGCGCCAGCCTCGCTTGGTAGAGATACCCCAGGGCAGAATCAGCAGCGGAAAACTGATTGGCGATAGAATTCATGTATCCTTTCCGTTGATAGCAACTTGCCCTGGCAGTAGCAGGTCACGCGTCAGACGGAGGTTTCGGAGAGCCGACACCGTGTGCGAGCCAAGCTCCGCAAACAACCCGATAGCAGGCTGCTCGACAAGCTGGTCTTCGATGTATGCGTGGGGCATGGCGAAATTCAGTTCATTGTTAAAGTCCAAGTGCCCGCAGCCAAGCGGACACCTGCATAAACGTATCTGTCTGGATCTGTTCCGGTGTCATTTCTCCCAGTGCCGCCGACTCTTCCAAAAATATACGCACGGTCTTCGGCCCAAAATCGTCAACACGGCGAAACTTGCCGGCAATATGTTCGTATCCGATGCGGGCGACCGGGTCCGTAAGCAACTTTGCACATTCGACGGCCAAGGTTGCTGGTCCGCCGGTGTAATTTCGGATGGAGAAGTATATGTCGTAAGCATCCTTCTTCTTGTCCCGGCCCACGAGCGCGTAGCCCTTCATCACGAGCGACGCCGGGATGGTTGCCACCAGCAGTTCCACCGTGTTAAGACGGCCATCGGGCATTTTGCCTTCAAACATGTGCGCCTCGGAGTGTGTCAACGCGATCGCGCCGCCGGCCACCCCCTGCACGCGCAGGCCTTCAATGAGCTTCTCCTCATTTTGGTCGCCCTTGGCGCCACGCGGCATCAACAAATCCAAGAGCACTCCCACCGGTTCGCCTTCATCCAGTGTCACCCAGCGTCGCAACTGAAAAGGTCCCAACCCTGGCACCCCCCGTTCGTAACCCTTTTTCTCCAAAGCCTCAACTAGTGTTGCGTATTCACCCTCGGCCAACTCCGCAGGATTCAAATCGATGTCTATATCCAGCGTGCCGATGTGTTCCGGGCGTGCCCCGCGCAGCAATAGCCACGGCACAGCCCCGCCAACAATGACGAATTTTCCGCGCCACGCGCCCAGCACCTGGCCGATCTCAATCAGTACCGAGTACGCGGCCTGAACATCGCGCTCGTGGTAGTCGCTGGCAATCTCCGGCTCTTTCATGCCACACCCTGCTTCCAGGCAGGCAACAGTTTGTCTTGCAGTAAATGTTCCGCTGCTTCACCGCCGCGTTCGCCCGCCACGCCGAGATCCAGCCATGTTTGCACTAACCCGCTGCACCAGATTCCCGGCGCGGCTTCTACCCGGCCCCGAAAGACATCATCCTCACGAGGTTCGTCTAGGATGATGTTCTCACCGCGTGCTACCGACTGTAATTGAAGACGGTGCCGCAACACTTTCATGCCCTCTGCGTCCGCGTAGAAGAAGTGGGTGGCCCGCCGCGCATAGGGCGCCAGCCACTGTGCTGCGGAGTAGGACGCCAGCACCGCATGCGCTCCGTTGTTCGCCTCGGCAAGGGCCATCCTGATTGCTTCGATCAACGCCTCGCCGTGTAAGAGAGTGTAAGCGGTTTCGCGTGAGCGCGGCCGTGCCTCATAAGACTTCTGCCACGCACGACCCAGTTCTTCCGGTTTGCTCAGGTGCAACCCCGCTTCGCCCGCCACGGCCCACTCGCGATCGAGCAACAGCTTCCGCACGTTGCTCACCTGGCCAAGACTTACTCCCGCCGCCGCCGCCAGTTCTGTGACCTTCCAGGCTCGCAACGGTGGCGTCAGCAATACCCGCAACACGCGCCCGGCCTTGGCCGCAAACAACGACCGCAGGTGTCGCTTCACACGAAATGGATTGTCCGCCACCTGCCGCTCGATGAATACCTGATCAAAGGACAGCCGCGCATTGCCCGCCAAATCGGCGTAGCCGATGCCCGCCTCGGCGCAAAGTCCAGCCGACTCTGCGGAAAAGAAAGGCGCAACCATGACTCCGTAACAAGCTCTACCCGGGGTTCGATTCAGGAAGCTCTGTAACCGGAGCAACCCGTTCCGCACCTCACGCGGTTGACCTTGTCGTTTGACTTCCACTACCAGAACCCAAGGTCGACCACCCGCTTCAACCTCCACCAACAAATCGGGCTGACTGCCGAACACCTCGGCAATCTTCTGAAATGACTTCACTTTCAAGAACGGCACTTGGGCAAGCAATCCCTGTAAGAATTTCTCGGCTTCATGCTCAAAATCAGCGTGTTTCAATATTTCAGTTGATTTCAACATGAGATGAAAATATCATATTTAGTGAAATGTGCAAGTCTAATTTCATTATTTGTCTATGTTTCATCATAAGTTGAAATATAGCATTGTTATGAAATCCATCGATGCTACAGCACCTGTCTCGCTAGCAGGCGTAGTAGCAGCAAATCGCGCTTCCGGCGGAGGTTTCGGACGACCGATTCCGTCTGCCGGCCAAGCTCCGCAAAAAACCCGATGGCGGGTTGCCCGACAAGTTGGTCTTCGGTGTAGGCGTGGGGCATGGTCAAATTCAGAAGCTTCGTTCAAAATATTGAGCACTGGCCTCCATCTTCTGCATGAGCATCACCTGTCCTGCGTAGCTTTCATGATGTGGAATCCGGCAATACACTTGATCTTCAGCCATTAGGTATCGCAAGAAGTTGGCAACTACCGCACGTGACTTGACGTGCCTTCCATCACTATAGGCAAGGCGCATCTCTGTAAACGCCGGTTCGTCCCTGATGGGAGTCGTTTCAGCAACCGCGAAGAGATACTCGTATTCACGCTGTCCCCAATACAGGTGCAATTCTCCTGTCGAAGAGATTTCCAACTGCGTCGCGTTTTGTTCATCCACGCACGTGGGATCATAATTAAAGAGCAAAGCACGTTTGAGAAGTGCGTCGAGCCATAGGGCAACCGCACGGCGTTCGAACCCCATCGCGCATACGTAGCCGAACAAGTCCGTCTTGGAGATATAGTCACTCTTTGTCTCCCCGTGATGAATGGCCGCATTTTTGACGGCTTGCAAAATCCTTAAGCCAAGAAGTGGTGATGTCTGTATCTCCGCGTTCAGGTCGAATACATTGTGGACGTATTTGTGCGCGTCTGGCGAATAGATGTCATAGCGTCCGCGGATCATTGCCCGGCGAATCTTGAACTCTGGGATATCTACCACGCTGGCCGTTACATAGGCCTTAAATGCCTCGTCGAATCCGAGGTGCGGAGAGTTGATCAGGTCACGTGACAACAGCAAGACTTGCCTGATGTCATGGTTCGCTAAGCAGCCGAGCCAGTACGATGTCTTGTCAGAGTTCAAAAACACCTCCTCTAACGCTGTGACGAACTTGAGAAGATCGGTAAAATCCACCCGAATGCCTTGACCAAAGAAGTAACTCTCTTTCTCCTTCGGTTGGTCGGCCTTTAATTTCTTCAGAACGAACTCAATCCGCTTCTGCACCACGTGTTTGGCAGACGGTGTGGGCAACAGCAGAGCTTCATTCTCAAAAGACTGGAGTGCCCCTTGCCGAGAGAGCTGCCAACTTGTCTTGTCGGTGATCGGCATGATCACTACGCAAAGCGCCTGCTCGAAGAGCGACCTGGCGAACTGAAAGACCTTTTCTTGGAAATCGATACTGAAGTGGTCTGCGTTATCAAAGACCAGACAGGGAAGTTGCTTTCGACCAGAAACCAGATTTCGCAGGAGGCCCAAGACGTAGTCCAGCGGCTTTTCCGCGCGAATATTTTCAATGTGCCGACCAAATTCAATTTTGAACTCCTGTTTATCCTTCTCGTAAAGGTGCTTCATGTTCCCAGTGGCCCACCTTTGATACTCCGCGAAGAACATGTGGCCGATGACTTCGTCCCATGATGGAGTGCCACCACCCAGCGCGCGCTCTGCCTTCTCCAGAAGAGTACGGCGCAGCCAGTCGATAACCGTCTTCTCATCGCCCTCGCTTTCGGCCAGGTTTACGGTTATTGGAACACATATATCTCGTAGATTAGGCGGAAGCCTAAGATCAAAAAAGCGTTGGATGAACGTGGATTTTCCCGCCCCCTTTGTGCCGACAATCAATACGAACTGATTCAATCTCGATTTCCTAGCATGCTCAAGTAGATCAGACAATTGCACGCCGGAGCGAGTATCCAGAGGACGGATATGCCCAACCAAGTCTTCCGCTAATCGAAGCAGGCGTTGTTCTGCGGCTCGGCTCTCCTTGGTTTCGACGAAACACTCTTCAAGCATTTCCTTGTCGTGCTCGTCAGTAAGCCTTTGAAAGAACGAAGTCATGATCCGATCCAAGGCCGGAACTATGTCCGGCTGCTTCATGAATTGCGCGCTCTCTCGCGTTCTAATTCGTTTTTCAAAGTCAGTGTGGCGGATAATTCTCCCCTCAACCTCTTGAAATAACGCTCGGAATGCCTGTCTCGTCACAGATGGCTTTGCAAGCAGATCGTAGAACAAGGAGAACTCGTCTCGCACACATTGCAGGGAAGAGAATACGAAAGCCTTGCCTTCGAGCGTGTCCACACCGTCGCCGATGCGGTTGCTGCGGAACAAAACCCATTCACGACCATTCGTCACACAGGCCAATTCCGTCCCCTTGTAAGCCGAGTAGTGAACCGCTTGAGTGATGCCCTCTTGAACGTTCTCATTCTTGAAGACTGGGCCTGACAACTTGTAGGCGCCGCCGCAATCGCGGTTCGCGAGGTCAAAAATTCTGGTATCGCGTTTCGCCTCAACAATGACCTTCGCAAGATTGTCGATCGAGAGTTTGTAGTCCAAATATCCCTTGCCCGCTTGCTCTTCCGTGAGGATGTCGGCCTTCTGCCAGCCGAGGACTTCGATCAACATCGTGTCGATGATCTTGATCCGCGTGTCAGACTCGGTGAAGAGTGTATCGGCGAATTGCTCTGCTTCGGTCAGGAGCAATTCCAACCGCTTGAAGGCCGCGTCAATAATGTCCGTTTGCTTTGCCATAGAATTAAGCGTTGAAGGAAACCTGCCCCGACAGCAGACGCGGCAGCAGCAGGTCGCGCGTCCGGCGGAGGTTTCGACCGAAAAACACCGGCTGCCAGCCAAGCTCCGCGAAAAACCCGATGGCGGGCTGCTCGACAACCTGGTCTTCGCTATAGGCGTGGGGCATGGCTTTATGTGGTCGGCTTTGGAAGCACCGCGTCTCGGAGATGGCCGATGAGATTGTTTCCTGCCATGAGTAGGGTTGCGAAGACCTTCTGCTGGCCTTCATCGGCTAACTGAAGATCGGCAACGAGTTTGTCGTAATTGCTGCCCTTACGGTGTGCGGCAGATTTCGACCGCAAATCTTGGAGGACTCGGAGAAATTTAATGTGCGGTTCGAAGCCGGTCGCGCCTCGCTCCTTGAAAAACTTTTCCAGCTTCGCGATGCCCTTGTCATCCTTCGTCAACGTTGCCAGACCTTTGGTGATCTCCTTTTCATTCAACGAGTCAACCACCACCTTCGTCAACGCCAGCAGTTGCGTATCGAACTCGGCTTGATTGCCATCGGCCGGCAACCGGAGTGCAGTCAGAAAATGTTGGTCATCGGTGTGTAATGGCAGAAAGAAATCCCATCCGCATGCCTCTTTGAAGTCCCGGCAGAAACGCTCATATTCGTGTTTGAAAACCAAGTCTGGACGGTTCGGATCAGCAAATTCTGCCATGAATCCGCGTTTGAAGGCCGTTGAGCTAATTCTGCGTCCTTGTGGCGGAATGTTGAAGCTGAGCCAATAATTCCGCTCGCTTTCTGACAAGTCGCGGCCCAAGTCGCCGAGATAGACCATGACGTAATCGGGATGATCATTGTCCATCTGCAATCCCCAAAGAGCACCACATCGCAAGTATCCGTCCTCCACTGAATATTTCTGCGGGCTGGCGTGATACTTCGTGAGCACCTCGGCTCGGAAGAAAACCGGGGTAAGATACTGGGGAGCGTGTGGGTTCTTGCCGAAAAAGTTAGCGAGCTTTTCCGGGTCACATGAGTGGCGGACGGGCTTGCCGTTGGCATCTGCTCCGATAATGAACTCTTGATACGATTCTTCTTGTTCGCCCTCATCACTCACCGGCATTGCTGCCGGCAGGAAGAATTTC
>Ga0302325_10024884_pt1 | contig 12446 bp, 7 predicted proteins | sample Palsa_T0_2_FD_201948 | JGI IMG/M metagenome (GOLD analysis project Ga0302325, IMG submission 201948) | Peat permafrost microbial communities from Stordalen Mire near Abisko, Sweden - Palsa_T0_2 | ecosystem: Environmental > Terrestrial > Soil > Palsa > Peat permafrost | place: Sweden: Abisko...
GTTGTCTAAGGTTCAAAGCGTTTAGGAAGCTAAGGGTCCTTATCTGCCACCAAATCAGAGGCTAATCCTCATACAGAAATGGTACGATACACGTGATATTCAACTGACAGTGTCCGCTTTGTTATACACAGCACCGAAAGTGTTAACAACGCATATAGCAGATGGGACGGGATGCCCAACTCTTCTTAGCCCTTGGTCGTATGTGATACCCTTTTAATCCCAAAAGTTTCTAAAATCTAGGTTTCTGTGGGGCACTTGGTTCTCGCCCTAGACTTGTTTTAATAGACCTCTCATAATTTCCACAGCGTAATGATTCACAACCGAGCTAGAGCATGAATAAGAGCATCTCTGTAATTGGCCGACGATGATTTAAAGCTTTGAAATTTGATCGCAGATATGCTTGTTTGCTTTTGAAATCTAGTCTATAATAATTTTTAATTCACAAACAATCCATATTCATAATTAAGGATGCTTAAGAATAACCAGGACCAGAACTGGAAAGAATTCTTTTTGAAAATACCCACTTTTCTACTATTTATTCACAGAGAGGTCTTATTCATGAAACGCATATTTAAGAACACAGTGTAGGTTTTGATTAAATTAAATTAAATTATAGGTACCTAATTAAATCAAAATTAAGATTTTTTTAGAATAATTTAATTTAATTATAATTAATTATCGGCTGACTAATAAAGCAGTCTAGCGAAACTCGGTAATTGATTGGAGGTTTGCCGAAAAAGGCCTAGCGCCGCGATAGATAACCTTAACTTAATGTTACTACTTATAAGTGGAAATAAATGTTAATTGTCACTTGTTTATAGGGTTTTTATTAGCGAACTAGCTAGAATTGCAAGGTAGTTTAACCAATCACCTACTTGCCTTGATTTTAGCCTTTCTTTCTATATGCAATTAAATATAGTTGAACTTTTATTTACCCTTATATAAAGTATCTAATTAATAAGATTATAGATAAGGATAGCTTATATACCTTAAAATCACTACTTAGTAAATTTGCACTTATTTTACTTTTATTTAGTTAATAATTAAGGCTTTTAGCTTATTTTATCTTTAATTAATACTTATAAAGTAAGTATTAGTTAATAATTTTATTATTTTATTTTATTTATATTAAATATTCTATTCAAAGTCACGTTTATATTTAATCACGTGACAAATTAATTATAATTAATTTTTCTTAGAGACCTAATTTAATCAAAATTAAAACATGACTTAATTTAATTTAATTTAATTAAAATTAATTATAATTAATTAGTTTAATTTTTTTTGCCTACACTGCCCGCACCCCTTCCACCCCTCCCAGAGTCCGAAACTCAAGCTCTCGCAGTTCTCCGTGCGAAGAAGCAAGAATGGAATAGCGCCTGCCAAGCCGAAGAAGCTGAACAGCAAAATATCAAGGCGTTGGAGGAGAGTAAAAAGAAGAGGAAGGATGAGATTGCGTTGGGTTGGATATTTTTGACAATTGAGGAGACGCTTGCGCAGGAAATATTGCAGGTATTGGGGGAAAAAAGGAACGCGGATGGAAGCACTAAGAAGGCAGAGTTGAGGGGGTTGGGTACTAGGAGTGTTTAGGAGAGGATTAGACAGAGGATAGATCCGGAGAGGAAAACTGGCTAGGGAGAGCATTGCGCTGGGGAACTTTTGGTATGGGTACGGAATGATTTTGCGTAGGACATTTGGGTTTGGATGGGGGCTTGGATAGTAAGTGTGCAGCATTAATGGAGCAACTTGATCGTGTCATCTGCTTTTGTATAGGGTTGGCGGCTCTCGAATTGATCTGGCATCTTGGACAGCACATTGATGGTGGTTTGCCTCCCTTCTATTGAGCGGGCGATAAAGTCATTTCATTCACAAAATTGAGAGGCAATTCAACTCACTCTCAACCTCAATGCAGAGTTCTTCCAGTCGTGTAATTATTTGGTAGCAAGGAGTGGTATTTATACACAGCATATAAATCAAATAATGCAGAACTCCTCGAGCTCTCTATTCCGGTGGCTCTTCATGACTTCTCCATCCATTATACCATGCACATAACTACAAAAGAGTTAGCTCAATCTCAAGGGTCTCAAATTGATTTTTTCATACCATTCTCCAACAAACTTGAAATATTCTCCTGATTGCCTCAAAAGATATGGTACTTTTCAACCTGGCATGACGGTGATCAGGTCATCTACTTTTGCTTCTGTCGGACTGAGACAGAGATATCCCCGAGTAGATATCAAGAGACGTCTACCTTTGGAGTATTTTAGATCGAAGGTACCATCCTTTTTAAATAAGTTGCTGTTACTTTTCACGTTATCAGAGTGCAAGGTAGCAAGTATCTCGTTGTCATTTCGAAGGCGTCGGCTATTCTGTCAGTCAAGATGGAGTGTTCGCCAGAAAACTTCCAGTGTCGACTGATTTCAATTAAACTAGTTTTTGCTAATTAATTACATTTGCAAATTATAATTGGTAACTAAGTCCTAGCTTAAGTAAAGTCTAGTTTTAAGTAATATAATCCTCTTTAAGTTATTCTTATATTTTAAGGTGCGTGTAAATTAAAGTTAAGTACTTGTAGCTATATATTTATAGTTAATAATAGCTTTTACTTTTAATCCTTATCTTTACTTGCTAATCTAGCTTTATTTTAGTTATTATTAAAGCAAATATACTTCTCCTTCTTAAATTTAAAGAGTTTTGGGACTTATATGACAATTCTAGTATCTTTTTCGATTTCTTAAGTAATTTTAGCATAAAACTCATAATAGCTTCTTCTTTTAGTTTTTCATTAGTCTAAAACTCGATTTCCTTAAAAGCAAGCTTTAATACTTTATCCTTATAAGAATACTAGTACTAGTCTCTTTTAATAAACTGCTTTAGTCGGTTTCTTGCATATATATAATATAAGAGAGTCTTATCTAATTCTTTTAGTATATAAGTCCCCTTTAACTAGTCTACTTCCTTAACTTTATATAATCTTAACTACTAGTATAAAAGCTTAATGTTTTTAGACTTGTCTTAATTAATATTCTTAATATTATATATTAAAACAAAATCTTTAGCTTAAATCGGTTTTTTATAGATTTAGTGCTTAGTATTAAAGTTAGCTTTGCCTTTAGTATATTATTAAGTTTTTTGTAACTTAGACTCTTTAATATCTTTATTACGCATTTAAATTTGTTATATATAAAGCTATCTTTATGTTCTTTTCTCTATGTTATAGAGGGTTAAGGGGAATATGCGCTTTTATAGTAGCCTATAATTGCTACTCGATTTCGAATATCTTCTACGACAATTATGCACTGTCCTCTCTTAACGTTGTAGGTAGTAGACCGTTTACCTTAGCATCCGCATAATAGTCAAAAATTTTGCAAAGCCAAAGTATAGTATACTATATTAACTACTCAAGCTTAGAGAGTCCCTTATCTGCCTTATAGTATTCGTGTTGCTTAGTGGTGCTTTCGAATTGTTAATGAAATTTGCAGAAGATCCATTGAGTGTTCAGGTATGAAGTTGGTTTCGAGTTTTTACTGTATTTGCCAAAAAGGTCTGCTTTGCTTTTTATCAATAACGCCCATAACGTCCAACTTTGGTTGTACTGGACAAATCGAAATTCATCTTACAAAGTTAGATCGCTCACTATCAATGTACCATTTTTATCATGGCGCTAACGTAAGAATGTACTGGAGCTCATATACTGCATGGGGCTTTAGGCTTGGGGATATTAAAAGAAGTTATGTGAATACGCCATGCCTTTCCACATTTTTGACGGCAGCCTTGTGAGCTGAACCTATGAAAACGCATTGTCTTCAAGAGGCTTCTTGGCTTTCTTCGTCTTGAAGAGCCTTTCCACTTCATTGAACATGCTCATCTTAATTCAGCTCATTGTGTTTTCCTTCCTGTGATTTAGCCCAGTCGATGTAATCCCTCGACCGACGCCAAAAGGGATCTCACGTAGTAAATCCGACCCCGGAGAACAAATTGTCATAAGAAAACCCCCAGGGATCAATTTGCACACCAGCCAATTGCAAAATTGGTATCACCACCCTTGCACTGGGGATATTTCCACTCAAAAAGGTGCTACCCGCAACGGAGAGTTGAGTAAGTCATCCTCCCTATTCTGCTTGAAAGACTGAAACGCATATACCATGATGCCAAAAATCATCCCACGCACCGCTATCACGGTCAGCCGTTGTCCTGAATGAGACTAATGTAGAGGTTTTAGGTGGAGGCGAACGTGTCGCTCAGTTCCCTCACAAACCGGAGGTAATGTCGGACGGTATTCACTCTTCAACAAAGCTTTACTGAAATTACTGTCCAACCTCTAGTACTAATCTGACAATCCATGGGCACCAAACGTCCTCAAACAGCATAGTAACTCGGTATTTGGCGATACTGAAGCCTCTGGGCGGATCGATAACCTCAGGATTCCAGAACCAGATACGCAGGATGCAAAGTCTTCCGAATGCATGGTCAGCCTCAGCTCCGATGCAGCAAGTGCAGGGATTATTGTTGAAGCTGCGGTCACACCTCTCCACTTTGGTAATTCCCTCCATCGTGCGGTACGTTGGCTGCGTGCTGTATTTGTGGCAAGGTACCTCAATCAAATCAGCTTCTGCTCCATGAAAAGCGGTGTGTTCAGTAGTCTGTGCAAATGCCGAGTATTCGTTTTGCTGTGAACTGGGCCAATTGTGCACGATGATGCGCAATAAATTGTAACGCACTACATCTCAAAGGCCTCCCTATATCTATAAGGAGTAATATCCTTGCTGCGAAGTGTATATAAACCTGTGGTCCTGCGGAGCACCGCGCAGACTGCTATTTCAGGGGAACCTAGATCAGGGAAGACAAATAAGCTGGTCAAATCGCATGATGCTCCTCGTAGCTATAATGAGAAATTTCCACTCTTGACTAAACGACTTCTCCCCTTTTACCTCGTTTAGTCTAAAATGTGACGAGGGTGAATAGGGGGCGGGATCCCAGCTAGGGAGGTTGAAGCGAGTCGGCGAAAGGTTCCTCCGGGTTTCAATCAGAATCAATCTCGTCTCCAAACTTCGGACTTGCATCAGCTCATCAACATACAGTAGGGTGCCATAAGTATTCGACCATGGTCTGTGCAGAAACGCTGCCAAATTAGAAAATTCAGTAGTGATTTCGCACAGACCATGGTCGAATACTTATGGCACCCTACTGTAGAACGCAGCAGCCTTGCTAGACTAAATAGCCCCTGATTGAGCGGGGAAGTACGACGTATATCATCTCGCACTTTTCTCACATGCTTGTTGGAGGTCACTACTCCTCACTTTTCTTCAGTCTCTTCTTCACTCAAGGTTACTAGACTTCACACAACAATAGGAACAACAAAAAATTTCATGCCTTCTAAGCCGGATATCATCATTGTTCCAGGCGCCTGGCATGGACCCGAGTCGTTCAAGCCCACCTCTGACCTCCTCGAGAAAGCTGGCTACACTGTACATGGCATCAACCTCGCGTCTGTTGGAGCTTCACCACCCCTCAAATCCTTCGACCCTGACGTAGAAATAATTCGTAACACCGTCAACGAGGTGCTATCATCCGGCAAAGAGTTAGTACTAGTCTACCACTCCTACGGGAGTGTCCCAGGCTGCGAAGCCCTTGCCGACTACCTGAAAGACCTCCAGAGCGAAACCAAGAAAGCTGGCTGGGGCAAGATCCAGAGATTGGTATTCTGTTGCGCCTTCGTCTTGCCTGAAGAAGGAAGCCTGATGGCTGCCCTGGGATTCAAGCCTTTGCCCTGGTTCATCATAAACGTCTGTTCCCTCACATCTTTCACCACTTACAATTGCTGATAATCTAGATTTTCAGGGAGACGAAGTCCGTCCCGAGACACCTGAAAAGATCTTCTACAATGACCTATCCCCCTCCGTGGCAGCGCCTTACATCGCAGCCCTCAAAGTGCATTCTTACCCAACAATGTCATCCAAACTCTCCGCTGCACCATGGAAGGTGATTCCAAGCACTTATATCATGAGCGAGAACGACCAAGCGCTTCCTCTCCCAGCACAAGAGGGGATGATAGGTATGGCACACCAAATGGCGGCAAGCTCATTCGATGTGATCGAGCGCTGCAGCGCAAGTCACAGCCCGTTCATCAGCCAGTCCGGGTGGCTTGCCGAAAAGCTGATCAAGGCAGCTGGTGGAGCTTGAAATGGTGTTTACTCATGCTGTGTGTTCAGAATTGTGACCGTGGTTGCAGCCCTTTCAATAATATTTCGTAATCTGAAAAGCAAATATTTGTACCACGCGATCGAGATCGAGCGGTATCATTTTCTTCAGCCCCGCGCACGCGTTTGACATTGAATTCATTATTTCTTCATGATATGTTACATTGCAATTCACGGACTCCAAAAACAAAATACCGACCGTCCATCATTTTCCCTGTCTCATTTATGCCGTTCCGTTGATGTAATCCCGATTCTCGATGGTCACCGATTTGGTCATGTGATTGACCTTGTACACTCCAACAAGTCTCGACGCAAGTTCAAACATGTTGTTTCGCAGAGAGATAACAATGAATTGTGCATTCTTCGTTCTCTCCTTAATGTAACTGGCAACAATCGAAACCTATTCCTGTTAGTCATCATCTCAAATTATTCGAAGAGTTGCTTACGTTTCTAAAATCCAATGCGGCGTCAATTTCATCCATCACATAAAGTGGCGTTGGCTTGTAGTGATGCAGAGCAAAGACTAGTGCCAGACTGCTCAATGTCTTCTCACCACCAGACAAATTTGAGATGTTTTTCCAAGACTTCTTTGGCGGCATAACACTGAACAAGATTCCTTCGGAGAATGGATCTAGTGAATCGACAAGTTCAAGCTCTGCGTTTCCTCCCATGGTGATCATTTGGTACATCTCCTTCAAACGAAGTGAAATTGTACTGAAGCCTTCCATGAAGCCTTCAAGACGTAGGCGACGCAAGTCATCGCAACGTTTCTTCGCAGAATCACGCTGGGCAACAGCACTTTGAAGATCCGCGTTCCTGGCAGCATGCTCCTCAACTCGTCGACGGTACTCTGCGAGGACACCAAGCTCGACATTGACGTTCTGGGTCTTCTCCTCAAGAGCCGCAATCTCACTCTTCAGTGTGTCCTTGCTCATATCTGTCAGCTCATCTTTGGTGTAAGATGGAAGCTCCTGGGCCTCAATCTCTTCGCCAAGATCGCTGATGTTCTGGAGAGCAAGCTTGCCGAGCTTCTCATTCCAGTACCGTAGCCGTTTCTGGTTCTCTCCTAGGACCTTTTGGTTTTCCTCCAGCTTGTTCTTCATCTCGATCTCAATGGCACGAATCTCATTGAGCGCCGCAGTCTTTTCGTCCAGTTCGGCCTTGAGCGCATTGAGGTCTTTCCTCTTAGCTTTCAGAGCCTCTTGTGCTTCATCCACCTTAGTTTGGTAACCTTCGGCGTTCAAGCTTTGATTTCTGATCTCTTCCTCCAAAGACTCGAGATCCGAAATGGCGCTTTGCAGTTCTTTGGTAGCCTTCGCGTGATCTTTCTCATGCTTGGTCTTCTGCTTCTCAGCCTTCGCTCTCATCACCTCGGCGGTAGATACAGTCTCGTTGAGATTGTCTATGCTTTCTTTGAGTGCATCGACCTTCGACTTTTGGGCACGGAGTTTTTCTCCACCAACCTCCATGATTTTATCTTGCAAGGCTTTGATCTCTTGCTCGACACTAGCAGTCTCGTCATGGAGTTTCTCGATTTCCTTGTTGAGCTTTGCAATCTCCCTCTCAAGGGAAGCTACACGGTTGTCGTCAGTCTTCGATGGCTGATGCTCCTTGCCCAATTCTTTAATACGTCGCTCGGCATCAGCCAAGTTCTTTGCAGAACTTTCAACCTCGAGGCCAATCTTTTGCATTTTGGTGTCGAGTCGGGGAATTTGGTCATTGAGATCTCTGAAGGATGACTCGAGCTCCCGTTGACGGTCTTGGAATTTTTGGAAATCCTGCTCGAGGGCATCTCGATCAACTTCCAGTTTGGCTACCTGATCTTTTGACACGTCTGCCACAAGCTTCGCAGACATTAGACCCTTCTTCACAGTGTTACCACCTCCAGACATAGTACCGGACTTATCAATCAGCTGACCGTCCAGCGTCACCACCCGCCATCGTTTAGCACCATAGGCGATTCGATTTGCTTGGGCAAGATCTGTTGCCACGAGAGTGTTCTGGAGTGAGTGATAGAAAGCAGGTCGGAATTTGTCATCCTTGGCTTTGATGAGATCGAATAGCCGGGGAACGTTTTCAGGTGTTTCAATAGGTGATAAGTCTTTGCTTCCAAGCTTGTCGAGACACATGAAGTTTCCTCGCCCTAGGTTCGTCTTCCGCAAATACTCGATACACTGCTGCCCACCTTCTACAGTGTCTGTCACAAAGTTGTCAAGCGCACCGCAAGCTGTTGAAATTGCTACGTCGTATTTCTGATCAATTGTACCGAGGTTTCCAAGTCGACCATGGAATCCGTCAATTCGTCCGGACTCTTTTAGTCGCATGAGTCCGGTGAGCACATTTCCTTGCGTTTGTGTATTCGAAAGACTGGCCCGAGCTTCATCTGCCTTCTGTCGAGCTCCCGAAAGTCGAGACCGAAGTTCGGGTTCCTTCTGGGATAGCTTTTGCAGCTCCGACTCGACTCGTGCCGCGTCTTTTTCCAGCTTTGCCCTTTCTGATTTGCACTGGTCGAGCTCGGCAAGTTTAGCTTCGCGACCTTCCTCAATATTAGCCACTTTTGTCTGCATTTCCTCCAGTGCCACAGCACCAGCATTCGCTTTCTCGTGGAGAATAGCGAGTTCACTTTCAGCAACAGCAATAGCAGATTGCTTCTGATTGATTTTCTCATTCCAAGGTTCCAACGACTTTTGCTTTGCGGCAATCTGGTCGGAGAATGCTTGAGTCTTGCCCTTTAAGCTTTCACGAATTGTTGTAAGCTCTTTCTCCTCGGCTTTCATCCTCTTCTCCATGGCTACAATCTCTGTAGCAGAACGCTCGATATTTGCAGTGCAATTCTCGATTGTAGACTGAGCTTCAGTTGCTGCTATTTCAGAGCTGCCAATGGTCTTTTCCAACTTCTTTTGCTTGCCCGTCAGGAACTTTCTCTTTTCCTCAAATTTGACGTGTTCTTGGTCGAATTTTGCCATCTCCTTGATGATTGATTGGGTATCCTTGTCCAGAGATTCGTACTCCTTCTGACCTTTCTTGTATTGCTTCTCGAGCTGCTTGATGCCATCCTCGTTTCCTCGATGTTTCTCTAGTTCTGCATCCAGTTGAGCCTGCATTTGACCTATGGCCTCCTCGGTGACCGCGATGTTATCACCGCATTCGTCAATGTACAGCTGATATAACGCAGATTGCTTCATAGTCAATTCATTTTCATCCCTAATGTAAGCCAGAGCTTTGTTCTTCTTGTCTTCGAGGCCGTTCTTTTCTTTCTCGACGTGCTGAACGCGGCCGCTCTTCTCAACACAGACTTCGTTAAGGGTCTCTACTTCCGTTGCTGATTCTTCGATGGGCGTTTTGTACTTGGATGTGCCAATGATGTCCTCTAAGTATTCAAGCAGACCGTCGTCATGCTCGTTTGCAGCTTTCGGCTTCATCTGAGCGATAGACTCGACTTCTCCCTGGAGAATCAGAAATCGTTTGTGGTCAAGATCAACCCCTCTATCTCGAAGCAGTGTAGTGACAACGGTGAAATTTGATTCCTTGCTATTCATGTAGTACTTGCTGGAATTATTCTTGAAGGCACGTCGAGAGATCACAAGATCCGAGTTTGGAATAACCAACGGAGGACCATTTGCCTGCAGATTATTAGTTACAATGTCACGGGTTTCGTGCCTTCGGGGGGCGTACTTGATCCATCACCTCCTGGAAATGAACTGCCACTTCGCAAAAATCTAGATCAGGGAACGCAGCGGAATTGTGAATCAATGCTGATATCTTGCCCTGTCTCATCTTACTGGCCCTGAACCCGAATACAAACAAAAGAGAGTCGATGACGTTGGATTTGCCAGAACCATTAGGTCCTACAACAGAAGAGAATGATGCGTGAAAAGGGCCAACTTCTTGACGGCCGGCGTAACTTTTGAAATTCGTTAGGATCAAGTACGTGATGACAATCCGGGCTTTTGGGCCAGTATCTTCAGTCACAGGAATCGCCATAGATCTCGACTTCAGGACGATGTCCATGGGCTTCTCCAGAATAGTATCCATCGCATTTATTGGCTTCACCACCGAGGTTTGGCTGTCAGCAGTTCGCGGCCGATCATTGAGGGATTCTGTGATGTCGGCGAGTGGGGTTCCGTGTAACTGGGAAGGCTCAGGGGATGCCGAGGCCTCTGGAGTAGGCAAAGAAGGTGGAAGCTCAGGAGTTGCAGAAGCGCGAGGGGCTCGAACGGGTGCACCCTTCCGTTTCCGCGGTGAGGCCTTCTTGGATGGAGATTCGGGCTCGGGAATTGCAGTTTGCTCCGGATCGAACATCTCAGAGGGCTCAATATTCTCATTCGCAAGACTTTTCTTCGCGCGGCCACTCGTTCGAGGAGTTTTTGCAATAGAATTCGTGGTTTTGCGTCTTGATTGGGGTGCCTTTTGAGGGCTTCGTTTGGGGGCAGGTGTAAAATCTTCCTCACTGTCTACCTCCATCTTCGATTGAATTTGCTCATCTTCTTCATCAGACTCAACTACCACCTTCCTGCGCGCGGCAACCCGCCTTGAAGGTCTAACAGGTGATTCGGACATCTTCAGAAAATTCGGTGGACTGCAAGTGCTGTGTTTATCCGTTGTCCCTTGAAAAAGGTGCCGAGACGCGCTGAGCGTCAAAGAAAGAAATTCGGTCTCAACTTCACGAAAAGTTTGTTGTAAAGCCGTGAATTGCACAATGACGCGTAAAAGAATGGTAAAACCTTATGTCCGCTGGATATCGACCGTGTTGAAGTTGAGGAGGTCGGAGTAAACAGTGTCGCTCGAATGGCCGCCAGTGTAAACACAAAATCGCGCTAAGATAAGCAGCCGATAAGAAAGCTAGTCAACCTCAACCTACTTTCAAAAACGCGCGCAATACCACACTAACACCTCGAAACGTTCACAACAATGTTTAACTACCAGAACTTCGATGAGGTATTCAACTTCGATCCAGACATCTCGTACGATGAGGACACGGTGTTAGAGATCGAAAGCAACCGGAAGCTGCTGGAGGGTCTGTTTATTGAAAGAGTCATAAAACTTCTGGGAATCAAGAGACGTAAGAACTTGCCCTTGACCATGTGTATAATTCCCTATTAACCTGAAGATCCAGCCGCGAAGTATTACCCTCCCAAGTCGAATGGCGACCTCAGAAACCTTCACAAAGCTATTATCGAAAGCGGCGGCGCGGATCATGCCAAAATTTCTGTCCTCTATTACATACTCCTTGAAATCGATTTCGCCACGGGAAGGAGAAATTACTCTGTTGCTTTCGAAGAGAACGCTTTCTTACCGCAGAAGTACCAAATATATATGAAGGGACTGTGGCACCTGGACCGACAAGAGTTTGAAGTTCGTCCGCCCCTTCTAAATCACATTTCAATTGTAGCTCATTGTTCATAGCTGGCTCTTCAATACCTAACACACCCTTCCCTGATTCCAACATTTGCGGATGAAATCTTGGAAGTCCTGGTCCGGCATTCGAATCAGGATTTAACACTGCCTCTTGCCTACTACCACACTGTCCAGCCGACCTTGACCAGCCGAAGTGCGATTGAGTGCCTGTTCTCCGCGATAGCAAGGACGAGCGTCACAGAAGCGTTTTATTTCTGCAGAGGTCAGCCGGAATATTCACAACGGCACATGTTCCACATGCTTATCGCGCTTGTTCTTAACAATTCCTCCGCCGAGACTGTTGCAGATCGGAGCGTCGAACTCGTCAATCTGCCATTTACAGCTGAGGAGGATTCTTGGTTTGAGGACTACTTGCTGCGCGGAGACGGTCGAGCTCTTAAAAAAGGTAAAGACACACTGATGATGAGAAAGATTGGGACTGGCAATTTCACGCAGTCATTATCGCTGAAGGGCATCAATAACCGTTCAGTCGGGGGTTTGGATTGGGGCACCCTTTCTGGGGCAGTCGAAGATGGGCTAGGACCGCGATTGGACGTATGAAAATACTGTGAAGTTACTGTACATTCCTTCTGTACCATAGCGACTGGCGTTTGGGGCTTGGGTCTGGGGCTCCCTGCGCCGAGTGGCTTTCTATCATGGCTGCAGCGACGAAAAGAAATGAATGATATTTTCCCTAGTTTATGGCAAGATCATGCTAAAGATGGCGAGGAAGTTGATATGCATGATCAATCATCCGTTTAAGAGCATTATCTATATTACAAGTAGATGCCCTATGGGGTCGTGCCACGGGAACCAACTAGTATAGTGACCAGGTCAAAGTTTAGGAGT
>Ga0302325_10024888_pt1 | contig 12445 bp, 15 predicted proteins | sample Palsa_T0_2_FD_201948 | JGI IMG/M metagenome (GOLD analysis project Ga0302325, IMG submission 201948) | Peat permafrost microbial communities from Stordalen Mire near Abisko, Sweden - Palsa_T0_2 | ecosystem: Environmental > Terrestrial > Soil > Palsa > Peat permafrost | place: Sweden: Abisko...
CACGCCGCCGAACGGGCCGGGGCCGAGCGGCCGGGCGTAGTACGCCTCGATCTGCTCCCCGCCGTGCCCGGCGATGCTGATGGTCTCGGCCATGGTGGCGTCGTACATGCGCGATCCCTCCGCGAGGTGAGCGGCCCGTCTTCATCGTGTGCCGCCCGGTACGTTACGCCCGGCCGCGCCGTCGCGACGTGGCAGGGTCACATCACCCTGCCCTCGCGCAGCTGCCGGGTGATGACGAGGGTGTCGCCGCGCCGCAGCGGGTCTCAGTGTCTGCGCAGACTATCGTCTGTGAGACCAGGTGAGGGGCGGCAGCGCCATGCTGCCCAGCGCCTCGTTGGCCGCATCATCACCCGGCAGCAGCTCGTCCGGGCGCATGCCGCCACCGTCAGGCCCGGCTACGGCGGCCAGCACGAACAGTTGCTCCGGGCTGTGGTCGGCACTGGCGTGCGGCAGCAGGTAGTCCCGCGCGGTGCTGCGGATGTCGGTGTGCCCCATCTGCCGTGAGATCAGCACCAGCGTGACGAACGCCTGCCCGATCTTCTCTGCCTCGTTCATAACGTCCAGTATGTCCCCCACGGGAGACACCGAGGGGCTAGGATGCCCTCTCCCGAGAACCTGGTCCCCAGGACCACCCGGGGCATGCTCGCGGGCCAGTGGCGGCCATCCTGGGGACGCGGGCATCACCCCGCACGGGACTGCTTCGCGGCGAAGGACGTCAAGGTCGCGGCCAGGGGACGTTGCGGGAGGCGACGAGCAGCATTATTACCGCCGGTACAGATAGTGTGCGGCGGTGGCCCCGAGGACACCGAGGCACCAGCCGAGGAAGACCCCCCACATCACCGCGCGGGACAGATACGCGGGACAGATAGGTGTGGTCCAGGGACATGTAAACGGCCAGGATCACGACCCACACCAGCAGCCCCCCGATGGGCCAGATGATGTAGGGCGGCCGGTCGTCCAGCGGCCGGGTCCAGGCGGGCGGCCAGACCCGCATCTGGTGCATAATTTTGCCCGTCATGATTACCTCCGGTAGAGGTAGAAGGCCAGGTTGACGGCGCACCCGGCGGCGGTCAGGATGGCCCACGGCCAGTAGGACGGGTACTTCACCAGCACCCCGATGGTGGCGGCGGCCAGCCAGGCGGCTATCACCAGCCGCCCCCAGGGGGGCATCATGATGACCTCCTGGCCTGGCGGATGCCGTAGATGGTGCCGGTGATCAAGTCCGTCAGGACCCACAGCCCCATCTGGAGGGCGAAGCCGTCGTTCGGGCCGCTCTGCGGGAGCGTGACGCCCGTGTAGATGACCCAGGCGAGGAAGCCGACCTGGATCCCCAAGAAGACCCACAGGAAGACCCGGTGCCTCTTCCTCGGCGGCGGCTGGCCCGGCCGGTACGGTGGCGACTGCTGCTGCGTCAGTGGTGAGGGGTTAGTGCTCTGCCGACGCCTCCGTGGTCCTCCCACCGATTGACGGTAGTCACCTGGGCCACGATGTCGAGAGGCCATCGGCCCTGTCCCAGGACCCTAAAAATCGCCACCCGCGGGCACAGGATCATGCGGCTTCTGATCAACATGGCCAGCCCAGGGGACGCGGCCACGGGCCCGGTACCACTGCGGTTCCCAACCGAGGTCGCGGCGACCTGGCAGGTCCGCTAACACGATTGCCGTGCGCGACACCAAGAACAAGGAGGACGGGCCAGTACTGGGCTTGGCCATCGTGGGGATGGACAAGGGAAGGAGATGCTTCCAATGGCCGCTATTGACCTGAAAGTCTCCGATGACGAACTGAACAGGTTGAGGATAAGTACCCGGCTTGGCACATATGGATATCTCAGGCGCGGCGCTTGTGGGCAACGCTGAAGGGCCGCATTTCGCCTGACTCTAGCCGGGACTCCAGATGGTCGATGACTATCGACGCGGATACCTTCGACGAACTGGACAAGCAGCTAGCAGAGTAGACCCTTTTGGGCTAACGCCTCCTACCGTTAGAACAAATCCGGTCCCGTCTTGAATACCACACAATACAGAGTCCGGTAATGCTCACCTATCCCGGATGCACCGCGTTCCCAGCGGCGTATCTGGCGGTGCGTCACCGGGCACGAATGTATGCCACGGCCGAACGATGTTCAGCAAGGTCGTGGTATCCGCCGGATATGTGCTGGTCATGATTCGGCTACTGCCTGGGAGAACTTCCGCAAGCAAGTTACGGACCTCGGCGGCGTAGTGCTTGAGCCAGAATGGCTGGGAGCACAGAAGCCCCATCGCTGCCGGTGTGCCAATGGGCACGAATGCTGGGGGTATCCTAGCTACGTTCGGGATGGTGTGCGCTTGAGATGGCGGGCGCAAAGCCGGTACAGGGCACTGAGTATTTCAGCGACGAGCACATCGCCCTGATTGAAAACGAAATCGGTACTTGGATTCCGTCAGCATCCGGGGCTAACTTGGACCCTATGAGCGACTTGAGCAGGGTCGCGGTCAGCGGCCACGAGGCCGGCAAGGTCCGCCCAGGTAACAGTCATATATTGGGCTGGTAATCACACATCCTGGGCACGGCCGGAATGGTTGGGGAAGTAGTTCCCGCGGCTGGAGTGGCAGGCCAGGGCGACGACAGGAACCGAGTTCCGCTGAAGAAGCGCAAGGCCGGTCAGTTCGGCGACGCCAGAACGGCATTCTTCCATGCGGCCCAAATTTTTTCTATCACCTCGCCCGCCTTGGTCAAGATCGAGCCTGGCCAGCGGAAAGAGTCCGTTATGTCGCCTTCAATGACTCCCGGTGCCACAAGTGGTGAAATAAGCGCTACGAAAATTCCCGTGAGACAGTAGGCAGTAAGGTGAATACCCCAACAACCAGCAGGGCTAGATGATGTAGCGACGGACTCTCTAGGGAGGATATTTCCAATGAGTTTCACGTCATTCGCTTCCAAGGCCGTGCTCGTCGCCGGCGCAGCCGGCCTGCTGGCCAGCGGCGGTGCGGCAGCAGCAAGCGCAGCTCCCGCCGCCGCCCCCAAGGCCACCGCCCGCACCGCGATCTACAACGGAGAAGGGGAGGCCCTGGAGGTCAGAGGAAACCCGGTCGTCGGCTGGGCCCTGTTCCAGAACGTCCCGCGCATCCAGACGCGCGGTGGCGCGCAGGCCGGCGTCCGCTACTACGACAAGATGACTCTTGACTTCACGCAGTGTCACTGCAACAGTCACGTCGTCCTGCAGTACCGCACGGTCGGTTCCGGCAAATACATAGCCGGCGGCTGGGATGCAATATCCGGACGCTTCCCCGGTGGCCTCAGCCCGGCGCAGCGCGACGCGTATGTCACCACCTCCGTTACCGCGGGCGCCTCGGCCGGCCGCAAGACTCCCGTCGCCCCCGAGCTGGTCTCCAAGGACGGGCGCTTCCGCATCGTCTGGGGAGTCCGGCCGGCCGGGCAGTTCACTATCTTCAGCGGCCCCGGCGTCTACCTGCTGGGAACCCGCTGGGCCAGCTGGACCGCCGCGGCGGCGCGTGCCACTGGCGAACTGTGGGGAGTGGACGCCAAGCGCGGGGACCTCGGGCATGCGTCCATCGTGTTGAGCGCGCCGGAGTCGCATGACGGGCTGGTGTACTACTCGGCCCTGCGCATCGTCGGCGGAATGGGCGTCGTCCCTTACTGGCGCTGGTACTGGAGCGGTCTCGACATCGGCTGGTCCCCCGTGGCTAGCGAGCCAGGATAAGGACGTCCAAGTACGCGGACCGGGCTGGCGCCGCGGAGGGCGATCTTCCTGCCCGGAGGAAAGCGACGTCTACGCGGCCACGGCGACCTTCTATCAGGGATCGCGGTCGGTTCAGTCAAGCGGCCCGGCGTCGGCCGGGCCGGTCTTGGCTCGGCCGGAGGTGGGATGATCTTCGGCTTATGGGCTTGAAGCTGGTCTTCCTGGTCGTGTCCCGTGTCATGTCGCTGCTCAGGCTGTCGCGCCGGGAGTCGTGGTGGAAGGACGCCGAGATCTTGATGCTGCGCCATCAGCTCGCTGTCGCCGAGCGTGAGCGGCCGAAGGCGCGCGCCCGGTTGGCGTGGCCGGACCGGGCGTGGCTGGCGCTGCTCGCCGGGACGGTGCCGGCCGGGAGCCTGGCCGGGATGCGGCTGCTCGTCACTCCGGGCACTATCTTGCGCTGGCATCGCGACATCGTCCGCCGCCGGCAGGGGCACCTGTCGCGGCGTGGCCGGTCCGGGCGGCCAGCCACGCACCGCAAGGTGCGGTCGGCAGTGCTGCGGCTCGCCCGGGAGAACGAGTCCTGGGGCTACCCGCGGATCCACGGCGAGCTCGCGGGACTGGGCATCACCGTGGCGCCGTCCACGGTCTGGGAGATCCTCAAGAACGCCGGGATCGACCCGGCGCCGCGGCAGCTTCCAGGCTGGCGAGGCGCTCGGCGTCTGCGGGTCAGCGGGCCTGGATGCGCCGGGTGAACGCCTGCCAGTGGGCCGGTGTGAAGGCCAGGGCCGGGCCTGTCGGGTTCTTGGTGTCGCGGACGAGCACGTGGTCAGCGGCGGCCACTTCGACGCAATCTGAACCGCCGTTGCCGCTGTAGCTGGACTTCCTCCAGCGTTGGTCTATTGCTGCTTCCATAGTTCTGCTGCCTCCGTGATAACTGTCCGTGACGCCGTAGGCGGGAGAGCGTCGCCCCGGACAAGATCAAAGACTACTGTCGCGCGGCGCAGGAGCGACCGGCTCTCTGCGGTCACGTCCTCTACACCGCTCATATTCAGCACGTCGGGCGCACCGTCGCACGACGCTAGCTGGAACCCGCCGCTCAGTCCTGCATTCGCCGCCGTGCTGGCGGGCACGATCTCAACTGAGACGTGCGGACGCTCAGATAGTGCCGCCAGGCGGGTGAGCTGGTCGTGCCTGATCGCGGGCGTGCCGATGAGCCGGTGCAGCACGGCCTCGTCCAGTACGGCTACGACGTGCGGGGGCCGGGAACGGTCGAGGATGGCCTGTCTTTCCAGCCTCGCCGTAACCAGCTCATCAGCTCGTTCGGCATCCTCGCCTGCCGCGGCCAACAGCGCTCTTGCGTACTCGGCGGTCTGCAGCAATCCCGGCACCAGGATGGGTGACCACAGACGCAGCGTGTGCGCTTCGCGTTCAGCTTCAAGCCAGTTCTCGAACCAGCTCGGTATCGGGGCGCTCATCCTGAACGACGCTCTCGGCTTCGGGATTCCTGGCACCATCGACCATGCCGGGGTAATGCCGGGCGGAGTCCCTTCGCCGATCCTCCTGTCATTCACAGAGGACATCGTGGCGAAGTTCCCCGACCAGCCGGGCCGGGCAAGCTGGCAGCTCAGCCGAAGTGCCGTGCTGGAATGGGTCAGCAGGTGGCGGGCCGAGAACGATGCGAACGGGGAAGCGAGCCCCGAGACCTGAGCCGATAGCACTACAGGTTTGTGTTTGTTGATTTACCGGCCTAGCGGTGGCCCCTGGATTAACCGTGCCGCAGGAGGCCGGGCCTCGCCAAGAGTCTCTCGCAAATTTTTGATAACGCTAGGGCGACTGGCAGTGGCAGACTCCCATCCATGACTTACGTTGCCGCTCTTGACCGGTATGAGCAGATGCCCTATCGCCGCTGCGGGCGCAGCGGCATCAAGCTGCCAGCAGTCTCCCTGGGGCTGTGGCAGAACTTCGGTGACGATCGCCCCCTGACGACACAGCGTGCCATCCTGCGCCGCGCGTTCGACCTCGGCGTGACGCACTTCGATCTCGCCAACAACTACGGAGGAGTAGGGCCTGCCGAGACTTTGCAACAAGGAGACTACGGGCCGCCGTACGGCTCCGCGGAGATCAATTTCGGCCGGCTGATGAAGGAGGACTTCCGGCCGTACCGTGACGAGCTGATCATCTCCACCAAGGCTGGCTACGACATGTGGCCCGGCCCGTACGGCGACCACGGCTCCCGCAAGTACCTGCTGGCCAGTCTGGACCAGTCGCTGGCCCGGATGGGCCTGGACTACGTGGACATCTTCTACAGCCACCGCTTCGATCCGGATACGCCCATGGAGGAGACCATGGGCGCGCTCCACACGGCGGTCCAGTCGGGCCGGGCCCTTTACGCCGGGATCTCCTCCTATTCGGCCGCACGGACCGCGGAAGCGGCCACCATCATGCGCGGGCTCGGCACGCCGCTGCTCATCCATCAGCCGTCCTACTCGATGCTCAACCGGTGGATCGAGCAAGGCCTGCTCGACGTGCTGGAGCGCGAGGGCATGGGCTGCATCGCTTTCTCACCGCTCGCGCAGGGCGTGCTCACCGGGAAGTACCTGACCGGCGTGCCGGAGGGCTCGCGGGCGACCCAGCACGGCTCGCTGACCTCCGACCAGCTCAGTGAGGAGACGCTCCGGCACGTTCAGGCGCTGGCCGAGGTGGCCCGCGGCCGCGGGCAGACCCTGGCCCAGATGGCGATCTCCTGGGTGCTGCGGGACAAGCGGTTGACGTCGGCCCTGATCGGCGCCAGCAGCGTGACCCAGTTGGAGGAGAACCTGGCCGCCACGGCGAAGACGGAGTTCAGCGCGGAGGAGATCGCGGAGATCGACCGGAACGCGGTGGACGCCGGCATCAACATCTGGGCCGCGTCCAGCGCGGGCTGAGTACCGGTCCGGGATGGGCGGGCGCGCCCGGGGATGGGCGGGGATGGCCGGGCGCGGGCGATAAATAACTTGCGTTCCGCCGGCGAGCTTCATATGGTTGAGTCACTCAACGGTTGAGTTGCTCAAAGATTTACCGGAAGGCCGCGGCGGAACGCGGGGCGGCGGAAATGTCACCCCCTCGTGCGATGCTTCGGCATAAGAGGAGGACGCGTGTCAGAGGGGCCGCGCGAGGACGAACTGAACCTCTGCATCATGGAGGCTCTGTCCGAAGTCGTGAAGCAGGCCGCCACCCTTGGCCAGGGGCTGGCCCAGCTTTTCGGCCTTTCCGTCAGCGACCTCGTGGGCCTGATCAAGCTGAAGGAGCCGATGAGCATGAAGGAAATGGGGCAGCGCATGCACTGTGACCCGTCCTTCGTGACCATGGTCACCAACGGCCTGGAGAAGCACGGGCTGGCCCGCAGGGAAACGAGCGAGCGCGACCGGCGGGTGAAGAACGTCACCCTCACCGCCGAGGGTGCATCGATGCGGGAACGGCTGGAGAAGGAATTCGCGAGCAAGGTGCCGTGGGCCAACACCCTCAGCGTCTCGGAGCGCGAGTGCCTGCTGACGATGCTGCGCAAGATGGTCGCAGCGAGCGGCCCGGCCGGGCCCGGCCGGGGAGACGAATGGCGAGTCACCGCCGACGAGCCGGTCACGATGGGAGGCGACCCTGCCACTGATCACTGACCGGGACGGAAATAACTCCGGCCAGCCACTTCTTGAAGCTAAGCAGAGGCCCGACGGTTCCGGTCCCGCTTCGCGATAACCGTTCGCCGATGGTGTCACATCTGGCGGCCGTACAGCGTCAAGTATCCGTAGAGCGTTAACAAATCGGGGATTCCGCTTCGGATGCATCATCGTGCCGGGCACAGCGTGTCACGGCCTTAGTGAAGTGCGCCCTGAGCACGACACACGCATCTTCAGCCAAGGGAGAAAAGACTTGTCCGCCACCTCACGCGACACCGGGCGAGAGGCGATCCGGACCGACCCGCCGCCCGGCGAGCCGGCCCCGAGCCTAGCCGTCGAGGCAGTCGAGGAAAACATCCAGAGCCGGACCGTCCCGGCCGAAACCGCGGGTGCCCAGCGCCCGAAGCATCTGGGCCTGGCGCTGGCCGTCATCGCGACGGCCCAGCTCATGGTGGTGCTCGACGCGACCATCGTGAACGTGGCCCTCCCCCACATCCAGGCCGCCCTCGGCTTCTCCGGGGACAACCTCGAGTGGGTCATCAACGCCTACGCGCTCGCCTTCGGCGGGCTGCTGCTGCTCGGCGGCCGGTCCGGGGACCTGCTGGGCCGCCGCCGCGTCTTCATCTTCGGCATCCTGCTGTTCTCGCTGGCGTCGCTGGCCGGCGGGTTCGCCACCGACCAGGCGTGGCTGCTCGCCGCGCGGGTGGTTCAGGGCATAGGCGCGGCGTTCGCCGCGCCGACCGCCCTGTCGCTGGTCGCGGTCACGTTCCCGGAGGGCCGGGAGCGCAACCGGGCCATGGGCGTCTACGCGGCCATGAGCGTGGCCGGCGGCGCGGTCGGCCTGATCGCCGGCGGCCTGCTCACTAGCTATGCGTCCTGGCGCTGGGTGCTGTTCGTCAACGTGCCGATCGGCCTCGCGGTCGCCCTCGCGGCCCCGCGCGTCCTCGGCGAGTCGGCCCGCCGTCGCGGCCGGTTCGACCTGCCCGGCGCGATCACCGGCACGCTCGGGCTCACCGCGCTCGTCTACGGCCTGACCAGCGCGGCCACCACCCCGAACGGCGTGTCCCACTGGGGTGACACGAAGGTCATCGTGTCCCTCGTCGCGTCCGTGGTGCTGCTGGCCACCTTCGTGGTCATCGAGGGGCACAGCAAGCACGCACTGGTCCCGTTCCGGGTGCTCCGGAACCGGAACCGTTCGGGGGCGTACGTGATCATGCTGTGCGTCGGCACCGCGATGTTCGGCATGTTCTTCTTCCTGACCCTGTTCATCCAGCAGGTGTGGGGCTACAGCCCGATCCGGTCCGGCATCGCCTATCTGCCGTTCGTAGGGGCGATCCTGCTGGCGACCGGGCTGGCGTCCCAGCTGGTGCCGCGGATCGGCGCCCGGCCACTGATGCTGATCGGCGCAACCATGGGCACCGGCGGGCTGTTCTGGCTGTCGCGCGTGACCGCGCACAGCACGTACGTCAACGGCCTGCTGGGCGCGATGATCGTGACCGCGTTCGGCTTCGGCCTGATGTTCGTGCCGCTCTCGCTGATCGCGCTGAGCAAGGTCCGGGAGGAAGACACCGGCGTGGCCTCCAGCCTGCTGAACACCGGCCAGCAGGTCGGCGGCTCGATCGGGCTGGCCATCCTGGGCACGGTGGCGTGGAGTGCGGTGGCCAACAACGCCCGGTCCGCGTCCGTCGCGGCGACCAAGGCGGCGGTCGCGGCGGCCAAGGCCGGTCACCCGCTGACCAAGGCCCAGGCGGCCGCGGCGAAGACGCAGATCACCCACAATGCCATCGCCTACGGCTTCTCGCACGGGTACGTGGTCTCGGCGGGGATCGCGCTGCTGGCGCTGATCGTCACGATCGCCACGATCCGGGTCACGCGCCAGGACCTGGCCGGCGTCAACCCGATGGCCGCCCCGGCGTAACCGCGCCGGGGACGGCGGCCGGCTGACCGCAAGGGGGAGGTGCCCGGAGGCGGGTACCTCCCCGCACGCGTCCAGGCCCGTGGGCCCGTGCGGTCCGCCCGCACCTGGACTGCGTCCGCGCCAGGGTGAGCCCGCAGCTCGAGTGCGCCCCTGCCTAGACTTGGCCCGTGGCGTCCCTAACTGACCCAGAGGTCCACGCCTTCCTCACCGAAGGCTCCCGGACCGCAAAGCTCGCCTACCTCAGCCCGGCTGGGCGGCCCCTGGTGGCCCCGGTCTGGTTCATCGTGGAAGACGACGAGCTGATCTTCAATACCGGCGCGGACACCGTCAAGGGCCGTTACCTGGCCCGGGACCGGAGCGTGACGATCTGCGTCGACCTGGAGCGGGAGCCCTACGGGTTCGTCCAGGTCCAGGGCCGGGCCGAGCTGTCCGACGATCCCGGCGAGCTGCTACGCACGGCCACGGCAATCGCGGCCCGGTATGTGGGGCCCGACCGGGCGGAGGAGTTCGGGCAGCGCAACGGGGTGCCGGGCCAGCTGGTGGTCCGGGTCCGCTCCACCAAGGCGCTGGCCTACTTCAACATTACGGCCTGAGCCGGTGGCTGACCCGGGCGTCGTCCCGCCTGGTGAGGGGCACCTGCTCAGCGCGCGCGGCAGCGTGATGGCGTTCAAGGCGGTGGCGGCGCAGACGGGCGGGGACTTCTCGCTGATGGAACGGACGCTGCCGCCGGGCGGCCGGAAACCGCCCGCACACCGGCACGTCAATTGCTCGGAGGCGTTCTTCGTGCTGGACGGGGCGATCGCCTTCACTCTGGATGGCCGAGACCTGGCCGGCGGGCCGGGCGATTTCCTGCTGGTCCCGCGCGGCGCGGCGCACACCTTCGGCAACGCCGGGACGGACACGGCGCGGTTGCTCGTGCTGCACGCCCCGGCCATGGACGCCTACTTCGAGGAGCTGCACCGGCTCTGGGCGTCGGGCCAGCCTCCCGCGACCGAGCAGGAACGGGCCCTGATGGCCCGCTTCGGCATGGAACCTGCCTGAGAGCTGAGGGCCCAGCAGGCCGGCCCTGGGCTGGCGGCCCGCCGCGGACCGCTAGCGGGGTATGCGCTTCGGGGACGGCAGGCCGGCGTCAAAGCTCGATCAGGTCGGCGGGTGACCGGCGGGGGGTAGGGCGGGTACTGTGCGCGAGGCCGAACTGCATGATCATTTGCGGGGCCCCGGGCAGCGACAGCCGGTCCCGGATCAGGAGGCGGATCGAGGCATTCTCCAGCGGCTGGGTGTGCAGGCTCGCGAACACCCACCGCGAGGCGGCGTGGGTCAGCACCCGTTGCAGCGCCTGCCCGGCCCGCAGCCAGTCCGCCCGGTGATCAACCGAGGTGAGCAAGATCGCGGTGACGGCAGCCGGCGGTCCCTCGGTCTGCAGCAGCCCGAGGCTGCGGCCCAGGTCGAAGTCACGCTGCATGAGGCGCCCGGGCTGGGGGTAGCCCCGGGTGGGGAACGCAGCGGCGGGGACGCCGTCGCGGCGCCGGTCGTCCGGGTCCCGGCTCCAGTGCCGTATCTCCTCCTGAACGTCCCCCTCACGCCGCTGCCTGCGGTCGGCGGCGCTCGTGATGTCGGCCAGGCGCTGGTAGCCGAGAGACCGGTCGATCAGGGCGAGGGTGGCTCCTTCGGCCAGCGCGTCGTGCTGCAGCGCGGCCAGGAGACCGGCGGGCACGGAGCCGGGGGCGAACGGGCCGCGGTGGGTATGGCGGCGCGGCAGCGCTTCCAGCAGCTGGCGTTCCCCGGCCGTCATCGGCGCGGGCTCCCCCAGGCTCACCCGGGCGAGCAGGCGCAGCCGGGGCGGGTCCGGGAACAGTTCGACGACCGGAAGGTAGCCCAGCGACCGGACCGCGAGCCGCAGCCCGAACAGGGCGGCGCCGCAGCTTATGAGCATCTCCCGGCCGTCCTTGTCTACGCGCAGCCGGCGGCGCGGATCGGCGTACAGGTCGATGGCGCCGTCACCCGCCCGGAACCGCCACGGCTGGGTGTTGTGCACCGACGGCGCGCGGGCCGCCGTGCCGATCAGGTAGGTCACCTGGTCGGCGGGAATCGGCATCGTCGGCCGACTGGCCTGCTCGGGCATCCTGCTCACCTGCCCCCTCTTGCCTAGCGAGCGTCACCCGGCGGCCGGCGGAAAAACAGGCCCAAAGCGCACCAGGGCGGGGACGAAGGTCCCCCGGCCACAAGCGGCCCAGGTCTAGGAAACGGAGGCGGGACAGGGATCACGTGGGAGACCGATCGCGGACCAGGACGAGCTGCCTGAATCTCGCCCACAGGCGCGGAGACCCCGAGCCAATGAAGGTTCGGGGTCATTTCCGATCTCCGGAGAGATCACGAAGCTCCCGCGATAGGACTCGAACCTATAACCTGCCGGTTAACAGCCGGACGCTCTGCCGATTGAGCTACGCGGGATCGCGTCGGCACCTGGTCACGGGCCAGGCGGCCTGGCCGCCGCGCTGAGCCGCCGTATTGGGCGGCCGCAACGCGTTCGCGCCGTGCCGGTGACCCGTTCCATCCGTGCCGGGACCTAAGAGTAGCGTACCCGCGGAGCTGGCGTGCGCACCGTCCCACCGGAGCTCTCTCCGGGCTTTGGCTGGCCGGCCCGGTCCGGGGATAACCGGCCCGGTCCGGGGCTAACCGGCCAGGTCCGGGGATAGCCCGGTCCGGGGCTGGCCCGGACCGGGCCGGCAGCTAGCCTGTTCAGGGCATGGCGGCTTCCCGCGGTGGTGGCGGGAGGAGTACGAAGGCGGGTAACGGGGAAGCAACGGGGCACGACCATACGGTTAAGAGAGGCACACGATGCGGTATCGAGTCACGTTCGTCGTCGGGTTCGCGACCGGCTACCTCCTCGGCGCGCGGGCGGGCCGGGAACGTTATGAGCAGGTCAAGAAGGTGAGCCAGCGAGTGGCCGGGCATCCGGCGGTCCAGAAGGCCGCGGGCACGGTCGCCTCGAAGGCCACCGATCTGGGCCAGACGGCTAAGGACAAGGCCACCGAGAAGATGCCGGGGTTCGCCCAGGCCGCGATGAGCAAGGCCAGCACGATCCCGGGGCTGCGCGGCCGGGTCAACGGATCCTCGTCGTACCCGGACGGGACCGAGGTCTACAACCCGCCGCCCACCCCCGGGTCGACCATCTACCCGGACAACCCCTGACCCGCG
>Ga0302325_10024889_pt1 | contig 12445 bp, 10 predicted proteins | sample Palsa_T0_2_FD_201948 | JGI IMG/M metagenome (GOLD analysis project Ga0302325, IMG submission 201948) | Peat permafrost microbial communities from Stordalen Mire near Abisko, Sweden - Palsa_T0_2 | ecosystem: Environmental > Terrestrial > Soil > Palsa > Peat permafrost | place: Sweden: Abisko...
GAAGCCCTTTCCGCGCGACAGCTACCAGCTTATGACCAAGGTGACCACCGATGAGGGCGTGGAACCGGCGAAGCGTTTTGACGATTTGCGCCGCATCTCGCAGACGGAATACTTCGACATCATGCTGCTGCATTTTCAGCACCAGGCAGACTGGGTTGCCGAAACCGGCCGCTGGCAAGACGGCGTACTGGAAGCGCAATCGAAGAAGACGATTCGCACCCGCGGAGCTTCCGTGCACGGACTGCCCGCGCTGCGGCAGGTGCCGGGGAACAAGTGGTTGGAAGTGGCGATGATCCGCATGAACCACAACGGAACGGCCATGGACGGGCCAAGTTACACGGATAACGTCAACCCGGCCAACGTAAGCGAAGTGGTGGAGCACGTGAAGCAGGTGAAGAAGGAAGGCATGGGCGTGATCAGCATGAAGCTGGTCGGCAACGGCTCCTTCACCCGCCACGAAGACCGCCAGGCCGCAATGCGCTTTGCGTTCAAGAATGCCGGCATCGACTGCGCAACGGTTGGATTCAAGAGCACGCAGGAGATCGACGAAGCAATCGACAACATGAATCTCGCGCTGGCGTAGGTGACTTCGCGTGGTGCAAGGAGTCTTGCGGGGCAGGGAGCGAGGTGCTGTGACCACGCGTCCACGCCGAGATAGTACGCAACTCGGCCTCGCCGTGGTGCAGATCTTCGCCGTAAACGAGCGGATGAACCAGGTTATCCTTGAGCATCTTGACCCTGCTGCCTGGAATGCGAAGCTGCCAATCAAACCAGCCGGGAGTGTGCGCACCATCGCCGCAATCTTCACCCACATGCACAATGTACGAACCAAATGGATCAGGCTGACATCTCCGCATTTGACGGTTCCAGCCCAGCTCAACCGCGCTCGGTGCACGCCGGAGCAGGCCAGCGGGGCATTGGCCGAGAGCGCCGCTCGATGCGGAGAGATGCTTGCTGAAGCGCTGGGCGATGGCGGGGTGAAAGAGTTCTTCAGAGACGGCTGGGCAAAACCGTGGCCGGTTGGCCCGGAGATGCTGTGCTACATGATCTCCCACGAAGCCCACCATCGCGGCCAAGTGTGCATGCTCGCGCATCAGCTTGGATACCCCTTGCCGATGAAGGTGATCAGCGGGATCTGGAACTGGGAGAAGCTTTGGAAGGGGTGCGGTGCAACAGGGGGCCCTGGCAACGATTCTTAAGGAAGTCTGCCAATTCACGAGGCCGCAAAGTCGCAATTGACCCGGCACACAATTTCCCGTAGACTAGGGAATTGCGTGGGATGCGGATCGCGTTGCATTCTGACCCCGCATCATCCCCCTGACCTGGGCTGGTAAGCCAAAGGAAAACAGGGTAAAAGATTAAGGAAGAACAATGGCAAACCATGTATCGTCGCTAAAGCGCGCCCGGCAAACCATAACGCGCACTGAAGTTAACCGCGCCAACCGCAGCCGCGTGCGCAGTAGCCTGCGGACGCTGCGCGAAGCTCTCGCCAAGGGCGACATCAAGGTTGCCCAGGCCCAGTATCGCGAGACCGTTTCGGTGCTCGACAAAAGCGTGCAGAAGGGCGTTCTCCACGACAACACCGTTTCCCGCTACAAGAGCCGCCTGAACGCGCGCCTGAAGACCCTGGTTTTGGCCAAGGCGTAGTTCTTCTGCCGCGTCACAAGATCAAAGATCGACCTAAGACGAGAACGGCCGGGAGAGCTCCCGGCTGTTTCTGTTTTCTGTAAAGTGCCGCTCAATCTCAGTTTCAGTCGAGCCTCTCGAATATGCCCGCTGCACCCATGCCTCCCCCAACGCACATGGTGACCATTCCGTAGCGCAACTGGCGGCGCTTCATTTCGCCCAGCAGCGTGGCGGTGAGCTTGGCCCCTGTGCAGCCCAGAGGGTGTCCGAGGGCGATTGCGCCACCGTTCACGTTGACACGGTCCGGATCGAGGCTGAGGGTGCGAATAATGGCAAGCGCCTGCGCGGCAAACGCCTCGTTTAATTCGATCAGGCCGATATCGCCGAGCGTGAGCCCGGCTTGCTTCAGCACCTTGGGAATGGCGTTGATGGGGCCGATGCCCATCTCTTCAGGCAGGCAGCCGGTTACAGCGTAGGACACCAGGCGGGCGAGAGGCTGAATGCCCCGTTCCCTGGCCCGACCAGCGTCCATCAGCACCACGGCGGCTGCTCCATCTGAGGTTTGCGATGAGTTGCCTGCGGTGACCGTTCCCTGCGCATGAAAGACCGGCTTGAGCTTGGCGAGGGCCTCGGCGGAGGTGTCTGCGCGTGGGCCTTCGTCGGTGGCAAAGACTCGCTCTGTCACCACCGGTTTGCCTGCCTTGGTGCTTGGAACCGAAGTCGTCACGGTCACCCAAACCAGCTCGTCTGCAAATCGCCCGGCGGACTGCGCGGCCACCGCCTTCTGGTGGCTGGCGAGGGCAAAGGCGTCCTGATCTTCGCGGGAAACGCTGTAGTGGCGCGCCACCCGCTCAGCGGTCAGTCCCATGGTGAGCAGGGAGGCTGGATAATGCTCGGCGAGCCACGGGTTGGGGCTGGGCTTGAGACCGCCAAAGGGAAGCATGCTCATGGTCTCTGCCCCGCCGGCAACAACTACCCGATCGCCTCCGGCGCGGATGCGGAGATCGGCCAGCGCGATAGCTTCAAGCCCGGAGGAACAAAGCCGGTTGACAGTGACGCCGGGAATTTCGACGGGCAGGCCGGCGCGCAGGGAGGCCATTCGAGCTATGTTCCAGCCGGACTCTCCCTCCGGCTGCGCACAGCCCAAAATCACGTCGTCGACTTCGGCTCGATCCAGGCCCGGAACCCGATCCAAAGCGGCGCCGATTGTGAGTGCAGCCAAGTCGTCTGGGCGCGTGGTTGAGAGGGTGCCTTTGGGGGCGCGGCCAACGGGGGTACGAACTGCGCTGACAAGTACGGCTTCCGGCATGAACTGCTCCTTGAGAATCTTGTGCGCTGGTTGAGGATTCCCACCTTGGGCGCAACAACAAGTATGCGCCGAAGGTGGGCCACCCATTTTTGATGCACGACTAACTGCTAGTCTGCCGAATCCAGCAAAAACCAGTTGCTCTTTGCATAAAAGTGATAAATGGTGCGGTGCTCAACGGTAGAATCCGCCAGGGCGTCGTGGTCAACCTGGGCGGGGCGATGCTTGAGACCGCTTTGCGCCTCATGCACCTGCTGCGGTGTGGCCGGATCGATGCCCCAGTTGAAGCCGAGAACCCCGCTGGGGTCGTGCGCTTGCAGTCTCTGGGTCTCGGGAGACGAGGCAAGCACCATGGGCTTTGCCTCGGCGTGGCCGGTGTCGCCATCGAAAAAAACCAGCAGCGAGACAGTGCCTTGTGCCGAACAAAGCACGGCCCAGTCTGAGGAGCCGGCTTGCGCCAAGCTGGCGTGAACGACATTCTCCGGCCGGTGCGCCTCATAGGTTTGGGGAATGGTGCAGCCCCGCTGGTTGAGCAGGCCGACGATGCTCGCAGGGAGATCGGGGAACGAGCTGATCGGGAGATTGCGAATGATGTACGGGGTTGACTGGCCCGCAAAATTCACCTGCCCTTTTTCTACCAGCGGCAGCGTTGCAGGCTGCGCAGACGGTGAGACACTTTGACTCCAGGCCGGAGAGGCTCCCTGAACCAAAACGACAACCGCCAGCAAATTGAGAATTGCTTTCATGGCTAATTCCGCAACGGCTTTCCGGTCTTAAGCGTATGCGCGATCCGCTCCTGCGTTTTGCGCTCTCCGCAGAGAGAAAGAAACGCCTCCAGTTCGAGGTCGAGCAAGTATTGCTCCGTGAGCAGAGAACCGGCGGTTACGCGGCCGCCTGCAAGAATGTACGCGCCCCAGCGGGCAACCTTCTGGTCGTGCTCTGAGGCAAAACCGGCCTCGCCCATCAGGAAAACGCCTGTTTCGAGCGTTGCCAGCGCGCCGGTGCCGGGCGCGGGGATCTGGGTGCGCGGCTGCGGAGCGGTGTAGCCTGCTTCGGCCAGCGTGAGAGCCTGCGCCTTGGCGTCCAGAAGCAGTCGGTCGCGGTTGAGAGTAATGCGGTCGGCAGAGGCCAGCATGCCCAGCGGCCTGGCTTCCGCAGCCGAAGTAGAAACCTTGGCCAGCGCGATGGTTTCGAACACCCGCTTGAGGGCCGTTCCCATCTCGGCCGATTGGGCAAAGCGCGAGGGCGGATCTTTGGGGTCTGGCGGCGCAATGGCTGCTGCCTGGTCCAAGGCGCGGAGCAGCATTTCCTTGGTTCCGCCTCCTGCTGGGATCAGGCCGACACCTGCTTCGACCAAGCCGATGTAGGTCTCCGCGTGGGCCTGGCGGCGCGCCGCGTGCAGGCAAATCTCCGCGCCACCGCCAAGCGTGAGGCCGAAGGGGGCGGCAACTACCGGACGCGGGCAGAACTTGATGGCCGCGGTCATCTGCTGGAAACCATGAATGACCGCTGCGAGATCATCCCAATCGCCTTCCTGCGCGGCCAGCAGAAGCTGCATCAGGTTGGCGCCGACGGAGAAGTTCTCGCGGTCGCTGGCAATCACAAAGGCGGCAAAGTCGCGCACCGCATCGGAGTCCGGCTTGAGAACCGAGGAAATCATCGAGAGCACATCGCCCCCGATAGCGTTCTTAAGCGAGTGCAGTTCAATGCAGCCGATGCCGTCGCCGATGTCGATGAGGGAAGCGCCCGCGTTGGAGCGAACCACGCCATTGGAGCGGCGGAAATCCGCGATGCGCGCATGTCCGGGCTGCTGCGGAATTGGTTCCCATGCGCTCTTGGCTGGGTTGTAGCACTGCGGTCCATCGGGCGAGTACCACGAGACAGAGGAAGACTCGGGGCTGGAATGCAGCAGATCTTCAACCGCAGAGCTTACCGGCAGGCCCATCGCCTTCATCCGCGCAACGGTCGAAGCCACGCCGGCCGCATCCCACATTTCGAACGGTCCAAGCTCCCAGTTGAAACCGGCCTTCATTGCCTGGTCGATGGAGACGGCATCGCCGGCGACTTCGCCGATACGGTCCGCGGCGTAGTTCCAAAGCATGGACAAGAACGGCCAAAGAAATTTGGCTGCCTTGTCCTTTGCCGGGTCATTGGCCAACAAGAGCCGCAGCCGCTCCTGCGTGGTGGATGCGTTTTTGGCCATTTCCAGTGAAGGCAGCGCGGGCTTGGCCGACGGCCGGTATTCGAACGTCTTCACGTCAAGCACCTGGCGGCCTTCTTTGCCATCGGCGCCGCGGCTCTTCTTGTAGAAACCCTGCCCTGCTTTGTCGCCCAGCCAGCCGCGCTTCACTATCTCTTCGAGCACAGACGAGAAGCTGCCCTGGGTCACGCCCTGCGGGAAGTTGGCAGCGACATGAGCCAGAATGTCGATCCCAACCATGTCCGCAAGGCGAAACGTGCCGGTACGCGGCCAGCCAATCGCAGTGCCGGTGAGCGCGTCTACCTCTTCAACGGTTAGGCCCTGCTCGAGCATCAGCGTTGCCGCGGTAAACATGACGGAGACGCCGATGCGGTTGGCGATGAAGTTGGGCGTGTCGTTGGCGAAGACTACCTGCTTGCCGAGGTTTCTGTCGGCGAATGCAGCAAATGCGGCCGTGACGGCTGGGTCCGTTTCGGCGGTGGGAATGATCTCGAGCAGTCGCATGTAGCGCGGCGGGTTGAAGAAGTGAGTCCCGAAGAAGCGGTCCCGGTGCGCGGGCAGGCCTGCGGCAATCTTTTTTACCGGCAGGCCTGAGGTGTTGGTGGTGATCACGGCGCGAGGGGCGAGATGAGGAACAACCCGCGTCAATAGAGCCGTCTTGATGGCCAGGTTTTCGGCCACAGCTTCAATCACCCAGTCGCAACCGGCTAGTTTGGGCAGATCGTCGTCGAAGTTGCCCGGCGTAACGAGCGCGGCAAACGAGGAGTCGTAAAAGGCCGCGGGCTTGGTCTTGGCCAGAGCTTCCAGCGAGCCCTTGGCAAGACGGCTGCGGTCGCCCTCGCCGTCGGGAACCATATCCAGCAGGAGCGTTGGGATTCCGGCATTGGCCAGGTGGGCGGCGATGCGGGAACCCATTGTGCCGGCCCCAAGCACGGCGGCGCGGCGAACCAGGAACGGAAGAGGGTCTGCTGGAAGCGGGTGGGCGAAGGGAGCAGCAACCGGTGCGGCGGTGGTCATGCGGAATCTCCCTCAGGCGGTGTCGATCGTGCAGACTTCCACCGCGCGGAAACTCTCGAAGGATACGGAATGGTGCCGTGACGGGTCAAGGCGCGCCATCCCAGGGCTCAGTTTGATCCCGCCCTAGAGTTTTTTGCGCATAGTCTCAAAGATCGCGTAGCCGATCATGGCGGAAATCAAGGCGATCAGGAAGTTTGTCGCGGTAAAGATGTCGTGGAGAGCGAACGTCAGGGACTTTCCAGCTCGATTGGATCGGGTAAACTCCCCCATCAGCAGGTTGGAATAAAACAGAAAAACGATAAACGCGACTTCGATCACCGCTCGGAGCAGCGACTTCCGAATCCGCGGTCCTTTCGATTCCCTCTCCATGGAATCTCCAGAGTAACAAGGAACTTGCCGGCAGCGAGGACAATCGCTCCTTCCCCGGCCGCTCACTCATAAACCTGGGCGCGATTCGCAATTTCCCCAAACCCTCACCCGATTCGCCGTTGCATACTATCGCTATGAAGAATCGATCTGTCCCCAGCGATACCCTGGTTCCCCATGTTGTTTACCGCAACGTCTCCAAAGCCTGCGAATGGCTCACGCGAGTCTTCGGATTCACCGAACACTTCCGCTACGGCGATCCGGTCAGCGGCATACAGATGCGCCTGGGCGACGCAGTCATCATGCTTCACGGTCCGGGCAATGCAACAGAAACACCCACCACGCTTGGGTTTGGAACGCAGATGCTTACTGTGATTGTCGCGGATGTGGATGCCCACTACGCGCGATCGAAGCAACAAGGCGCGATCGTCTGGGAAGAACTGCACGAAACCGTCTACGGGGAACGCCAATACGGCGTGAAAGATCTGGATAGCCATCGCTGGATTTTTTCCCAGCACGTGCGCGACTTGAGTCCCGAGGAGTGGGGAGGGACCTCGGCCTAGCGCCTGGTTGACGCTGCGATTGGGGCCGTTCGAAGCGTGAATGCTGTGATTTCGGGGGGGCAATTCAATCGGAACGGAACCCCCACTGTACCGATGCCGCGATTGACGTAGAGGCTCAGGTGGTTCCACCATCCACCCAGATGAAACCAGCCCTCGACGTACCGCTGCCCCCAGCCGGGCAAATAGAGGGCGCCAATCACAGGCAACCGGACCTGGCCACCATGCGTGTGGCCGCTGAGCATCATATGCACGGCTCTGCCGGCGGGGTCGTCGAGCAGCATGTTGGCGTAGTCCGGTGCATGAACCATCAGCACGATCGGCTCATTGGGTATGTTGCGAATCCGGCGGGGAACGGCCAATTCCAGGTCCGGATTGCCAAGCACCGGGTCATCGGTTCCCGCCAGCCAGAACCGGCTGCCGGCGCGCTCAATGGGAAGGCATGCGTTGCGAAGTACGGTGATCCCGTTGGAAGTGAGCGCCTCAGTGACTACTTCTGCTCCTACGCTAACATCGTGGTTGCCGAGAATCGCATACAGGTTTCTGCATGAGAGCGTTTTCAGGATGTTGGCGCAATGCCATGCGGCTCCGCGGGCAAACTTCTTCGACATCGGCACATGGCTGACGTAATCGCCGGTCAGGAACACGGCATCCGGATTCAATTGGTTAGTCCGTTCAACCACGCGCTCGAGGAAGAAGGGCTCTGTATATTCGTCCATGTGAATGTCGCTGAGTTGAACGACCCGCATTCCGTCAAAAGCAGCGGGCAAGCCCGCCAGGGGCATGTCGTGGTGCGTAACCTCAATCCAGTGACGAGCGATCTCGCCTGAATAGAGCGCCAGCCCGGCAGCGCCATAGATTCCAGCCTTGAGAAAACGGCGCCTGGTGGTGGGCATTTTGGAAATGGGAATATAAACCTCCATCCTCAATCCTACACAGCTCAAGCGGACAGAGCTGGCCGAGCGGGAGGAAGCGGACTTCGCCGCCGGCCTTCCCGGTTTGACCCCCTCCGGTGGTGGGCACTAGCTTGGAAGAAGGCGCGATTCGGCCGCCTGCACGTCCCGTAGGGAAAGATCGGACAAGGAGATTGGATGCAAAGCAGAATGCGCACCGCCGCCCTGGCGCTGGGATTGGCGGGGTTGGCCCTTGTGGGCGCCCGAGCCCAGGACCTGAAGAGCTTCGAGCAGAAGATCACTACCAAGGTGCTGCCCAACGGCCTCACCATCCTTATCTGCGAACGGCCGGATGCACCGGTCTTCAGCTATTCAACCTTCGTTGACGCAGGCGACGTGAATGACCCTTCTGGCGAGAGCGGGCTGGCGCATATGTTCGAGCACCTGGCCTTCAAGGGCACCAGCCAGATCGGCACCACCGACTACGCGGCCGAGAAGATTGCGCTGGCAAAGGTGGAAGACGCGAACTCTGCCTACGAAGCGGAATACCTGAAGCCCGTGGGCCGCGACGAGAAGAAGTTGGCCGAGCTGAAGAAGGCATTTGTCGCGGCAACCAGCGAGGCGCACAAGTTCGTCGTTCCCAACCAGTTCACCGACATTGCGGAGCGCAATGGAGCCCACGGGCTGAACGCCCAGACCGGTCTGGACGAGACCGAATTCTTCTGGTCAATGCCTGAGAACCGGCTGGAGATGTGGGCGTATCTTGAGAGCAGCCGCTTGGCCGACACGGTTCCGCGCGAGTTCTACAAGGAGCGTGACGTGGTGATCGAAGAGCGCCGCATGCGCACCGACTCCAATCCGGAGGGCCGGCTGTTTGAGCAATTTCTGGCTACGGCTTACGTGGCGCATAACTACAAACGGCCCAATGTCGGCTGGTACAGCGAGCTGAGCCAGATCAACGCCACCGAGGCCATGGCATTCCACAAGAAGTATTACGTGGGCGCGAACATTGTGGTGGCCGTGGTGGGCGACGTAAAGGCTTCGGAAGCAATACCCATGCTGGAGAAATATTTCAGCCGTGTTCCCGGCGGGCCGAAGCCTGAGGAGATGACGACGATCGAGCCGAAGCAGTTTGCCGAAAAGACGCTCGAGATTCGCGACCCATCCCAGCCCATCTACATGGAAGGCTATCACCGGCCCGACTATCGCGACCCCGACGATGCGGTCTACGACGCCATCAGCGACATCACGTCCAACGGGCACGTTTCGCGGCTCTATCGCGGCCTGGTGCGCGACCAGCAGATTGCCGCCGAGGCCGAGGGCGCAAGCCCCTATCCGGGAGGAAAATATCCGAGCCTGTTTGTCTTCTATGCGATGCCGCTGCCAGGGCACACTCCGCAGGAGATGCGCGACGCGATTCATAAAGAGATTGAGAAGTTGAAGACCGCGGACGTAACCGACGACGAACTGGCGATGTACAAGACTCGCACCCGGGCCGACCTGCTGCGCGGCCTGGCTGACAACCAGGGATTGGCCAACGACCTGGCCGAGTTTCAGACCCGCTACGGCGATTGGCGTGAGCTGTTTCTGCAACTGGACAAGGTGGACAAGGTGACCAAAGCCGACATTCGCCGCGTGGCCAACCAGGTGTTTCAAGAGAGCAACCGGACCGAAGCATGGATTGCGACCGCCGCGCCTCCGGCTCAAAAAGACGCAGCAGCGAAGGACGGGGGCGCGCAATGATCAAAGTTTCCGAAAGTGCAGAAACGCTCTCGTTCATTTCGCCGAAGGGTACGGGCTTCAGCCCGTACGTCGACCCCTACAAACAAACGCGGGCTTTAGCCCTCGAGGGAATGCGCACCTCCAAAGCCCTCATCGCTTCCATCTTCTTCGCGATCCTGCTCGTCACCACACTCCCCGCGCAACAAAGCAAGCCCTGGGAAAAGATTCCTATCCCCAAGCTGCACGAGTTCAAGCCGCAAGAACCTAAGCGGATCGAACTCAAGAACGGCATTGTCATCTTCCTGCAGGAGGATCACGAACTCCCGTTTGTCTCCGGCTCGGTGCTGATTCCCGGCGGCTCGCGGGACGAAAGCCCGGCCAAGGCCGGCCTGGTGGGGCTCTATGGCCAGGCGTGGCGCACCAGTGGTACGGCAAAGATGGACGGCGACGCTATGGACGACTTTCTCGAGGCCAAGGCCGCCCACATTGAGACCGAAGGCGACGAAGACTCAACTGCTCTCGCATGGGACTCGCTGAAGGGCGATGCGGACCAGGTATTTTCTCTTGCCGTCGACCTGCTTCTCCATCCCAAATTCAGCCAGGAGAAGCTCGAACTCGCGCAGCAGCAGGAGGCCACGGGAATTGTCCGCCGCAACGACGACGAATCGGGCATTGCCGAGCGCGAATCGGCCAAGCTGGTCTTCGGCGTAAACAGCCCGTACACGCGGCAGCCCGAACTAGCCACCATCGGCGCTGTCACGGTGGACGATTTGAAGGCCTGGCATGACCGCACCCTCTCCGGCAAGCTGATCGTCGGCATCAGCGGCGACTTCGACCCCGCGGCAATGGAGGCCAAGCTGCGAGCGGCTTTCGAGGGCCTGCCGCCGGTGAAGCCAGAGCCGCCCCGCCACGATGTCTTCACCGGCCCCACGCCGGGCATCTACTTCATCAATAAGGAGGATGTGAATCAGTCCGATGTGGAGATCGTGGCCATCGGCATCGACCGCCATAATCCCGACGTGCCCGCGGTGGCCGTGATGGACGAAATCTTCGGCGGCGGCTTTGCCAGCCGGCTCTTCCAGAAAGTGCGCACTGAACTGGGCCTGGCCTACGAGGTGGGCGGCGGAATCTCCTTCGGCGATGACCACCCGGGACCCTTCCGAACGGTCGTGCTCACCAAGAGCGCCACTACAGTTGACGCGACCAAGGCCGCACTGGCCGAGATTAACGGCCTCAATACAACTCCCTTTACTGAAGTAGAGCTGGCGCGCGCCAAAGACAACATCCTCAACTCGTTCCTGTTCCTCTACGACACCAGGGACAAGGTGCTCGCCGAACGAGAGCGGCTGGAGTTCTACGGATACCCGGCAGACTACCTTGAAACTTACAAGGCGGCCCTCGACAAAGTGACCCTTTCCGATCTGACCACAGCAGCGAAGAAGTACATTCATCCTGACAAGCTGGCGGTTCTGGTGGTAGGCAACGGAGCGGAGATCAAGCCGGGGCTCGATGAGCTGAATCTAGGGCCGGTCCATCCGATCGACATCGCCATCCCCATGCCGGCAAGACCCGGCACCGGAGAAAAACAACAGTGAGACGCAAGAAACTGCGCCACGAACCTGAACGAGAGTTTGTTCAATGAAGAATGACGAAGTGGAATCAACCGCAAAGCTTGCCATTATCATCCTGGCCGCCGGTAAAGGCACGCGCCTGAAATCGAGCCGGCCGAAGGTGCTGCATGAAATCGGCGGCAAGACTCTGCTGGCCCATGTGATCGCCTCCGCGGCCCAGGTTGTCGCACCGGCTGACATCTACGCCGTTGTCGGGCACCAGGCCGAAAAAGTGATGGCTGCGGTTGCTTCCTCGGGTATCCGCTTCATCGAACAAACAACGCAGCGTGGCACCGGCCACGCAATTCAATGCGCGCGAGAGGCCATAGCCGGCTATGAAAATATCCTCGTTCTCTCAGGCGACGCGCCGCTGATTCAGGCACGCACTCTCTCCGCGCTGTGGAGTTTCCACCAGGCGCAGCAAGCGGCGATGACCCTCACCTCAGCCGAGCCTGCCGACCCCACGGGCTACGGCCGCGTCATTCACCCGGCCGGCTCCGTCGAAGTGACCGCCATCGTCGAGCAGAAGATGCTCTCCCCTGGGCAGCTCTCTCTGCGCGAAGTCAACATGGGGCTCTACGCCTTCAAGACCGCGCCGCTGCTCTCCCACCTTGACAAGCTCACGAGTAACAATCCCCATGCCGAGCTTTACCTCACAGACATGGCGCAAGTGCTCAATGAATCCGGGGAGCGCGTGGTGGCTTTCCGAGCCGCAGACGCGGACGAGTTGCTGGGCGCCAACACCATCGCCGAAATGATGGCCCTTGACGCCAGCCTGCGCTTGGCCACGGCGCGGCGCATGATGGCCTCCGGCGTCACCATCTTCCGCCCCGAGACCTGCGTGATTGACGCCGCGGTGGAAGTGGCTCCCGATACGGTCATCGAACCTTTCGTTCAGCTCCTCGGCGCCACGCGCATCGGTTCGGATTGCCGCATCCGCTCCTATTCCGTGATTGAAAACTGCACCCTGGGAAACGATGTTCTGATCCGCCAGAGTTGCGTCCTTTCTGACAGCACCGTCGCCTCCGGAGCCAACATTGGGCCATTCGCGCATTTGCGCCCAGGGTGCGAAATCGGCGAAGACGTTCACATCGGAAACTTCGTTGAGGCAAAGAAGGCCAAGCTGCGCAAAGGCGTCAAGGCCG
>Ga0302325_10024890_pt1 | contig 12445 bp, 9 predicted proteins | sample Palsa_T0_2_FD_201948 | JGI IMG/M metagenome (GOLD analysis project Ga0302325, IMG submission 201948) | Peat permafrost microbial communities from Stordalen Mire near Abisko, Sweden - Palsa_T0_2 | ecosystem: Environmental > Terrestrial > Soil > Palsa > Peat permafrost | place: Sweden: Abisko...
CACGTTCCGGGGGGGACCGGGCACGGCGGCGCTGCGCCCGGGTTCGCGGACATCGGTCCCGGGCCTCTTCCTGGCCGGCGCGTGGTGCGACACGGGGTGGCCGGCGACCATGGAGGGCGCCGTGCAAAGTGGCAACACGGCGGCACGGGCGCTCCTGGACGAGGGCGGGCACGCCACGCCCGTCCCGGAAGCCATGTACCGCCGACCGGGCTCGCCCGGCCGATCCGGCTTGCCCGCCCGACGGCTCGAGTGGGCGGCGCGGTGACCACCTACGCCCTCCCGCCCAACGCCAACGCCGCCGCGTCCGCATGCTTGACCCGCGCCGCGCGGATGGTGGCGCCGGCGCTCGATGCCGCCGTCGGGCGCCAGAGCCCTTCCCTGCAGGAGCCGGTGCACCACCACCTCGCCGGCGGCGGGAAACGGGTCCGGGCCGCCCTCTCCCTGCTCTCGGCCTCAGCGGCAGGAGCAACCGAGGAGACCGGCGTGGTCGGCGCCGTGGCCATCGAGCTGATCCACAACTTCTCGCTCATCCACGATGACATCATCGACGGCGACACCGAGCGGCGTCACCGCGCCACGGTATGGAGCGAGTTCGGGATCGGGAAGGCGATCATCGCCGGCGACGCACTCGCCACGCTGGCGCTCCAGGTCATGCTCGAACACCCGACGGCCGAGCGCGTGCGCGCCGCGGCGTGCCTGGTCGAGGCCACCCAGGTCATGATCGCCGGCCAGGGCGACGACATGGCGTTCGAGTCCCGGCCGTCGGTGTCCGTGGACGAGTGCCTCGACATGGAGCGTGGCAAGACCTCGGCGCTCCTGGCGTGCGCGGTCTCGCTGGGGGCTATCCTCGCCGGTGCCCCGGACGCCACGGTCGCCGCGCTCGCCGAGTTCGGCTCACACGTCGGGACGGCCTTTCAGGCGGTCGACGACCTGCTCGGAATTTGGGGGGAGCCCGCACGCACCGGAAAGCCGGTGGGCAGCGACCTCGTGCAGCACAAGAAGACGCTGCCGGTCTCCATCGCCCTGGCCCGGGCCGACCACGAGTTGCCCGAACTCCGGCGCCTGCTCGAAGGCGACGTCTCGCCGGCGGACGTGGAGCGGGCCCGCTCGCTGATCGAAGAGTGCGGCGCCCGGGACGAAACCGTGGCGTTGGCCGACGAGTACCTCGACCTGGCTCTGGCCGCGCTGGACCGGGTGTCGCTGGTGCCCGGTCCCCGGAGCGACCTCGTCGCCATTGCGCGGTTCGTGACGGAGCGCGACCGGTGACGGCCAATCCCGCCACGTACGTGGCGGATCCTGAGGCGCTGTCGGCCGAGCCGGTCGACGTCGTCGTGCCGGCCGCCGCTGCCCCCGCTCAGCCGGTCGCCGCCGCCGCCGAGTCGAGTACAGCCGACTCGGCCGACACAGCCGACACAGCCGACACAGCCGACACAGCCGACTCGGCCGCCTCCGCCGCTGCGGCCAGCCTGCAACGCTCAGTGGCCGCGCTCATGGGCCGACAGCACCATGAGGGCTGGTGGAAGGGCGAGCTGGAGACCAACGTCACCATGGACGCCGAGGACCTCATGCTGCGCCAGTTCCTCGGTATCCGGACGGAACGGCAGACCGCCGGCGCAGCCAAGTGGATCCGCTCACGTCAGCGCGACGACGGCACCTGGGCCACGTACTACGGCGGCCCGCCGGACCTCTCGACGACGATTGAGGCGTACGTGGCGCTCCGGCTGGCCGGCGACGCCGTCCACGACCCGCACATGCGGCGGGCCTCGACCTACATCCGTCAAGAAGGGGGGATCGGCGCCAGCCGGGTCTTCACCCGTTTCTGGTTGGCCCTCTTCGGCCAGTGGCCCTGGGAACGCCTGCCCGTCATGCCCCCCGAGCTCATGCTGCTCCCGCCCTCGATTCCCCTCAACATCTACGACTTCGCCTGCTGGGCCCGCCAGACGGTGGTCGCCCTCACCGTGATCAGCGCCCACCGACCGGTGCGCGACCTCTCCGTCGACATCAAGGAGTTGGACGTGGGCCCGGCTCCGGCCCGGCACCGGTCCCTCACCACGTGGGCGGGGCGGTTCGACCTTCTCGACCGGTTCCTGCACGCCTATGAGCGGCGCCCACTGCGCGCCCTGCGCCGGTTCTCGCTCGGGGCGGCCGAGCGCTGGATCGTCGAGCGCCAGGAGGCCGACGGCTCATGGGGGGGCATCCAGCCGCCGTGGGTCTACTCGCTCATGGCCCTGCACCTGCAGGGCTACGCCCTGGACCACCCCGTGATGCAGGCCGGGCTCGACGGCCTGGAGGGCTTCACCATCGAAGACGAGGCCGGGCGGCGCATCGAAGCCTGCCAGTCCCCCGTGTGGGATACCGCCCTTGCGGTCGTGGCCCTGGCCGATGCGGGCGTCGCTCCCGACGATCCGCATCTGCGCGCCGCGGGTCGCTGGTTGGTGCACGAGGAGATCACGGTCCCCGGGGACTGGACCGTTCGGCGTCCCGACCTGGCCCCCGCAGGCTGGGCCTTCGAGTTCGCCAACGACAACTACCCCGACATCGACGACACGGCCGAGGTCGTGCTCGCCCTCCGGCGGACGGACGTGCCCGACAATGGAGCGGTGGCGCGCGGGGCGGACTGGACCGCCGGCATGCAGTGCCGGGACGGGGGCTGGGGGGCGTTCGACGTCGACAACACCCGTGCGCTCTGCCGCGACCTGCCCTTCTGCGATTTTGGCGAGCTGATAGATCCGCCGAGCGCCGACGTCACCGCCCACGTCGTCGAGATGCTGTCGGTTCTCGGCCGTGACGCCGGCGCCGACGCCGCGGCGCGAGGGGTGGCGTGGCTGCTCGAGGCCCAGGAGCCCGACGGGTCCTGGTTCGGCCGCTGGGGCGTCAACCACCTCTACGGGACCGGGGCCGTCGTCCCTGCTTTGATCGCAGCCGGGATTTCCCCCCGGCACCCCGCCGTGCGCCGCGCCGTGGCCTGGGTCGAATCGCATCAGAACGCCGACGGCGGCTGGGGCGAGGACCTCCGCTCCTACCGCGACCTCAGCTACCGGGGCCGCGGCACGTCCAATGCCAGTCAGACCGCCTGGGCGCTCCTTGCCCTCCTGGCGGCGGACGAACGCGGCCGGGCGGTCCAAGGGGGCGTGGACTTCCTCGTCGGGACCCAGCTGGCCGACGGGACGTGGGACGAGACCTGGTTCACCGGTACGGGCTTTCCGGGCGACTTCTCCATCAACTACCACCTCTACCACCTGATCTTCCCGGTGATGGCGCTCGGTCGGTACGTGCGGGGGTGGGACCGTGGCTGATCTCGCCGTCTTGACCGCCGTGCGCAGCGAGGCCGAGGCGATTGGTGGGGGCGTCATGCTCACCGGCGTCGGCATGGAGCAGGCGGTCACCACCGGGGCGCGCATGAGGGAACAGTTGGCGGCCGGGACGCCGGTGGCCCTGGCGGGCATCGCCCGGCGACTGGACCCCGGCCTGGCGCCGGGTGCCCTGGTCGTGGCCACCGAGCTCCGCACCACCGACGGGTCGCCACCCCGTCGCCTTCCGGCGGCGGAACTGGTGGCCGGCGATCTGGCGCGCCTGGGCCTCCACGTCCGGACCGGACCGCTCGTCTCCTCGTCGTGGCCCCTTTCCGCCGAAGAGGAGAAGGCCTTCGCGGCCGACGGCGCCATTGCCTGGGACATGGAGTCCGCCTGGTTGGCCGGCCAGCTCCCGGACCATCCGTTTGCCGTCGTGCGGGCCATCGTGGAGACGGGCGCGGCTGGCGTGACGGGTGTGACCGGCGTGTTGGGCGTGTCAGGGGCCACCGGCGTGTTGGGGGCGACGGGGGCCCCGGACGCCCCGCTGCGCGGTCTCGGCTCGCTGCTCGGCGTCCGCACGTCGCTCGAGCGCTGGGCGCGGGCCAGCGGGGCCCACGACGTCTTCCTGGCCAGCCCCCGCTCGTTCTGTGCCGGCGTCGAGCGGGCCATCGATATCGTCGAGCGTGCGCTCGAGCGCTTTGGCTCTCCGGTCTACGTGCGCCGGCAGATCGTCCACAACGCCCACGTGGTGGCCGATCTCGAAGCCAAGGGTGCGATTTTCGTGGCCGAGCTCAGCGAGGCGCCCGACGGGGCGACCCTGGTCCTGGCCGCGCACGGGGTTTCCCCGGCGGTCCGCAGCGCGGCGGCGGACCGGCCGGACCTGACGGTGATCGACGCCACCTGCCCGCTGGTGGCAAAGGTGCACCACGAGGCGCGTCGCTACCTGGCCCAGGACTACCAGATCGTCCTCGTCGGTCACGCCGACCACGAGGAGGTGGTCGGCACGCTCGGGGAGGCTCCGGATCGGATCCGCCTCGTAGAACGGTCCGACGACGTGGCGGACCTCCCGTTTTCGGAGAACGACGACGTGGCGTACCTCACCCAGACGACGTTGTCGATCGACGAGGCGGCCGAGATCATCGATGCGATGCGCCGCCGGTTCCCCCGCCTGGTGGGCCCGGCCACCAATGACATCTGCTACGCCACGCAGAACCGGCAGGACGCCGTGCGCGAGCTGGCGCGGCGTTGTGAGCTGATTCTCGTCGTCGGCTCGACCAACTCCTCCAACACCCTCCGGCTCGTCGAGGTCGGCCGCCGCGAGGGCTGCCGGGCCGAGCTCATAGAGGATGCCTCCGAAATTCGCCTCAGCTGGCTCGACGACGTGACCTCCATCGGCGTCACCGCCGGTGCGTCGGCCCCGGAGGCACTCGTACGCGAGGTCGTCGCCACACTCGGCACCCTCGGGCCGGCCACGGTGACCGAGCACCGGACCGTCGAAGAATCCGTGCAGTTTTCTCTACCAAGGCAGGTGCGCTGATGCCCATTCCATTGCGACAGAACTTGAAAGTCGGTTCCTACTTCCTCCGCAAGAGGTTGAGTGGGGACAAGCGGTACCCCTTCATCGTGGAGATCGAGCCGCTGTTCGCCTGCAACCTGTCGTGCCCCGGGTGCGGAAAAATTCAGCATCCGACGGACATTCTGCGCAAGCGGCTCTCCGTGGAGGACGTGGTCAACGCGGTCGAGGAGTGTGGCACGCCGATGGTCTCCATCGCCGGTGGTGAACCGCTGCTCCACCCTGACATCGCCGAGATGGTCAACGAGCTCATTCGGCGCAAGGTCTACGTCTACCTGTGCACCAACGCGGTGCTTCTGAGTCGGCGTATCGACCGCTTCACCCCGTCGCACTTCTTCTCATGGGTGGTGCACGTCGACGGGTTGCGCGAGCGCCACGATGCTGCTGTCGACCGCGAAGGGGTCTTTGACGAAGCCGTGGCGGCCATCCGGCTGGCCAAGGAAAAGGGCTTCCGGGTCACGACCAACTCGACCTTCTTCAACACGGACTCGCCGAAGACGGTGCGTGACGTGCTCGACTTCCTCAACGACGACCTGGGGGTCGACGCCATGATGATCTCGCCGGCCTACGCCTACGAGAAGGCGCCCGATCAGGAGCACTTCCTCGGGGTGGAGCAGACCCAGAAGCTGTTCGCGGACGCCTTCGGGCAGAAGCACCGGAAGAAGTGGCGGTTGAACCACTCCCCTCTCTTCCTGGACTTCTTGGAGGGCAAGTCTGACTTCCAGTGCACGGCGTGGGGAGTCCCGAGCTACTCGGTACTCGGTTGGCAGCGGCCGTGCTACCTGATGGCGGACGGCTACGCCAGCTCGTACAAGGAGCTGATCGAAACGACCGACTGGGACAAGTACGGCAGGGGCAAGGACGAACGCTGCGCCAATTGCATGGCCCACTGCGGCTACGAGCCGAGTGCGGTGATTGCCACCATGGGCTCGCTGCGCCAGTCTCTGCGGGCCCTGGTCTCGACACACTGAGGCGCGGCGGTGCGGCCGGCCAGGCAGCCGCGGCGGCGCGGCGGCGCGCCGGCCACGCCCGGCCGCGCTGGGGTCCCCGAGGCCCCTACGGCCGGGCCCCAAGGCCCCTACCGCCGAGATGAAGGCCCCTACCGCCGAAAGTAGCGGTGGAAGAGGTGGGCCCGGCACCGGGTGCTGATGCGGACATGGGGGGCGACGTCGTCGCAGGCGCGACGGCTTGCGAGCTCGAGCCTCATGCATTCGTCGACGTCGTCGAGGTCGAGGTCGACGAGTTCGTCGTCGAGGTCGTCGTCCGGATCGCCGAAGCACGGACACCCGAGCGCCTGACCGAGACAGGCGGGGCAGCGCTCCACGCAACAGCCCGGGTGATGGACACCCCCGACGGGAGTCCTGCAATCCCGACAGGGGAAGTCGATGACCCAGCGGGAGCTCCCCCTTTCATCCCCCCAACGGATGGGATCGAAAAAATCACCACCGACAGGGATGGGATCGGACAGGCAGCTGATCTCGTCCATCATCTCCCCCTCGCACTGTGGGCACATGGCCATGGCGACTCCTCCTTCGCTCTGCGATGTCGCCCCTGCAGCGTCGCATTGGGCTGTGACAACTGCCGCAGTCGCGCCCGGTTCCATGCGCCGATCCCGGTTGGCTGCGTCGGTTCTGCGTATCGCCTCCGGCGGCAGCACGGGCTGACCTGCACACTCGGCCAAATGTCACAACCCCGTAGTGAAATGGGGACATGGAAATCACTTCGGCGCAAGAGGCGATGGCCTCCGTGCGCGCTGGTCTCGACTGGTACGCCCAGAACGACCCCTCCTTGTTCTGCGACGGCGCCTCCATCAAGGCGCTCGAGCGCCAGGAGTCGCGCCTCGCCTGCGCCACCTCGCGCGCCGTCAACTCTTTTGAGACCTGGGGGGAGTGGGGCCGCGACGGGGCCAAGAGCGCCACCGCCTGGATCGACACCACCTGCCACGTCCCCAAGACCGAGGCCAGGGCCCAGCTGCGCCGGGGCCGGGCGCTGGCCACCTTGCCCCTGGTGGCGGAGGCCTGGAAGGACGGCGACATCGGGGCCGCCCACGTCGATGCCTTCTTGAGGGTCAAGCGCCCGGTGACCGAAGAGGCGCTCTCCGAAGCCGAGGGCATCTTGGTCGACCTGGCCCGCACCGTGAAGTTCGCCGAGTTCGCCACCGCGCTCGACTACTTCGAGCAGCACGCCGACCAAGACGGCAGCGACGAGGCGGCGGAGGCCAAAAAAGCCCAACGCGACGTGTACCTGTACCCGAGCCCCAACGGCTACCTGGGCGAGATGCGTTTTGACACCATCGGGGGCGCCATCGTGGACAAAGAGCACAAGCGCATCGAAGATGAGTTCTTCAAGGCCGACTGGGCCGAGGCCAAGGCACGGCTCGGGCGTGAGCCCCGGGTCGACGAGCTGGCCCGCACCGCCGCCCAGCGCCGGGCCGACGCCATGACCGAAATGGCCATACGCTCGGCCAGCACACCTCCCGGGGCCCGGCGCCCCGAGCCCCTCTTCAGCGTGGTGATCGACTACCCGACGTTCCACGGGGTCATCCACCAGCTCGAGCAGGGCCTCGTCGTCAACCCAGGGTCACTGTTGTCGTGGCTGGACACCGCCACCTTCGAGCGCATCATCTTTGCCCCGGGCAAGCGGGCCGAGTGCTCGGTCACCTCGCGCTTTTTCACCGGGGCCACCCGCAGAGCCATCGAAGTGCGTGATCGGCAGTGTCAACACGAGTTCTGCGATATGTGCGCCGAGGAGTGCGAGATAGACCACATCGTGCCCTGGAGCCAGGCTGCCTCACCGAGCAAGGCAATGGCCAGGTCCTGTGCCGCTATCACAATCGACTGCGTTACGAGCGGCCCCCGCCGGACGGGTAAAGGGTCTGACGGGCACGGAACAACGGGGGTCGGAATTCGATTTGGAGATCGTTGGGTGCTTTCGCGCGCTCACCAACCGCGCATGTCCACAGGCCAGTGGTCCACCACTTCCTCACCGTCCGCAATGTGCAGATATTCGTGATAGGCCACGGTCGGGTCGACGTGGGCCGGGATGACCGAAATGCGATCGCCCACGCGGACTCGCTGTCGGGGTGAGAACGTCAGGTGCTCGTCGGAGCAGAAGAGCACGGTCGCCCCGTCGACGGTCGGATTCCCGTGATCCATTCCCAGTGACTTGAGACCGCAGTCGGCCACCGCCCACTCGCTCGATACGGAGATCACCGTCGCCAGAACCGACAGCGCCTGGGCAAAAGGGAGACCGAGCTTTCCGTAGGCAGTGTCCATGAGGGCGTACGAGCCCGCTTGGATTTCGGTCGCCCAGTGGTTGATGTCGTACGTGCCGGTGCCGCCCGCCGACACGATGTCGCCTCCGACGTCTTCATGAGCGCTCTGGAGGAGCGCCATCGATGCTTCCAGCAGCTCCACCCGTCTCGATCGGTCTTCCAGGCCGACGATGTGGCCCTCATAGCCCATCACGCCTCGGACGGTGAGACCGTGCTGGCGCGCCCGATCGGCCAATCGGCCCGCGTCCTCCGGCCTGCAGCCACAGCGGGGAAGCCCGACATTGACATCGATCAACACCTCGGGAACCCGTGCGGCAACCGCTGCCGCAATGATCTCTTCGGAGTCCACCGCCATCGTGACCCGCGCTCCCTGGCGGACGAGCAGACCGAGGCGTTGGGCATCGACGACCTCGTTGGCCAACAGGAGATCGTCTCCCAACCCGGAGCGGGCGAGCACCTCTGTTTCGGTGATGGTGGCGCAGGTGAAGCCAGTGTGACCCAGCTGCGCCTGGCGTGCCGCGAGAGCGGAGCATTTGTGGGCCTTGACGTGGGGGCGCATCCGTGCGCCCGGCAGCGCGTCGGCCATGGTCGTCAGATTGGCCTCCAAGAGCGCACACTGGACGACCAACCCAGGCGTGGTCAGCTGCCCGATGTTCACCAGCCGCAGCGTACCGACCGTCACGAAGTGGCGCGGGCCCGGGGCATCGACGTGGGCCTGAGCATCACTGGTTCACTGCCGGGACCGAGATTCGTGTCGTAGGACCCTCCCTGGCCCTGCTATCATGGACAACGCCGTTGAGCCATCGTTCAGCGGGGCCCGTTCGAAACTTCATTCGAGTAGGCCGTTCATCACTCGACTGGAGTTTCATCATTTCTTCGTTCACTGCCCTTGGCGTTTCCGCGGATATCAACGCGCGCTTGGAGAAGTTGGGCATCACCAGCCCTCTCCCTATTCAGACAGCCACAATCCCCGCAGCTCTGGCTGGCCGGGACATCTGTGGCAAGGCACCCACCGGTTCCGGCAAGACGCTTGCCTTCGGCATGCCCATTGTCGCCAACATGACCCAGTCGCGACCACGACGACCGCGTGCCCTCATCCTTGTGCCGACGCGTGAGTTGGCATCCCAGGTGCACGCCGTCCTGGGCTCGCTTCTTGGGCGCGAAAGCCAGCGTGTGGTCTCGATCTTCGGGGGAACCGGGTATCGCGACCAGGTTCGGGCCCTCCACAAGGGCGTCAATGTGGTCGTCGCCTGTCCCGGGCGTCTCGAGGACCTGATCGAACGGGGTGACGTCATGCTGGACGACGTCACGACGGTCGTGTTGGACGAAGCGGACCGCATGTCGGACATGGGATTCCTTCCGGCCGTCCGGCGCCTGTTGGACCAGACGTCGCCCAATCGTCAGCTGATGCTCTTCTCGGCGACGATCGGCCGGGAAGTCGAGGCCATCATCCGCAGCTACCAACACGACCCGGTGCGGGTCAACATCGAAACGGCCGAGGAGGAGAAGGGTGACGTCATCCATCACTTCTGGAAGGTCGACCGGGCCGATCGCGTGGCCATCACGGCCAAGCTCGTCTCCCAACATGGCCGGGCCTTTGTCTTCTGCCGCACCAAGAGGGGTGCGGACAGGGTCGTTCGCCAACTTCAGGCACAAGGCGTCCGCGCTGTCCCGATGCACGGTGACCGCACCCAAGGGCAGCGCGAGCGGGCTCTTGACTCATTCTCCAAGGGAAGGGCCGATGCCCTGGTCGCTACCGATGTAGTGGCTCGTGGCATTCACGTCGACGATCTGCCGTGCGTCGTGCACTTCGATCCGCCCGCCGACCACACTGACTACGTGCACCGTTCCGGGCGCACGGGCCGGGCCGGCCGCACGGGCACCGTCGTCTCATTGGTGACCGACGAGCAGCGCAAGGAGGTCCAGGGGGTGCAACGCGCACTCGGCATGGAGCAGGGGTTGCTCGCACCCTTCTCCTCGCCCATGCCGACGCCCGCGTCGGTGTCGGCGCCCGCATCGCTGTCGGCGTCCGTGCCACAGTCCTCCCCCACGGACCGGTCTGAGACCCAGAACCGCTCTCAAACCCAGAACCGCTCTCAAACCCAGAACCGCACCGAATCCCAGAACCGCACCGAGAGCCAGAGTCGTAACCGCGTCCAGGGCCACACCCGGCCCGCGACCCAGGCTCACACGCAGAAGCAGAAGCGTGGCGCGCCCACCATGACGGGTACCGTCAAGTTCTTCAATGGAGCTCGGGGCTACGGGTTCTTGGCCCGTGACGGCGGGGATGACCTCTTCGTGCATCACTCGCAGATCGAGGGGGATGAGCGCCAGGGTCTCGCCGAAGGACTGACAGTCGAGTTCACCATTGCGCCGGGACGCAAGGGTGAGGAAGCTCGCAACGTCAGGGTCGTGGCGGCCTGAATCGGCCTCAGTCCCTGCGCCGTCCGGCACGCCGGACGGGCGCATGCCCCTGGCGCTGACGGCCAAGTATCGTTCCTGAGTCGGCAAATTCGAGGCATCACGAACACCTGTACCACGGGAGCACAATTGTCCGATCTTCGAACTTTCCTGTCGCGTTGCGGCGTTGCCGCACTTGCGGGTCTGCTCATCGGAGGATTGGCTCTCGTGGGCGCAGTTACCAGCGGTCCCGGCAGCCTCGCCGGTCTTAGGGGGCTCGACATCCTGGGTGCGACACCCGCTTCCGCCGCCACCTCGCCAGGCTCACAGAATTCCGTGAACGGATTCGGCTCTGCGCTCACTGCGGTTGGTGACCAGTCAGGCCTGGGCGGCCCACTCAGCGCGATCGCTTCGACTCCTGACGGAAATGGCTACTGGACCACATCGGCGAGTGGGCAGGTGGCGAGCGAGGGTGACGCGCAGAACTTCGGCTCGGTGACGACTGCCCTGCGCGCCCCGATCGTCGGGATCACGGCGACTCCCGGCGGCGGCGGCTACTGGTTGGTGGGGTCCGACGGCGGGGTCTTTTCCTTCGGTGACGCCAGGTTCCTCGGTTCCACCGGCGGGATGGTGCTGAACGAGCCGGTGGTGGGGATGGCAGCGACTCCCGACGGCGGCGGCTACTGGTTGGTGGCGTCCGACGGCGGGGTCTTTTCCTTCGGTGACGCCAGGTTCTTCGGGTCCACCGGTGCGATGGTGCTGAACAAGCCGGTGGTGGGGATGGCAGCGACCAGCGACGGCGCCGGCTACTGGTTGGTGGCGGCCGACGGCGGCGTGTTCACGTTCGGCGATGCCCGGTTTGACGGCTCCATGGGAGGGACCGTCCTCTCGGAGCCTGTGGTGGGTATCACCGCCACGCCGGACAACGGGGGCTATCGCATGGTGGCTTCCGACGGCGGCATCTTCGACTTCGGTGATGCTGCGTTCTTCGGATCGGGAACCGGCGCGTCCTTGACGGCCCCTGTGGTGGGGATGGCGGCCCGCCCGGGAGGCTATTGGATCGCCTACGGGGCCACGGCCTCGTTGAACACGGCGCTCGGCCAAGAGGAGGTGCTGGCACAGCTGGGGTACTCGCCTCTGAGCTGGTCATCGCAAGGCTTCCAGTGGCGGTGGGCGCCGCCGGCGACGTTGCAAGCCCTCTGGTCGCCTGGACAGGACGGGGTCATCGCCCAGGGTGCGATCATGGCGTTCGAGTCCGTCGCCGGCCTGCCGACCGATGGTGCCATTTCCGCCGCCGAGATCAACGCACTCCAGACGGCGGCGGACGACCCCTCGACCCCCGACGCCAATCCGAACGGCTTTTCGTACGCTCTGGCGAGTGAAGCCGATCCTGAATCGCTCACGGTGTGGCACAACGGTGTGGTCGTGGAGGTCACGCCGGCCAACACCGGCGGGGCGGGCACCCCGACCGCCCTCGGTTCGTTCCCGGTCTACCTGCGCCTGCGGAACCAGGTCATGCGGGGCACCAATCCCGACGGCGGGACCTACGCCGACCCGGTGCAGTTCGTGGCGTACTTCAACGGAGGCGACGCCCTCCACTACATGCCCCGAGCTTCGTACGGGGACCCGCAGAGCCTCGGGTGCGTGGAGCTGCCGCTCACCGCTGCCTCGATCATCTGGCCGTACATGGCCCTGGGGTCCGTCGTCACCGTCGTGTAGGACCAGCGGCAAGCCCGCACCGCCTACACCGCACCGCACCTCACCGCCGGCACGCCCTACCCACCGGCTGCCCCGCACACCCCGACGCCCCGCACCACCGGGCTGGCCGCCCTGCTGCGCGGGTAGTTCCGCTCCCGAGGCTGCCCCCGGCCGGCTAGGTGCTTCAAAAGTGAAAAGGAAGTGGCG
>Ga0302325_10024891_pt1 | contig 12444 bp, 8 predicted proteins | sample Palsa_T0_2_FD_201948 | JGI IMG/M metagenome (GOLD analysis project Ga0302325, IMG submission 201948) | Peat permafrost microbial communities from Stordalen Mire near Abisko, Sweden - Palsa_T0_2 | ecosystem: Environmental > Terrestrial > Soil > Palsa > Peat permafrost | place: Sweden: Abisko...
GGAGTCGATGAGAACGGCGTCACCGTCGAGCGCACAAACACCCGCCCCATCCCACAGAAGAAAACTTTCAGCCAGACCCTCGCCCTCTTCACCGGAACCTATACCACCGACCCTCTCTACAAGCTCGTCGTCGGCCCCTTCGTCACCCTCCTCAACATTGGCGCCTGCTGGTCAACGTGCACATCCGGTCTCTTGACCATGTGGTACGTCACCTCCGCCATCATGCAAGCCGGAATCTTCGCGGGACCACCCTGGGGGTTCGACGCCGCTCAAGTTGGATATCTCAGTACCGGGCCTTTCGTTGGTGGTGCTGTCGGCTCTGCCATCATGGTTTTCACTTCCGATCCCGTCGCCAAGGGCCTGACAAAGATGAACAAGGGTGTTTACGAGCCCGAGTTCCGTCTCATCCACATGATTGGCGCGACCATCGGCTGTGGTGTCGGTATGTTTGGGTACGGGCACTTTGTCCAGATCGGCGCATCCGCCTACGTCTGTGCTCTCTTCCAGGGAATCATGATGTGTGGAGTCCTCATCGGGACTATCGCCCCCGTCGCCTACGCCCTCGATGCCTACCGAGAAGCCTCCAACGAGATCTTCATCATGAACATGTTTATGAAGAACTTCCTCTTCTACGGGATCTCCTACGTTGCCAACAACTGGGTCGTCGCGAGCGGTCCATTCAACGTCCTCGCCGTTTGCGGCGGCACCTCCGTCGGAATTGTACATTCCTTTCATTTTCAACGCTAATCGTAGTGTTCCATTGCTCTTCCTCTGTATATCTACGGGAAGAAGTTGCGCAGTTACTGGACCCGCCACAATCTTTTGATCAAGTTTGGAATGCAATCCAGCGTCCAAATGGAGATGGCTGCCTAAGTGTATTCTCGTGTACTATTGCCAACATATCCGCTTCTGGATAAGATAGATGAAACTGTAGTAATATTAACCTGTCTGACAAGTATCTATCACCCCAAATCGTCCTGTCCTGTCTTGCCTGCGCAAATTGAACCTGTGACATGTCCGTCGCTTGCGGTTGCCCGTAGCAATGCTCCCCACGCTGCGTTGCCTGTTGCCCCACAGCTCCACTCCGGATTAAACCACACCCGTTCCTTCGGCACACCCTTTTGCGGAGTTATGCGCTCATCGTCCGCAGCTTACATATCCAAGTGCGGGATACTCCGGAAATACAACCGGCCCGTTCTCGCACACAGAGAAATTAAATGTGGCGCTGAAGGAGCCAGGTGTCGAGTAGCCTGCCCCACCGTGGCGGCGAAACCAATCTGCCCCGGCATGTTAACGGGCAGGAAAGGTCCGGAAGGAGTCTCAAGTGAAAATTTCCAGGATGTCGAAAGTCGTCAGATGGGCAATGCGAAATTTGTGGACTGTGTTACAACCCCGTCCACGCCGCTCCTCTCTTCTCACACAGGAGATACCCAGCAATATTTAAAGGTAATAAAGCGTTGTATTCATCTCGAACACGTTCCTTGAAGAAACTACCAAAACGCGCTCAATCCGTGCAATCCCCGGCCCCAAGTCCTCCCTTCTAAAACAAGGTGCGTAACGAAACAGCTTCCGCAAAGACCTGCCCTCTCACACCACAACCCAAAGTCTCGCCCCGTCTATCCATTGACCGCCGTCCACTTCGCCGGATTATGCTCATACAACTCCGTCCTTCACCGATCTGTGATTCCTCCTCGGGCAATCCAGCTCAACCTTCCCGCCCTCGTTCCTCTTGACGAACAAAGGAGATCCGGTATTGACTTTTTAGCCGGGGTCGACATACGCGGCGAGACTGCCACGGGAAGACGGCGGGACGCTGCACAGGGGAAGCGATGTACCCGTGCGAATTAGACTTTCTGATCCAATTCCCATGCTATGAGTTCGAGTTAGTCATTTTATGCGGGATGGATGCGGAAGTGTTTCAACCCAAGAACATTTCAAATTTCAGTAGTTTCTAATCTGTCCCGCCACTGAGCCGCTCTTCTCACGGAGTCCCAAACCTAAACGACCGCAAAGACGCAATAGCACCGCCCCACGGGAAAGTTACACCAATCCGCGACGGCGGTCAACTTTGTGTGGTTGCACAGTCCGCTCATTGGTCGCTGTCGGAAGCGGTGGACTGTTGGTCTTCCTGTGTGAAGGCGAGATATTTGTAGAATACTAGACATTTTCATTGTTATGTTAATACTAACTTGAATACTTGAGCCTCGCAGGCTTATCCAATGAATTCAACACTTCAAAAATATACGTATTCATTCACTGCTCCTAACCCTGCCAGGTGAAGACAATCCGTTCCTTGGTTCATCTTTGTATGCATACACGAGAAGAATGTTCTTCTTGACATGTTCCGCAGTTGAAATGACCCCGGCAGGACTCCTATAATCAACTTTTCCAACCATATCGATGAGTCTGGCCTGATCGACGGTGAAGTGTTGCACACCACGCCAGTGCAAGAGCCTTGGAGCAGGGCTAGCGAAGGCGCATGTGTTATGATAGAAAGTCGCGCCGTAGTTCGGGAGAGCCTCGGTCGGCACTCCAACTTGGCCGTAGTCGATTTTTTGACGCGCCAAAATCCATTCTGCCGTCTTGCCTCGGAAGTTGGGGGGAAGATCGAATTGTGCTCGAGTAGCCTTACCAGTGTTGCGATTAACGAGGTAAACTCCAAAGAGACGTGTGTTAGGACGATCGAGTACCCACAAATATGCGGTAACCAAGTCTCCTGGCATGACCGGCAAAGGAAAATCATGTTCGGCACCATTGGCTTGAAGGAACACCTTAGCGAAATGATTCCCGTCGCTGACCACCGACTTGGTGCCGAAGATCAGCGCTGGGGGACTCGAAGCCTCAGGAGGCTCTTGCCACCCGTCGAAGGCAACAAACGAGTAGCAACGGTAAGTGCCTGCGTTTTTCCCAGTAGGGGGATAAGCGTTGGGAATAATCCAATATGACGAAATCAAGAAGAATTTCAGCGGCGACGGGTCGAGAATCGCGCCGGACCAAGTCGGACTGAGCAGCATTCCCGGAATTCTCACCTCGGTGAGATCTGGTGGGACGTACTCCTGGACCACCGACATAGTCGCGTCCCACAACGCACGAGCCTCTGGGAGTAGAGTAGCGTCGGGACGAGGGGGAAACCCGTATTTATCGAGCTCGTCGTCACTGGCTGTAGTGTGATCGAAGTTTTCTGGAGGAAGCTCGGGGTTGACTTGCCCTGACATTGTTCGGTAACTTTCTGCGTATTAGTGCCAAAGTATTCAGCGATATACCAACTTGCAAGTGTATGAATTGTGTTGAGAGTGGTTTGTGGGAGGTGGTGGAATAAAACGGAGTGGAGAGTGGGACATTTTATGCACTTCCATCTCCAGGTTGCTCAGATGCTCCCAGTTATGCAAACGGGCAGCTGATCATCAATGATACCAAGTATTAGTACCTCAACCTTTTTCAAATGAAAAGGGCCCCCCAGTCTGGGGATTTAATTAACGACCCGGATTACAAATAGATCCACGTGCGTTGTAGCCTCTCAGTGAGTCGATCACTACCGCGGTAACTGGGTCCATTGAAAGTTGAAATCAATTTTTGTTACTGTACTAGTACTACTAGTTTCAAATTTCTATGCGGCTCGGAGCTTCGAAGGTCATTTAACTTCCCGAATCCGGGGAACGCCAAGTCTTCGCTCCCGAAACCGCATTGCCGTGGTCCACAAATCGATTCGCCATTGGCCGGCCAAGAACACGACATCCGTGCCGCCCGGATCTCACCGGTAGGTCGGGTAAATTGAGGAAAGGCGGCGGCACAACGGGAGAGGATCTGCATTTGCAGTGCTCTTCGAACAGCCTGTACATGTTCAAATCCCATGACCACAGTGCATTTCATACTAGAACTTGAGAGCTACCACGCACCCTCTCACCGAGAATGTTTGGTTCCGGCTCTCGGGACAGAATAAGGCTATGCATTATCGGCAAAAATGAAGCTGGAATAGCGGCGGCACGGAACTAATATCATGCGGACGTGACTGAAGCAGCTGAAGTAGCTGCAATGCAATCGCCAATTATGTGAAAGCATCGAAAATTTTGGTATAATTTTGGAAACTATTTTCTTGTATGGCTACCAGTTAAGAGGTTCGAGATAGGCAACGCGGAATAAATCGATTAGAACTTGGAAACGATGCGAGGACACGACGAATCATCGCAAACTTGAATTGAAATTGCCTTGCGATTATCCTTGTCACACGGGCCCGGGGAAGTTCGCAGGAGAGACTACGAAGGGAGACGCACACAGCGCGGGATACGTCGATTGAAACATGAAGTTGCCGGACGATGATCCTTGCCAAACGAGGGCTCTTACGGGATACCGGAGGAAAATAGTGACGGATAGCCTTGGTTCAGAGCTATTCCTTTTATTCATTTTTGGCGGATTTATTAAGTATCTGCGCTGTAAAACCCCAGCCGCTGTTCGTAATGGATCTTAACCCCCACAAAAGTTCAACCCCATCACGAAAGTGTTTCTGCTGAGGACTCTCCCCGCTTCTGAAGTCAGCCTAAATTGCTTGCAGGACCATGTTATACTTGCTAATAATGTATTTCCCAATCCCCGACATTCCGTTGAAGTTGCAGTAAGGATTAGGCCCGGGCCATGCACTAGCACTGCGGAACTACAGTCTCAGAAGCTAGAACCAAAACTACATATAGTATTCCTGTGCCGCATGGGGTGATAACCTTCACTCCCAATTGCAAAAGTAAAGCACAAAATCGTAGATGCAACAGCATGACGATCCCCATGGCAAGCGTGGCAAATTCACGACAGTTGGCTGGGAAGTTGTGTCAGTGGGTGCTGGCATGCTGAGTGCTGTTAAAGTCCTTCATTCGAATTGAATGTTGCACATTACATAACTCCGGTAACTAACGTTCATTAGTACTACTAGTAAAACCAACCTTCACAACCTCATTATTACTCAAAACCTTAATCCCGCTTCCAACAATGACAACTCAAACACCAACATCCTTAGTCTCAACATTCCTCCTCCTCCTATTCTCACTCCTAGTGGTCTCATCATCCGACTCGCCATCCCGTCTGGACCTCTGTCTCCACCACTGATAATGATGTTTCGCAACCCATGGAAGAGTAATACAAAAATGGAGACTACAATCAGCAACGTGTGGGCGTGGCTCGGGGCGGGGAGGAGGTACAAGACGATGAGGTCTATCACGAGGAGGACACGGGGGATGTCGCAGAAGGTAACTCTTTCACCATAATCCAATGAATCGCAGGAGGAATTAATCACAAAGTTGACGACGATGAAGATCCATCTATCACACACACCTGTCAGCGAGCGGACATTATAGTGACCGGGGCAGGGGTCTTATACGCCATGAGAAAGATCGCCCAGTTAAGAAAATGGATTCCCGCTATTCAGAGTCAGCGCTGGAGACGAGGATGGAATGTACTTATTGCGTAATGACCACGATGGTCAAGGTCCCTGTATTTGATAAGGAACCACATAAGCGACATCGTAACAAATCCGAATCCCCCCTATAGTAAGCACTATCCTCCTGCCCTGTATCGGGGCGCATGGGGACTCCCTACCGCAAAGATATTAAAGTGAACCCAATACCGCTGATCAGTAATCACGATCGCCCCATTCGCGGCGTTGAGAATAGCAAAGCCCGCACCAAAGTACTTGAACACCAGTCCCTCCTGCGTAAGCTCGAAAATGAGCGCTAAAGTCAGATGATCTCCCTCCAACACAAGGGCAGGGCAGGGACGTACACAGGATGATGAAGATGTACTCGGAGAGCATGATACATAGCAAAAGCGGGCTGAAGACCTCTCGGAGTGGAGTTCCCCTTCTCATCTTGAGTGTTGACACTTGTGATTGTTCGTTTGCTTCTCGGGGGATGTGCGGCGGGAGGGAGGCTGGTAACAGAGTGCGGTTAGATTGCTCTTATCGTGTGTGTGTGTGAGTGGACGGTGGGTGTCGGATAAAGTGGAAGCACACCCGCTTCGTCCCCCCGACAGATTTAAAGTTGTATGAGCCGGTATCGGAGCGGGATGCGTGGGAGAGCTCGAGGTGTGGTTGGTAAAGCGATTGCAATTAAAGTTTTGATCTTCTCATGGGGCGGCCAATCATAACGAAAACTTTATTTTCAAAGTGTTGTGAATTTTGCCGATGGCGGGCTCATCAGATCACAGTATGACACTTGTTCTCCCATTAAACAGTTGGATAGTAGAATATGGTGACAAGGTTGTTATATCGAGTTGGGATATGCGCCATCTTTTGCCGATGCAGAGTTGCGTGGCTTCCCATGGCCACTTTCGCTAATAAGGTTTGGAACGACTGCATTAGCCGTATGGTTGGGTTCCGTTACGCGCACACCGGGTGTGTGTATATACCCGATTTAAAGCTCGAGTGCTCGCTTACGGAAGGGGTGGCCTGTTATCCTTGCACATCATCCTTTTGCGGTCTGTAGCGCCATTTTCCAAACACAGCGCCTCTTTCCTGAGCGAGAGCAAAGTATAAAAGGTAAGTGCACTCAGCCTTTTGTCTGATACTAGTACTTAAGTCATTTCAACGCAAGTCCTCGCTAGTTCGCATGTCTGCTTCCGACGGACAGTGTCTCATTCCTGCCGACTCTGACATCCTTGGTCTCGGCGTCAGGCTTGGTTTGTACTTCCAAGTCTTTTCCAGTGTCTTCATCGCCTTCGTCCATCCCCAAGAATGGATTGCCACGCTCCCTGTCTCCAACATCCTCTTCACCGGGATTTTCATCGCAGTCGTCCGCGATCGAGTCCAAAACAATGTCCCGCCAAGCGTCCTCTTATGCATGCTGGATTTATTCTCCTTCGATATATGGATGATATTTCCCATTCTGGTCGCGGGCCTTGACTCCAACGTCAAGGTATCGTTTTGGTCGACTTCTCTTGCGGGAGTGCGATGGTTGGGGATTCTGCTGTTTAAGTTATGGTTCTGGTTTAGAGGGCTTTATATCCCCAATGACGCACAATGTATGGAGCCACGGGTGTTCTTCTATGCCAACCTCGGAGCGTACGGGGGGATTCGTATCTGGAACAGACTCTTCCTGGTTCTCCTCACGATCGCTAGTTCGTTCGGTGTTTTCTACTGGATATACGAGGCGTTCAAACGCTTGCGAGCATTCTTTCGTGATGAATCCGAATCCCCTCGCGCTGAGGGAACTGTGGAAGTCGGGGAATATGGTTTCCTAGTTTTGTATGGAGCGTATGCTATGTTATTCAGTTTATTGGCTTCCGAACTGCAACTGAAGTGGAATAACCTTGACGGGATAGCCGGCGTGGACTCAACGGGTCAAATTCTCTCGCTCATCATCGGTTGTTTTACGCTTTTTCGTTCTGTGGTGTTATTCATCAAGAAATGCGGAAGGGGCGAGTCTGAACAAAGACAACTCACTGGCGCGGAAAGAGAGGCAGTGGAGTTGCGAAAGAAGTTGGTTGCGAAAGAGAAGACGATTAAAACCTTGCAAACAGAGTTGAAAGGGAAGGAAATAAGTGCGGTGGATCTTGAGAAGGGTGGGATGGGGGTCAGCGAACCGGAGGGAGTTGACAAGGTCGCAGAGGGAGATTCATCGAATGAAGGCCAGAAAGTGGAGTGAGATCTTGTGCACGATGATGGTTACGCGTAAGGATCTTCTACCGAATGTAACTACGGTTAATGTATAATTACCTAATAACTGGGAGTACTGTATGTGCTAACTGCATTGCTGATGTCCGTTTCATTGTGAATCGAGGGTGGGTTCTACCAAGATAGAAAAGAAAATTCGTCAGCCTCTGGAGGGCAATTGATTGATTTAATAAGTGGGAGGCGGGGTTGAACCGAGCCGGGTTGGGTATAGAAGCAAAAAAAGTGAGGACTCCACACCCACTCCAAGGAACAACAAGCCCTTAAAGATTGTGATAGAGTTTGATACTCTCTGTGACCCCCATACTTCACTTTGCTATTCAATGCCTTATGAGAAGTGCTGCTTTTTGGTTTTGTTTTGGGCGAAATCCCCTCAGTCTAATCCTTGTAGACTCGTAGTACCTCAGCACTCTGGGTGTTCATTCCTCCTTCGTCATCCTTCACTTCATGATCTCGAGATGAAACAATGTCCTCGATATATTGGAAAGAGAGCCCCGTGCTTCGTAACCCCGCCTCGATTGCGGCAGGAACCTTACTACGCGCCCGGCTACATTATTGTCATAGCCTAAAGACCGTGTTTCAAAGCGAATGCTTAACTTTCTCCAATCTGTAAAAGTTTTCCTGTTCACTATTCTGAACGATAATGAAGCGTCATTTCCTCTTGGGAGGGTAGACACGAGGGTTAATTTAGCGCCGTGCTTCTGACGAGCCGTGGCTTGCTAACCACCTTGTTAAATTGAGATATTATGAATACTAGTAGAATCAACTCGTCCAAGAACATCCCTATCACACCATCGGGTCTTTGAGTAAAGATAAATATGAATACTCGACTCTTTCGCGTCCATTCCCTTTTATCGTCATCTGATCCATTTGATCTGCTTCATCTTGACATCCTCTGGCAGAGAGCCAGACTATTTCTACAGCTCGCCGTGTCCGGATGATTCTTTTCAAGAGTTCTTTCCATTCCACGACACGCCTTGCTATACAAGCTCTCCGCTTTCACACATTGCCCCATTTCATGAAGACATGTCGCCATGCCGAAAATCGTTTGGAGAGTATCTGGATGCTCCTCACCGAAGACTCGTGTCCTCACATTCAAAGTCTCCTGAAAGAGCTCAACCGATTCCTCATATCGCCCAACCTCCCGATATACACAAGCCAAGCCATTCATGCTCTCTAACGTCTCGGGATGCTCTGGAGCCAACGTTTTCCTTCTCTTCTCCAATGTCTCAGAGAACAGCTCCAAGGCCTCATCGTATCGACCCATTTTCTGGTACGTGGAAGCCAATCCGTGCTTGGCCATCAATGCGTCACGATGATCTGGATGCAATGAGGCGGAGCAAATAGCTATCCTCTCCTGGAACAATTTTTCTGCCTTTTCATAGTTTCTAAGGCTCAAATGACTCCACCCGGCGCCGTATATACTGAACATCGTGTCTGGATGATCATGTCCCAGAGTTTTCCGGTAATAATCAAGGGTTTTTTGATGAAGCTTGAGGGCTTCCTCATATTCACCTAAACTCCAATAGCACCACGCCAGCCCATCCCAGTTCAACAACGTATCTGGATGATGAGGCCCCAGGATTCGGCTGGTGATCTCGTGCGCTTCTTGGAAAATTTCCACGGCTTTCGTATATCGCCCTAATTTCGAGTGTCCCCATGCCAAACCGTATAGATTCATTGCCGCATCCGGGTGCTCAAGGCCGAGTGGCATGCGTTTGTTAATTTCGAGTATCTCTTGAAAAACCGAAGTCGCCTTCTGATATTCACCTAGTCTCCAATAGGACCATGCCAAACCATCCATACTGAACAACCTATCCGGGTGATCATCTTTTTGAAACGTCTTGCGTAAATTCAACGCATCCTGAAACAATCGTGCGGCTTGCTGGTACTCGCCGAGTCTCCATTTCGCCCATCCCAAACCATTCATACTGGATAAAGTGTCGGTGTGTCCGAAACCTTGAATCTGTTGGCCGAGTACGAGGGCCTCCTCGTGAAGGGCTGCAGCCGTGTGATATTCCCCCAGTCTCCAATATGCCAAAGCCAAACCATTGATACTCTGCAAAGTTTCAGGATGTTCATTCCCAAGAAGTCTCCTTCTTACGGCCAGCGATTCAGTATGCCACTTCGTTGCTTCCATGGGATGTGCTAGATCGGTAAATGCACAACCCAGACCATACATGGTCCGAAGTGTCTCTGGGTGCTCGGGCCCAAGCACTCGCGTGCGGACCGCCAGTGTTTCTTGAAACATTTTTATAGCATCGTCGCCCCGAGCGAGCTTTATGAATGTTGATGCCAGGTTGTGCATGCTCTGAAGCGTGTCTGTATGGTCCGGGCCTCGATATATTTTGCTCGCATCAACCGTTTTGCTCGCTAGTTTTGCGCAGTCTCCATAGTAACCATCAAAGTATAGAAATGCTGCAACTCGCACCGACAGGAAATGCCAAGCGTCCACACCGCTTTGAGGTTGTCGAGGGCCGAGGCACGCCATGACCTGCGATCGATAGCGTCGGCTTAGTTCCAGAGAGTTCGGATTTGAGTCAAGCTGAGTCGCATCAGGAAATGCCGAAATCCCCAATCTGATGGCTTGTACCATCATAGACTCCTGCTCCGATTGATCCATATCGTCGATGATGACACTCTGTACCAAACGATGAATAGTGACTCTCTGTGTGCCATCTCGCTGTCGTCGCCTGATCAACGAGAATCGCTCCAATTCGAACAAGGCTTCGTGGAAGAGGTCGGGGTCTCGGATGACTTCTTGCAGATCGATCTCGAGACCCTCGTTCCCTGCTTCCAAAAAATCAGTGTAAATGCCGTCGGGGTTTAGGAACGCCAACAGTTGCAGTAACTTTGACGCTCCTTTATTGTTTTGTTTCACTTGCTCGAATGATAAACGCCAAGTGGAAGCAATCGATTCTCCGTATTTCCAGTTTCCTTTCGGCTTCCGGTTATGATGGTGTTTCCTATTTTTTCGGTAGCTCGGAAGAAATTTGAAGATGTCCTTTGATACTTCGCGAATATAAGCGGCTGCTTGTTCGATAGCCAACGGAAGGCAACCGACTTCGCGAACAATTTCTTCCGCCTCAGGCCTGATTTGCTCATTCTCGAGCAGCTCAGCGCCAGAACGGACAGACAATAAATCTACGGCATCGTCCTTCTCAAGCACCTCCACTTCGAGAGCTTCGGCTGCGAATTCGTCAGAGTTCGGATTTCGGGTTGTCAGCAATGTTAACTGGCGAGGTGATCTTTCTGGGAGGTAACCGTCGATGACTGTCGAATCGTCAACGTTATCGATTACCAAAAGCCATCCATCTTCTTTGTTTAACCAGGCGAGGACGGACTTTGCCCTATCAGAGGGGGTGGTGTCACGGTTGTTGTCAATGCAACCTACTCGCTTTCCGATTTCCTCATATCCCGATAGAAGACTTGCTTGATCCACTCCACTGATCCAATATACGCGGTCGTGAAGGGCCTTGTGTGTGTAAACATATTCGAGAGCAAGTTGGGTCTTCCCAACCCCTCCAAGTCCATGTAACGCCACACGATGATTGTATCGTTTCGGCACGGCGATGCAAAGTTTCTCGCACAGTTTTGCCAACAAGCTTTGCCGGCCCGTGAAATGTTCATTCTTTTGGTATGGGATAATGAATTTCTTGTAGTGGCTCCTAAAGGGAGTAATCTCTGTCGCAGTACCTTCGTCGGAAGATCGTAGGTCAAGCGCTGTTATAAGTCAAACCCTGGATGCGGAAGTTTACCTTTTACTCTCTCGGCGACATCCTCCACCTTGTTGCCAATATGTCCGAGTTTCTGAATTGTGTAAAATGCCATGCCAGTATTTAATAGTATCAGGGCGGAATTAAATTCAGTAACGGCGGCTTGCAAATCCCGTGTCGCTGCCTCGCAGTCCATGTCTCCCTTCAGAAGTGTTGTTGTAACATTGCCTACATCAGCCGGAAACGGGAAATACGACTCACCGATGAGTCCCTTCGATTCGCGACGAATATGAACTGCAAGGTAGTTCAAGACAGCTGTGCGAACATCCATGGCCCGATAACCGAGACCAACGCAATCGAGATCTTTTGTCGCTAGTTTCCCTGCTATTCTCACACGTGCGAGCTCCCTTGATATGTATTCAATAGTCGTTTCGATTTCTCCCGAACGTGTGAGTTCGCGATTGGCAAGCTATCCCATAAGCGGAGAATCATAAGAGAATACCGTAAGAAGGAGAAGTAGACCACCACATATAAGGCCACACGGATTTAATAAGGGAATCTACAACGAACAGTAAGCATGGTCGTAAGTTGGAGAAAGAGAAGATACCAACTGCGCATCTTTGGCAACCAGTAATAGATTCCGTGTCAACGGGAAAAAGACAACAAAGATTTGTTCAAACAATCTTTTTGCTTTCTTTGAGATAGAGGAGGCGTCTGAAAAGTTATTGAGTCTGCTCCCAATGATGGTGCGCAATTCTGATGCATCGTCATTCTCCAGAAGATCAACAAATCCAAGAGGATTTTGATTACTCCATCCTGTGGAAGGAAGCTCAAGAACCTCTTTCAATCTCACTGCTGCTGCTTGGTATCTCATATGAGTGCGCTCTCTGTCTTCGGCGAGCATATGATCGCTGGGATCGTCGAAGGCGTAAGAGGTAATCGGGGACATGGGCGACTGTAAAATGGGACTGTTTGGTGGCAAAACTTGGTCCCGTAAATCGGGTGCGACATCAGCTTGAGGCGACTGGTGTTCACTACCACGTAGGGACTCGTCATTCAGCGGGGTGATGATCTCTCGGT
>Ga0302325_10024892_pt1 | contig 12444 bp, 9 predicted proteins | sample Palsa_T0_2_FD_201948 | JGI IMG/M metagenome (GOLD analysis project Ga0302325, IMG submission 201948) | Peat permafrost microbial communities from Stordalen Mire near Abisko, Sweden - Palsa_T0_2 | ecosystem: Environmental > Terrestrial > Soil > Palsa > Peat permafrost | place: Sweden: Abisko...
GGCTTAAGCGCTAAAGGGTATAAGCGAAATTAGGTAAGTCAGTCAGCCAGTCATCAGCCATGGCTGATGACTGGCTGACTGACTTATTGATCACACTGTTCCTGTCGATATTCATCCTTGGGCCTCTTGGCAGCTCTTGCCGTCGGGGCACGCTTCGTGCGAGGAATCTCCTCCATTGATTCCTTGAGCATCTCTGTCAACGCCTGCAAACGCTTCGTGACCGTTTCAGTTTCCTCATTATCACGAAGGGCTCCATTAGGAGAATCGTAAAGCTGCCTGCCTTTAGAGACAATTTTGTGAGCGAACTCGACAAATTGCACGACAGAGGCGGCAACCGATAAGGCTGAGAGTGGATCAATCGGCATTGTCGCTTGAATTGACTGCAATCATCGGGCACGCAGGCCAGTTCAATCTCACACGAGCTGCTTGTATGCGATTAAAATAAGATGATAAAGAAAAAGAGTACAACAAGGAAGAGTTAAAGGAAAGTGTTAGAAATCGAGGATATAAGCACAGTCTCACGAGAACGCCTCGCCACCCAGAGGCTGCGCCACAACATCTTCACCTGAACATTACTGTAGCGCTGATACAACTCTTAACAACCTTTTCGCTTTCGTTCTAAAGGGAAAGAAAGGCGACCGGAGCAGATTTATTGGTCGCCCGATAGGCACTTGCCCGTTCTTCAATTGCTACCCTTGTCGCAGAATGAGCACAGCGAGGGGCGGTATATATCACACTATTAGCATTTGTGCAATAGTGGTTCCACTTTTGTGACAACCCTCGAATAGTCTTCAAACTTCACCCAAGGATGCACAAGCAGTAACAAGAAACAAGACCACAGCGTAAAATAAAATACATATCTATTTTGTATCTCATACAGGCCTACAGCCATCTAGGCTACCCCTTCTCCTCTCTCATGCATGTACAAATGAAAAGCATTCCATCTATTCGACTCGCAAGCTTTGCAGCCTGGCCTCTGTAGCAATCACCTAAGAATCCGTTAGCACACATTGATTTCTCCGCATGGAAAGAGAACTTACATCGAGCGCCTGCTGAACCTCTAGCACTTTCCTCACCTCCCCAAGCCAATCCTTGCTAAGCGTCTTCGCCCACCCCTGCAATCCATTCATCTCTCTCGCCGCACCATCCAGATCACCTTCCTCGAGGAAAGTCTCGGTTCTGGTCAAGATGCTTTCCACATCATCACCAGTGGCAAGACCCTTCTTCTTGAACAGGATCTTGCTGAGGAGGTAACTTGAAGCATGGCTCGCGACACCTGCATCTTCTGGAAGCAGAGAAGCTTTTCGCACTTCAGAGGCAACACGCCGGAAACGATCGATGAGTTGTGCTGAGGAAGGAATGCCTCGTTGGTAGGCGGCGGGGTTGATTGATGCAATTGCTGCATTGACGACTGGGTCATCTGAGGCAATCTCTTTCAAGGCTGCAAGTTCCTTGGTGAAAGGCCGGGGTACCTGGCTCTTTTCAAGGTTTGCCCTGACGGCTTCAACAGCAACGTGGAGATGTTGAGTCTTTAAGTTTGAGTCGACAACAGAATTCCAGTCTGTTGTAAGCTTTTCGAGCTCAGTGACTGTGTTCGAGAGGTCGGAGAGTTTCCCGAGACGGCCATTCCGCTCATCCTCAACACGGTCCTTGACTTCTTGAATGAATTTGCGTTTCATCTCAACAGCTTGTTCAAGCAACTCGTTGTGAAGGCGTTTCTCGTTGACCTGGTTTGCCTTTTCGATTTCAGCCTTCAATTTTTGGTCGAAGTTATCCTTGATATTTTGACGTTCGGTTTGGTACTCCTCTTGCCACTCCGATTGTTGATGTGCCATCTCTGCCTCAACTCGTCGAATCAGCTCCTTGGCAGCACGGTCAAAATCTTCCTTCTCGGACTTAATCTTGGCTGCAGCATCCTTCTCTGCAGTATCCTTCAATGCCTTGATCTTGCTTCCAACCTTGCTGAGCTCGTCTTTCGCTTTGGTGATGGCGCTGGAGAATCTTGAGTTGGAATTGTCTGCATTCACAACCGTGATGATATCGTTCATAATCTTAACCAAATCTTGGACCACAGGTTCATTAGCATCCTTGATGTTGATAGGGTCGATACGAGTGAGTTCTGGCGGGAATTTTGATGGTTGATCGACTTCAGGTGCCACGAATGAGACTGGTGTCGCCGATTTAGGTGGAGGGATTACTGATTCAGGAATGACTGGATGGCCAGGCTTGGCTGGTGGTTGTGACTCTGGTGATTTCCCCACAGGAGGCGAAGGCTTGCTGGGCTCAGGCGATGGCGATTCCTTCTTGGCGACCTCGACTGCCTTGACCTTCTCCTCTGGCTTCGTCTCTGAAGGGTTTTGTATCGCCTCGTTAGGCTTCAGAGGATCTGGCTTCGTAGCATTCGCATGTCTTCCACTAGTATTTTTATTGTCATCAGCAACTCTCCACGAGACGCCACTTTTGCTAGGTATATTCATCGTTCCTCCAGTATCTCTCGGTGTGCTTGGCCGGTTGGCAATCTTGGGGAACCGTTTCCGGAACTCCCGCTCCTCGAAGTAAAGAACGGCGTTCTCTCCAAAGGGAATGTATTCCGTAAAGAAGTCATGAAAATTGTCATTCACTCTTGCGTAATATATACCTCCGCCATAACCAAGGGCAGTCAGAATAATAAGTGTGGTGAAAAACCTGCGGAAGAATCTGCTTGGCTTCGGTGGAGGGTGAGGTGGTGGTGGAGAGCTGGCAGGAGGCGGTGGAGGCGTCAAAGGAACATTCTGGGGCGAGGTTATAGAGCCAGAGCTTGGAGTCGTTGGTGTAGGTGATGGAGAAGCTATCTTCGAGCTCGGTGTTGTTGCGACAGGACCGGGTGGTGGTGGTTGAGAGGTGCTTGCGCTGGCAGACCCCGGGAGGACAACAGGTTTAGAGTCGGCAGTGCTGGGTTTCTGATCATTGGCGTAGCCCCTCTGCAATCATGGTGGATAGTCAGCACTGCGTTTCCTCACTCAATTGAGGGCATTGAAATTCTTCAGAGCTCATACCAAGCTTCCCGAGACCACCCGACCAGTCTGTACGGCATGCCATTGACGCCCAGCATTGGTTACATTAGACTTGTAACCAAACGCCCTCGCCGACCGGAGTGAGGCGCGCAGCATGACGGGCTGCGTTGAGCGACAAAGAGATGTTGCGGTTGTGATGTTGACGGCGCGTGAGGTTTGCGAGAAACTATTTTCTTGCAGCGAGGCCCCAAGTTTACAATTGCCAAGCGATGATGCGCCGACCGGATTTCGAGCAAGGCTACGACGACTCTCTCCACGACGAAAAATACCAAAAGACTTGCATTTCACGGCAATGTGCTCTCTCACATCTATTTCATAGTTGGAGCAAAGTCATTTAATGCGTTCTATTGCATATCGTACACCCAGAAATGCCGCAGAAGAAGTACTGTCATAAAAAATTGCCTCTCACGCCATGCAGGGAAAGCCTGCCGCTACCATCCCTACTACCAGAACAAAGACACATCAAGGTATTAAAGGCTGCTCTGTAAGTGGTCCGAATGACCGCATCTATAATATGATAACCTCGAACACAAAAGAGCAGTTGTGTCCGAGGTGCGTTATTCGTGTGAAATGCCATTAAGACAGCCGAATCTCGACTTGTGAAACGCCTCCTCTGCCTGCATGCTTGTTGCTCAACTCGTTCGATATAATCCTCTAACAGCCGCAGGGGCCGCCTGCTTGTGTTCCTGGCGCCTCCGGTCTCAGCTCAACACCTCCTCGTCCTCCAGCTCTTGGGTTTCTCGGCCCAGCCTGGTCTAATGGAAGCTTCTTCGCAATGGATGTAAATAATTCTTTGACGTTCTCCGATGTCTTGGCTGAGGTCTCAAAGAATAGCAATCCCGCTTCTCTCGCATATGCCTCGGCATCCGCGGTGCTGATCGCGCGCTTATCCGGATGGCTGGTGACCAAGTCAAGCTTGTTGCCAGCAAGAGCAATGATGATATTTTCATTCGCTTGTCGTTGAAGTTCCTTTACCCATTGCTTTGCTTTATCCAGGGATGACTGTCAAAACAAATCGTTAGCCGCCCAGCCAATTCAATCCAGATATCAAATATGCTTACAGCTTGCGTAATATCATAGACCACAACAGCACAGTTGGCATTTCGGTAGTACATGGGTGCAAGAGATTTGTATCGCTCCTGGCCAGCAGTATCCCATATTTCGAACTTCACAGTTGTGTTGTCGTCGAGGGATATCGTTTGAGTTAAGAAGGCAGCACCGATGGTTGACTCTCTGAAATCATCGAATTGGTCCTGTGCTGATTGTTAGAAAAAGCTCTCAATATACGGTGCGGTCGGGTTGACTGACCTTGACGAACCGGAGTACAAGTGAACTCTTTAAACACGTCAGCATCGAAGCTCAACCTCCCCCCAAACAGAACGCACCTTTCCCACTGCAGATTCTCCTACGATACAATGTTAGACAGCTCATCGCTTCCATGAACATAGGCTACGTACCCAATAATACGAGCTTGAACTGTGCAAATCGAGTGCTCCCACCTCGGGTGCCTGCTGGGCCTCTGGCAGCCATTTTGGAATAAAGCCGAGATAATCAGAATAGCGTGGATGTATCGCGCACTATGCACTGTGGAGTTCTGCGGTCGTGGCGCTTTGGTGAGACGAGTAGATAGTGTTGAGTTGCTATTTTGTTTTCTCGGGCTTGGGATGGAGGTGACGATGTTTCCGCTGGGAAGGCAACGGCAAAGTCGAGGCACGTGATGGGCGCAGCCACTAATGCGTAATCCTTACATTAATAAATTCACTACTGGAATTAATAAACGGTCTCAAGAGTGTCCACGAATTACCAACGAAGGACAAATTCTACAACAGTAAATGTTATACCGCATTAACAAAGGGTGGTATGTAGCTAGAGCTTAGAGGATATAGTTACTGTTTCCTTTGCAAAGTCGATGTAAGATTTCTAAATAATGTTGGGAGAGTAATGATAGTATTGGGATTGACGGAGCAAAGACGCTTCCAGCTTCAGGAATCCAGAATATATCGGAAGATAAAAATTGCTGTCACTGGTTCAGTTTGTTAATATAAATAACGAGGAAGAATTCTAGTAAATTCAAGTTTCCCCTGACATCACAATTCCCTTGCCAAACAAGATAAGAAAGGCAATCGTGCATCTATGAAAGTTCATGCTAAGCCTTTAAAGCCGCACCGTCATAACCGCCTTGTTAATTTCACAAGGCGAGGCTTGGAACTTCAAGACAAGTATCCAGCTTCCGCAACAACCCTCACTGCTAATGATTGTATGAACCACGTTGCAGACAAAGCATAGCAAGCGTTGGCTGTGGTTTTCTGCTTGCCCTTTGCAAACATGGCTGCCCTACCTTTCCGGGACATCAACGTCCATGCATCGGCATCGCATTACGCCTTCACTTCGCCTTCGTCGCCGTCGGCTCCGACACTGGTTGTTAACCGTCCATCGGGCGATCTGCGCTTGAATGATGGGACATTATTGGGAGGGAAACGTGTCTCGAGCATTGCTGGAATTTTGGGCATGATCAAGTTGCGCTTGGGTAAGTCTCCCAGTGAGGGTCGGGCTGGACAAGAGCTAATTACTACCCAGACAAATATATCATCGTCATTACAAAGGCTCAGCCGATGGGCAGATTGAAGGGCCACATGATATATAAAGTCATTGCAACCGAATTCCTCCCTCTGCGAGAACGACCCCTCCACGATCAAGACGAAGACACATATTTGGCCTTGTTGAAAACGTTTATCAAGTCAGGGCCAATGTACTTTTCGTACTCTTCGGACATTACGAACACTTTTCAAAGACAATCACAACTTGATCTTTCTGTGCCACTATGGAAGAGAGCAGACGACCGATTCTTCTGGAACAAGTTCGTCCAGTCAGATCTCATCGACTTCCGGTCCTCGGGAACGAGACACCAGCAAGGCCAGCAGCCCGGGGTGGATCCATATATCATTCCTGTAATATTCGGTATGATGGAGATTATTTCAACGAGAATTAAGTCGACTCCCTTGACCATAGTCCTAATCACTCGACGCTCGCGGCATCGAGCTGGAACAAGATACTTCTCAAGAGGAATTGATGAGCAAGGGCATGTGTCTAATTTCAACGAGTCGGAGCAGATCATTATCTTGAATGATAGCACTAGTGGCTTGGGTGGCTTTGCTGGCGGCGGCGGAATGCAGAACGGCAAGGTTGGCGGATCCGGAGGAAAAGAAGTTCAGATTATGTCCTACGTCCAGACCAGAGGGAGTGTTCCGGTATACTGGGCTGAGGTCAACACCCTGCACTATACCCCAAAGTTGCAGATTCGTGGTGTTGAAACAGCAGTCTCGGCAGCAAGGGCGCATTTCGATGAACAAATCCGACTCTATGGTGACAACTACTTGGTCAATCTTGTGAACCAGAAGGGCCGAGAAAAGAGAGTCAAGGAAGCCTATGAACAAATGGTTAAACTGCTCATTTCCTCGCCTTTAGAAAGTTCTATACAGGACAACATGTCCGACGAAAAGTTCCACATCGTCGAACCCAGCAGTCGCCGACAAGAATTTGACCGACTCCACTATGTCTATTTCGACTTCCATAACGAGACTAAGGGTCTACAATGGCACCGAGCACAACTCCTCCTCGATCAACTGCATGACGCGCTGGACAAGCAACAGTATTTCCGCGGTGTCGACATGCCAGCTGACCTCGAGGGTAGACTTGAGGTCCGTAATCATCAGACAAGTGTTGTTCGAACGAACTGCATGGACTGTCTCGACCGCACCAACGTCGTTCAAAGCATGTTCGCACGCGCGGCTCTGAATCGACAACTGACTGATCTTGGTGTTCTCTCTCGCGGCGAGACTTTCACATCTGACCCCGCGTTTGAAGTTCTATTCCGAAAGATTTGGGCCGACAACGCCGATGTTGTTTCCAAGTCTTATTCGGGAACTGGAGCCTTGAAGACTGATTTTACTCGCACCGGCAAACGAACCAAAGCTGGCGCTCTCCAAGATCTCAACAATTCGATTACGCGATACACAAAGAACAACTTTCGCGACGGCCCGAAACAAGATGCCTTTGATCTCTTTCTCGGTGCCTATCTCCCTACGACGAGCTCATACCTTGTATTTGTCGATCAGCGACCGCTACTTATTCAATCTATTCCATACATCCTAGGTTTTAGTCTTTTCTTCGTTTTTGTGGGCTCTTTTACAAGAAGATTACCAGACGCCGCTGTTTTACCGCTCAGAATATTCATCTTCTTCTGGTTCGCTGTTGCGGCATGGTGTTTGCAGTTCATTTACAAGAATGGAATGCTCTATGTAAGTCTCAAACTTCCATACTTCTTCCCCTTTTCCATGCTGACTATAGCAGGTCAACTGGCCAAAGCTCAACCCCAGACCGTGGGCTACGGAAGGCTATCAGGAGGCTATTAGCAATGTACGGAAAGACAAAGTCATTGGCAGTCTGGTTACAAGACATGAGAGGGGCCTCAGTACTGCCAGGTACACGAATGCGGAGGAAGGAAAGAAGAGGATCGAGTAGAGCGATATTCAGCTCTCATCGATTGTTTGTTTTACTCCTGCTCAATATCATGCAAGTGTGCATAGACTATGCCTGGTCTTCAGGCCCCCTGTAGAGTAATGCTATATCAGAACTGTGCGATTTTTCTCGCAGTTACTCTAATCAACTGTAGTATCTTATGTCGATTGTCCGCAACTTCATCCGCATGTTTCAATGATGGCGAGAGAACTTTTGGAACTGTATCCCAAGACGTCATTCCGTCATCCAAATGCTACTCCGTAACAATCTAATAGCAACGTGGCCGCATGCACGACTGCAGCCTCACAGGCGGCTGCGATGAAATGAAAATCATTCCCAAACCTGAAGTCGAAGTTTGGGAGAAGTTTCTCCAAAAGCCAGCAACTGCTTCATCTTACTTAGTCCTCGGCCGAAAATGCTCTAATTGTGGAATTCGACCCATAAGTGGGGGTTGTTCTCGACACTATGCACTCTGCTTACGGTCCCCACTCGGCAACTAACGACTAGGATCCAATGAGCGAATTCATATCTGTCGTCGGCCAGTTACCTGGGGCAAGATTGCGAGTCGGTAGAGAGCAGAAATTCTACTTTGTTCCCGCATCAAATCCTTCAAGTATACAGAAAATTCCCGGTTCCAGTGGAGTTACCGGACTTTACATGTCACTGTACCTTAAGTCCAAAAAAACGTCATTATGCGAGGTCGAGGGGATAAGAAGCTCCACATCCCCTCATCTCAAGGCGTAAAATCTCATCAAAAACCCATGACAAGGCCGCAAATCTCACCCACGACCATCCTTCTACAATACCCACTATGGTTTCAGCCGGAAAGACCAAATTTCCCATCGTATTCGGGGCCATGACTTTCGGCAAGAAAGGTTTGTGATATTCCAACCCTTCGCAACAATATTAATTTTCTTCAGGCGTTGAACAAATAAGAGTCCACGATCTGAAAGATGCCGCAGCCATGCTCGACGTATTCCAAAAGCACGACCAAAAAGAAATTGACACCGCCCGAGTCTACGGCGGCGGTTCCTCAGAAGAATATCTCGGGAACCTCAACTGGCAAGAACGTGGTCTGGTAATGGGCACAAAATACTACGCCCATCGCGGCCGTGTCCCAGGAGCAACCAGCACGCACTCAGCCTCCGACCTCCGCAAATACCTTCTAGAATCCCTTGCTGCCTTGAAAGCAAAGAAAATTGATCTCTGGTACCTGCACGCACCTGACCGTACCACCCCCTTCGAAGAGACCTTCCGTGCAGTCAACGATCTCTACAAAGAAGGTTACTTTTCCCGTTTCGGGCTCAGCAACTACATGAGTTGGGAAATCGCCTATATCAATGAACTATGCATCAAGAATAGCTGGATCCGTCCTACGGTGTACCAGGGCGTGTATAACGCGATCCATCGCACCGTTGACACAGAACTCTTCCCCTGCTTGCGACACTATAGCATGGCATTCTACGTCTTCTCGCCTCTCGCGGGCGGCTACCTCACAAATCGCTACCACCGCAGCATCTCTAAAATCGAGGAAGGCTCACGCTTTGATGCAAACACCAATCAAGGAAAGAGCTACAGGACTCGGTACTGGAACAGCACGATGTTTGATGCGTTGGATGTGATTAGGGAGGCGGCAGGCAAGCATGGGTTGACGGAAGCGGAGTGTGCTTTGAGGTGGCTGATGCATCATTCTAAGCTCAGTGTGGAGAGTGGGGACAAGGTTATTATTGGAGCGAGTAGTGCGACGCATTTGGAGGGGAATTTGGTGGATTTTGAGAAGGGGCCGTTGCCTGAGGATGTGGTGGCGGCGTTGGATGAGGCGTGGAGGATGACCAAAGGGTTGGCTTATAATTACTATCATTGAGGCAGTAAGGTTTGAAAGTGGGAGGGATAATATATTTATAGGCTTGGGGATATAAGTATGATCGATTCTTCCTCGTGGTACTCAGTAGGAAGTGCGCTGAGTCTGAAGCTGGGTTTCTCCTCGGGGCGATCACAGACTCTTCATTTCTGGCTCAAAAGCATCTGAATCTCCACGCCCTTATACACTCCTATTGTTTTCATCTCACCAAGAATTTCATGGAGAGTCCGAATTCATTACGAATCTTGTTAAAGAAGTAAATACTATTGCAACACGCTTGGAAGGTCACAAATTCATACCAAAACCCCTTTATCTCATAGGATATGCAGATCAGGCCTGCTTCGAAGACAAACCCTCCGCTAGCTTTCCGGTAGACTCATCACATAATGGTGCAATACGAGGGAAGAATACTAGCAACCGCACCTGTAAGCGCATGGACCGTCCCCAAGCCCACCTCCGCAGCTTCAGCTGCCTTATGCTCATTCGCCGCAATCAGACTATAGATCAAATGGTTGATGTCACCCTGCCCAATTGGCCTATCGCTCGGTCTCCAGCCCTCCTTGTACGGAACCCTCTCCTCCTCTACGCAATAATTAGAATTCACTCTTCCTACACCATGGACACCACTTACGAAACAAAACCTTCAAATACTCCAACGGGATCTTCCCCTCCTTCGGACCTCCCAACATGCCCAGAAAGAGAGCCGACTCCCCATAACTAAGCACAAACTCCTTAATCCCATACGTTAACACCTTCCCCGCCTCCACATGCGCCTTCTTACATGCCAACAATCGTCCATACCGTGCCTTACTCACACTCTCAAAGCTCGTCTCCGTTTCCTCCCCATAACTTTCCACCACCGCCTCCCAAACATCCTTATCAAAGCTATGATTATCCCCTAAAGCAAAATCATTGCGAGTCAGCGAGACGTCGTGTTCGATCAGGCCATGCTTGCCCACGTGATCTAGGTCGAAGGAATGAGCGGAGTGGTCTGGGTTCGTAGCTACGGCGCCACTGGCGAAGATGGAGGCGATTGCCGGGGAGAGGTTGAGGGAGGACGTGAGGGCGGTGACGGCCATGGATTTGGTGATACCTTTGCCGGAGTGAGGCAGGATGTGGTGGTTTGCGAGGGCATTGATCATGGGGCATGGGGAGCGAACTGGAGTTGTAAGTTTGAAGAGTTTAAGGTCTTGTGAGGTAGTGATAAGGGGAAGAGTGCGAGGTGAGATTTCTTACCATCGCCTTCTCCTGCTGCTTCCCATTTTGACCAATCAACCGGTGGATGATGACCTTCGGGAGGAGAATCCATATTGAAGACGAAGGTGAATCTGATTTAGAGTGAGTGAGGTTTGATTTCAATTGAGTCAATGAAAAGGTTTTGGGAGTTGAGATGTGATGAGTGAGGTTGAAAGAGAACAGGTGTGGGGCAAGCTTTTGAAACCGGGAAAGATCCACTCGCTTCTCCATCCTCGGCAATTGTAAGATTGCCAGCCAGGTTCCTGATAGCACTTCATGTATAGTTCAACGTACCTTTCACGTGCCTTATGCTTAATAGCTACCTAACGTCATGATCTGCATGCACCCTTTCAGCTGTGTCATTCCGCTGGCTCGCTTGGCTCCGTGATATCGCCTTGCAGACGCCAACCGCTGCAGGTTTTGAAGCCCGTGCAACTGTGCATGTGCTTATGTCACTCGACTTAGATACTACTACAACGTGATTCACCTGGACGAATAAGGGATGTTAAAATTCTTTACTCGCGAAATAAGAGCTACCCAGAGGGCTACAAGTGGCATCGAGCAAGTGAAACGTTGTCCTCTTCATATGTATTATTGTGTTGCCCCTTACTATGCTTGGAGGGGTAAAAATTCCTAACAAAGTCTGTGTCATTACAAGAGAACAGTGTAAGATTTCACAACTGAACCTACAATTCCATTCTTGACCCATTGGGCCCTTTCAAACCATGTTCCTTCTTCTGGTCTTCATTTTCACCCCTTTTCGTACTTCGAGTGGGCTTCCATAGCACACTCCACCGTATCATGCTCTTCCAATTGGCCACCGAGTTGGCGCCGACTTAGCGTTCGGCATATAACTGGATTTGGAATCTTATACGGAGATCATAGGGAGATATTCATAGATGCACACTCCTCTCCGTCGTTGTTTTAACGGATGGTGACGAGAATGGAAATGGTTTTCGCTACATATGCAAAGCACGTCCTTTATGAGGGGGTAGAGACGACAGAATGACAACTTCTCACATTTTACTGTATTATTTAAGCAAGAGGTTTTGAAGTCTGACTGCCTTCCGAGATTCAGTCCCTCTTTAGGCTCTAAAATAAGTGAATACGAATAATTTATCTCTTGTGGTATGACCAGTAGAACTAATCATTCATTATTAGTATCTCCTCTATGTATCAATCTTACTCTAAGTAAGAATATCATTCATTCAGAAGATTATTACTTACTCTACTGGAAATTACTCTCCACCAAATTACTTTGCTAAGGACTCCCCACTTAAGATCCTTCCCCTCAATTTTTAACTTTGTTCATTTTCTCACTCTATGTATACGTATTAACCTTTAATACTTCACATTCTATCATCTTCACAACACAATTATATCAGCAATTAAATCTCATGATCAGAAGGGGGTGGATTTCAAGACGATACCTTTGACTGGGACGAATAATAGTCGGCCGCCCGTGCGCTCGACTAAGGGCTCCACCCTTAGTCGGCGAAAGCAAAGTGTCCGGCGAAAGCAAAATGTCCGGATTGCTATACAATTTACTACTAAAAGACGGACAACTTGCAACGAATTGTTATCAACTATATTATATAATTAAGGATATACTTTTTTATTTTATATTAATAAAGTTTGCGTTTTTTGCAATTAAATTTAAGCTTGCTATCAATTATAGGTATTTATTTTTATCCTTACTAGCACTATTATTACCCCCCTCTTCCTTAAAATCGCTTACTAGTATAATAACTAATATATTACCCCTTTAGCGTATAC
>Ga0302325_10024894_pt1 | contig 12443 bp, 13 predicted proteins | sample Palsa_T0_2_FD_201948 | JGI IMG/M metagenome (GOLD analysis project Ga0302325, IMG submission 201948) | Peat permafrost microbial communities from Stordalen Mire near Abisko, Sweden - Palsa_T0_2 | ecosystem: Environmental > Terrestrial > Soil > Palsa > Peat permafrost | place: Sweden: Abisko...
GCGCGTTCCAGCGCGAGCGCGTCGTGCATGAGCTGCTCGACCGCCTGCAGCGTCTTGCCCTGCACCTTGTAGCCGCCCATGGCGTGCACCGACTGCGGCGTCAGCCCGATGTGACCGACGACGGGGATCTCGGCCTCGACCATGCGCTCGACCAAGTGCGCCCGCTTCTCGCCGCCTTCGATTTTGACCGCCTCAGCGCCGGCCTCTTTGATGAAGCGCGCGGCGTTGCGCAGCGATTCGCGCAGGCTGAGGTGATAGGAGGCGAATGGCATGTCGGCGACGAGGAAGGCGCGCTTGACGCCACGGCGCACGGCGCGCGTGTGATGCAGCATTTCGCGCATGGTGACGGGCAGAGTGTTTTCGTAGCCCAGCATCACCATGGCCAGCGAGTCGCCGACCAGGACGATGTCAATGCCAGCCTCGTCCACCAGGCGCGCGCTGGCGTAGTCATAGGCGGTGAGGCAGGTGATGATTTCCTGGCGTTGTTTTTTTTCGAGAAGAGTGGAAGCAGTGATCTTGGCGCGGAAGTCGCCGGTGGTAATACTCACGATGTCCTCCAGTGCAGTTCCGCGTTGGCGGATACCGCCTGATTGGCCTCGTCACAAGGGGTTGTGATCCCCAGTGGGGAGACGATTGAATTCTATACCCTGGGGCGGGCCGGTCAATCACTATTTCGATGTAGGCGGCGGGGACGGCGATGAAATCTGGGAGGGTTCCGCTGCGGCGCAGCTATGGTCGTGGACGATGCGCCAGCCCTCGGGAAACTTGCGGAAGATGAGAGTGAAGACACCATGTGGCTGCTTGCCGTCGGGCATCACCAGATGGAACTGGCCGCGAACGAAGGCGGCATCCGCGCTGAGCGGCTCCACGCGCAAATCGCTGAAGGAAAGCGTGCCCATGGAGCGGCCCGCCGACTGGTAGTTGCGCTGGTAGCGCTCCAACGTCGGCTCCCATCCTTGCGTTTCAGTGGCTCCGGAAAAGAAGGTCAGCTCCGGAGATTTCCAGTAGCCGGCCATGAATGCGTCCAGGTCATGATGGTTCCACGCATCCACCTGAGCCTGAAGAACCGCGCGAATAGCACCGTCAATGCTGGGAGAGTTTTGATTCTGGGCCGATGCGAACGCGGTCGCGAGCAGAATAAGCAGCGATGCCAATTTCATGCCAACCTCCAGACGCAAGTGTAACTGAGGCTGCCGAGAACACGCCGATCGCAAGACCTCATCTCATAAATCCCGCAGCGGCGGAGACCGGGGTACCGCAGAGGCTAAAGCCCACGACTTGGTGGCAGCTTTCGGCACGGCTGAAGCCGTGCCCTGACACAAAGCATTTATGAGATGGCTTGGCTCTGTTGACATCCCATCTGCCGCCCCTAAAGGGGCTCAAATTTGAAGAGAGAGCCTAACCCAGCACTCCGCCTCCCCAGTTCGCCCAAAAGCGGCGAACCGGGGACCCCGCTGCGTGCTGGGCTATCCTGTCGCCGTCCCGCTTTGCGGGACTCGATTGCGGGCATATCGAACTTTCTCGCACACCATGCATTCAAGCGTGAGGCAAGGATGTCAACAGAGCCAGATGGCTTCTACTTACTTATGTTACTTATGCAAGTTCAGGCGGGACGCTTGACGGTCGGCGGCTGTTTCCAGGGACGCTTGGGACGTTCGGCTTGCGGCAGATCGCGATCGCGCACGCGATCGTACATATAGGTTGCGCTGACGGTCCCGAGGCTCTCATTGTAGAGACTGATACTGCCGATGCCCTCCTTCAGCTCCTCGGAGAAGTCGTGCAGCGCTTTCAGATGGTCGGCAGTTGCGGGATGGACCGCCTTGCTGGTCTGCAAAACTTTCTGGTAACCGTGGTCCACCAGCTTGGAGATTTCGCCGTTGATGAGATAGCCGGGATAAGCGAAGATCTTCACGCTGCCGTCATCGGCACGCTCGATTGCCGCGGAACAGCGATACTTCTTCAGAAACACACGACCGCTGGCGCCGGGAGCTTCCAGCACGTCAAAGCCATGGTCGCGAAACCACGCGACAGCTTCTTCAAACGAAATCGTCTTAATTTTCTTGGTCATTCCAGCTGCAAGTCCTCAGGGGAAATCCTGATCACGTCAAGGCGAAGTCCCTCAGCGGCTAAAGCCGCATTGATATTGCGGCGTTTACGGACGGCCTGAAGGCCGTCCCCTTCCCTGAAGGCCGTCCCCTTCCCTGAAGGCCGTCCCCTTCGAGGAACCAACTTAATCAAGGCTTCCCTAGTGCGATATCTACGTTACGAACCATGTTGCCCTGACGGGCAACTGTCTCCGCATAAGTTGGCGGGAACTCACACTGTCGCACATCGCGTAGGCCGACAGCAACTCGCGGTGCCGTGAAGATACGACGCGGACCTCGATCGCTCGCAGCGTTGCTGTTCACTTGGGCCAGCGCGCCGAGGTGTAATCGACGGCCTCCTGCACGTTGAGTTCGCGCGTGCTGACGCCGGTGCGGACGTAGAGCTTGGGAGCGTCACCTTCCTTGAGGTAAACCGGCCGCGGGGTTGGAGCGACCATGACGCGGCACACTTCCTTGTTCTCGACGGAATGGAAGACGATCTGCACTTGATGACAGGCGTCGCCGCCGAGCTTGGTTGCAACCGCGATCATCAGTGCCTGCTCGAAGCCATCGCGGTCCTGTTTCTTCAGCGTCTTGTAGTCGTGATCTAGGCCGACAACCGCGCCGTCGTCAGCCACGCCGATCAGCAGGGTGCCACCGTTGCCGTTCATGTAGCCGGCGAGGGTCTTCAGCACCACAGCTTCCAGGGCGCGATTGACTTTGTTCTCGCGCAGGTCCCAACGAAACGACGATTTGAATTCCAGTTGCGCGCTCTCGCCCTGAGCAATCAGGGTGTGCAAGTCACTATCGAGCGCGGCGCTCAACTGCTCAATCCGCTGGGAGCGCCGCTGCATGCTGGAATACAATCCCGCGCCGGACACGCTCAGGATCATGCCGACGATGGCATACAAGGTGGTCTTCTCCGGCGTCTCGCCCTTGACAGATCGATGCAGTTGGGCGAGAGCAAAGTCAGCAGCGGTCGAGTTTCCCGGCTGGTACTCGTAGTAGTAAACGAACTCGTTGGTGGGATAAAGGACGAAGATGCCGACCGCAGCGCCCAGCAGGAGGGCGACAGCGAAGATGCGCAGGCGCGAGCGGAGTTTCCAGGAAAGGTGCATCGGGTTCGGCATCGGTTCGTTTCTAGCGTTCACAAGTTCGGGTAGAGCGCGCTTCAAGCCGGCGTCACTCTGTGATTTATCTAAGGAAGTCCTGATCAAGTCAAGGCGAAGTCCCTCAGCGGGCTAAAGCCACACGATTCTGCCGCCCTTTACGGACGGCCTGAAGGCCGTCCCCTTCGAGGAGACCGAGCTTAATCAGAGTTTCCTTAAGAACTCCGAGTCTGCGGTCATGTCCCTGGCTTAGCTTCTCCAATGCAAGGTCACGGGGCCGTCCATGGGATGGCGCATCGGCTTGCCGCTGGCCTGCGATTCCAGCCGCGCCTGCTTCAATTCGAAGTACCACTTGGCGGGACGGTCGGCATCGTCGATCAACATAAGCGATGGATTGTACTTCAACCCTTCGGCCTGTTGGATCATCGTGAGCTGGTCCTGCCTGACGAAACGGCGGCCGAAGAACTTGGCGATGGGAGTTAGAAACGGCACGCTGAAGAAGACGTTCCATGCCGCACAGACATCGATGCGGCAGTGGTTCTCGATGGTCGGCGTGACCGTAGTCAAGCTGGCAAACCACTTTTCGCCGCAGCGGATGACCTCATAGCGCCGGTTGGGCAGAACGAAGTCGATGGTCGTGGTGATCGGCTGGCCATAGACGCCCAGCAGCTTGTAGGGAGCGCTGTTGGCAGACGGCTGATGCGCAGTCATGCGAAAGCCGCCGTCGATGGGTTCGAACCGCTTCTCCTTTTCGTGGATGCTGGCCTGCGAGCGCCACCACCACGACTGATGCACGAACGGTCCGTGCGCGGGATCCATCAATCCGATGATGCCGTGATCGATGTTGCAGGGCAGATCGGCCGTGAGATATGCGGAGCGAAAGCGCTGGCTGAACTTCGGCACCTCAGGAACTGCCGGTAATTGCGATGAGTCTTCTGGCCGCAACTTGCCTCTCCCACTCTGTGGGACATAGACCCAGAGGTGCCCGTCGCGCTCCTCGCAGGGAAACGCGGTGGCGAAGATGCGGCAGGGATCAAGGGAATCGCGCTGGGTGAGGGACGGTATCTGGCGGCACTGGCCGGAGACCGGCTCGAATGCCCAGCCGTGATACTTGCAGGTCACCTGCTGGCCGTCGAACCATCCATAGGAAAGCGGGATGCCGCGATGGGGGCAGGAGTCGCGCATGGCGAAGTAGTTGCCGCTGGCGGTGCGGCCCAGGACAAGCGGGATGCCGAGGAGCATGGCCTTGGCCATCTGCCTGCCAGAAATTTCCGAGGCGCGCATCGCCGGATACCAGTCGTCGTAGATCAACGTGGTGGCTGGGCCGGATGCCACGGATGCAACGCGAGTGACTTCGCCAGTCATGGTTCCGAAGCCATACTAACGCAGACCAAACCGACTTTGCTGATTTGATGCCGGGTTACCTTCGGCCAGGAAGCGCATGGTTCTTCCGAGCCTGTGTGAGAACTCTGCCGTCCCTACGGGACTCGGCTATTTTTTACACGCTACCCAGGACTCCGCTTCGCTCCGTCCTGGGCTAACTCCACTTCCACCCCTTCGGGGTTCTATTTTCGTGAGTCATAGCCCACTGCCGCGACGCAACGTTAGTTCTAACGCAGACTTCTCCATCCCGAGATCCATGCGCCGCCCAGGAGAAGCGCCACGGGATAACATTCCAAGGTGTAACGCGGCTCAGGATTGGGAAGTGTGCCGAGAAAGGCCGAGCGCAGCAGCACAAACAGCAGCATCATCGCGAGATATCGCGGGCGCGGGCCGCGCACTGCTCCCATCACTGCCGCGAAGATGAACAGCAAATTCAGTGCGCCCCAGAGTGTGGCGATCACCGAGGATTGGGTGTCGCCGGCATAGTCCCACCAGCGCGAATCCAGGGGCAGCATCTCAGTCCTGGGACGCAGCCACATGTCGGTTGCGCGGAGCATCGGCAGCCAAACATAATAGCGCAATGGATTGCGACGGATGCGCTCGTTGGCCAACATCGTTAACTGCGAATTCAGCGCGGGATTAATCACCAGCGTGCGGGCATAGACGTCGAAGATTGCCTGCGTCTTCTCCCGTTCCGGTGGGTTGTCAAAGGCGCGCGACGGCAGCACGCCGAGATCAACCTTGTCGTCCGGAACCTGCCAGTAGACCTCTTCGGTGGAGACGTAGTCAGCCGACCACGTTCGTACCCACTTTTCAAAGCCGTCAGGGGCAAACTCGCCGGGATCGCTGGCTGACTGCGGGACCAGCGGCTGGAAGCGATGGAAGTCGCGCCAGTTGCGAACGGTCCAGGGAAGCAGCGGCGCAAGCGAGACCGCCAGCACCAGGACTCCTGCCCAGAAAAGACGAGCGCGCTCCAGCGGCCGTCGCGACAGCCGGAAAAGCAGATAGAGTCCGAGCGCGATCAGCAGAATGCCACCATCGGGCCGCAGCAAAATCCCGCAGGAGATGGCGACGCCGCACCAGGTCCAAGCTGACCATGCATCGAGGCCTAGCCGTGACGCGTTGAAGGCAGCCGCTGCCGCATCGAGCGCCACCGCAACAAAGAAGATGCTCAGCGTCTCAGTCAGAGGCGCGGCAGTGTAATTGGCGGTGAAGGGACATAGCGCGGCCAACAGGAACGCGAACCGCGCTGCTCTTTCTCCGGAGTCCCCAGCAAGCGCCAAGTGTTGATCTTTTTCGCTTGCAGCCAGCGTTGAACTGACAGGGGGTGAACTTGCGCTTGCTGGGGTGGCGGATACCGTTCGCCGCGCCAGGTCGGCGATGAAGAAGCAGGTCACTATGTCGATGACGATCTGCACCAGCAGCACCGCGTTGTAGTGTTCGCGGCCAAAGAGCGCAAAACATGCGGCAAGGAACGCGGGATATCCCGGCAGGCGGATCAGAGTAGGACGTACTCCATCGGAGTGAGTGAGGCCGAAGATGCCGCGGTCGAGCCAGTTCTTGGCGATGTCGCCGTAAACCAGCGAATCGCCGGTGACGTGCGGGAACTTGAAGTAGAAGGCCAGGCGCAAGGCAAACGCGGCCAGCGTAAGCAGGAGGAAAAATCTTCGGGCGTCGCGGAGCATGTGCCAGAACGGCGGAGCAGTGTTCAGCGAGTTGCCGGCCGGCGAGCGCACGTGGCGAATATAGCACTGGGCGGTTTCCGCGGACCGCGCGAGCGCAAGAGACACGCCTGACCGTTAAGTTGAGTGGGCACAGGTCTATTCCTTCTTGGGAAATTCTCTCATGTTGGTCGGAGGTCCTGGCGCAATCCACTTCTCCACTTCTTTGCGCGGTATGCCCTCAGCCTCCGCCAGCTTCCAAAGGCCATCCGCGACTATGTCGCTCGGATTTGTTCTGCCCTTCCCGCCCTTCTTTCGTTTGGCTCGAATCAACTGCAAGATCGCAGGGCCAGAGAAAAACGTAGCTTGTCGGCATCATCTGCAATCGTCTTTGGTCTGCCTGCCATGATGCGAACCTAAAATGATTATTGCGATTTTCAGAAAAAGGGATTATAAATCCTTTAATGCCTAAATTGCACTGACGCGATAATGCGGTGAGGGCGATTTTTGGCGGTGCAGAATTTTTTGGGGTTGCCGACCTTGATTCTGGGGATATACTGGAAGCGGCCCGGATATAACCTCCCGCCGGACACGCTGCTTTATCGCCTCAGGCCAGAGCCCGTGACCTCAAGTCTAAAGAAGTTCTGCGCAGGACTTTAAAAACAGTTTGAGTGGAAAGTGGGGCGTTTTGAAAACGCCGCGCTGGCTCTTTTGATTTGTACGGAGGCGGTTGGATTCGAACCAACGGATCGGGTGTTTCCGGCGAAGGTGAGACCCGATCAGACGATTATAAGTCGCCCGCATTAAGCCGCTCTGCCACGCCTCCATAAGAAAAGCCGGACGCCGAAGCGTCCGGCGCTGGGCTAGCGTTTGGGAGCTTTCGGATAGAAGACGAAGGCCTTCAATCCGTAATCGGAAGCGTAGATCACGCGACCGTTCTTGAGGGTGATCCGCGGGCTGAACACAGCCCCGTTGGTAGGCTTGGCAGTTACAACGTTCGCCATTGTTGGCTCCTAGAAACTGGCCGAAAGGCCAGGCTAATGGTGGCGGGTTCCCTCTCGGCCTCTGGTGTGCTATCACCTTGGCCGGGAGGGGGCAATTCCAGCGTCACCCAGACGCTGAATCCTGACTCTGACCCGTTCCCAAGCCAGAGTCAAGGATCTTGATTCCCGGGTAGTGTCCTAATTTCAAAGGGTCATTCGCCTTGGGCCTTGTGGCCGATCAATAACTCAATTTCTCCCACCGGGATTCGTTCCTGTTCCGAAACGCTAAATTCAAAACCAACTGGAATAAAGGCTTTTTGGAGGGGAGGCCCATACGAGGGAGAGTCGGCCAGTTTATGCACTAAGAATCCAGCGCCCACTGGAGGGTCGGCGAACCACGATTGGTTTACACCGTCAACCGACCAACCAGATGAACGCAATATCTCTACAAATTGGCTAGCAAAGTTGTATGCTTCGTCGTCGCCGACACTGCATTTCACCACAATATTGCCCTTTGCCTCATCCTTCAACATCTCCAGAAGCCGCTTTCGCTGTTCTGGAGATACGCTCCGCCACTTCATGCGCTCTTGCACTTTCGCAAGTGCAAGTTCGGCGGCAGCGGTTCGCTCTCGCTGTTTGGCAAGTTCTATTTCTACTTTCTGCTGTGCCATCTTGGCGTCTGACGCAGCTTTTTGTAGGGAACTTACATCTTTTTGCGCACTTGCCGCTTTAGTTTCTAGCGTAGCTACCGTACTGCGCAGAATCAGGTTATTGTGTTCTAACTTTCCGGCGCGTTCACTAGCACTAGCTCCCGTGCTTTGGGCCTCAGCAATACGGGCATCGGCATCCACCCGGATTGCGTCCTGTACCTTATTTCCAGCGTCCCACACGAGCCACGTAAAGAGCGCGATGATAAGCGCAGTAACGATCAATATGCCAATGTACGTTATGAACATCCTGCTGTTTCGACGGGTCGCTGCGTCTATTGCGGATTGCGTTGCTGGGTTTGTAGTCATGGCGATGATCGTGCTGTTTATTGGGTTGGCGCTCATTGGGGGGGCCGCCATACGGTCTAACAACAAACGCATGGAAGAAATTAGGCAAAAATATTGTAACACAGAAACACTTGACAAGCATTAGATGTTGTAATACGATAATTACATTATGGCAAACGTTCTCAGCATTGACAAGCAAATCGGAGTAATCAGCGCATTGGCCGAAGGCTCCAGCATTCGCTCGATAGAGCGCATGACTGGCGTTCACCGCGATACCATCATGCGGCTTGGCGTGAAGGTCGGGCAGGGATGCACGGCCTTAATGGATGCCAAGATGCGCGACCTTTCCTGCACTCGCCTAGAACTGGATGAGATTTGGGGATTTGTCGGGAAGAAAGACCGCAATGTCCGCCTGAACGAACCTCGGCCAGTTGGGAACGTCTGGACGTTCTGCGCGATTGATGCAGAAACCAAGCTTATGCCAGCGTTCAAGGTAGGAGACCGCAGCGTTGCCACTGCAAAAGCCTTTGTAAGCGATGTAGCGAGCAGAATGCGTAATCGGGTACAAATCTCCACGGATGGGCTGAGAGCCTACGTGGAAGCCATAGAAAGCGCGTTTGGCTCAGAGGTTGATTTCGCGCAGATAGTGAAAACCTACGGGCACGAAGAGGTAAGTGACAATCGCCGCTATAGCGCCCCCGAGTTTGTTTCCTCTGAGAAAAAAGTCATCACCGGGAACCCGGACGAAAGTCTAATCTCCACCAGCTACGTTGAGCGACTGAATGCGACCACGCGGCTTCACATGCGCCGCCTGACGCGCCTCACACTGGCATTTAGTAAGAAGCGCGAAAACTTTGAGGCAGCGGTCGGCCTGCACTTCGCCTATTACAACTTCGTGAAGCGTCACAACACTCTGCGATGTACCCCGGCAATGGCCGCTGGCGTTGAGCAGGGCTTCTGGAGTGTTGGCGATTTAGTTGAGGCGGCGGCATGACCGCATACCTGGACGAATTGCGGGACGTGATTCGGCACTTGCATGGCGTCGAATCCAGTCATCTTGAGAGTGTGCCTGTAAAAGAAATGTTCAGGGGCGAAACGGTGTGGGAAGGTAAAGTAGAGGTATTCAATCTGCACGGCCATCCTAAAGCACCGCGAGTGTATGCGTGGTCACATGATACGGACGACCCGAACCAATCGAGAAAGCACGTAACGGTCTTGCATATTCCACCCGTCCTATCGGCAGCGATGGCAGTGCGAGCAGCGATTGCTCAGGAGTTCAGAAGTGGCGAACCCGAAGAAGCGTAAACCCGGAAGGCCGAAGCTACCCAAAGGCGAAGCCAAGGGCAAGATTGTACCCGTGCGCTTCGCCGCTGACCGCATCAAGGCAGTTGAGTCTGCGGCAAGGGCTAAAAATCAGAGCGTTTCGGAATGGGTGCGTAGCACGATTGATGCCGCACTCGGAGCCTGAGATGGGCAAATTAGGACACTACCGATTCCCGAAAACTTTACAATTCGTCACTTGCAATTGTAGCACATAACAGGTACAGTTAAATCAGTTGTAGCAAGTATAGCATCTATCACCTGGGGGAAACAGATGATAGGGGTAGAGCAAGGAGGGTTTGGTTGAAACAGAGCCAACGGGCCGTGTTAGGAGGCGGCCCAGGGAGGTGTTAATGCCGATTACAACAGAGGAGAACAGAATAAGCGGCACTGGGGCGGGGGCGTCCGCTCTTCCAATTTCCAAAGAGGAACAGAGCGAAGTAGAGGGTCTTTACCAAAAACTTCGCACCGCCAATGCGAAGCTAGTGGGACCCGATGGCAGAACCGATTTCCTGCCAAACAATATGTACTCGTTTCTTCATCGTCTGCTTGCTGAATTGAGGGCCGGAAATTCGGTCACGATTCTGCAAAGCAAGGCCAGTTTGACAACGGTGGAAGCGAGCAAGTTGCTCGGGATGTCACGTCAGCATCTCGTCGGACTGCTAAAGAACGACGAGATTCCGTTTCACATGGTCGGTACACACAGGAGGCTTTACGCCCGAGACGTTCTCGCTTATAAAGTTAAGCGCGACATAGATCGCCGGAAGGCGTTGAACGATTTGGCGCGTAAGGAATACGAGGAAGGGGTGTACGACAGAATGCCAGATGATCTTAACCCCAGATAATGAATACGCGGCTGTTCTCGATGCCTGCGTTCTACTTCCAATGCCCCTCTGCGATACGCTTCTGCGGCTCGCAGAGGAGCCTTCTTTATACCGCCCCCTCTGGAGTTCCAACATTCTTGAAGAAGTAGAAAGAAACCTAGGCCCAAAAATCAGGCTTACTCCAGAACAGGTGAAGCGCCGAATTACAGTGATGAGGCTGACTTTTCCAGAGGCTGAGATTTTCATTCCGCCCGAGCTTCTGAAAGCCTTCGACTGTATTCCAGACAAGAACGACCGCCATGTGCTGGCTGCCGCTGATCGTGGTGGAGCTCATGCCATAGTCACGCTGAACGTGAAACATTTTCCAGAGGATTGCCTGCAACGTTTCGACATTCTTTGCCAGACTCCTGATGAATTTCTCGTACATCGGTACCACATTTCTCCCGACACAGTTATTGAAAAGATGGGCGACCAGGCGGCCAACACGGAAAGAACTAGAGCGGAACTCGCACGATCTCTGAACACTATCGCCCCCGAATTTGCGAAGCTAATTTCGGCATAACTGTTGCCCTGTCACGGCTCCCCGATTCATAGCGGAGTTTGTGTTAAGTGAATAATCCAGGGATCCTGCCGGCCGTCCCGCAGAGGAGGACTCGGTTGCAGGCGCAGGATTGTTCTTGACAATCACTTCCGCCGGAGTAATATCGTGCGCATCTTTCCAACTTCAAGGATCGAGGTGGGCGTTGAGCGGCGAATACTCGGCGCCCGAGTTTCCGTCGTCACTTAAGCGCAGCGGCCAACTGTATGGTTGATCGGGTTCATCGGCAAAAACATTTCTGCAGCGCTACAGCGATTTCTCCAGCGCGCTAGCCAGCCAGAGGAGGCACCGATATGGGCAACGGACTACTTGGATCCAGCACTCTGGAAGTCTTGATTGGCCTCATCTTTGTCTACCTGCTGCTGGCCATCATCTGCACTACGCTGAATGAGTGGGTCGCAGGTATCTTCAAAACGCGGTCAACCACCTTGAAGCGCGCCATCGTGCAGCTGCTGGATCAGCAGGGAGGGACGCAGGATTCGGCCGACCGCAATTGGTTCCTGCAACAGTTCTATGCCCATCCGCTGATTGAGGGCATGTCCGGGCCACGCAAGACGGAGCTTCCGGCGTACCTTTCCGCGCGGACCTTTGCCACTGCGGTGATGGACATTGCGACGCCGCAGAAGCCCGGAATCATCACCTTCGCCGATCTCGAAACCGGGATCAGCAACCTACCCGCGGGCGACGTAAAGACGACCCTGCAGGCGGTGATTCAAACCTCGAACAACAATCTCCTTCAGGCGCAGAAGAACATCGAAGCCTGGTTCAACGACACCATGGACCGCGTCTCCGGCTGGTACAAACGCACTACGCAGATATGGACCGTGGTTATCGCTGCCGTCCTAGTGCTTTGCGCCAATGCCGACACGCTGCAAATCGCAAGGACGCTGTGGACCGATCCCACGCTGCGGGCCGAACTGGTGGAACAGGCCAAGAGCCGCGCGGCGCAGGCTGCGAACGTCACGCCGGCCGGAACTCCTGACAACCCTCTGCCGCCTGGCTTTGTGCCCGAAAATCCCTCAGAGGCTAAGAGCTCGGCGTCGGCCGCAACTCTGGGCATCGGCAGTGCGTCTACGTCCGCCACCCGGCCGGCAACCCAAGGTGAGCTGGACGAGCTGGGACAAGTCGTGGGATGGAGCCACCAACCTCCTGCCAGCAAGGGCCAGTGGGCCGACCACATCCTGGGCTGGATCCTTAGCATCGTGGCTGTGTCCCTGGGCGCGCCGTTCTGGTTCGACCTCCTGAACACGTTCATGAGAATCCGCAATGGCGGGGATGCACCTGAAGAAACAATACCTTCCGTGCCTCCGCCAGCAGCAGGTTAGACGGGCTGGTGAGGCCGAGCACGCCATGATTGTGGCTAAAATACAACAACGAGGGACAGTCTCCATCCTGTAATCTGTTACATACGCTGCTGTTCGTTCCCCTTATTGATCTACGAACGTACAATTCGCAAGCCCACAGAATGCAACGGCATCGGTCTCCA
>Ga0302325_10024895_pt1 | contig 12443 bp, 12 predicted proteins | sample Palsa_T0_2_FD_201948 | JGI IMG/M metagenome (GOLD analysis project Ga0302325, IMG submission 201948) | Peat permafrost microbial communities from Stordalen Mire near Abisko, Sweden - Palsa_T0_2 | ecosystem: Environmental > Terrestrial > Soil > Palsa > Peat permafrost | place: Sweden: Abisko...
CAGTCGCATCATCGGGCGCGCCACGACGAAATAGAGGCTGAAATAGACGAGGAGCGCCGTTGCGAGCGAGATGATCAGCGCCTCCCATAAGAGGCGGCGCGCGAATTCGAGCAGCGCCATCCTGATCGGAGCTTCGTTGGTGAACACTTCGACGGTTTCCGCGCCCTTGATGCGCGTGTTCGAAATGACGTGCAAAAGCCGGTCGTCGCCGTTGATCAGGCAATCCAGCCCAAGTGCAATGCCGCCGAAAAAGCCGGTTGTGCGCAGATCGACGGTGACGTTCGCCGAGGTCGGCGTCTTTTCTTCGACGACGAAGAGTTCGTGCTGTTCGGCGCGCTTGAGGATCACGAAGGTTGCATCCGCCCGCGCCAGCAACTCGCGGCGCAGGCCGCCCGACAATTCGCGGCTGCCGGGCTCGGTGAAGGGCAGAACCGCGATCTCGGCGGTTTCGATGTGCCGTTCGAGCTGAGAGGTGTAGAAGCGGCCGACCGAGGGAACGAAGATCGTCACTTCGCTCACCATGACATAGAGAAGCGTGAGCAACAGCAAACGACCCGAAAGGCTGTGGACGAGCAGCTTCCAGGCTTCGCCAAGCTGCACGCGCAACCGGTTCGGCATGCGCCCTTTAGACCTTCTCGGGCCGGCAAAATAAAGCGCCCCCGGTGCAGGCGGGCCCGGCCGTTGACAGGTCCGGGGCTTCTCTCTAGAAGCTCGGCTCCCTTTGCAAAGCCCGTGGGTCGACCCACAGGGGCCCATCGGAAATTTGCGCCATGAAACGCCCTTATCAACCGAGCAAGATCGTGCGCAAGCGCCGGCATGGCTTCCGTGCGCGGATGGAGACCAAGGGCGGACGCAAGGTGCTGGCGCGGCGCCGGGCCCATGGCCGCAAAAGGCTGTCCGCCTGAGCGAGTCGGCCGGCGGGCCGAGGCTCGTCATGGAGCGGCTCCGAATCCGTCCCGATTTTCTGCGCGCTGCCAGGGGAATCCGTAAGGTGGTGCCGTCCGTGACGCTGGAACTTTGTCCGACCCCAGAAGGGATCACGCAGCCTCAGGCCGTGCGGGTGGGCTTCACGGCCACCAAGAAGCTCGGAGGCGCGGTCCAGCGCAACCGGGCCAAGAGGCGTCTCAGAGCCGCGGCCGCGGCGCTGCTTCCTCTTTATGGTCACGGGGGTAATGACTATGTTCTCGTCGCGCGGCCGGAAACGCTGACGAGGCCGTTTTCCGGCCTGCTGGAGGATCTGGCGACCGCGCTTCATGCGGCCCATGCCAAGCTCGGCCGGTCGACAGGGAAAGAACCCCGGTGACGGTCCGCCTGACCATTCTCGCTCGCAATCTGGCCGTGGCGGTGCTCAGTGCGCCCATCGTGGTCTACAGGAGGCTGCTGTCGCCGTTTCTGCCGCCGTCGTGCCGGTTTTCGCCCACCTGTTCGGCCTATGCGCTGGAGGCCCTGCACACGCACGGTCCCGCCAAAGGCGCCGTCCTGGCCGTGCGGCGGGTGCTGCGTTGCCATCCCATCAGCTGGCTCGGCGGTTCGTCGGGCTTCGATCCCGTGCCACCGGTTAGACAATGAACGAAAATCGCAATCTCCTCCTGGCCGTCCTGCTCTCTGCCGTCGTGCTCTTCGGGTGGGAGTATTTCGTGGCCCGCCCGCAGGCCGAAAAAGAACGCGCGACCCAGGCGCTCCTCGTGCATGAAGAACATCAGCCGAAAAAGGCAGCGCCCGCGGCGCCCGAGATGCTGCCGGTCGGAGCGGGCTCCATTCCGCGCGGCCAGGCATTGAAGCAGACGGGCCCGCGCGTCGCCATCGAGACGCCTTCGCTCGACGGATCGCTTCTGCTGAAAGGCGCGCGCTTCGACGATCTGCGGTTGAAGAACTATCGCGAGACGACGAACCCGAAGAGTCCCGAGATCGTCTTGCTGTCGCCGGAAGGCACGAGCTTTCCCTACTACGCCATGTTCGGCTGGGTGAGCGCGCCGGGCTCCGGGATAAAAACTCCCGACGATTCGAGTGCGTGGAAACTCGCCTCCGGAAAGACGCTGACGCCAACGACACCCATCACGCTCAACTGGGACAATGGCCAGGGGCTTGTCTTCGCGCGCACGATTTCCGTCGACAAGGATTACATGTTCCAGGTGCACGACACGGTGGCCAATCATGGCCACGGTCGCGTCACGCTCTATCCTTACGCCTATGTGCTGCGCGACGGTGTGCCGACAAGCCAGCATTTCTGGGCGTTGCACGAAGGTTATATCGGCGTCGCCAACGCAACGCTGAAAGACGCGAACTACGACGACTTCAAAAACAACGAACCGCCGCAGACATTCCAGTCGACCGGCGGCTGGTTCGGCATCTCCGACAAGTACTGGATGGCGGCCGTCATTCCGCCGCAGAGCGCGCAACTCGAGGCAGCCTTCCAGGCGTCGCCGCTCGGCGCGGTCAAGGCCTATCAGGCCAATTATCGTCTGGCCGCCCAGGACATCGCGCCCGGCGCCAGCATCGGCATCGATCAGCGCCTCTTCGCCGGCGCCAAGATCGATCAGCTGCTGCAGACCTACGAAGACAAAGCCCAGGTCGTGAAGTTTCATCTCGCCATCGACTGGGGCTGGTTCTGGTTTTTCACGCAGCCGATTTTCTACGCGCTCGATTTCTTCTCCCATTACGTGAACATGGGCGTCGCCATCCTGCTGCTGACTGTGCTGATCAAGGCGGCGTTCTTCCCGCTGGCCGATGCGTCCTATCGCTCGATGAGCCGGATGAAGAAGCTGCAGCCCGAAATGGAGCGCATCAAGACGCGCTTCAAGGACGATCAGCAGAAGCAGCAACAGGAGATCATGGATCTCTACAAGCGCGAGAAGATCAACCCGGTCTCGGGTTGCCTGCCGATGCTGATCCAGATTCCGGTCTTCTTCTCGCTCTACAAGGTTCTGCTCGGCACGATCGAAATGCGCCAGGCACCTTTCTTCGGCTGGATCCACGATCTCTCCGCGCCCGATCCGACGTCGTTGCTGAACCTGTTCGGCCTCGTGCCGTTCGAGCCGCATCAGGTCCTGCCGCAGTTCCTGATGTTCCTCAGCATCGGCGTCTGGCCGATCCTGATGGGCTGCACGCAATGGTTCCAGATGAAGCTCAATCCGCCGGCGCCCGACCCCGTGCAGCAGCGCATGTTCGCCTTCATGCCGCTGATCTTCACCTTCATGATGGCGGGATTTCCCTCCGGTCTGGTCATCTACTGGACCTGGAACAACCTGCTTTCGACCGCGCAGCAATACGTGATGATGCGCCGGCAGGGCGTGAATGTGGATATTCTGGGCAACATGAAGATGCCGTCTTTCCTGAAGCCCGGGACCGACTTGAAGCGCCTTGCGGACGGGAAGAAGAAGGACCCGAGCACGGATTCGCTTCCGGGTGAGTGAATTCTCAGCCGAAGAAATCGAGGCAGCGCGGCGTCTCTTCGCAGGGCCTTGCGAGTTCGTGGCAGGTGCCGCGGACATCGATGCAATCCCGGAGCCCCTCCTTCCGGAAGTCGCCTTCATCGGCCGCTCGAATGCCGGCAAGTCGAGTCTCATCAATGCGCTGACGGGTCGTAACGCGCTGGCACGCGTGTCCCAGGCGCCGGGACGCACGCGGCAGATCAATTTCTTCCGGCTTGCCGACGTCCTCATGCTGGTCGATCTGCCCGGCTACAGTTACGCGCAGGTATCCAAATCGACGACCGCACAATGGCAGCAGCTGATCTTCGATTATCTGCGGGGACGGCCCAACCTGAAGCGCGTCATCCTGCTCGTCGATGCGCGGCGCGGCATCATGGATGTCGACCGCGAAGCGATGACGCTGCTTGACCGGGCGGCCGTCTCCTACCTCGTCGTGCTGACCAAGATGGACAAGCTTGGGCCTGGCGAGCGCGAAGAGGCCCGCACGCGCGCGGGTTTCGGCCTTAAAGGCCATGTTGCGGCGTACCCGGACGTTCTCTCCACCTCGTCCCTGGCCGCGACCGGCATCGAATTGTTGCGCTGCCATATCGCCGCGCTGGCAGTTGGGCGCGACTCCGCGCTATAAGCCCACGGATTTACGCGGAGCGCGCGCACCATGGCTGTTCAGGACGACGCCACACAGGACCGCAACATGCGCGTCATGGCGCGGTGGCGCTCGACCGCGCGCGTACTCGTCGAGGCTCTCCCCTTCATCCTGCGCTACGACCGGCAGATCATCGTCGTGAAATATGGCGGCAACGCCATGGAACCCGGCGGCGCCCATCATTTCGCGCAGGACATCGTGCTGATGAAGCAGACCGGGATCGACCCCGTGGTCGTCCACGGCGGCGGCCCCCAGATCGGCGCCATGCTGAAGAAGCTCTCCATTCCCTCGTCCTTCGTCGACGGCTTGCGCGTGACGGATGCGGCGGCGATCGAGATCGTCGAGATGGTGCTGACCGGCTCCATCAACAAGCAGATCGTGAGCGGCATCAATGCTGCGGGCGGTCATGCGCTCGGCCTCTCCGGCAAGGACGGCAATCTCATCATTGCCCGCAAGCTGCAGCGCATGAAGCTCGATCCCGTTTCGATGGAACAGAAACCGCTCGATCTCGGCTTCGTGGGCGAACCCGAAGCCATCAATCCGGACGTCCTGCACACCATCATCAAGTCCGATCTCATTCCGGTTGTGGCGCCGATCGGCATCAGCGCGCAGGGCGAAACCTACAACATCAATGCCGACACGGTGGCCGGCTCGGTTGCCGGCGCGCTTGCGGCCGCGCGTCTCCTCCTGCTCACCGATGTCGAAGGCGTCCTCGACAAGGAGGGCAAGCTCATCCCGAGGCTGAGTGTCGCCGAGGCCCGCTCCCTGATCGCAGACGGCACGATTTCGGGCGGCATGATTCCCAAAATCGAAACTGCGATCGAAGCGGTGGAAGCAGGCGTGAAGGCGGCCGTCATTCTCGACGGGCGCATTCCCCACGTGCTGCTGCTCGAATTGTTCACGGAGCACGGCGCAGGAACCATGATATCGGCAGAATGAGCTGGCGGTTGCGCGTTGCGAAAATACTAGGGGGTGCCTTGCTGGCGGCCTTGTTCGCCGTGCCGGCGCATGCCTCGCTGCAATTGTGCAATCAGACGAGCTACGTGCTCTACGCGGCGACGGGTTTTCAGCAAGCTTCCAGGATCGTGACACACGGCTGGCTCAGAATCGTTCCCGGCGATTGCGCAACCGCCCTTTCCGAGCCTTTGAAAGCCTCCGCCTATTTTGTCTACGCCCGATCCGCGCGCGACCGCACCGGCGAACGGCGCGCCTGGGGCGGCCAGTTTCAGTTTTGCGCGATGGACGGGGATTTCGCACTGCGGACCCCGGCCAGCGCGTCGGACTGCAAAATCGACGGCGCGTTCGAGGTGCCCTTTGCGCCTGTCGCCACGAGTGGAGCGCAGGTCTGGTCGATGACTTTCACCGAGTCCGCCGGTCTTGTGTCGCCGGATGACGCCCGCAACGCCGGCTTTGTCCGTCTTCTCAACGAACTGGATTATCCCACCGGCGCCGGCAACAAGGCGCTTCCTGCGGCGCTCGCGAGATTTCGAGCGACCGCGCACGTGCCGGCCAACGCGAATTCATCCGATCTTTTTGCCGCGCTCGAAGCCGAAGTCGTAAAATCCGCCGCGCCCAAAGGCTATTCCATCTGCAACGACGGCGATTCGAAAATCTGGGCGGCGCTTGGCCTCAAGTCCGGAGCCGAATTCGTTTCGCGCGGCTGGTGGGAAATCGCCTCGGGGGCCTGCGAACTCGTGCTCGACAATGCGCTGGGACGCGACGCGGTCTACCTGTTCGCGAGCAAACACGGCAATAAGACCTTCGTGAGCGGGCCGCAGGCCTTTTGCATCTCCAACGCGCAGTTCGACATTCGCGGTCGCGATCGCTGCGTGGCGCGCGGTTTGTCCGAAGCGGGCTTTTTCGCGACCAACCTCAAAGGCCGGCCCGGCTTCACCGCCCATATCGCCAATGGCGGAATCGTGGGGCAGTAGGGCGCTACCCGGTCACACCGAAATAATTGAGATGCCAGAGCATCTCTTTTTCGCTTAGCGGAAAGCGCACGCCATCGCGTGCCGGCAGGGTGTCGTTGGCCGGCAGGTGCAACAGCAACGTCTGGATCTTGAACGCGACGCGCATGCTGAGGCCCGCGCGCCAGACGAGCGCCGTGATGGGTTTGGCCGAACCCGTCTGGAAGATGCGCGCCGCCAGATCGGGCGCAATTCCGGCCAGGAGAGCGAGCGAGGCGATGACGGTCTCGCGCGAGCCCTGCTCGATGGCGCCTTCGAGAAAAGTGTCGTCGAGCTTGCCGGCTTTTTTCAGAGCGGGAAGGTCCGGCGCTTTTGCAGACGGCGGCGCCGTCATGTCGTCGTCCGCGTCGATGCGGGCCTTCATTTTTTCCTTCAGGTGCCGGCGCGTCGTCTCGTCCAGTTTGTGTTTGGCGGCGAGCACGTCGATCAGCGATTTCGAAACGAAGGTGGCGAGACGCCTGATCGAACGCTGGGAGAGGTCGTTGCGCAGAACCAGCGGCAGATGCCATTCGCGAATCTTTTCCGCATGCTGCACGATCTTGTCGATGGTCTGCGCGCGCATCTGGGCGCCCGAATTGATGAGCAGCGCCGCAACGGCCGGTTCGTCGAGCGCTTCCGCAATGGCTTCGGATACGTTCGCGTGCAACGGTTTGCGCCGGGCGATGGCCAGAAGCGCGAAACTCGCTTGTGCCGAAGAAACGATCTCAAGCAGGTCGCTGTCGGCGAGAAGCGGCGAATATTCGAGTACGGGTGCGGCGACGCATTCGATATCGCGCGCCAAGGCCTTGATCACCTTCGGCGGCACGCAATCGAGCGATTTGATCTCTTCGGCGAGCGCCTGGCGTACGCGGGGCAGCGTGTCGCGTGCCAGCCGTTCGAGCGTTTCGATCGTCAATTCGCGCATACGTGCCGTCGCGTCCGGCGCCAGATTGGGAAGCAGCTGGCCGATCTTCCGCGCCAGCTGTACGCGTACGTCGTCGTCGATATCGTCGGCGAGATTGCGGTTCGCCTGCGCGGGTGTAGACGGGTTGGCGGCGACGACGCGCCGCGTGGCGGGCGAGCCTTGCGCCGCCAGATAGAAAAGCGCTTCGGGCGCCGCATCCGGCCGGGCGGCGAGATCGCGGCAGGCCGCTTCGTTCTGCTCTTCCAGAATCTTGAGGACGTAGGTGCGGTCGAGCAGCGTCGGCAATCGCCCCCATAGACCCTTGCGTTCGCTCATCCCGTCCCCGTTTTCGCGTTCGTGCGGCCATAGTCGCGAATGCGGCCTTAAAGTTCGCTGAAGGAGCGTGGTTAGCGGGCGTTGACCTTGCCGCGGCGGCCGCTCATCTTCGAAGGCGATGTCCGAACCGTCCGCCCTCGTTCCGTCCGCGCCCGATTTCCGCCCCGACTTCCGTCATGTCGATAGCTGGATCTTCGACCTCGACAACACGCTCTATCCCGCCTCAAACGATCTTTTCGCCCAGATCGACGCAAGAATGACGGCGTTCGTGCAGGATTTGCTGAGCTTGGGCACCGATGAGGCGCGCCGGCTGCAGAAGACCTATTACCGCGATCACGGTACGACGCTGAACGGCCTCATGCGCCTGCATGGCGTCGACCCGGAGGACTATCTTGCCTTCGTGCATGCGATCGATCTGACCGTGCTCGCGCCCGACAAGCCGCTCGGGGCCGCAATCGCACGCCTTCCCGGCCGCCGCTATGTCTTCACCAACGGTTGCCGCAACCATGCCGCGCGCGTGCTGGAGAGGCTCGCGCTCGCGGACCTGTTCGATGATATCTGGGACATCCGCACCGTCGGCTATCGCCCCAAGCCGGACATGGACGGCTATCGCTTCGTGCTGCAGGAATCCTCGGTCGAGCCCGCCCGCGCGGCCATGTTCGAAGATGCCGCGCGCAACCTCGTGCCCGCCCACGCGCTCGGTATGACGACGGTGTGGTTGAAAAACGGTTCGATGTGGTCGAAACAGGGCCCCGAGCATCCCGTGCCCGAGGCCCGGCACATCCACTACGAAATCGAAGACCTTCCGGAATTTCTCCAGACGATCAGGATTTGAAATGACCACCGACCTCGCCCGCACCATCGACGACGCCTGGGAGAACCGCGACGCGCTGTCCTCTTCGACGAAAGGCGCCGTGCGTGACGCCATCGATGAGGCGCTCGCACTGCTCGATTCGGGCGCGATGCGCATCGCCGAAAAATTCCAGGGCGAGTGGCTCGTCCATCAATGGCTGAAGAAGGCGGTGCTGCTGTCGTTTCGCCTCAACGACATGGTGTCGATTGCGGGCGGCCCCGGCGGTGCCACATGGTGGGACAAGGTGCCCTCGAAGTTTCTCGGCTGGAGCGAAGCGCAGTTTCGCGAGGCGGGCTTCCGCGCCGTGCCGGGCGCGGTGGTGCGGTGCTCGGCCTTCATCGCGAAGGGCGTCATCCTGATGCCGTCATTCGTCAATGTCGGCGCCCATGTCGGCGAGAACACGATGGTCGACACCTGGGCGACGATCGGCTCCTGCGCGCAGGTCGGCCGCAATTGTCACATCTCGGGCGGCACCGGCATCGGCGGCGTGCTCGAGCCGCTGCAGGCGGCCCCCGTGATCGTCGAGGACAATTGTTTCATCGGCGTGCGCTCGGAAGTGGCCGAAGGCGTGATTGTCGGCGAAGGCTCGGTGCTCTCGATGGGCGTCTATCTCGGACAATCGACCAAGATCGTCGACCGCGCGACGGGAGAAATCTTCTACGGCCGCGTGCCGCCCTATTCGGTGGTGGTCTCGGGCAGCCTTCCCGGCAAGGAAGGCCGTCCCTCGCTTTACTGCGCCGTTATCGTCAAGCGCGTCGACGCTCGCACGCGGGCGAAGACCTCGATCAACGAACTGCTTCGGGATTAAGGCGACTTTGAACGAACTAAATCATAAACACACCATGGCTGGGCTTGGCCCAGCCATCCAGCCCGCCGCGCGTCGGCGCGGTAAGTGACTCATCGCTCGCGGACGCTCGCGACTGGGTGTCAGGGACAAGCCCAGACATGGTGTGGAATGAGTATTTCCAATCCGAAAATAGTCTGGGTTCGCGAAGCCCCCTCACCCGTTCCAGGCCGTCTGTTCCGTGTCGAAGGACGACATCGCTTCTATCAGGGCGGAGACCAGCGCGCGCTCTTCTTCGCTCAATTCGGGTCGCCAGATTTCGAAAAGGAGAATGACGCGCATTTCCTTGCTGTCGTTCCAGGCTTCGTGCTCGATCGTGTCGTCGAACACCCAGGTCTTGCCCTTTTCCCAGGCGCGCACGTCGTTGCCGACGCGAAAGCCGCAACTCTCCGGCACGATCAGCGGCAGATGGCAGATGAGGCGCGCATTGATGAAACCGTAATGAGGCGGAATGCGTGCGCCCGGGCGCAGTCGCGAAAATAAAATCGAAGGCGTGCGCCCTTGTATGCGGCAAAGCGGCGCCTGCGCGAGCGCTTCCAGCGTCCTGGGGCAGCGTCTCGCATTGTCGGCGACGAGCGCGCCGTTCTTCCACAGATACAGCGCCGTCCAGTCGCGGCTGTTGGTCAGGCGATCGTCTTCGGGACGCGGCCGGTCGACGACGCGCTCGACATAGGGTTGAAAGGCGGCCTCGTCGGTCATGATGGCTTCCAGCTCCGCCACGATGTCGTCGGTATGCCGTTCCACCTCATCGAGCCAGGGGAAGGCGCTGCGTTCGTAAAACTGGATCTGCGGCAGCTCGGGGAAATAATATTTGCTGGGCTGCTGGAGAAAGAGTTTCTTGCGCCCCGTCATCAAATCCACCGACTGCGCAAACCGGCTGCTCGAGCGCCGGGAATCGAATCCCGCTGCCGCAAGCTTTGCGTGCAGGAACGACTCATATTCGTGCGCATAGTGCTCGCACATCTGCTGGGCGCGGCGAAGTTCGCTGGCGAGTCGCGGGTCGCGTTGCGGCGCAGTCGGCGCATTGCGAAGCCCCGCCGCATAATAGGACGACGCCGCGCGCGCGTTCCCGGCTGCGGCGTAAGAATCGGCCTTCGCAATCAGGGCGCGGAAATTGCGAGGATCGACGGCAAGCGCGCGATCGACCGCGGCGATTGCTCCGCCATCGTCTTTCAAAGCCCGGCACGCATCCGCCTGCCCCATCCAGGCTTCGGCCCCGGCGCGTCCGCTCGCCGTCACGCGGCGAAAATGTTCGAGTGCCGCGGTGGCATCGCCCCGCAGCAGCGCCTCGTTTCCGGCCTTCGTTACCGCGTAATGGTCGAGGAAAGTCGACACGACGAACTACCTTCCCGAAGGGTTGGGCACGATCAACATTCCTCGGTCGCAGATCCCGATCTTCCCAAGGCGGCAAAATGGTAATGGGTTTTGAAGGCGCGAGGTAGATGCCGGGCTTGTCGCGCTGTCGTCACGCGCGGCCCGGCGCGATCGCCGCCAGCATCTCGGGGTCCGCGCCGAGGGCCTGGATGATCGGCGCGAAGGCTGTGAGATACTGCATCCCCGGCGGACCGAGCGTCAGCCCGCCATCGACGGTGAGCGCCTGTCCCGTCACCCAATCCGCGCCGTCGCTCGCGAGATAGAGGGCGGCTTCCGCGATATCGCGCGGCCGGCCGCCGCGCTGGATGGGTTGCGACTGCGATGCGGCGTCCGCGATGGCATCGAGACGGGTCTCCGCAAGCTGGCTCGGGATGCCAAGTCCCGAAGCGAAGATGTTGGTGGCGATGAGGCCCGGGCAGATGCAATTGACCCTGATCCTGTCCGCTGCGAGCTGCGCCGCGGCGACCCTGGTCATGTGCACGATGGCGCCCTTGGCGATCGAATAGAGGATCGGTCCATAACCGGCCTGCAAGCCCGCGACCGAGGCGGTCGTGATGATCGCGCCGCCGCCTGATTTGCGCATAACGGGCACGGCGTATTTTATCCCGAACAAGGCCGCGCGCACATGCAGGTGCATGACGGAGTCAAATCCTTCTGCGGTGACGCCATCGGCCGCGTCGTGCGGCCCTCCCGTGCCGGCATTGTTGAAGAGGCAATCGAGGCGGCCGAAATGTTTCACCGCGGCGGCAATGGCGGCCGCGATGTCGTCTTCCTGCGAGACGTCGCAGCGCACATAAAACGCCTTACCCTTGTAATCTTCCTCGATGTGCGCGCCCCGGTCGTCCTGGATGTCGGCGGCGATCACGCACGCGCCCTCCCGCACGAAGAGGTCGACCGTGCCGCGGCCGATGCCGCTCGCCGCGCCGGTGATGACCGCCACTTTCCCGTCCAGTCGCCCTGTCATGGTGCTGTCTCCCGGATTGCATTTGATTGACCATACTGCAGCCGAAGGCCTAAATCGTGAGCTTCATGGACGCGCCCGATCCCGTTGCACTTGCCCAGGAACTGATCCGCTGCCGCTCGGTGACGCCCGAAGAAGGCGGCGCGCTGGACGTTCTGGAGCGGGTTCTGAAGCCCCTCGGCTTCGTCTGCCGTCGCCTGCGCTTCGAAGCCGACGGCACGCCGCCCATCGACAATCTTTACGCGAGGCTCGGGAACGGGGCGCCCCATTTCTGTTTTGCCGGACACAGCGACGTGGTGCCGCCCGGCGATTCGAAATTGTGGCGCTCCGATCCGTTCGCGGCCGAGATCCGCGATGGCGTGCTCTATGGCCGCGGCGCGGCGGACATGAAATCGGCCATCGCGGCCTTTATCGCGGCGTCCGCCCGGTATGTGGCCGAGCGGGGGAAACCGGAAGGTTCGATCAGCCTTCTCATCACCGGTGATGAAGAAGGCCCCAGCATCAACGGCACACGCAAGATGCTCGAATGGCTCGCAGAGCATGGCGAGAGGCTCGATCATTGCCTCGTGGGCGAGCCCACTTCGACCGCGCGATCCGGCGATACTATCAAGATCGGCCGGCGCGGCAGCATGCAGATCAGGCTTGCGGCCCGCGGCATCCAGGGCCACACGGCCTACCCGCAGAAAGCGCTCAATCCCATTCCGGTGCTGGCCGAACTCGTGACGCGTCTGGCGTCTGAGCCGCTCGATTCAGGTACAGCCCATTTCGAAGCCTCGACGCTCGCCTTCACGACCTTCGATGTCGGCAATCCCGCCTCCAACGTGTCGCCGGCCGAAGCGCGCGCCTCCTGCAATATCCGTTTCAACGATCTGCACACGCCGGCCTCGCTTCTGCGCCGTGTCGAAAAACACGCGAGCGAAATCGCACACGAGACGGGCGCCGAGATCGCGGTCGAATCCACGGTCGGCGGCGTTGCCTTTCTCACGGCGCCGGGGCCCTTCGTCACGCTGGTATCGGATGCCATTGCCCGCATCACCAACATCCGGCCCGAATTGTCGACGGGCGGCGGCACCTCGGATGCGCGCTTCATCAAGGAATATTGTCCCGTCGCCGAAGTGGGGTTGCCGGGCGGCACCATGCACAAGGCGGAC
>Ga0302325_10024896_pt1 | contig 12442 bp, 9 predicted proteins | sample Palsa_T0_2_FD_201948 | JGI IMG/M metagenome (GOLD analysis project Ga0302325, IMG submission 201948) | Peat permafrost microbial communities from Stordalen Mire near Abisko, Sweden - Palsa_T0_2 | ecosystem: Environmental > Terrestrial > Soil > Palsa > Peat permafrost | place: Sweden: Abisko...
AAGGGGCAGCCGCTGGCGGAGTTGGATCAGCAGGAGATTCTGGATCAGGTGGCGGCGCAGCGGGCGCAGTTGGCTTCGACTGAGGCGAATGTGGCCAATTTTGAGGCGGCGCTGGAGCAGGACAAGGTGAATGCTTCGGCTCCGGATTTGCCGATGTATAAGGTTACGCTGGATCGCAATACGGAAATGGTGAAGGAAGGTCTGGTGCCGCAGCAGTCGCTGGACAATGCCAACCGGGATTATCTGGCGGCACTGAACAAGCGGGATGGCGCCAAGGCGCAGATTGGCGTGGATGGAGCCAAGCTGAAGCAAGCCAAGGCGCAGGTGGCGCAGAGCGAGGCGAGCCTGAAGCAGTTGGAAGAGCAGCTTGGTTATACGACGATTGTGGCTCCGATGGATGGGGTGGTGCTGTCGCGGGATGTGGAGATTGGCGATGCGGTCAGTTCGATTCTGGTGCTGGGCTCGACGGCGACGCTGGTGATGACGGTGGGCGACACAACGCAGGTCTATGTAAAGGGCAAGGTGGACGAGGCGGATATTGCGCATGTTTACCTGGGGCAGCCGGCGCGAATTAAGGTGGAGAGCTTTCGAGACCGTTATTTTCAGGGAAAAGTGACTAAGATTTCTCCGATGGGCGTGGAGAAGGATAATGTGACGACGTTTGAAGTGCGGGTGTCGATCAACAATCCGGGCGGCGAGCTGAAGGCGCAGATGACGGCGAATGCCGAGATTCTGCTGGACGAGCACAAGGGCGTGATGACGGTGCCGGAGAATGCGGTGATCTACGACGCGCAGAAGAACGCTTCTGTTGAAGTTCCCGATCCGAAACAGAAGGATGGCACGCGCAAGGTTGCGGTGAAGGTTGGGCTCTCGAATGGGTCTCTGACCGAGGTTTTGAGCGGGCTGATTGAAGGCCAGCAGGTGGTGTTGCAGTAGCGTTTGATGTCCGGAAGTGGACAAGATTTGGCGAATGTGGACGAATGGTGGTCACTTCCGCTTTGGGATTGGCAATGTAAGCGATTTGGAATGAGTGGATTGCGAATTTGGCTGTTTGGCAATGGGAATGCAATTTATTGGGGTGGCTGCCCTCCCCCGGGGGCTAAAGCCCGGGTGATTTGAATGGCTTGGTCGGCGCGGTTAAAACCGCGCCCTTTCAAAACAAGAGCCGTTGTTTTTGCAGTAGGAAGTATTGCGAGGAACGATATGAAGCATTGGGTTCAGGTATCCGCACTTCTTCTGGCGCTGGGCACGTTGCCGGCGCTGGGCGCTGAGTCGACTTTTGAGCGAACGCTCTCTGTCTCTGGCACGGTAACGCTGCACATTTCGACTGGCTCGGGGTATATCCACATCAAGCCGGGGTCGGATAGCCAGGTGCATATCTTTGGCAGGGTGAAGTCGAACTGGGGCAGCGGTGAAGACCGGGTGCGGGAGATTGCGGCGCATCCGCCGATTGAGCAGACGGGAAGCATCCTTCGGGTGGGTCAAGATGGGGAAAACATGAACCACATTTCGATCGATTACGAGGTGCAGGCTCCGGCGGGAACGTATCTGGAGGCGAGCTCGGGCTCGGGCGATGTGACGGATGAAGGCGTGGGCGTGAATGCCCGGCTGAGCACGGGTTCGGGATCGATTCATGCGACGGGCTTGAAGGAGAGCTTTAGCGTAGGCACCGGTTCGGGCGACATCTATGCCGAACAGGTGGGATCGGGCGACGTGGTCGCGCATACGGGTTCTGGATCGATTGAGTTGAAGAACGTTTCGGGCGGAGTGAAGGCCGATACTGGCTCGGGAGACGTGAAGCTGAGCGGCTCGCCGAAGTCGGATTGGCGGGTGCGGACTGGTTCGGGCAGCGTGGAGTTGTGGGCAGCGGAGCGGGCTGCGTTTACGCTCGATGCTTCGACCGGTTCGGGAGATGTGAAGACGGACCGCGAGATGGTGGTGCAGGGTTCGATTGAGAAGCATCACGTTTCGGGCAAGATCAATGGCGGCGGACCTACGGTGCGGGTTTCTACGGGTTCGGGCGATATTCGCGTTCACTAATACAGGGATTAGGCAATAGGGATTAGGGCGGATCAGGCTCGTCCCTACAGGTGTTCCTCGGCGAGGTCTGATGGGCTCCATGGGACGGGCCTCGCCCTTTTTTTCGACGGATACTTCTATTCGACGGTTAAGATAGATTGGTAATTTCAAGACGCTATTTCGTGCTCGATCCATTCTGCATTTCCCCCATCTGGAGGTCTTTGTGCGCCTGGTTTCCCGCCCTTTGTTTCTGCTTACTGTTGCTTCCCTCTTTGTTTTTGCGCCGATTTCAGGTTTGTGCGCGGAGAATCCGCATATCTTTCAGCGGCCTGCGCTTAGCCGGGAATTGATTGCCTTTGGTTATGCCGGCGATCTGTGGACTGTGTCTCGGGAGGGCGGGAAGGCGAGCAGGCTGACTACCGGCGTGGGGATTGAGACGGCGCCGGTGTTCTCTCCGGATGGGAAGACGCTGGCGTTTACGGGCGAGTATGACGGGAACACGGATGTCTTCACGATTCCGGTGACGGGCGGGATTCCGTTCCGGGTGACGTATCATCCGGCGGCGGATTTTGCCGTGGGTTGGACGCCGGATGGGAAGGACATCCTGTTCCGGTCGAATCGCGCGTCGGCGAGCCGGTATTCGCAGCTCTTTACAGTGCCGGCGACGGGCGGCGTGGCCAAGGCGCTGCCGCTGCCGATGGCGTACCAGGGAACGTATTCGCCGGACGGGAAGGAATTTGCGTATTCTCCGCTGCCGCCGGCGTTTGGCTTCGATTACAGCTCGTTTGTTTCGTGGGGCAACTATCATGGCGGGCGGGCGAGCACGATCTGGATTACATCCCTGCCCGGGCTGGAGTCGGTTGAGATTCCGCATGAGGTTTCTTCGGACTTCTTGCCGGTGTATGCGGGTGGGAAGATCTTCTTCCTTTCTGGACGCAAGGGGCATACGGGGATCTTCAAGTACGACCCGGCGACCAAGGCGGTGACCGAGGCTGAGCGGAATACGGGTTCGGATATTCGGACGCTGGCCGGGGATGGCAAGACGCTGGTTTACGACCGGCTGGGCGAGATTTATTTGTTCGATCCGGCGACGAGCAAGAGCCGGCTGGTGCCGATTGAGCTGGACGCGGATCTGCCGGAGGTGCGGCCGAGGCTTGAGAGCGTGGCGGACCAGATCGACCATATTTCGATTTCGCCTACCGGGCTGCGGGCAGCGGTTGAGGCGCATGGCGAGATTTTGACCGTGCCGGTGAAACATGGGCCGACGCGGGACGTTACCAACACTCCGGGAGTGATGGAGCGCTCGCCAGCGTGGTCGCCGGATGGGCAGTCGATTGCGTATTTCTCGGATGAGTCGGGGCTGTATGCGCTGCATGTGGCGCCGCAGTTGGGGAACTCCGTGGCTGGTGCTGCGGCGGTGAAGAAGTTTCCGCTGGCGCTGGAGCCGGCGTATTACTTCGATCCGGTGTGGTCGCCGGACTCAAAGAAGCTTGCGTTCCACGATAACCGGCTGAACACGTACATGCTGGATACGACTACGGGTAAGCTGACGACGATTGGCGACAAGAATGTGTACGGGGGATTTTCGAGCGCGACGACGGATCTGGCCTGGTCGCCTGACTCGAATTGGATTGCGTATCCGCGCTCGCTGGCGAATCACCTTCATGCGCTGTTCTTGTATTCGGTGGCGACGGGGCAGTCGACGCAGTTTACGAGCTCGATGGCTGAGTCGACGGAGCCGGCGTTCGATCGCGAGGGGAAGTATTTGTATTTTGTGGCCAGCACCAATGCTGGGGCGACCTCGAACGGGCTGGACATGACGAGCGATCTGTATGTGGTGACCTCGAACGTGTATGCGGTGGTGCTGGCGGCAGATACGGCTTCTCCGCTGGCTCCGGAGCTGGACGATGAGAAGTCTGCGGATGAGAAGAAGGCCGACGCCAAGAAGGATGGAGACGGCAAGGACGCCGGCAAAGATGCAGATGCCAAGGGCGGCGACGAAAAGGGCAAAGATGCGAAGGAAGTGAAGCCGGTGAAGCCAATCAAGGTCGATCTGGCGGGGATTGAGTCGCGGATTGTGGCGCTTCCCTTGCCTGCTTCGGATTATCGGCAGTTGGCTGCGGGCAAGAAGGGCAGTTTGTATTTTGTCGACAATCCTGCGCTGCGCGGTTTCGGGCGTGGAGCTACGCTGAGCCGCTGGACGCTGGAGGATCGCAAGACGGAGAAGCTGGCCGATCATGTGGAGAGCTTTGAGCTTTCGGCGGACGGCGAGAAGATGCTGCTGGGGCTGGGGCATGGTTCGCCGGATGGTGGGGATGGGCCGGGCAGTCCGCCGAGCTGGGTGATTGTGCCGGCGAATGCTCCGGTGAAGGCGGGCGAGGGGGTGCTTTCGATGGGGGATTTGAAGGTGCGCGTCGATCCGGCGGCTGAGTGGGAGCAGATGTACCACGAGGTTTGGCGGATTGAGCGGGCGTTCTTCTACGATCCGAAATTTCACGGCACGGATACGGTGGCGGATGAAAAGAAGTTTGAGCCGTATGTGAAGTCGATCGCTTCGCGCGCGGATTTGAACTACATCTTCCAGGAGATGCTGGGGGCGTTCTCGGTGGGGCATCTGCGCGGGAACGGCGGTGCGATTCCGACCGGTCCGCATGTGGCTGGCGGCTTGCTTGGCGCGGATTTTGTCATTAAGGACAACAAGTATTGCCTGGCAAAGATTTATACGGGTGGAATTTTCAACCCGCGCGAAAAGGCTCCGCTGGCGCAGCCGGGGCTGAATCTGTCGGTGGGCGACTGCATTCTGGCGATCAATGGGATGGAGCTGGAGGCTTCGACGGATATTCAGAAGCCGCTGGAGGGAACGGCGGGCAAGGTGATCAGCCTGCGCGTGGCCGGAGCGGATGGAAAGCCGCGCGATTTGTCGGTGACGCCGATTCCGAATGAATACAACCTGCGCAATATCGATTGGATTGAAGGAAATCAGGCGAAGGTGGATAAGCTTTCCGGCGGCAAGCTGGCGTATGTCTATCTGCCGGATACGGGAGCGGGTGGGTTTACGAATTTCAATCGCTACTACTTTGCGCAGATGGACAAGCAGGGCGCGGTGATCGACGAGCGATTCAATGGCGGCGGCCAGGTGGCGGATTATTTTGTCGAGGTGCTGGGGCGGCATATCGAGTCGTATTGGGCGCCGCGTTATGGGGCGATTGAGCATACGCCGAATGCCGGGATTTATGGGCCGAAGGTGATGATTGCCAATGAGTTTTCGGGATCGGGCGGCGATGCGCTGCCGTGGCTCTTCAAGCAGGCCAAGCTGGGAACGCTGGTGGGTAAGCGGACCTGGGGTGGACTGGTGGGGATTGGCGGAATTCCGGTGCTGATGGATGGCGGGAATGTCACTTCGCCGAGCGTGGCATTCTTCTCACCGAAGGGCGAGTGGGATGTGGAGAATCATGGCGTCGATCCGGACGTGGCTGTGGAGCAGTGTCCGAAGCTAGTGAGCGAGGGGCATGATCCGCAGTTGGAGAAGGCTGTGGCGATTGCGTTGGAAGAGCTTGGGAAGCATCCAGAGACGCAGCCGGAGCGGCCAGCGTATCCGAATTACCACAAGTGAGGCGAGTGAAGGACCGCGATCACTTCGATTCGGTCTTGAATCTTCTTAGATTCGCTCGAATTGCTCCCATATTGGGAGCGTGTTATGATCGCCGTTGTGAGAGTGATTGCGCGAAGCACCCTGAACCGTTTTGTGGAGAACAGGGTCGAAGCAAGACGCCGAAAGACGCTGAAAGCTCACCTGGATGCGTGGTTCGCGGATGTAGAAAGTGCGACGTGGAAGAATTCGGCGGAGTTGAAAGAGCAATTCCGGTCGGCAAGCGTCGTCTCTTCGGAGCGCACCGTTTTCAATATCCAAGGGAACGAATACAGGCTGGTAGTTGCGATCAACTATCACTATCAAATTCTTCTCATATTGTGGTTGGGAACGCATCGGGAATACGACAAGATCGATGTCAAAAAGGTGAGTTATGACAAGCGCCGGTATACGGATGTATCCAATTCGAACGGAGAGTGACCATGAAGAGGCTCTCGAACGCATCGGCCAACTGATTGGCGCTGCGCCAAACACCCCCGAGGGGGATGAATTGGATATGTTGGCAACGCTGTTGGATGCGTACGAATCGAAGCATCACAGGATCGATGCGCCCGATCCGATTGCCGCAATCGAGTTCCGCATGGAGCAACGGGGGCTGACGCGAAAAGATCTGGAGCCTCTGATCGGCAGCCGTGCGCGGGTCTCCGAAGTGATGACGGGCAGGCGTCCGCTGACTCTGGCAATGGTCCGGCGCGTCAAGCATACGCTGGGAATCTCAGCCGATTTGCTCATTGGGCCGGAGCAAGTTGAACCACGCTCGACGAAATCCTGCTAAGGGCAAATAGCTTCGGCGTCGAGGAGGCCTGAGAATAGCAGAGTTTGGCGAGCCGTCGCAGCGTATTGGGATGCTCGGATCGGGACCACTTACCTTAGACTGGAAGTATGTTGAGGATTTTTCGTGAATTGCCCTGGAAGTCGCTGCGGCTTCTGGTTTTCGATTTGGATGGGACGCTCATCGATTCGCGGCGCGATATTTGCAATTCGGTGAATGCGGCCCTGGTCCACTGTGGGCTGGGAGAATTGCCGGATGATGTGATTGCCGGGCATATCGGGGATGGGGCGGCGATGCTGATCCGGCGAGCGTTGGCCGAGTTCCCTGAAGGGCGTGGAGTTGCCGCGGACGATAGTCTGTTCGAGGCGGCTTTTCGTTACTTCCTGGACTACTATCGCGTACATAAATTGGATTTCACCTGCTGCTATCCGGGGGTTTTGGAGGCTTTGGAAGAGCTGAAGACCGCGCCGGACGGATCGGCGCGGCAGATGGCGGTGCTTACCAATAAGCCGGTGGGTCCGGCTCGGGCTATTTGCGAGGGGCTGGGGTTGTCGCCGTATTTCTTTCAGGTTTACGGCGGGGACAGTTTTCCGGCGAAGAAGCCGGACCCGATGGGACTGGAGGCGCTGATGGCGGAGGCTGGAGCGCGGCCTGAGGAGACACTGATGATTGGCGACTCCGATGTGGATGTGAAGACGGCGCGCAATGCGGGGGTTTGTGTGCTGGGATGCACCTTTGGACTGGCGACGGAGAGCTTGCTGGAGGCGGAGCCGGATGCGCTGGTCGATGCTGCTTCCGAATGGACCGCGGCTCTGGCCGGAAGCGTGGCAGTAAAAAAGTTTTGAACAAATTCGGGCTCTGAAACGTCCTAAAGTTAACGCGTATTACCCTCCCTGGTAAATCACTTTACTAACCCTTACCATTCAATGGGATAGGAGTTTTCTGTGTCTTCTTTGAGAATTTGCTCTCTGGCTTTTGCCTCTGCCTTGGTTTGTGTTTCTATTTTATTGATTTCCAGCCCCTTAACCATGTTCGCCCTGCCGGCGTTAGCTCCCGGAGCTCCTGGCGGGAACGCATATGCGATGTCGATTTCAGGAAATGGAAATGGTAATGGAGGTCCGGCAGCGCCTGCGGGGGTGGTGCGCGGCACGGTGGCCGACCCCAGCGGCGCGATTGTGCCCAATGCCGTAGTGGAGCTGCTGGACGGCAAGGGAGTCGTGGCGGCGGAGCTGCATTCCGATGGCGAGGGGAATTTTCAGCTTGCCGCGCCGTCGATCGGCGACTACACGCTGGTGGTTTCCGAGGCCGGCTTCGACACGGTGAAGACCGTGGTGAAGCTGGCGGCACCGGCTGGGAAGTCTCCAGTGCCGACGGCGATGCTGCATATTGTGCTGCCGATTTCGGCGGCGGCAACGACGATCCAGGTGAATGCTGGAAACAGCACGGATCTGACGGCAGGCGAGTCGAATGGCGACACCTCGGTGATGAGCCAGAGCGAGTTGAAGTCCCTGCCGATCTTCGACAACGACTACGCGACGGCGATGAGCGCGTTTCAGGATTCTGGCGTAGGCGCGACGGGCGGCTCCGGGCTGCTGGTGGATGGCGTAGAAGCCAATCGGGCGACAGTTTCGGCCAGCGCGGTGCAGGAGATTCGCATCAACCAGGACCCGTACTCGGCGCAGTATTACTATCCGGGCCGCGGGCAGATGGAGATTATAACCAAGTCGGCCGCGGACAACTACCATGGGCAGTTCAATTTCCTGTTTCGCGATTCGGCTTTGAATGCTCAGAATGCGCTGGCGGCGACCAAGCCGTTTGAGCAGCGGCGCGTTTACGAGGGGCATGTGACGGGGCCGATTCCTCATGCGAAGAACAGCGGGTTTCTGATCTCTTTCAACCGCGCGGAAGAGGATCTGGATCAGGTGGTGGTGGCCACGCTGACGCCTACGGCTACGGACCCGTCTGGGCTGTTTCAGGACAACGTGCCGGCGCCGACTCGGGATACGGAGTTCAGCGTGAGGGCTTCGCACCAGTTTGGCGACAAGCACTCGGCTTACGCGCAATACGCGTACAAGAACTGGAATGCGCAGAATCAGGGTGTGGGCGGACAGACGCTGGCGGCGGGCGGGTATACCAACGATTACCGCGAGGACGACTACATCGCGCATGTGGATTCGACGCTTTCGCCGGTCATGCTGAACCAGATTTCGGTTGTTTTCGAGAAGGATAAGAATCAGAACCTGAATGCTTTTGAGGCGCCGCAGGTCAGCGTCGAGGGATATTTCACCGGTGGGTCGGCGCAGAACGACTCCGTTTCGACGGAAAACAATCTGCGGTTGAGCGACATGGTGACCTGGACCTATGGGCGGCATACGGTGAAGGCGGGCGTGAATGTCCCGCACCTCGACCGGCGTGTGCTGGACGACAATACTAACAATCTCGGCAGCTACACCTTTGCTCCTACGCTCGCGGCCGACGGAGTTACCGTGTTGCAGACGGCGATTCAGAACTATTCGAAAAACTTGCCTTCGGCGTTTACGCAGAATAGCGGAGTTTCGCGGTTTGTTTACAACCAGCAGGAGGCGGGCGCGTTTGTTCAGGATCAATGGAAGGTGACGGATCGCTTTTCGCTGACACCGGGCGTGCGCTACGACTGGCAGAATTTTCTGGCGCAGAAGCGGCTGAGTTTTTCGCCGCGGCTGTCGTTTGCGTGGGTGCTCGATCAGGATTCGAAACTGGTGATGCGGGGCGGCGGCGGCATTTATTATGACCGGTTTGGCGGCGGCCCGCTGGTGGATTTGGCGCGCTACGAGCCGCGCGGTTTGGATCAACAGCCGTTGCGGCGGTCGGTGAGCATTTCGCTCAATCCGGCGGATGAACCGGCTAGCGGATGCGTTCCGGTATCGGCATGCACGACGGTCACCGACACACCGGCGAATCTGGCGATTCAGCAGCCGGGGTCGAAGGTGCCGTACCAGATTCAATATGGCTGGTCGATTGAGCGCGGTTTCGGGAAAAGCGGCGTAGGAACGGTCAGCGTGTATTCGATCCGGGGCGATGACCGCTTCCGTTCGGTGGACATCAATGCGCCGACGCCGGAGTCAGGCTATACGGAGCGGCCTAATCCTGCCTACGGAAGGATTCGCGAGATGCAGCCGGAGGGGACGTTTGAGATGAGCGGGATGGATGTCTCCTTCCACGGAGTGCTGAACAAGTACTTTACGGGGTTTGGACGCTATACGTGGTCGCGCGTCGAGTCGAATCAGGAAGGGATTACCTGGTTTCCGCAGAATCAGCAGGATCCGAACGACGAATGGTCGAATTCAAGCTGGGACCGGCGCAACCGGCTGGGGATGTACGCGATTTTCAATCACGAGAGCGTGGCCAATCTGGCGGTGGGTCTCTTTGCCAACTCCGGCTCGCCGTGGACGGTGCTGACCGGAGCCGACCCGTACGGGGACGATCTCTTCAATGCGCGGCCGGATGGGGTGGGACGGAACAGCGAAAACCTGCCCGGCTATGTGGATCTGGATTTGCGCTGGGGCCACGATTTCCATCTGACGCCGAACAAGGAAGACGAATCGCCGAAGCTGGGCTTTTCCGCCGGAGCGTTCAATGTGTTGAATCACGAGAATGGGACGGCGGTGGATCAGGTGGACAGCTCAAGCTCGTTTGGACAGGTGACGGCGGTAGCGCCGCCCAGGCGGATTCAGTTGGCGATGCGGTTTGAGTTCTGAGTACCGGATGGTGTGGAGTGTGAAATGTGAGCCTGGAGATTTTAAGGCATTTTAGGGAATACTGTGAACTTTCCAGCGATAGCGAGTGTCGATTTTCTTGAGAAAAATCGACTCGGCAGCCGCGGTTTCGATCTACATCATTCCCTAAAATGCTTTAGCCCAGACCGCAGTTAGGGTAGAGGCCGCCATCGATGAGATTGGCGGCCTTTTACTGCGCTGAATGAATCTCAGGCGAGCAGGTCGATCTTTGCGTCGAGGTTGTTTTCGGCGAGGATCAGGCTGTTTCCGCTGGCGCTGATGGGAGGAAACTCATTCGGGACGGTGGCGACATACTGGCCGGCGGAGAGACCGATGTCGGCGGTGTAGGTTTTGCCTCCGACGCTGGCGGAGTAGATGATGTTCTGGGCTAGCAGGTCGGCATTGCTCTGGGCTTGGGCCGCGCTTGCAGTAGTTGCGGAAGTGTTGGTGATCTGCATCGAGTTTACCTTCCTTTCAGGTTTGGTCGAATCAGGTTCAGTAGAGTCAGATTCCATTGTCGAACGCGATTCCAAGCGAGAACGCAGTTCCCTTTTCAGGCCCAATACGAGACGGGGGCGGTCGAAGGGGTTGCGGAAACCTCCTGAATCTGAGCGGGAGCCTGCTGGAGTTGGACGTCGCTGGTGAATCGCTGGGCAAAGCTTTCCGACGAGGCCTGCGCGGAAGAGTTGGAACCGGAGCTTCCGCTGGTGACGGCGCCGACGGCGGTGAGGACCTGCGCCTGAGAATCGGTGTGAAGCTGGTCGGAGAATTGGAGACCGGCTTCGAGCGATGCGGCTTTGAGCTTGGTGCCTGCATCGCGCAGTTCCTGGGCGCGGCGTTTGGCGAGGGCGGTTTCCGCGGCGACGGCGGCCCCGGCCAGCGAATTGGCGGTAGAACTGGCGGCGAGCGAGTGGATGTGCATGAGGCACCTCCTAAGGAATGCGTCCGGGTTTTGTGGTTTCCCACCCTAGCCACAAAAAAACGGCGTGGCGAGGGTGGGGCACCCACTCTTGTTCCTGGCGGACGCCTCGACTTTAGGAGTGCATCCTGAATGCCAAAGTCTGGCGCGAATCCTTGGGATATTCCAAGAACTCGCCGGACTCTCATGGAGTTTATCGGCAGACCTCCGATTTTCTGGAACGAATTCTTCCCAGCTTCCGTACTTTTGTCGCAGGAGGATGCCGTGCGTCGAAAAATCTCTCAGATTTGGTTGATTTGTGGGCTGGCTTTGCTGGTGCTGGCGGCGGCGCCGGCGTGGGCGGCCAAGGACGTGGTGCATTTTGGCAGTTCCATCGATGTGGGACCGGGCGAGAGCATCCACGACGCGGTTTGCTTCTTTTGCAGCGTGAATGTGAAGGGCACGGTACACGGGGACATGGTGGTGTTTTTTGGCGATGTGCGGATCGACGGTCACGCCGACCACGATGTGGTGAATTTCTTCGGCAATGTGAAGGCGGCCGACGATACCGCGATCGGGCACGATCTGGTGATTTTTTTTGGCGGCGTGGAGCTGGGCCGGAATGTCACTGTCGGTGAGGACGCGGTGGTGATGTTTGGCAATATGCACGAGGCGAGTTCGTCGAGCGTGGGCGGATCGAAGGTGGTTGAGAGCGGGCTGGTGTTCTGGATTCCCTTTCTGATAATTGGGGGCATGATCTCGTTTGCTGTGCGGGAAGTTCGCTGGATGCGGCGGCGGCGATTCCTGCGAGGATATTGAATCTTAGAGAAGGTAGAGTCGTTGCGTCCCACCCTAGCGACAAAAACAAGGGCGTCGCGAGGGGGCACCCGAGTCCTCGTCCGGTTGTAAATGCCCGATCTACTTCAGTTTTGGATCAGACCCAGCCGGCGTCGGCGATGTGGCTTTGGCCGGTGATGGCGCTGGAGTCGTCGGCGGCGAGGAAGAGCGCGAGGCGGGCGATTTCTTCGGGGACGAGTTGGCGTTTGAGGGCCTGATTGGCCAGAATTTCCGCGGTGTATTCCGGAGTCAGAACGAGTTTGCGCTGTTTTTCGGTGAGGATCGCTCCGGGGAGGATGGCGTTGACGCGGATATTGTCTTTGCCTAGATCATGGGCCAGGGTGCGGGTGAGGCCGACGATGGCGGCTTTGGCGGCGACGTAGACGGGCAGGCCGACGGAAGGGATGATCCAGGCGATAGAGCTCATGTTGACGATGGAGCCCACGCCGGATTGGCGCAGCGCGGGGAGCGCGGCCTGAGTTACGAAGAATTGATGGCGCAGGTTGACGGCC
>Ga0302325_10024900_pt1 | contig 12441 bp, 16 predicted proteins | sample Palsa_T0_2_FD_201948 | JGI IMG/M metagenome (GOLD analysis project Ga0302325, IMG submission 201948) | Peat permafrost microbial communities from Stordalen Mire near Abisko, Sweden - Palsa_T0_2 | ecosystem: Environmental > Terrestrial > Soil > Palsa > Peat permafrost | place: Sweden: Abisko...
TGGGGAGCGAAGTTGTGTTGCCGAATTAGGTTTGCGGTCTCCTAGGTCTGAGAACCCATACCTGGGGCACCCGGCATTTTTGTGGTGCGGACTTCGCGCTTACGACACCAAGACTAGGGCGCACACTTCGGGAGGACCTGGTGCGCCGGGTCGAGCCAGTGGAGGTAAGTATCCATGGAGTGCCAGCACACGGGGTTGTTTTTGGCCGAGCCCGAAGAGTTGAACGAGTATTCGGTGTCTACATGGTCGTAGGGGAAAAGGAAAGGCAGATGAAGCGGGATGTCGGGAACCACGTCTTTGGTGTTGACCAGCCTCCAGGAGGTGATGGGAAGCTGGTTGAACCGGTCCACGAACTCCAGGTTGCCGACTTTGGGAGACGCGAAGGTGCAGAGCGTTGAGATGTCGAATTTTCCCTTGCAATCGTTCTCCAGGACGAAAAGCGTAGCCAGGGCGGAGCCCAGGCTGTGGCCTGTGACGACGGTTGGACGCTGGACACGGCCGCGACCTTCTGCCAACCTGGGCTCTACTCCCCGCTCGGCTTCGCGGCTGATTGCCAACTGCTCAAGTTGCTCGGCGAAGGAACCGGCGTACGTTTCAGGCGCGGATGCCGTAAGGGCGGTGCGCTTGGCGGGTGGAGTGTACTTGACCACCTTCATCGAGCTGTAAATCTGGTCGAAGCCTTTGGCCACCAGGCCGGCCGCTGGCACCTGGCTGAAGGGAACCAGCTGGCAGACTGCATCGTCGAGCCACTCGGCCAGGCCTTCGGTCCCGCGGATGGCGATGATGCGGGAATCAGGATTGTCAAGGTTGTGAGCCACAATGCCATAGAACTTGGGCTCGATGTCGCCGAGGATGAAGTCCGACATGTGAATCCATGCGCCGAGTTCGTACGTGGCGGGAATGCCTGAAGGCTCAGGCCGGAGCGGGTTTGTACTGTTGGGGGTTTCGAACATGGCATAAGCGGCTTGGACGAACTGGCCATAGAAGGTGGCGGTCTGGTTATCGAGCGGCTGGCCCATGAGGGTGCCTCCTTGCGGCAGAACAGAATCTTACCGCCGCCGATGTCTTTGTTCAACCGGCAATTCAGCATCATTGCATGATTTACACTTCTGCGTGGAAGCTCCGGGGCTTTGAATCGCATTCTCAAAACGCCGGGCTCCGCATCTGGAGGAACACCCTTTGACGCGTTCAGGCGCCTTTCTGCTTTCGGCAGTTCTTGCTTGCCCCCTCGCAACCCTGTCCCATGCAGCGCAGGCCGTTGAAGAAAAGCCTGCGGCCAAGCCCCTGACGGTGGAGGCCATCTTCGCGCACGGGCCGCTGATTGGGCATCGGCCGGGGGGACTGACTTGGTCGCCGGATGGGAAGCAACTGACGTATCTGGACGGTGGCGAACTGGTGGATCTGGACCCCGGGACCGGCAAGCCGCATGTGCTCGTGAGCCGCGTCAAGCTTGCTTCGCTCTCCGGGGATGCCGGCTCTGAGACCGACAAGGACCACCGCGCGCGCTACGGCATGGCCAGTTATATCTGGGCGCCGGACTCCGCGCACCTGCTGTTCGACTCCGACGGCCGGCTCTGGCTCTACGATTTGAAAACCGGCACAGGCGTGCAGGTGGGCTTTACGGGCGCTGCTTCCGGCGACGATCCCAAGTTCTCTCCCAACGGAGAGATGGTCTCGTTTGTGCGCGACCACGGGCTTTCCGTGCTGCGCCTCAAGGCGGCTGGCTCGTCTGCCGTTGCAGTGGCTCCTGCGGCGACGCCGGCCAATCTTAACGGGGAGGTCGATTGGGTCTATGAAGAAGAGTTGGACACGCGCAGCAATTATTTCTGGTCGCCGGATTCTAAGAATCTTGCCTATCTTCAGATGAACGAAACCGATGTGCCGCAATATCCCATCACCGATTGGATTCCGACCCACGCCAAGGTCGACTCGCAGCGCTTTCCGCAGCCTGGCGATCCGAATCCGGACGTCCGCGTAGGCGTGGTCAGCGCCGCGGGAGGCAAGACGGTGTGGGTCAAGCTGCCCCTTCATCCTGGCCAGGATTACATTCCGCGCTTTGGCTGGGTCGATCGCAAGACGCTGTGGGTTGAGACCATTACTCGCGATCACAAGCATCGCGATCTCTACTTTGCCGATGCAGCCACCGGCCAGGCGCATCCCGTGTTGCAGCTAACGGACGACAAATTCATCGACGACAACTACGATGTCTCGGTGGGAAACGGCACGATTGTGCTGACCAATTGGACGGACGGCCACAATCATCTTTACCTCTATAAGTACGACGAGGCCAATCCCGAGACGGCCACGCTGGACCGCCAACTGACCAAAGGCGACTTCGACGTGAGCGACGTGCTCGGCGTCGATCACGCGGGCAAGCTGATCCACTATGCGTCGAATGAAGGCAACCCGCTGGAGCGGCAGCTATGGCAGGTGAGTTTTGCCGGCGAGAGCAAGCAGTTAACGACCGGCCCCGGGAGTCATGGCGGCGAGTTTGCGCCCGTGGGCGGCGGTTTTGTCGACAGGCAATCCACGCGCTTGGATCCGCCCACCGTGCGTCTCTGCCAGGCAGCGGACAAGTGCAACGTCTTTTGGTCAACGCGAGCGCTCGATGCTTATCATTTGCGCGCGCCGCAACAGCTTGAGGTCAAGGCCCACGACGGCACGACGCTTTACGCCACGCTTCTGCTTCCTGAAGGAGTCACAATCGAAGCCAGCGTCCCGCTCATTGTGAATCCCTACGGCGGCCCTGCTGCACAAACTGTGGCCAACAGCTGGGACGATGGCCTGCTTTTCGACGAGCTGCTGGCCCAGCACGGCTTTGCGGTTCTGCACACGGACAATCGCGGTACTGGGATGAGAGGACGCGAGTTTGCCCAGGCAGCCTATCACAACTTTGGCCCGGTGCAGCTTGAAGACCAGCTAACCGTGATGGATGCAGCCCTGGCCCAGTATCCGCAACTGGACAAGAAGCGCCTGGGCTGGTGGGGATGGAGTTGGGGTGCGACTTTTACCCTTTATGCAATGTCGCACTCCGACCGCTTCCGCGCCGGAGTTGCCGTGGCGCCGGTGACTGACTGGCGCAACTACGACTCGATCTATACCGAGCGCTACATGAGCCAGCCCTCGGAATTTGCCGCCGGCTATCACGACTTCTCCGTCGTCAACTCGGCAGCCAACCTGAAAGGCCGCTTGCTGCTGGTTCACGGCACCGGCGACGACAACGTGCATATCGAGAACACAGTGCAATATGTGCAGCAGTTGATCGAAGCCGAACTGCCCTACGACTTGCAGATTTACCCGCGCAAGACTCACTCAATTGCCGGCCCCGATGTGCGCACACACCTGTTCAACCGCATTCTGGCCCATTTTGAGGAGTATCTGAAGCCGGTTGTGCAATGAACCTGAATGCCGCCACACCCGACGCAGGCTGGGCCGACACACTCTGGGCGCACTTGCGCTCATGCGAAGAAGCTTTGCTCGATCCGGCGGTGCGCTGCAATCGCGCGCGTGTGTCAGCTTTTCTGGCTGACGACTTTCAGGAGTTTGGTTCTTCAGGAACGGTATGGTCGCGGGAGCAGATTCTCGAACTGCTGGCGACCGAGGACTACCACCGGCCAGCGATGGAAGATTTCAAGTGCCATCGGATTCGGGATGGGGTCGTGCTTGTGACTTATCGAACGGTGCGGATCGATCCGCAACCAGGCCAGAGCGCCGCGGCGTTGCGCAGTTCAATTTGGATAAAGGATTCCGAGGGTTGGCGGGTTCGCTTCCATCAGGGGACGAACGTGATTTAGCCGATAGGCCCTATATCTCGCGGCGGCTGAAGAGATCATCCTTATCGCGCGACGGGCAGTTTGAGCATCCCAGGCAGCAGACGAGAAGCACCGCCACGCCAGCCGTTACCACAATGGCCAGAATGCTTTCATTCGTCGCAAACCAGTGAACTAGGTTATGCATATCCAGGAAACCCACACGATCTATGAGATGCTTCGCCGACGAACCGCGGTAATGGAGTACATGATCATTATGGTACACCTGCACGAGGACTTCGAAATCCCGGCGGACTAAGTGTATCATTGGAAATTTTCCCCCGTCATCACAACTTATTCTCTTGCAATAAAGAGAATAAAAAGCGAAAATTGAGATGTTATGGCATCCGGCCCCAAACCGGCGTTGACCCCCATGATCAGCCAGGATTCGCCGGAAATCCATCCCACGGAGTGGGGAGATGAGACTGCCCTGAAGCAGCATGAGCCGGTTCGCGCACCCAGCCAGCCCCGGGATGCAGGCCTGAATTGGCTATTTGTCGACCTGAACTCCTACTTTGCCTCGGTGGAGCAGGAGGTTCGCCCCGAACTGCGCGGCCGACCGGTGGGCGTGGTGCCCATGATGGCCGACACAACTGTTTGCATTGCAGCAAGTTATGAGGCCAAGGCCTACGGAGTAAAGACGGGAACCATCGTGGCCGAGGCCAAGCGGATGTGCCCCGACCTGGTGCTGGTTGAGGCGCGCCACGAGCTTTATGTCGACTATCACCACCGCATCGTTGAAGCCGTGGAGAGCTGCCTGCCGGTCACGGCAGTGCTCTCCATCGACGAGATGGCCTGCCGCCTGATGGGCCGCGAACGGCCGCTGCTGGCTGCCATGGAATTGGGCCAGCGCGTAAAGGCGATGATTCGAGAGAAGGTCGGCCCCATGCTGCGGAGCTCAGTCGGGATCGCCACCAATCGCTACCTGGCCAAGGTGGCCAGCGACATGGAGAAGCCTGACGGCCTGGTGGCGCTGACCCTCGACATTCTTCCGGAAGCGCTGCGCTGCCTCACCCTGCGCGACCTGCCCGGCATTGGCGCGCGCACTGAAAAGCGGCTGAATGACAAGGGCATCCGCACCATGGAACAACTGCTGGCTCTGGATTGCGAAAAGGCCGGCGAGCTGTGGGGTTCGGTATGGGGCGAGCGGCTGTGGCATTGGCTGCGCGGCGAAGACTTTGACATGGCCGACACCGAGCACTTGAAGTCCCTGAGCCATCAGCATGTGCTCGCGCCCGAAATGCGCACCCCGGAAAAGGCCTGGGCCGTGGCGCACAAACTGCTGCACAAGGCTGCGATGAGGCTGCGAGCGGGAGGGTTGTGGGCCAGCAGCATTGGGCTCGCCATTGGCTTCGCGGGCCCGCACGGCGAACGAGGCCCGGTGAGCAATTACGGCGTGCCCAAGAAAGGATGGAAGAGCGAAATCAAGCTGAGCGAGTGCCAGGACAATCCCACGCTCATTGCCGCGCTCACGCGATTGTGGGCAAGCCGGCCCACGGGGAAGGAATTCGAACAGCCCTATTTCATCGGAGTGCACCTGGATGGTCTGGTTCCCGATCGACTGCACTCGCTGAATCTTTTCGATGGGACCGAGGACGACCAGAGCCGTGCGCGCCTGCTGGCCATCATGGACCAGCTCAACAATAAATATGGGATGAGCACCCTGGCGCCGGCGACGATGCTGACGGCATTCAAGGCTGCGCCTACGCGGATTGCGTTTCATAGCATTCCCGATCTGTTCTGAACGCGCTGGCCGCCGTCGCCCTCGGGTTCTTATCGCGCCGAATCGCCCCCTCCTGAACTTTTTTTCCTCAATCGCGTACTCTCTGCATCCCCGCGTGCGCATTTCCGCGGATTAGAGAGTAGACGCGAGAAAAATGGCCTACGACTGGCATCCGGATTTTGAAAAACTCGTGGACGAACACCAGTCGATGGTCTTTTCGCTGGCCCTGCGGATGACCGGCGACCGCGGGTTGGCGGAGGAGATTGCGCAGGATGTTTTTCTGGAATTGGACCGCAACCTGGGCAGGATCGAGAGCGGCGAGCATGCACGATTCTGGCTGCGGCGGGTTACGATGAGCCGTTCGGCGGATGCGCTGCGCCGGCGCAAAGTGCGGGGCATCGATCTTTGGGTCGAGATGGAGGATGTTCATGCGGCCAGAGCCGAAGAGCAATCCAACTATCGGGGCATGGGTCCGCTGAGTATAAGGCTTGAGCAACTGCTGGCCACGCTGCCCGAGGCGCAGCGCGCGGCTCTGGTGCTTCGCTACCAGGAGGACCTGACGCCGGAAGAGATTGCAGCCACGCTGGACGCGCCGCTCGCCACCGTGAAGAGCCACTTGCAGCGCGGGCTCAAACTGCTGCGATCAAAGGCTGAGACGCATTTGAAGGAATACGTGCGGGAGAGGAAGTTCGTTGAGGGAGTTTGATGCCATGAACTTTGAACCGGGGGACGAATTTGAGCGCGAACTTCAACAGGCTTTTGCGCGCCGGCCTGCGCCGCCGAGCTTGAAGCGCCGGATTATGGAGAAGCGGCGCGGGCCGCAGTTGCTGCCTCCGTTCCTGACCTGGCAGCGGCTGGCCGCTTCAATCGCGCTGACCGCAGTGCTGGCGGGCGGCGTTCAGTGGCGGATTGTGGAGGAACGGCGCAGAGAAGAATCGGCACGGCGGCAGGTGCTAATGGCATTGCGCATTACCGGCCATGCCCTCAACCAGATGAATGCAAGGCTCGCGGCCCACAGCCGCGGGGCACAGGATTAAGGAGAAAGTGACATGCATAACCGGATGGTAATGTTCATTCTTGCGACAGCCGCTATGGCCGTGCCAACATTTGCGCAAACCGCGCAGTTGCCCGCGCCTTCACCCATCGAGAAGGAGTTGGCAGCACGCGCTTCGGACGTCACCGAGGTCACGCTGGGCAAGAACATGTTGAACTTTGCCGCCAAGGTCATGAACGGCAAGGACGATGACGATGCCGAAGCGAGGCACCTGATCGAAGGCCTTCAGGGCATTTATGTTCGCGAGTACGAGTTTGAAAAGGAAGGCGAGTACTCGGTGGAACAGATTGACCAACTGCGCAAATACTACGAGACCAGCGAATGGACGCCGATGGTGCACGAACACAACAAGAAAACCGGCGAGACATCGGACGTGATGGTCAAGCTGGTGAACGGCGAGTCGAACGGCATGTTCATTCTGGATGTCGAGCCTAGAGAGGTGAGTATTGTGCTGATTCTGGGCACCATCCACATGGACGACCTTGGCAAATTGAAAGGCATCAGCGGCTTGAGCGAATTGGGCGATCTCGGCATAGGCGCGGACGGCAAGGACAAAGAGAAAGACAAGGACAAAGACAAGAGCAAGGACAAGAAAGGCGGCGCGCAATGAGGCGGATATTCTTAATTCCCATCGGATTGATCGCTCTGTCAATTCCCGCAGCCGTACTGGCCGGCGGCGGCGAGGGTGGATTCGACGGCGTGGTGCACTCGATTGAGGGCCGCTATCATGTGCGGGCCACGCGCATTCCCTTTCTCGGTCTGATCAGCCTGGTATCGCGCAAAGCCACGCACGGAGGGGTCGGCGGCCTGCACGTGGCGGAGTTTGAATCGTTCACGGAAGAGGTGGACGGCGATGAACTGAACCGCATGGTGGAAGAGAAGCTTGGCTCCGGCTGGGAACGCATGATTCGCGAGACCAGCAAAAAGGGAAACGAGCAGACACTGATTTTTACTCATCCTGAAGGCGAACGGATGGGGATGTTTGTGGTCGATCTGGACGGAAACGAGATGGACGTAGTGCAGGTCTCAGTCGATCCTAAACACCTGGACGACGACATCGGGCAGTACAGTCATCACCACAAGGATTCGGGGGGCGGCTCAGGGGGCGACTAGGAGCAGAAGAGCGCGCGCCACATGGCACAGGCAAACCGGGACCCCGCGCGGCCCGGACTCTTAATCTGCTTCAACAAAATTCGTCACCACTTGCGCAAACATTTCGGGCGCGGTCAACGTGGCGTGATGCTCCTGCCCTGCGAGCACTCTCAAGCGCGCGAATGGCAGCGCGGCCTGCACAGCCTGTGCGGCCTGCTGCAGCCACGCCGGGCTCTCTGACCCTGTCAGCAGCAATGTTCGCGTCCGTACAGCGTGCACACTCTCGGGAACCAGCGGTACGTTCCACAGCTCCAGGTCATCCGGAACTGTATGCGCGACAGCACGCAGGTGCTCCCAGCCCGGGCCCGCTTCCATCGCGGCAATTTCGCTTTCCGACAGCGCAAGTGTTTCCCGCATGGCTATGCGGATCACCTCGTCGGGATCGCCCGCGGCAAGCAAAGACCGCATCTTTTCGAGGACATCTGGGGCAGGCCTTTGGCGCGCCCCATCAACAACGAATGCCGGTTCGTAGAGAATCAGGCTGAGCAGGTTGTCTGTGCGCTCGGCGGCCAGGAGTGCCAATATCCCGCCGGCCGAGTGTCCCAACAAATGAGCCGGGTCTCTAATCATTTGAAGCAACGCATCAATGTCATCAAGCTCGCGCTCTACAGCGTAAGGCGGAGTGTCGCCGCTTTCTCCACGCCCGCGCCGGTCAAATGTGTAGACGGTAAACTTGCGCGCCAGGAACGGAACAACAAAGTGCCACGCAAGGTGATCGCAGACCCCGCCATGCACCAACAGCAGCGGCGGTCCGGAGCCTTCACGCCAGTATGCGATGCCCGTTCCATCGGCCGAGATGACAGTTTCCATTCAGGTATTTCTCCTTGAGTGCGCGATCATTCCCTTGGATCTCGTTGTCCCTTAACGCTTCCGTCCGCATTCGGCGTTCCGCCCTTTAGCCGGTCGCTGCCGGCTCCGTATGCTCGCCAGAACGACTCAGCAGCGACCTGGCCAAGGTCACGAACTTTCGGCTGCATGCCTCTGTGAAAGATGTGCCCATAGAGCAGCGGGCCAAGCAGCAGTGCCATGGCCGCATCCATATCGAGCGAGGCCGGTAGCAGTTTTCGCTTTACTCCACGCCGCAGAATTCGTTTCAGGCATACGCGCGAAGGTTCCATCACGCGATGGCGCCACGCTTCGCCGAATTCCTGGTGCACGGCAGAATAGGCGATCATCGCCGGCATCATGCGTTCGCGGGCTGCGTCGAACTCGTCCGGCGGTCGACGACTCAGAACCGTGGCGAGATCGTTGCACAGATCGCCCGAGTCTACATCCTCTGGATCGCGAGCCAAGCCATTCAGCATCAGCATCACGTCAATCAGCAACTCTTCCTTATTAACCCAATGGTTATATATGGTCGCCTTGCTGACGCCGGAGGTTTGTGCAATCGCATCCATGCTCGTGGCGTCGATGCCACGCTCGCCAAACAGGTCGAGCGCGGCGCGAAGTACCCGGTCATGCGCTTGCTCACTGCGTTGCCGTGCCATCTCTAAATCTCGATCTTCGAAAAACGCCAAGCGCCGAAGACCATCAGGACAGCCGCGAGCACGATGAGCACAATGAAGTCTGTGAATTGGCCGTAGAACGATGTGCCCAGAAGCGCGGAACGCAGGCCATCGACTCCATACGAGAGGGGATCGATTCCGGTGGCGATTCTCAGCGGCAGCTTTTGATCCGTAAGCGGGAACATGGCGCCAGAAAGAAAATAGATGGGCAAGACGAGGAAGTTCATGATGAGCTGGAAGCCCTGCATGTCTTGAAGGCCGGAGCCGATGGCGACGCCGACCGCCGCAAAGACGAGAGCGATGAGCAGCATGAAGCCAAGCGCGACGGGGATTGCCAAGTAGTTCGAGGGGCGGAAGCCGGCAATGACGCTGATGGTGGTGACGAGCAGGCCCTGGATCACGGCGACTGTGCATCCGCCGAGCGTGCGGCCGATCATGATTTGAATGCGCGGCACAGGCGCAACGAGCGTCTCCTTCAGGAATCCGAACTGGCGATCCCAGAGAAGACCCAGGCCGGAAAAGATGGAAGAGAAAAGCACGGACATGCTGATTACCCCCGGCGCGACGAACTGGAAGTAGTTTCCATTTCCAGCGCGCTTGAACACCGGACCAAGGCCGAAGCCGAGCACAAGCAGATAAAGCATCGGCTGGCCGAGGGACGCGACAATCTGCGCGCGTGAACGGGTGTAGCGCTTGAGTTCTCTGAGCCAGAGAATGTAGATGGCGTTCATCGCCTGCCTCCTTGCCACATCTTTGCAAATTGCCGCAACTGGTCTGCCGATCCCGCGCTCTCGTCGCGAATCGTCGAGCCGGTCAACTTCAGAAACGCTTCTTCCAGATTCTCTGAGTCCGTCTGCTGCTTGATCTCGGCCGGCGTTCCCACCGCGACCAGCTTGCCGTGGTCGATTACGCCCACGCGGTGCGCCACGCGCTCCGCCTCGTCCATGTAGTGCGTGGTCAGGAAGACCGTCACCTTTTCGGCTTCATTTACTTTTTTCACGTGCATCCACAATTGGTTGCGGCTCTGCGGATCGAGCCCCAGCGTAGGCTCATCGAGGAAAAGAATCTTCGGCGTATGCAGAAATCCGCGCGCAATTTCGAGACGGCGCTTCATGCCGCCGGAAAATTTCTTTACCTGGTCCTTGCGCCGCTCCCAAAGCTCGAACTGCTTCAACAACTCTTCCGTCCGCTGACGGCGCGCCTTGTGCGGCACGTGATAAAGAACGCCATGGATCTCCATGTTTTCCTCGGCCGTCAGGTCGCCGTCAAGGCTGGGGTCTTGAAAAACAATCCCAAATCGCTGCCGCGCTTCATTCTTCTGAACCGCGGGATTCAGCCCGTCCAGCTCGATTGACCCGCTGGTTGGCTTCAACAGGGTAGTCAGCATTTTGATGGTGGTGGTCTTCCCGGCTCCGTTCGGCCCCAGGAAGGCAAAGATCTCCCCCTCGGCCACGTCGAATGAAACGTCGTTTACGGCGGTGAATGTCCCAAAATTCTTGACGAGGTTCTGTACGCGAATCACATCGACCTCCAGGAATTTAATACTGAACGGTTTAGTTTAGTTTGTCAATCGCAAAAACGTTCGACGCATCCTTGCTTGCAAATCATTCATACTGTAGCTACAATTAAATTGTGCTCGTGTGGGATGAGACAAAACGCACGTCCAACCTGGAGAAACACGGACTTGACTTCAAGGACGCTCACCTTGTCTACGACGACCCGGACAAGCTGACCTATGATTCCAGCCGGTTTGGCGAGCGCCGTTTGTTGGACTTGGCCTTCGCCATCGTTAAAGGAAAGCTGCTGGCCCTGATTTACACCGAGCGCGGGGAAGCTGTAAGAGTGATTTCATTTCGGGCCGCCTCACGAGGGGAGCGCGAACAGTATGAGCAAGACAGTGAGTGAAACTGACTGGGACCGTGTTCTGGCTTCCAAAGAGGGCGAACATGTCCCCTATGCGCCAGAAGACGGTCCGTACGACCCGAACGACGCCGAAGCCGCCCGCGCCTGGTTGGCGCAGGCTGATCTCGTTCGCCATGGCAAGGTGGTTCGGCGTGGGAAGCGCGGGCCGCAGAGGACCCCGACTAAGAAGCTTGTCTCGTTGCGCCTTTCGCCTGAGGTGATTGACCACTTCAAATCCACCGGCCCCGGCTGGCAAACGAGGATCGACAGCGCACTGAGGGAAGCGATCAGGATGCGGGCGTAGGTTTCTCCTTGGCCTTTTGCTCCTCGGCCCAGTGCCAAGCGGCGATAGCCTCTTCAAGATTGGCGCTCGCTTCGGCTTCGGTACGGCCCTGTGTGATGCAACCGGGAAGTTCGGGAACCTCCGCTATGATCCAGTTTTCTTCCCTGTGAAGTTGAATAGCGTTATCCACCATATTGCTGCCCCGTGTTCTCCACCTTCTGATGTTTTAACAAGATCGAGTTCGGCTTCATTCTGGAGCCAAACCAGCAAATTGTGTGATTGCTCGGCCAGATTAGAAAGTTCGACTGATACGACCTCAGCGCAACGAAGGAGGGATTTGTTGTCTTCGTCGGTGCGAGAGCCTGCCTTCTCGGCCTTATCTTCAATACTGTCAAACAAACCAAGATTTCCTCTGACCTTTTGCGATTGTATTTCGGCGAACCGAAGAAACTCCCTAATCTTCCCCCCGCCTTCACTGTTCAGGCGAAACTTGTCAAGAAAAACACAATTTGCTCGTGCAATTGAAACTTCTTTGAGAGCTGGTTCTAATTCCGAGACTATCCTGTCGGCGATCTTTCGATTCCAGCCGATTACAAGATCGGTGACTTGATAAACGCTTGCGACGCTACGCAACAAAAGGCTCCATTCGGCCTTCTTTTGATCGCGAGTCCACTGGGTGCGGTCCTTGTGTTCCTGCCAGCGAAAGACCGTCCAGGCTACGTAAATACTAACCACTCCCGACATCAACGGCCCGACCCAAGGCGCAAGCGCACTAAGCCACCATTTCCATTCAGTCTCGGGTGCGGTTGGCGCACACTGGATCATAGTCGGTGCTTGCATGATCTGGTCAACGAAAAACACGGCGATTGCTGTGGCATGAAGAATCATCACTCCCACCTAGTATTCTAAGAAGTTGCCCCAAAGGTTAACACTATGAGCCAGACCACAATCAAAGCCGTGCGCGGCACTCGTGACTTGTTGCCACCGGAAACGGCGCTCTGGAATCGCATCGA
>Ga0302325_10024901_pt1 | contig 12441 bp, 9 predicted proteins | sample Palsa_T0_2_FD_201948 | JGI IMG/M metagenome (GOLD analysis project Ga0302325, IMG submission 201948) | Peat permafrost microbial communities from Stordalen Mire near Abisko, Sweden - Palsa_T0_2 | ecosystem: Environmental > Terrestrial > Soil > Palsa > Peat permafrost | place: Sweden: Abisko...
TGACTATGTGATTGAGCTTGAAATCTTTCAGACCAGGGAACTTGGCTTCTTCAAATTCAAACCTGATCACAAAGTATCAGATTTCGTTTCATAACAATGGCATACTTGCCAATCAGAGATATTGATTTTGTTCCCGTCGCGTCTGAGTGAACAGTGACTCGAATCTTGGAAGTTCTTGATTCGAAAAAGTAAATTAGACTTCTCATCGAACAGAATACTCAGAAACAGACGTAATAACAAGGTTTTGTACAGAAAATTGCAGATTTAAACCTCTTTCTTTATCTGCATAAATAGTAGAAACAGAGAACAATGCCTTGATCTGCGACATTCGCCATGGGCTTCCCTACGAATCGAGAACAATGGAGATGCGTCCACTCAACTGTCTTCATGACGACTCATATATTGAGCGTCTCCTGATTTGGGATGTAAGGGGAATATATGTTGCCAATACTGCCATAACTCAAGGAACCAGAGTTACGAATCTGCGTTCTGGATCTTCGAAAAGGATCGTCAAACAAACTTTGAGACTGAACTCCAGCGAGGAGAGGATTTCGTGAGTGTCAAAGAACACTTCCACTATCATGATCTACTTCTTTCTTGGGCTGGCCGTCTTAGCCGCCCTCCTTCTGCGTATTAAATACCTCTGTTTAGACTGCTACGACACATTCTTTGACTTGAAATACTTCTTGCGAAGAATCTACTTCACAGCAGAACATCTTCGATCACCAAACCTGGACGGGGTCACAAAATTGAAAATTCATTTAGCGGTAGAACGGGCCTATTCCATGCCTCGAGATCATATTCTCTTTATGTTCCTTTGGACTGTCATGGAGCTCGACACCCTAAAGTTACTTATCCTGGCTTGTGTGCAGGTTTATTTACTACGGGGTCCACGCCGGCATGAGTTCGATGCCCAGTTTCTCAGTCATCGGAGAGCAGCATTGCGATTGATGGTATATGTGGTATTGCTGGAGTTGTTGTTGCTGGAGGCATTGGCTGAACTGTTGATTGAAACTGTTTCCCTGGCGTGGGGTGTGACCATCATATTATGGGCTTCCGTTCCGGTATTATTAGAACAGTGCCCAGTCGGGAAGCAGTGGATGACTTGGATATTAGCAAAATTGTATAGGTCGTAGAATTCTTGTGGTATGGGGTTTGAGTTACCAGCACTGGAAAGGCACTAAAGGGAAGAGCGAGAGCCGCGATAACCACTCGACCAAGTTTCGAGGGTAGTCGAGAGATCAATGATCATAGCAAAAGTGCTCGAGCTCTTCAGAGATTGGAGAGAACCGCGCATCAGGAATAGAATAATCAAAGCAAAACAAGATAGATTTCTTGTTGTATCTCACTAGTGACACTGCATAATGGGAACAGAGCGGAACTCTCGGCAAAAGCCTCTGGGCTTGAGCAGACTGTATTGACGTCAGCTCGTAGGTATGGAAGCCTTCCAAGGGTAAGTTGGAAAAGCATACTGCAGCCCCAGATTAGCTGCACCACATTGAAGATGTAAAAGATAGGAAAGTCCTACCGAAATCTGGGGTTGGGGTTGTGGTCAGACGCATCATCATCTTGGAGACTGGAGAGGCCCTAATATCAAATCAAACCCGCCAAGCACAACTCCGGCTATGGCCCCGATTGGTTATTGATAAGGAACATGGAGTGATGGAGACTCATGGAGTTGAGGGAGCGAGAACCGGCCGTCGCGGAACACTCGGATGTACTTTGAAGCTTCTCTGGCAGGAATCAATGACCGCTGATCTTGGCTTGGCGCCCCGCATTAGTGTGGAACGCTGCATGGAAGGGTCAAGGAAGCATTGACGCCAAGGTGGCGCCCGCTACTCAAGCCTTTCCCTTCGCGCCCCTGGCCCTAGTACTAAGGCACACTATGTCGTAAGAATTTGGTAGCCCTGATATGCAGCCGGCAACTTCATTCGCAGAGACCTCGTTAGACCTCGTTCCTTCTTATTGATCTCCAGTTTCTAGGACACAACAGGACTAATTGATCAGTTGTGGACCCGTAATGGGTTTGGTCAGTTGATAAGGCTAAATTCGCACTCTGTTGTTAATGGAAGGTACGATTTAGGTCGCATTTTGAACCAACATCGCGGACCGGACATGGACACCTTACCATCTTCTTAACACCACCTCCTCCCTCCCTTTGAAAGCATTTGTGTTTCCTGGGTATTTGCATAATCTTCATCATTTGGGATCATTGCCGCGACTGCAGGGGTTCCGTCACTGCCATTGGCAGGAACCAAAAGTATATCCTCGAAGCGAAAAAAAACTAGAATATTGCGAGCGCAACAACGTCGCCATCATGTCGGCCGCTCCATCGAACTACGATCCAGAGAAGAACTTGAATTTGGACGATTCCGACGGGAACAACAGTTCGAATAGACAAGACTGGGCTCCTGGTCAACACGAGCCCAAACTCGCATGGACGACTCGATTCGTCGATAGCTTCAAGCGGGATCCCAACGCCCATGTTTTGAAGTCTTCGCCAGAAACGACCAATCCGAGAAACCCGAGAGATTTTGATCATGCGGCCGCGGCTCAGCGAACGGCCAACTCTGGTCTTGCGACAAAGTTAAAGGGCCGCCATCTGCAGATGATCGCAATCGGAGGCTCCATCGGTTCGTCTCGAAACCTCACGTAATATAGGATTATTGCATAAGGTGCTGACACCCTTCCCAGGAACTGGTTTGTTTGTGACCAGTGGAGCAGCGCTGTCGACGGGCGGTCCTGCATCGTAAGCAACATCTCTCTTTACTTCATATTCCGGACTCCCATTTCCACTAATCCGGAGCATGATTTCATGCTCCTGGCTCTCTCTCCGCTCCGTTCGCTCGATGAAACATCTTGCTAACTCGTTGAAGTCTCGTTATCGCATTCATAATTATTGGAATACTTATGTTCTGTACCGTCCAGGCTCTTGGAGAACTTGCAGTCCTTTTCCCTGTTTCTGGATCGTTCTCGGCTTATTCAACCCGATTTCTCGACCCTGCTTGGGGCTTTGCTATGGGATGGAAGTGAGTGACTTGAATTTCTTTTTGAGTGAAGAGAATCAGCACTAACCCTTTCTACAGCTATGCCATACAATGGCTCGTAGTGCTTCCGCTGGAGATCGTTGCAGCTTCTATTACCTTGTCTTTCTGGCCCGGTGCAAATGACACCAACAAGGCAGCGTGGGTGACGATATTCTTGGTCGTCATTGTTGCCATTAATTTCTTCGGCGTCCGGGGTTATGGAGAAGCCGAATTCGTTTTTGCCATCATCAAAGTCACTGCCGTCATCGGATTTATCATTCTTGGGATAATACTCAACTGTGGCGGTGGTCCGAATGGAGGATACATCGGAGGATCATATTGGAAAACCAACAATGTTCCTGCTGATTATGCTGGCTATCAGATGGGACAAGCCCCGGGAAGTATTCGTTCGGGGGCATTCAACTCGGGCTTCAAGGGCCTCTGCAGCGTCTTTGTCACTGCTGCTTTCTCATTTGCTGGAACTGAGTTGGTTGGTCTCGCCGCTGCTGAATCCGCAAACCCTCGCAGGACTCTCCCAACAGCCATTAAGCAGGTCTTTTGGCGGATTTGCTTGTTCTACATAGTCGCTCTGACAATAGTCAGTCTTCTGGTGCCGTATGGAGATGACCGTCTACTCGGAGACAGTAGCGAGGACGCAAAGGCGTCACCTTTTGTCATTGCTATCAACAATGCTGGCATCTCGGGCCTGCCTTCGGTCATGAACGTGGTAATTCTCATCGCTGTCTTGTCCGTTGGCAACTCCTCGGTCTATGGCTCTTCTCGAACTCTTACTGCACTAGCAGAACAAGGTCAAGCTCCTAGGATATTCGCATACATCGATCGCAAAGGACGTCCTCTGGTTTCCATCATCGCAGCATCTTTGCTAGGCCTTCTTTGCTATGTCGTCGCAGGCGGTCAGGAAGACGCGAACAAGGCTTTGAACTGGCTCTACTCTCTCTCCGGTCTCTCTTCAATTTTTACCTGGGCTTCCATCTGCCTCGCTCACATCCGCTTCCGATCAGCATGGAAGAAGCAAGGCCACACACTAGACGAACTTGCATTCCGCTCTCAGGTCGGCGTGATCGGTTCGTGGGTCGGCTTCATCCTCAACTGCCTTGTGCTCGTAGCACAGTTCTGGACAGCCGCTTGGCCCATCGGCTACGGGACATACACCGCTTCTGAGATCGCAGAGAACTTCTTCTTGGCTTACCTAGCTGCACCTTTCGTCATTCTCTTCTACGTCCCGTACAAGATCTACTACAGAACGCCATTCATGCGGACGAAGGATATGGATCTGCAGACTGGACGTCGCGAGATTGATACTCCGGCTTTGATCGAGGCCGAACGGGAAGAGAAGATGCGGTTGCCAAAGTGGAAGCGAATTTATAAAACTTTCTGCTAGAAAAGAGGAGCAAGAGAGGAGGCTAAAGTAAAGAACATGAGATTTCTTTGCTGAACCAAGGGTAGAATTATTATCTGGCATCCCATCCGCATCGAGAATCGATGTGTATGAATTTCGAGCCTTCTCGTCCTAGACATGTAGATAAGAATCAATAAAGGAGCCAACTGAAATCGAACTTGTCTGATGTATGTATCTCAAGCCTCGAGTCTCTTCACAATTGCGTTCTCAAGTGAGAAGCTAGCAGATCCGTCGAGAATCAAGTCGCCGTCATAGATACCGATTAAATTTGCAGGAGTTGTAATCTTTAGTTTTCTTCCCCAACCGTACGACTTTGGAGTGGTCAGGACCATTTCTTGACCTAGTCTGTCGCAGTGCCAGAGTGAGTCCAGAAATGGATTGCGAGGTCGGCAGATTCGGAAGGTATGGCCATTAGAAGACTCAGCTAAGTTGAAAGAGTCCTCCAAGTTGACGAGTCCTCCAAGTTGACGAGTCCTCCAAGTTGACGAGTCCTCCAGCTTGTCGGGGAGGACCTTTCTGGCTGTCCGGCACTCCGCCTGTCGAACAGCAAGTCAACGGACACAGCTCTTCGTCTTGAAGACGCAAGTCAAGCACCTGCATGTGGAAGCCACTTGCAAGCACCAGCTAATTGTGATGCCATTCCCATTTCTCCATCTTGGAATTCATAGCGAGGCTAATCCCGAAGTGGGACTCGACGTACTGCCAACAGGCTTCCTCCCTATAAAACCTTGCTTCTGTGCGTATAACTCTGAGCCCACCGGCTCCAGCGCCGGTAATTCCTGCACAGGATCGTTATCTAGTTCAGTCGTCGCATGCCCTGCAAGCTCGTGCCTCGCCATACTATCTCCGTGTAACTGTGCCTTCATCGTCAAGTCTTTCTCTTTCTGCTCTTCGTCTGGTTGCGGCTCGTTCGCGATCACGGCCCTGCGGCGCTTCTTGCGCATCCGAAGCCAGAACGCTAGTGCCCCAAGAGCTACAACAGCTAGTGGGCCGACTACGGCCCCAGCTATCCAAGGTGGTGTTGTAGTTTTGGAGTGTGTATTTGTTGGTGACGAGTTGGAGGAGGTTGATGCTACGTACAGTACGATGATTAGCAGTCGAAATTTGGGGGGTGGGGGTGTGTCAGGGAGAGCTGACATGTAAATGGTTGCGCTACCGTCACTGTATGATCGACGACTGATGTTTGCGTTATCTGCACAGTGGTGCCCAGGGTCAGGCCATCCCTCGATGCTTGCGCCAGAAGACTCGATTTGGCTGCGGACAGGTACGTCGGGGCGGGGCCGGCAGGGTCAGCGGTGACGGCCGCACAGTAGGAAATGAATGGCTGGAATTCAGGTAACAGGGTGTTGTTTGTACTGTTATTGACGCCGTTGGCATGGAGGCAAGACACGCAAGCTTCGTAACTCTGTTCAAAAGAAGAATTAGCGGCACAAAGGGCTGGACTTTCGCCCACTTTCTGCGCTGCGACATAGACGCTATCTGTATTTAATGTTAGCTCCTGAGATTGGGGACATGAAACAAAATTGAATGATATACATACTGCAAACGTTGTAGCATTGTGCAGGAACAACAGAACCCTGTCTTTCTACCAAGGCAATAAGAGCGCGACGCAAGATGCCCAACATTTTTGAAGCTAAAAGATGGAAAAAGACATGTGCGGTTGATGTAGGGAACGGAGGTAGCTAGGCTTAGGATGACAGCGTATATATCGAGAGAGCGCTTCCGCCCCCAAAAAGCTTTTGGCGGGCGTCTGCTTATGACTGAATGCAACCTTAATCTGATTGGGAAAAGGAACCTTAGCTGCATATTTGTTCCAGTAGGATTCTCAAATCACTGCACAGAGCGTGTCTAACAAGGAGGGGTTGATGCACGGCCGATCCTTCCCGGCTTGGATTCAACCACACATGCATATCCGCATGATGTCTAATAGACGGGCAGGTCAGAGCCAACAGGCTTCGTGGGGGCTCCGCCTAGAGATAAGACGAGGAAAAACAAATGAGCCATGCGTTCCTTAGAATTACTCACTAGCCAAACATGTAAAACGAAACCTGCGACATAAAGAGCCTAGGCCTTGCGTTTCTGTGGTTCTTGGTTCGGTTCGAACAGCATCTCATTTCGCAACCTCAAGAGAGCCAGTTGCAAGTTCTGCGGACCTCAACCCGTTAACGATTCAATACAATGTCCTAATAAGGCTGCGGAGGATTTCACATGTATCGCAGTGCCCCGTAGGGTAACCCGCCATCTAAATCGCGTTTCTGGTTTTCAAGATGGCACTCGATGGTATTCTTGGGGCTGCCTCGTCGCAGGTCGAGAATGCGGCTGTCGTCTTCCTGGAGCGGCGACCAGATGCATCCATCTTGTACGGACATGGCTCGATCAAGCGCCAAAGATGCAAAAGGGTTCAAACTTGAGGACTTGGTGACGTTATCAATAGTGCTGAGCAATCTTGATGTAGTTATCTGATGAGGTTGAGGCTGTTGTTGTCTCGGAAAAGGACTTAGCGATGGGAAGTGTACGGCAGGATTTTAGGCGGTAAAGGGCCAGAACGCGAAAACCGAAAATCCGAAAATCGAAAATCCACAATTTGCCAAAGTACTTTGATTTACCCGCCACCCACACCCAAAATTTAAGTAGCTTTTCAAATTAATTTAACTTGAAGTTCTCTGAAAATAAATCTAAAAACAACCTATTAACTTAATTATTTAAAATCGATCTAATTCGCTCAAAAACTATATAATATCCACCCCACCGCCCAAGCTCTATTAAAATCCATCTAAAATGCCTCCTTCTTCGTCACTCTTGTCCTCTCCATTCTCATTCATCTCTTCTTCACTAACTAGCTCCTCTTTAGGTATATCCTCAAGATGTCGATTCAACCGAAGAGCCTCTTGCCGCTAGCGTTCAGCCTCCTTTTATGCTATCACCCAATATATGCCGCCCCGAGAAGGTTCAATATTATAGTCTTCCAGTAAAAAACTGGTCTCCTTCTCGAATGTACGGAGCGCTGCCCGTAGGAGTACTGCAATACCTCCTTGAGTGGTTGTTGGCGAAGGGGAAGGGAGGAGGATAAAGGGCCTTAAATATTCCGGAAGAGACTAGCTCACCGGCGTAGACTTTTGGACGATTTGGACGGGCGTCACAACAGGAGCTTAAGGAGGTTGTAGTGGTTGAAGGCAACAGAAGGGATAATGAAAAGAAGTACTTTATAAGCTAAGAATCTAAGGAGACGGAATTACAGGTAGTTATAGTAAGCTTAATTTATAGAGCAAGCTCTTTTTATCCTTATTTTAATTATCTTACAGTTCCTAACTTATGGCCTAACAGATCCTCTCAATAGCTCCTCCGTTCCAAGGCTGACGCCGTTTTAATACTCTCTTGCAAGTCCATCACGTTATACTGTACGCTCAAGCACGGATTCCTCCGAACTGGTCGAAAAAAGAAGCTATATATCCTCCGATTTAGGAGTACAATACGGGGAAAGTCAGTTTTATAAATACGAACGCTCCGATACGACCCCATAAAGAAGAAGGATGGGAAACCCGAGTCAAGGGGGCGTAAAGTGGAAGCGGCGGTGAGGGTGGTGATCACGGGAGTGATGGCTGTCGCAAGTGAAGGGAGTGGGCATCTCGAAAACGATCGAAATATACGTATAAATGGGTGTTTTTATATCTTCATATAGTAAAGCTATTTTTAGAGAACTACAGGTTGAATTGATTTGAAAAGCTACCTAAATTTTGGGTGTGGGTGACGGGTAAATCAAAGTACTTTGGCAAATTGTGGATTTTCGATTTTCGGATTTTCGGTTTTCGCGTTCTGGCCCTTCACCGCCTAAAATCCTGCCGTAGGAAGTGGGGCCAGGAAACAGATTTAGCGAGCCTGCTCTTGAGTTCACCGGCCAACCGCCCACCACCACTCAACTGCCCAAAATTACTAAAAGTTCAAATTTAACCACCAAAACACTACAAAATGAAGAAAAGGGGTATATATTCGTGATCTACGCCCTCAGGTTAGTCACCGAACAAATTTTGAGAATTTTCTGGAGACTTTGAAAAAATTATTGTTTTTTTGCTTGGGCGGCGTGAGTGGTATGGGCCGTTGACCGGTGAACCCTTCTACAGTTAACGCCTTGTAACACTGGCATTTTCTTACAAGCAATAGAGAACCCATGTCGAAATATATAAATACTTGATCTGGATTGCATCATGTTTGAAGTTGTCTCCAGTGGTTATACTAATGGTGAGGTCGCCTCGAACATCTCTGAATATATGATTCTAAATCTCCCATTATCGAAAAGGGGAGGCTTTCAGGGATGGGCCAATAAGAGACCCAACTACTGAAGAAAAGCACCCCCATCCGACCCTACAACAGAGCCCGTACTATTCGTATTCTTCATCAAATAAACATACGCTTCAGCCACCTCCTCCGCATCCCCCACCTTCCCCAGCAACATCCTGCCCTCCATCATCTCCCTCATCTGCTTCCTCTTCACCTCATCCCCCCACATCTCCGTCTCCGTCGCACCGGGACTAACAACATTAACCCTAACCGGCGCAAGATCGAGCGCCAACGCTCTCGTCAAGCCATAAATTCCAGCTGCAGGGTACGCACCCATCGTGTACCCCTTTACGGGCTTCTCTGCGATGCGGCCGCTGGTCAGGATGATGGATGACCTGTAGCTGGGCTTGAGGAAGCGGGGGCCAAGTTTGCCAATCATCATCGGTACAATGAGGCTGAATTTGCTGCTGTCGCGGAGATAGGAGGCGGTGATTTCAGAAAGGGGCTTCATGTTGAGGGTGTTTGCTGTGGTGATGATGTGGTCGAGCTTTGCGCTGTTAGCGGTCGTGATGTCGGAGAACAGCTTCTCGAGATGGGTTTCGACTTCGTCGCTGGTGAGGTCGATGGTGTAGCCTGTTATTTTGGCGTGGGGGACGGAGGTTTGAATGGATTTGACGGCGTTGGCTATTCGGGTTGGGTTCGAGGAGGCAATGGAGACGTTGACGCCTTCTGCAGCGGCGAGTTTGGCAGTAGCTGCACCAATTCCGGATGAACCTCCGATGATCAAGATTGACTGGCCACTGATAGGAGGCATATTGCTTGATGTTCGAAAAGGTGATTCTAACTGGGTTTGATGGAAAAAGGGGAAATATACGGAGGTGGGAATTGTTTGATGCAGTAATTCGAGTAGTGACGATATTATATACTCTGTGCAAGTTTCCAAATTGAGAGAAGGCGCTGGAGATAGAAGTCATTAAATCCGTAGTTTGCTGTCGATAAACGAAACAAGGTAAGGTCGTTGTGGTCTTTGGTGTCTTTTCTACCAATATGGACTTCTATTGCGCCGTCAAATACGATTCGGGGTTAGGCGATTTAATCCAAGCTTCTCACCCAGATCCGCAGGTGCAGAGATTTCCAGGCCAAACAGCTACCATTTAAAAGGCAGAAATATTTCAAAGTACTTAAGTTGAGGATATAGCATACATCTGGTCGATTTGTTCTTGTGATGGATGGAGGCTCCCATCGTACTCCCGACTTCTTGACCAAATGTATCAAAGGACTCATTAATAATATGACCAGACTATGCGGATATTCGCTATATTCTGTATCATTTATAGTTCGTCCAGAAATCCAGTTAGTTTCTATTCGCACGATTTTGCACAGTTGGTCCTCGATGCTTGACAGAGCATGTTAAATCCATTTGAACACAATCCTCCTCCAATCCAATAAATCTATCCAGTCGGCCTGCTTGCAATTCATCGACGTCCAGGAACCGATTCGCTTGAACACGTGGGATTTTGGATCCACGCAGGTCAATATCACGGTGACAACGCAGCCAAATTCATCTTCTCCACAATACATGAGGAAGACGTCAGATTGCGGAGGAATAAAATTTTCACCAGGCTCGCAAAGAAGATAGTCCGGTACCATACCAAGAAAAAGTTGTCCTTCGATGAATATAGCTGCTTCTATCCCAGCATTCTCATTTTCGTATTGCAAGGTTTGGTAGCTGAGAATAGCCGGAAACACGTCCGCAGAGATGATAAGATGTGCGGATGAGATTTCACCGAATCTATCTGGACCTGCTAGAATCACAACAGCTTTCCATACATCTGTAAGTTTAGCCTTCGCCATAATTGGGTGTGCAGCACTACAACATCTCGGGCTACTTCTGGCAATCAAGAGAGGTTTCTCAATCGCTTCGTCAATAGAAGCCCAGGACCACGTTGGTGCTCGCCACGGCGCTGGACGTTTCTTGAATACGCTGTTGAAGCGTCGATCAACATGCCAACAGAAATCGGTTTTCAGAGTTTTCTCCCAGAGGCCGACACAGTATCTCCCTAGTTCGGGATTCATTCTTTCGAACTTGCGTGCTAAGCCAGCAAGTGCTGGAAGTTTGTCCCTGCTGAACGAGAGCGCTCTGGCTACGTAGAATTTAACGACATTAAGCATCCATGGTGCCTTCCTGAGATCGATATTCCTTGACTCGTAAGTTAGAAGAGTCTTTGTCGTGGGTTGTGTCTCGGGATGGCACTCGCATCTCTTCGCCTCAAGGCATTCCCACTGTACTTCGGAACGTAGGAAGTAGACGCTCCGTCGAGACAACTGGAGTTCTTGAAAAGTCCAGGCCCGAAACATCAGTGGGAAGATATCAGCAAATGTTTGCTTTCCTATCACCATGCTCTCATTGAATACTTCGAAATGATCCAAATTTTGACGGAAGTAGACTTCACTCTTTAGCCCTGTTCTTGGTATTGAAAAAGCTTCAAACTCTGGAGGTATCTTCGAGAACAACCCTTTGCTCCCGTCAGACCCGTGCGTGGCTGCAATGGTAAGAAAAGAATTTGAATATATGTCTGCCATATTCGCAGCTTCGCGTCTCCAATCGTCTATGTCGTCCTGGATTATACACATCGAATCGATCCACAAGAACCGAAAGCCAAGCCGGGCCGTAAATATTGCTGCCTCTTGAAACGTGAGTGGCAACGAATCCCAAGGAATTTCCGTCAAGTTTCGCTGAAGAGAGTCGCATGTTGTAATGCACTCAGGACGAAGAGTTCCCCAGCAGTGACTCAAACTTAAGTATTGGCCTCGTTGGCCTCTCGTCGTAACAAGTCGAAGGGTCGGATGAGTGCATGTCTCGTCATTTATTATGTGAATAAGCCTAGTAGGAAGTGGTATATCCATTTCTAGCATACATCGCTGATGGTTTTGGGTGCAGTCGTCAAGCCAATGTTTAATTTTCGCAAGACAGGAGGCAGAGGATGTGTCCCCGGATGGGAACGCTGCCTTCCAAATTCCATAGGCGTCTGCAAGGTGAGTTTTTCATAAATCCCCGGGATCGGAGTTATCTTACTTGATGAAGAGACATCTGCGAATATCTCAAAAGTAGGAGGGCTATTCAATTTGCCATCAAGGATGCCTTGAATGTTTTCAGCAGAGATAAAACCTCCCCCCTTTGTATAGTCCCATTCGGGATCATCGAACGAAAATCCCTCCACTCGTTGTACTAACTCCCTTTGAATGAATGCGCACACTCTGCATCCCCTCTCCGCTGAGACTCTTAACAACTCCGGCTTTAGACTAAGCATGTTTGGTGACCAGAGAGAGGAAGATGGAAGGCCACCGGCTTCAGGGTGGAGAGGAAGGTCACACCCTTCACAAAGCGGACTGCCGTCCGCGGCTACCCGGGGGCGTTTAAGCTCATCAAAAAGGCCACATCCCTCGTCGTACTTGCTCTGGTTTTGGAGCACCCCAGAGAGGTTGTCCATACCCGTTGGCGTGTCAAGGTGCTCTGGCCCGAGCGCGCTCTCGTACTCCGCTGGCGTCCGCCGGCTCATCGTCTCGGCCTCGTCGTCCTGGCCCTCAGCTTGGAGCACTCCAGCGAGGTTACTCACGCTCGCCAGCGGGTCAGGGTGTCCGCGCTCAAGCGCCCTCTCGTGCCCTGCTAGTGTCCAACGCCGTATCCGCCGGCTCCTCGTCTCGAGCAATCCAGAGATG
>Ga0302325_10024902_pt1 | contig 12440 bp, 11 predicted proteins | sample Palsa_T0_2_FD_201948 | JGI IMG/M metagenome (GOLD analysis project Ga0302325, IMG submission 201948) | Peat permafrost microbial communities from Stordalen Mire near Abisko, Sweden - Palsa_T0_2 | ecosystem: Environmental > Terrestrial > Soil > Palsa > Peat permafrost | place: Sweden: Abisko...
CCAAAGCCCCGACCAAAGCCCCGACCGACTCCGTCGTGACGATTCAGGACGCGGACGGCATTCGCCGCCGCTAGAGTGGTTCACTGATGCCGGACCCGCACGTGCTCTACGTCGTGACCGCCGTCGTGGTCCTGGGCCTGGTGGTCTGGGTCATCGTGGTGCTGTCGCAACCCGAGGACGACAAGCCGAAGCTCGACTCGCACGCGGAGATTCGCGACGACCCCAGCGTAAACATCATGGGCGAGGTGCCGATCGATGTCGACGAAGAGGAGGAGCCGACCGGGCCGAACGCGCTCATCCTGGTCACGGCGGTGGGCCGCACAGACCCTGGTTTGAAGCGCAAGCACAACGAAGACGCCTACGCCATCCTGGAGGACCACCACCTCTTCGTCATCGCCGATGGGATGGGGCGCCACGCGGCGGGCGAGGTCGCCAGCCAGCTGTGCGTCGATGCCATCCGTGAGTCGTTCCACTCCGAGGACTTCGGGCCGGCGCGCTTGCCTCCCTTGCCCAAGCGCGCGTCGCGGTTGCGCGGGTCGATCCTGGTCGGGAACGACCGCATCCTGGCGTCAGCGCGGGCGACCCCTGCATACGCGGGCATGGGAACGACGGTGGTGGCCGCGTATTTCTCCCCGAACAACCAACGCGTCTACATCGCCCACGTGGGCGATAGCCGGTGCTACCGGCTGCGCGGCGACAAGCTCACGCAGCTGACGACGGATCACACGCTTGGCGCCGCCGGTATCCGGGGCAAGAGCGCCGGAGTCCTCAGCCGTGCACTGGGCGTGGAGGAGAACGTGGAGGTCGACGTGACCATGGAGTCGCCGCTGCACGGCGACATCTACCTGCTGTGCTCCGACGGCCTGAGCCGCATGGTCAAGGACGAGGTGATCCAGTCGATTCTGGAGAAGGTGAAGGACCTCGACGAGGTGAACCGTCAGCTCATCGAGACTGCCAATCAGGGCGGCGGTCGAGACAACATCACCGCCATTCTGGTCCGAGTCGACGACGCGCGGCTGATCCGCATGACCATGAGCCCGCCGACCTCGGTGGCTCGGAGCTGACCGCCCCCGCTCGCTTCAGGAGCTCAGTCGCTCCAGACCGAAGAACTGCTGGATCCGGTCCAGGATGCGCGACTCTTCGCTGGCCATGCGCGCCTTGCTCGCCTCGGCGTCGAGGCCCTCCGCGGCGGTCAGGAGCTCGACGTGCCGCCGCGCGAGCGTCTTCGAGAACTGGGCGGCCGCCTCAGGCCGCTCTTCCAGCACGCGCTGGAGACCTGCCTTGTCCAGGCGGTAGCACTCCACGTCGGTGACCGCGACCACATCGGCGGTGCGAAGCTCTCCGGTCATGAGCCCCATTTCCCCGAAGAAGGTCGGTCCCTCCAGCGTCGCTACCACCTTGGTGAGCGTCCCGCCCTCGACGCGCCGCCGGATCTCGACCGTGCCCGAGCACAGCACGTAGAGCCAGTGGGCCACGGCCCCCTGGCGGGTGCATGCTTCACCCGCCGTGAAGGGCGCGTAAGCGAGGTGGGTCGACACGAAGGTGCGCTCGTCGGGGGTGAGCGCGTGAAAGAGATCGACGCGATCCAGCGCCTCCATCCGCTGACGAAGGTGGCGGGCGTCGCGCGCGGTGTCGCCCTCGCTGGCCTCGATGAAGAGCGTCTGCGCCGGCCGTGCCAGGGGGATGCCGGCGCGCTTGAGCGCCGCGTAGATCCGCGTGCGTACGCGCGAGCTCGTGGGATCGTCGTTGGGCAGATCGACCAGCCAATAGCGCACGGCGTAATAGGCGAAGCTGTCGCGCCCGTCCTTGGCGAAATCCACGCAGATCACGCTGGGCTTGGGGTCCTGGGCCACGCCCTCGATGGGTGTCGTCGCGAGGGCGTCGCGCACCACTTCGATGACGTGCGACGGCGCATGGCGATAATCGACGTTGAAGTACACCCACATGCGGTGCTGTACCGGTTTGCCGGCGCGCTTGCCGAGAATGACGATGTTCTGCGCGAGAAGATTGGAATTGGGGACGACCAGCGTGTCCCAGTTGCGCGTCTCGACCACGGTGTGTCGCCAATGGATGGCCACGACCCTGCCTTGCGTCCCGTCCGGCAGCTGCAGCCAGTCGCCGACGTGAATGCTCCCGTCGAGCTGGAGGGCGACGCCGCCCACGATGTTGCCGAGCGTCGCCTGCATGCTGAGCGCCAGCACACCGCTGACCACCGCGGATGTGGTGACTACCGAGGACGGGGAGAACCCGGCGGTCTTCATCACGCCGAAGGCGGCGAACAGGTAGGCCAGGCCGACGACGAGGTCGCCGGTGATGGCCACCGTCCGGAGGCCCAGGGAGGGCAGGGCCACGTCGAACACGGCCAGCGAGAGGACGTTGACCAGCGTGAAGGCCGCGAAGAGGTCGCCGAAGAGGCGCAGGTGCTCGGACCATACTGCCGCGGCCGGCCAGGGCACCCGGGCGAGAATGACCGCCGCCGCGGTGGTCACGAAGAACAGGGTGTAGAGGATGAGGCCGTGGCGGATGCGGTACCGCTTCTGCGGCGCGACCCGATTGACGACGAACGCCACGAGCAGCAGCACGCCGCCGAGCAGCGCGAATCCCCATGTGTGCACGAGCTCGATCAGTGGCATGACCCAGGCCGCGACCACGGTACCGCGGCGTCGCGCACGAAAAAAGGCGAAGCTGGCGAACCTTCGGGAGGCTGAGGGGCGCGATGCTAGGAGCCCGTCGGGCAAAGCCCAACGGACTCCGTCGTGATGATCCAGGACGCGGACGGCATTCGCCGCCGCTAGCCGCCGAACGCCTCATCGAGCAGCATTCTCTGCTCGATGTCGTGCGCTGCCTTGCTCCCGGTCGCGGGGCTCGCGCTCTCCGGCCGCGACACCAGCGTGAGTGGGTGGCGTCCCCCCAGCAGCTCCGCCTCGCGCGCGTGGAGGAAGTACCAGGCCCCCATGTTGCGTGGCTCTTCCTGCACCCACACCACCGGCGTCCCATCCGGGTACGGCGCCAGCGCCCGGGTGAGCGCATCGCCCAGCGGATAGTACTGCTCGAGACGCACGATGGCGACGTCCCGCGCGTCGCGCTTGGTTCGCTCGGTCGCGAGATCGAAGTAGACCTTGCCGCTGCACAGGAGAATGCGTCTCACCTTCGACGCGTCGGTCTGCTCGTCGCCGAGGACGCGATGGAACGAGCCGTTGGCAATCTCGTCGAGCGTGCTCACGGCCTGGGGGTGCCGGAGGAGGCTCTTGGGGGTGAAGACCACCAGCGGCTTTCGCCACATGCGAATCACCTGCCGGCGAAGCATGTGGAAGAACTGCGCGGGCGTCGTGGGATTGCAGACCTGGATGTTGTCCTCCGCAGCCAGCTGGAGGAAGCGCTCGATGCGCGCGCTGGAGTGCTCCGGCCCTTGTCCTTCGAAGCCGTGAGGCAAGAGAAGCACCAGCCCCGAAAGGCGAAGCCACTTGTCCTCCGCGGATACGATGAACTGGTCGATGATGACCTGCGCGGCGTTCACGAAGTCGCCGAACTGCGCTTCCCACACCACGAGCTTGTCCGGGCGATCGAGCGAATACCCGTACTCGAAGCCCAGGACGCCCGCCTCGCTGAGCGGGGAGTCGTAGATCTCGAAGCGTCCGACGGCGGGGCTGGACGAGTCTTCGAGGTGCGCGAGTGGGGTGTAGGGCTCGCCTGTGTCGGTGTCGAAGAGCACCGCGTGCCGATGCGAGAAGGTGCCGCGGCGCGCGTCCTGGCCGCTCATGCGGATCCCATGGCCTTCGAGCAGGATCGACGCGAACGCCAGGTGCTCGCCCGTGCCCCAGTCGAGGCCGTGGCCCGCCACGGCGCGCTCCCGGCGCTGCTCGATGACCTTCAGCGCTTTGGCGTTGGCATGGAAGCCCTCCGGCATGGTGGTCAGCTTGTCGAGCGCGCCGAGCAACCGCTCCTTCGGGAAGGCCGTCGAAACTTCGGGGCTGCTGGCGTCGGCACCCCCCTTGTAGGGCCCCCATACGCCGCCCATCGTCTCCGGCATGGAAAGAAAGTCGCCCTTGCGGGCCTCCTCGAGCGCTCGCTCCAGCAGGGCGCGTCGTTCCTGCGCGATGGCGTCGGCTTCCTCGCGCGTGATGTGCCCGGCGTCGACCAGGCGCGCGACGTAGGCGTCGCGCACGCCCGGTTTCTTGTCGATGAGCGCGTACATGAGGGGCTGGGTGAAGCGCGGCTCGTCGCCCTCGTTGTGGCCGTATTTGCGGTAGCAGTACATGTCGATGACGACGTCCTGCTTGAATCGCTGACGGAACTCCACGGCGAGCCGGGTCACCTGGATGGCCGCCTCCGGGTCCTCCCCGTTCACGTGAAAGACAGGCACGCGAAGTTCTCGCGCGATGTCCGTGCAGTAGCGCGTCGAGCGCGAGTCACTGGGGAAGGTGGTGAAGCCGATCTGGTTATTGACCACGAGGTGAATGGTGCCGCCCGTCGTGTACCCTTCCAGCTGCGAGAGGTTCAGCGTCTCGGCGACGATGCCCTGGCCCATGAACGCCGCGTCCCCGTGGAGGAGGAGCGGCATGGTGCTCTTTCGCTTGCGGCGGTCGATCTTCGCCCGCACCCGCCCCTCCACCACCGGGTTCACGAACTCCAGGTGGCTCGGGTTGAAGGACATCGACAGGTGGAGAGGGCGCCCCGTCTGCGTCACCACTTCCGTCGAGTAGCCGAGGTGGTACTTCACGTCGCCGCCGCCGATGAAGCGCTCCGGGCGCCGATCGTCGAAGGCCGCGAAGATCTCCCGCACGTTCTTGCCCATCACGTTGACGAGCACGTTCAAGCGCCCGCGGTGCGGCATACCGATGACCAGCTCCTCGATGCCCTGGGCGCCCGCCGCTTCCACGAGCAGATCCATCATCGGAATCAGGCTCTCGGCTCCTTCGAGGGAGAATCGCTTGGTCCCGAAGTAGTTCTTGTGGATGAACTGCTCGAAGATCTCCGCGTCGGTCAGCTTGGTGAGGATGCGCACCAGCTCGGTGCGGTCGAGCGACGCATGGTTGCGCGTCGACTCCATGCGATCTTGCAGCCAGAGGCGCGGCTCGGGCTCTTCGATGTGCGTGAACTCGACGCCGATGGAGGAGCAGTAGGTCTCCGCGAGTTGCTGCACGATCTGCCGCAAGGTGGCCCGCTCGGGCAGGCCGCTCATTCCCGCGGTAGCGAACTTCTTGTCGAGGTCGGCCTCACCCAGGCCGAAGTTCGAGAGCTCCAGCTCCGGGTGAGCGTCGGGCGCGTTGTCGAGCGGATCGAGCCGGGCGAAGAGGTGGCCGCGCACACGGTACGCGTTGACGAGCTGAGCGACACGGCTCTGGAGCTCGGTGGCCGCGTTGACCTTCTCGCGCACCGCCTCGCGGTAGGCAACGCCGTTCCCGTTCCCGTTGCCGTTCCCGGTTGCGGTGCCATGGGTCGAGCCGCCGTTGGTCTTTGCCGGCGGAGGGGGAGCGATCTCCACCGGACCGCGCATCCCCTCGAAGAACGACCTCCAGTCGGCCTCGACCGATTGAGGGCTCTGCAGCCACTGCGTGTGAAGGTCCTCGACGTACCCCGCGTTGATCCCGAACTCGTCGAACATGTTTTGCCTAAGCCTTTAGCGCCGGAGGGCGTGCAATTCCAGCCCCCCTGGCGATGACGTAGGGCCGCTCCTTCGCCCGGGCCAGCGGCGCCGACGGCAGGATCGAGCCGCCCCGTTCCTCCAGCACCGCGCGGGTGAGTAATAGAAGCGTCTTTTCGCATTCTTGTGGTCCCATGCGAGGACCCGTGAATCGCCCCGTTCCGCGCGCCTGGTTCGCCCGCGACGCTCGCATCCTCGCCCGCGCGCTCCTCGGCTGCCGGCTGGTTCACGAGCGCTCCGGCGGAGAGACACGCGTGTCGCGGATCGTGGAGACGGAGGCGTACTGCGGGGCGACGGACCTGGCATGCCACGCGCGCGCGGGTCTGACCAAGCGTACGCGAACCCTCCTCGGTCCGGAAGGGCACGCGTACGTGTACCTGGTCTACGGGATGCACGAGTGCTTCAACGTGACGTGCCGGGGGGAAGGAGCGGGGCACGCCGTCCTCGTGCGCGCGGGGGAACCAACCGCCGGGCTGGCCGAGGGAACGCGCCTCGACGGGCCCGGACGCTTCGCGCGCGGCATGGGGATCACGCGCGCGCTGGATGGGCACGATCTCACCCGCGCACCGCTGCTCGTTCTGCCGCGGGAGGCCGGCGCGCGCAGAGTGCGCATGGGCGTGAGCCCGCGCGTGGGGGTGGGATACGCTGGAGAATGGGCAGACCGCGCGTGGCGCTTCTTCGATACCGGCAGCCCGTGTGTATCCAGGCCCCCCAAGAGCGCCCTCGGCCGCCCGCGCGGGTGATTCAGCGCGCCTCCCAGGCCATCCAGCGAACGCGCGCGCCGGCCCCTTCGGCCAGACCACGGACGACGTCGCCCTTGCGCAGGCACACCGGGCCGCGCGCGCCGAGGACGCCCTCGGTCACGGGACCTTCCGTCGCCGCGAGCACGTTGCCTCCTTGATCGAGAAGCTTCACGGCGACCGGCGCGGTGGACTCGAAAGCCACGCGCAAACACGCGTCGCGACCCTCGGCGATGATCAGGTCGACGGGGTCGGTTCCGCTTTCCCTGCGCGCGACCTCGCGCATTCCCGAGGCAACCGAGAGCCTTCGCGCAGCCAGGGCCTCGAAGGCCACGTCAGCCGCGGAAGCGAGATCGCCGGCATCCGAGGCAAGAGGCGTCGCCGTGGGCGACGGCAGCGAGCCCGCCCCCGGCTCGCGCACCGCCGCACCGCAAGCGCACGCCAGCAGCACGAACGGCGCCAGCTCACGCACGCGGCGCGCTGGGACTCGGCGAGGCGACGGCCTTGGCTGGTGGCTTGCCATCGATGGCGTCCATGCGGCAGCTCCCTTGAAACTCGACGCCGCGGTCGATGAAAAGCGACGGCGAGTGGAGATTCCCCACGATCTTCCCCGGCGAGTGCACCTCGATGGCGTTGCTGGCGCGAATGTTCCCGTGGACGACGCCCCCGCGTACGATGACCGTGGCCACGTCGATCTCCGCGTGGACCTCGGCCCCTTCGCCGATCACCAGGGTGTCGTCGCTCTGGATCTCCCCCTTGAAGACGCCGTCGATCCGGACGCGCCCCTCGAAATGGAGCTTTCCCTCGAACTGCGTGCCGCGCCCCAGAAGGGCGGTGATCTCCGTCGCCGGCAGCTGCTGATCCATGCTCGGGGCCTACCAGGCCCGGGGGTCGCGATGCAACTCGGCCGCGGCCATGTCTGTCAGAAGCCTGACGGAGCCGGCCGGCCGGGTCGTGTTTGACGTGGAATCTCCATGGCTTGACCGGGAGATCGGCGAGGAACACGAGCTGCAGTGGGTGCCAAGGTGCTCCAGGTTGACAGCGCCGCATCTTCGCGGCGAAAAAGGTTCGTGGGATCGTGATTCGTCGCCGGACCCTCGCTGCTTTCTCCCGCGCGGCCGCGCTGATTGCGCTGGCCGGGACAAGTTCGTTCGCGACCGACGTGCTGGCCCAGGCCAACGAGTCGCGCATCAAGGACCAACCGGAGGAAGGCCAGGGCACCGAGAAAGTGCCGGCGCGCGATCGCGACCCTCTGCGCGGCTCCACGTTCCTGTTCGATCAGAGCGCCTCGACGCAGACCGTCGGCCTGGAGAACGCCGAGCAGTCCAATGTGCCGTTCTACGGCTGGTGGCTTTCGCTCCGGCCGCGCTATAACTTCGACGAACACTGGCGAGTGCAGGCGCGCTTCGACTACTACAAGGAGCTCACCAACAGCCAGGACACGACCGACTACCGCGAGGACGTGTTCGGCGACATCTGGACCGACGTCGTCTACTCGAGCGTGCTGGCGCCGCGGGGTCGCTGGAAGAACACCAAGGTGAGCCTCGGTCTCCGGGCTCTCTGGCCGACGTCGAAGCAAAGCCAGGCCAACGGCACCTACGTGACGCTGGGCGCGACCGCCGGCGTCAGACAGAACATCCCCATCTGGGGCGCCGACGCCAAGGTGCTCAATTCGGCTCGCCTGGGACTGAGCTTCGCGTACCTCCATGCGATCACCCAGGCGACGACGGCGACCGACTACGGCAACTTCTCCTATCCGAGCGAGAGCGTTGCCGACTCCGGGCTCGGCCCCTCGAGCTACACGTTCTTCACGACCGACCAGCTCACCGGCCAGACGCTGGTCGAACATCAGCTCTACGCCATCCTCGACACCGGTCTGCAGATCACGCCCAAGCTTGGGCTCACCGTGGACGCGATCCTCATCAACAACTGGCACTACGCCCCCACGAGAGGCGCGTGCCTCGCCGAGGTCGCCGTCGGGCCGTGCGCCAGCCCCCACTCCGTGGACCCGGTGGCGGGCCCCGACAACCAGTTCACCCAGCTCTTCTGGTTCGTCGCCGCCGCGGACTACGAGATCATCCCGGAGATGTCGGTCGGCATCGGCTACTACAATCTGTCGAACACGGTCGCGACCAACGGCACGCTGCGGGGGCCCTTCTCTGGCGGTTTCGACAACCTGTTCTGGAGTCCGGATGCGCGCGTCTTTCTCGATGTGACCGCCAACCTCGACAAGATCTTCGAGGACGCGACGGGCCAATACCGGACCGGCCAGACCGCTCAGGCCGCTGGAGCTGCCCGCCAGAGCGCCGTGGTCAGCGGCATGCGTTAGCGTCGGCAGACTCCGTCGTGACGATTCAGGACGCGGACGGCATTCGCCGCCGCTAGAGTCTGCCCGTCTCACAGGTCCTGGAGAGGTGACGCATGTCGATTCAAGTGGGCGCCGATGCGCCGGAGTTCGAGCTTCCGTCAAACGAGCTGGAGAACGGGCGACCCGGCAAGAAAATCAAGTTGAGCGACTTTCGAGACAAAAAGAACGTGGTGCTGGCCTTCTACCCGCTGGACTTCAGCCCGACCTGCTCGAGCGAGAGCGTTTGCTTCCGGGAGGACTTCTCGGCGTTCGAGGCGGCCGGCGCGCAGGTGCTCGGTATCAGCGTGGACAGTGCGTGGGCGCACATGGCCTTCGCCAAGCAGATGGGGCTCACCTACCCGCTGCTCGCGGACTTTCAGCCGCGCGGCGAGGTGGCGAGCCGTTACGGTCTCTTTCTCGCCGACAAGGGAATCACCGCGCGCGCCACCGTCATCGTGGACAAGAAGGGGAAGGTGGCGTGGGTCAAGAAAGAGGAGATTCCGCAGGCGCGTGACAACAAGGTCATCCTCGCGGAGCTGGCCAAGCTGCCGTAACGGTGGGCCCGAACTTGGTACCTGCGCGCGCGCCGTGCTCTACTTTCCCCATGGCGTTCACGGCGCGAGCCGCGCTGCTGACGGCGCTGATCGGTTTGTTCCCTGCTTTCGCCCTGGCGCAGGCGAGCGCACCGACCGACACCGCCGGCCAGCCCGCCGGCACGTCCCCCGACACGCCCCCCGACACCGCCGCCCCCTCCGCGAGCGCGTCGACGGCTCCGGTCTTCCCGGCGACGGGGTATGGCTGGTCCACGACGCCAAGGAAGGCGGGACACGGGACGCGGACGCACCTGCGGGCGGCGCGGGGGACGCGGGCGCCCGACGCGATCCTCCCTGGATTCGAGACGCTGGGAGACGGCGCGACGCGCCTCTTCGTGCAGCTCTCCCGCCCGGTCGAATACGTCGCCAAGCCGGCGCCGGGGACGCTGACCTTCGTCCTGAAGGGGGCGCACGTCGACCGCCGCAACAACTACAATCCGCTGGTCACCGTGGACTTCAACACGCCGGTCTCCAGCGCGCGCCTCGCTCCCCACGGCGGGGACCTGTGGTTCGTCGTGGACCTCCGCGCCAACGTGACCCCCTCGGTGACCATGGAGGCCACCAAGGACGGCGGGGCGATGCTCCGCATCGAGTTTGCCAAGGGCGACTACCTGCCTGCGGCAGCCGCAAGCGCGGTCTCTCCGCCTGCGCCCCTCTCGACGCCGGCGCCGGCGCCGTCGCAGGCGCCGGGGGCCTCGACGCCCCCCCTCGCACACTGAAACCGCCCTCCGGCAAGACGCTCTTCGGGCTCTCCGTGGCGACCGCCGTCGCGATGTGGCTCGCCCGGACCGCTCGCGCGCAAGAGACGACACCCGGAGCCCCCCCGCCGGTGCCGGTCGCCTTCGGCGCGGACGAAGTGCGCTTCGACGCACACGCTCAGGCGCTGGAGATCGTGGGCCACGTGCACGTCGACGAGCCCCCGTTCCATCTGACCGGTAGCGCGCTGGTGCTGCGACGGGTCCCCATCGGCGCCGAGCTGGAGGGCGACGGGACGCTGGCGTTCTGCCCCTGCCTGGGGACTCCGCTGGCCGTGCGCTTCAGCGAAGCGACGGTGGCTCCGCCTCACGATGTCGTGCTGCGAAACCCCGTGCTGGAGGTGTTCGGGCTGCCGGTGGCCTGGGCGCCGGTCTTCTGGATGCGCGATGCCGCGCGCTTCGGAGTCCTGCCGCCAGACGTGGAATGGCGAGGGGCGGACGGCCTCTTCGTCGGCGAGGGCGTCCATGTCCCCTGGGTGAACGGCGACACGGTCCGAGGGCTCGATCTTCGCGCCGGTGCCTACCTGGACGGTGGCGTGGCGAGCGAGCTGGCGATTCGCTCGGCGACCACCCAGACCCGCGTGCGCTGGGATGACCTCCGCGGCGACGACGGCGTCGGCATCGCGGCCACCGGGGCGACACGGGACGTCGCGTGGGCGGTGGACGCGCTGCGCGGACCTCGCGCCGTGCGGGCGACGACCGACGTGGACGCCGCGGCGAGGCCGTTCGATCGCGCCGAGGCGCAGGCCGCCTGGAGAGCCGGTGGGTGGACGTTCGCCTCCGGGGTGCGCGACGTGGCGCTGCGCGGGGGGGACCTGCTCGACCTTGGTGCCGGTGGCCCGGTGGTGTCAGCCCGCCGCGCCGACGCGCTCGCCGGCGCCGGGGCATACGACGCCACCATGGAGGGCGGCGCGATCCGCGTCGCAGGAGGAGGCACCACGACCTTCGCACGCGGCGAAGGGGGTGGGCTGATGGCGACGCGCGCGGGAGCGGTGGGAGCGACGCTGGCGCTGCGAGGACTGGGCGACCTGGCGGATGACGGCAGCCGCGCGGGACTGGATGGCGCGGCCCAGGCGCGAGCCACGCTGGCCCTGCCCCTGGCACGCGGGTTTGCGTCGAAGGACGCTGACGACCCATGGGTGCACAGCACCGAGCCACGCATCGAAGGCGCGGTCCTGGCCACCCACGCCGACGACGTCCTCGTGGTGCCCGCCGGTCGCGGCTTGACCGATACGACCAGGGGCGGCGCCTGGGTCGCCGCTGCGGGCTGGTCGAATGCCCTCGGACGCTGGGGTTCACGGGCCTCGGCCGAGCTCGACGCCTCGGGCGGCGTTGTCGGCGACTGGAACAGCGTGCTCGGTGCGCTTCGCGCACGTGCCTCGGCAACGGGTATCTGGGTGGCTTTGCGGGCCGAGCTGGCGCGCGTCTTCGCCGCGTCGGGCACCGAGGGCGGTGCCTTCCTCGCGCGCGTACGAGTCGGTCCCGAGTTCGGGGCGAATCTCGCGGCTCACGTGGCCGAGCGCGACGGCGTCGACCCGGTCGTTGCGCGCACCCTCGTCGACGCGCCTCTGGAGCCGGCAAGTGGCTTTCTCTCACTGCCAGGCTGGACGGGTGGGGCGCGCCTCGCCGTTCCCCTCGGGTCGAGGATCACCACGCGCGCGGGGGCCGACGTGGACTTCGAGGCGGCCCGGGCGACGCAGCTGGTCGCCGCGGTCGGCGCTCTCGAGCTTCACGACCCCTGCAACTGCGTGGTCGTTCGAGCGAGCGCGGCGCACAGAATCGGACGCGACGGAGTCGACGTTTGGCTCACCGTCGACTTACCGCGGTAGAGTCGCGGCATGAAGGGTGACCCCCGCATCATCGACCTGCTGAACGAGTGTCTCACCGGCGAGCTGACCGCCGTGAACCAGTATTTCCTGCACGCGCGAATGTGCAAAAACTGGGGCTACAGCCACCTCGCCCAGAAGATCTACGAAGAGTCCATCGACGAGATGAAGCATGCCGACAAGCTCATCGAGCGCGTCCTCTTTCTCGACGGCCTGCCGAACCTGCAACGCCTGGGGAAGCTGGCCGTCGGGACCACGGCGATCGAGATCTTGCAGAACGACCTGGCCCTGGAGGGGACGACACCTCCCCGCCTGAACCAGGGCATCAGGCTCTGCCGCGATGTAGGTGACAACGCGACCGAAGACCTGCTGACGCACATCCTGGTGGACTCCGAGCACCACGTCGACTGGCTGGAATCGCAGCTCGAGCTGGTACGGCAAGTCGGAGAGGCGAACTACTTGTCGCAGCAGATTCGCAAGGACTGACGGGCTTTTGGCGCATCACGTAACAAGCTTCGGGTGAGGAGCGCCCCGG
>Ga0302325_10024903_pt1 | contig 12440 bp, 15 predicted proteins | sample Palsa_T0_2_FD_201948 | JGI IMG/M metagenome (GOLD analysis project Ga0302325, IMG submission 201948) | Peat permafrost microbial communities from Stordalen Mire near Abisko, Sweden - Palsa_T0_2 | ecosystem: Environmental > Terrestrial > Soil > Palsa > Peat permafrost | place: Sweden: Abisko...
GGAACGCGCAAGTTATTCGGGCTCGGCAAGGCCTCCCGGGGGTGCGATTTGGTATTCTTTCCGGCTTGATCTATCGGAGGGCGGATGATGAATCGCGGCGAACTTGCGCGCGTGGCACGCGCCATGGTGGTGAAGAACAAGGGCATCCTGGCAGCGGACGAGAGCACGAGCACGATTACCAAGCGCTTCGCCGGCATCAAGCTCGAATCGACCGAAGAGCATCGCCGCAGCTACCGGGAGATGCTGTTCACCGCGCCTGGCGCCGCCGCCTGGATCAGCGGCGTCATCCTCTACGATGAGACCCTGCGCCAGAAGACGCGCGACGGCGTCCCGTTTCCCGCGTTCCTCGAGAAGAACGGGATCATTCCCGGCATCAAGGTCGACACCGGTGCCAAGGCGCTCGCGCAGTTTCCGGGCGAGACGATCACCGAGGGCCTGGACGGCCTGCGCGAGCGACTGATCGAGTACCGCTCGCTCGGCGCGCGTTTTGCCAAGTGGCGCGCGGTCATCGATATCGGCCCGGCGATCCCAAGCGCCTTTGCGATCAAGGCAAACGCGCATGCGCTCGCCCGCTACGCGGCGCTTTGCCAGGAGCAGGACATCGTTCCGATCGTCGAGCCGGAGGTGCTGATGGACGGCGCGCACTCGCTCGAGCGGTGTCGCGAAGTCACGGAAGAGGTTCTGCAGACGGTGTTCGATGAGCTATTTCAGCATCGCATCGACTTCGAGGGCATGGTGCTGAAGCCCAACATGGTGATTTCCGGCAAGCAGGCTACGCAGCAGGCAAACCCCAAAGAGGTGGCCGAGGCCACCGTTGGCTGCCTGAAGCGCCATGTGCCGCCGGCGGTGGCCGGCATCGCATTTCTCTCCGGTGGCCAGTCACCGACCGAGGCGACCCAGCATTTGTCGCTTATGAATGGTCTCGGACCGCTGCCGTGGCCGCTAACTTTCAGCTACGGGCGCGCTCTGCAGGACACGGCTTTGAAGGCCTGGAACGGGGCGAGTGCCAACGTCGGCGCCGCGCAGAAGGAACTGCTGCAGCGCGCCAAGCTGAACGGGCTTGCCACGAGCGGTGCCTATGCGCCCGCCATGGAAACTCAGGCGGCCTGATGGGGCACTGTGCGGCCATTGCGTGACGGGCCCCGATAAACCCGTGCCACCGGCGGCTTCCGCCGGCGATGTGCTGATTGACGTACGCGGCGTCGACTATGCCATCGAAGGACACACCGTGTTCGAAGGCCTCGACCTGAGCGTGCGCCGCGGACGCATCACGGGAATCATGGGCCCGAGCGGCACCGGCAAGACGACGCTGCTGCGGCTGATGACGGCGCAGAGCGCACCCGATCGTGGGCAGGTGCTGGTGTGGGGCCGGGATCTTGCCACCCTGAGCAGCGCTCAGGTATTCGCCATGCGCAAGCGCATGGGCATGCTGTTTCAGAATGGCGCGCTCCTGACGGATCTGGATGTCTTCGAGAATGTCGCCTTCCCGCTGCGCGAACATACCGACCTGCCCGAGCCGCTGCTGCGTACGCTGGTTCTCACCAAGCTGCAGGCAGTGGGTTTGCGCGGCGCCGCCGAGCTGGCGCCGGCGGAGCTCTCCGGCGGCATGGCGCGCCGGGTCGCGCTCGCGCGCGCCATCGTGATGGACCCGGAACTGCTGATTTACGATGAGCCCTTCGTGGGTCTCGACCCCATTTCCCGCGGCATGATCGTGCGACTCATCCGGCAAATGAACGAAGCCTTAGGCATCACGAGCGTCGTCGTGTCGCACGACGTGCCGGAGTTGTCGATGATCGCGCACGACAGCTATCTGCTCTCCGGCGGCCGGGTGGTCGCCACGGGCACACCGCAGGATCTGCGCGACAGCACGCTGCCGGTCGTGCGGCAATTCATGGACGGCAGCGCCGAGGGTCCCGTGCCGTTTCATTATCCGGCGCCCGACTATTATCAGTCGCTCCTCGCCGTGGAAGACCCATGAGCGCGGCGCTCTCCGATGCGCTCGCCATGCGCAGCGTGCGCAAGGTGGGGGCCGTCGCCGTGTTCTTCTGGCGCATGCTGGCGCAGTGCGGTCCGGCGCTCGCGCGCCCGCGACTCATCGTCAATCAGATCTACAACGCCGGCGCGCGCTCCTTGGTCATCATCATGCTCTCGGGCCTGTTCGTCGGCATGGTGCTCGCCCTGCAGGGCTTTGATCTGCTGCAGCGCTTCGGCTCCGAGGAGGCGCTCGGCACCGCGGCGGCGCTCGCGCTCCTGAAAGAGCTCTCCCCGGTCATCACTGCGCTGCTGTTCGCGGGCAGGGCGGGCACTTCACTCACCTCGGAGATCGGCCTCATGCGTGCGACCGATCAGCTGACGGCGATGAAGATGATGGCGGTCGATCCACTGCGCTATGTGGCCGCGCCGCGGTTTTTGGGCGGCGTCGTTGCGATGCCGCTCTTGGGCGCGGTATTCAGCGTCATCGGCCTGTTCGGCGCGCATCTCGTGGGCGTGCAGCTGATGGGCGTGGATCGCGGCGCCTTCTGGTCGCAGATGCAAGGCAGCGTTGGTGTGAAGGATGTGGCCGAGGGCGTGGTCAAGAGCGCGGTGTTCGGTCTTGCCTGCAGCCTGATCGCGGTATACGAGGGCTATTATGCGGAGCCGACCGCCGCGGGCGTGGGACTTGCTACGACGCGCACGGTGGTTGCCTCCTCGGTGCTCGTGCTGCTCCTCGACTATGTGCTGACCGCCTACTTTATTTGAGAGGAACCCTCATGCGTAACAACAATCGAGCGCTCGAGATTGGAACTGGCCTGTTTGTGCTGCTCGGATTCGCGGCGCTGCTGTTCCTGACGACGCAGCTGCCCGCCAACGGCCTGAAGCTGACTGGCTACCGCAAGGGCTACACGGTGAGCGCGAGCTTCGAGAATGTGGGGGATCTTAAGACCGGGTCGCCGGTCACCATGGCGGGCGTGCGCATCGGCGTGGTGCAAGTCATCCGCTTCAATCCCAAGGACTATAAGGCGGTCGTGACCATGCGCCTGGATCCGCAGTTCAATCAGATACCCGACGATAGTTTCGCCAGCATCCAGACGCAGGGCCTGCTCGGCGGCAAGTATGTCGGCATCAGCGCCGGCGGATCCGATACCTATTTGAAGAACGGCAGTGAGATCGAGCAGACGCAGTCCGCGATCGTGCTCGAGAGCCTGATCAACAAGTTCTTTGCCGGCTATGCGAGCAAAGGTGAGGAGTCTAAGAAATGAAGTTACTGATCGCAGTCATTGGCGCGCTGGTTCTGGCAGGCGCCGCCGGCGCGCAGGATGCGAACTCGTCCGACCCGTCGCAGATGGTCGAGGGCGTGGCGCGCACCATGCTCAAGGAACTGGATACCAACCGCGTTGAGTACCGCAAGGATCCGTCGAAAATCGACGCGCTCGTGGAGAAGGACCTGCTGCCGCATTTCGACACCGAATACGCAGCCAGGCTCGTGCTCGGGACGCATTGGCGCGATGCCACTCCGGAGCAGCGCGAGCGCTTCATCAAGGCGTTCTACCACTCGATGGAGGCCAACTACGGCAAGTCGCTCGTCGACTTCACCGGCGATCGCCTGAAGGTGTTTCCCACGAAAATGGACGCGGGTGCCGACCGCACCACCGTGCGCACGGAAGTGAAGCGTGACAACGGCAGCACCGTGCCGGTCAACTACAGCATGCGCCGCGGGCCCGACGGCTGGAAAGCGTGGGATGTCGTCATCGACGGGATCAGCTACGTCAAGAGCTTTCGCGAGGATTTCGGGTCCGAGATCGATCAGAAGGGTCTCGATGAAGTGATCACTCGAATGGAAAGCGGCGGCAAACCTCCCGGCAAGAGTTGAGCGCATGAGCGCAAACCCGCGCGCTGTGGTGGACGTCGTGGACCTGGGGTCGGGCAAGATAGAGGTGCGCGGCGCGCTCACTTTCGGCACGGCCCGGCGCGCGCGTGCGGCCGCGGCGGCATTGGTAGCCGTTCGCGGCGGTCCCGCCCTGATGGTGGACTGCAGCGCCGTCAGCGTCTCCGACAGCGCGGGGCTTGCGGTGCTTCTTGACTGGCTCGCGCTCGCCAAGCGCCAAGGCCGGGGCGTACGATTTATGAACCTGCCGGCGCCGATCCGCGCGGTCGCCCATATCAGCGAAGTTGAATCTCTATTGACTCAGGGTGTTACGAGTTAGGAGAGCCCGTTTTGTCGGATTCCGCCGACAAAACGATAGGCCCGTTTAACCTTGCGCAGCTGTGCGGTAGCCGACTGACGCCGAGCGGCAATGCGCGCAGCATGTGTCCATGCTAGGGCATGCGACAAGTTTCAAAGTGCGTCTGAGCGCCGCGGCGGCCCTCGGTTTGATGCTTCTGCCTGGCCCGTGGCTGCGCGATGCTCAAGCCGGCACCCTCGCGGAGCTGCGTGCGCAGGCGAGCGCCGCCAAGCAGCGATCCGCCGCACACGTGGAGCTGTGTGTCGGCGTTGCGCGCAGCGCGAGCTGCCGCGCCGCGTTCGAGACGGCGCTACGCCAGACGCGGGCGCCGCTCGCCACGCGCAGCGCGCTCTCCGAGTCATTCGCCGCTGATCGGGCGCCGCTTGCAAGTGAAGACAGCGAGCGGCAGCGCCTCTTCGCGCTCAAATTCAACGATGACGCGACCTTGAAACATCGTATCAAAGTGCTGGCGCATGACGGGCTGACGTTCGTACGCGTACCACAGGGTGCAAACCACGAGCTTATGGTTGGGATCACGCCGCGTGGTCTCCTCGGCGTCTCGTTGAAGGATACGACGGGCGAGTAGGCAAGGCCCGGCGTAGGTTGCCGAACTAGGCCCGAGCCCCGTGACGGCGCTTTCTAGGTGCCCAACCTTGCGGGAATTTCCAGACCACGCACGACCGCCGGACGCGCGAGATATGCGTTAAGCGCGCGCGTGACATGTGGAAAATCCGCGATGCCGACGATCTCGGCCGCGTCATAGAAGCCGATCAAATTGCGCACCCAGGGGAAGGTTGCGATGTCCGCAATCGTGTAGGCATCGCCGGCAAGCCAGGCGTGCTGCGCAAGCTGCCGGTTGAGGACGCCGAGCAGACGCCGCGACTCTGCCACGTAACGGTCGCGCGGCCGCTTGTCCTCGTACTCGCGGCCGGCAAGCTTGTGGAAGAAGCCCAGCTGGCCAAACATGGGGCCGATGCCGCCCATCTGGAACATCAGCCATTGCAGCGTCTGATAGCGCCCGGCCGCATCGCTCGGGATGAACTGCCCGGCCTTGTCGGCGAGATAAATGAGAATGGCGCCGGATTCGAACAAGGGCAGAGCTTTGCCGCCCGGACCATTGGGATCGAGAATGGCCGGGATCTTGTTATTCGGATTGAGCGATAAAAACTCCGGTGACATTTGCTCATTGGCCTCGAAGCGCACGAGATGCGCCTCGTACGCCAGGCCCGTCTCCTCGAGCATCACCGAGACCTTCACGCCGTTCGGCGTCGGCAGCGAATACAGCTGAATCCGCTCCGGGTGCCGGGCGGGCCATTTTCTCGTGATCGGAAACATCGCCAGGTCGGGCATGGTCAGGACCTCGGGACTCGGGCGGGTGCGGTTTTAACGGCGCCGCGGCCGTGGGACTTCATGGTGGGTCCGATCGCAAAGCCAACGCGCAGATCCCGCAATGTCTATTTGGCGTCCGGATCGGGCGGCGGCTCATCCTCGGGTACGTCCTCGGACTCCGCGCCGCCGGTAATCTTGTATTGACGATGCTGCAGATAGACGCTGCGCAGCACTGCATAGCGGTCAAAGGCGTTATCGAGCGCGCCTTCCACATCAAGCAGCCGCGCGCGCAGGTCAAGGTAGTAGAGGCCATCCAGGCTGTAGCGCCACCAGTCGTTGCTGATGTAGTTCTGCGGCGTGATGAATTCATCGGCGACTCTGCCGACGGCGTCGCGCAAGTCCGACGGGCCAAGCAGGGGCAGGATCAAATAAGGTCCCGGATGCAGGCCCCATTTGCCCAGCGTGATGCCGAAGTCCTCCTGGTTCCTATCCAGCCCCGCGGCACTTGCCGGGTCAAAGAGCCCGGCCACTCCGGCGGTGGTATTCAGGACGAACCGGACGGTATCCGAGAGCGCCGGCTTGAATTTCGCCTGCAGCACATCGTTGACGATCACGATGGGATAATTCATGTTGTCCATGAAGTTCGAGACGCCGGTCTGCACGAAATGCGGCGTCACCTTGCGATAGGTGCGCGCGATCGGCCTGGCGAACGCGTGATCGAGCTTCTCATTGACCGCGAAAGTCACCCGGTTGACGCGTTCCAGGGGGTCGCGCGGGTCGCGCTTCAACGGCGTCTGTGACGCACACCCGAGAATGGTGAGGCAGCTTAGGCCCAGAAGGACTGAGATACGGGCGCGGGCGAGTGAACTCATGCGGTTGGGTGCTGCGGCAGACGCGGGCGGGCAGTGTAGCAGCCCCGCGCGCACAGACCCGCACGCCGTTGCGGGCGCGCCTACCGGTTGTTGCTGGCCCGCTGCATACGGGCCGTGGCGAGGTAATCGCGAATCTCATCGAGGCGCGCCTGGTAGCGCTCTTTCTGCACCACCGTCAGGTTCGGCGCGGTCAGGGCGAGCTGCAGCTGCTGCACGGACAGGGTGAGATCGCCATTGGCGATGTGATACTCGCTCATGTAGTAGTAGGCATCGCCCGCATCGCCGGCCGCGCTCGCTGCCATGGCGGTGAGACGGATCTGCGGCGGCGTCGGGTCGACGTTGTTGAATAGATCGAGCAGGACCAGGTGCGCATCCCGTGCACGATTCGCAGACATGAGCGCTTCGGCATAGCGGATGCTCAAGGGCACGTTGCGCGGAAACAGTTCGAGCGCACTTTCAAAAGTCGCGAGCCCCTCTTTCGGCTCCTTGGCCGCCATCTGCGCCTGGCCGAGGGCGGCGTACAGCAGCGTGCTGCCCTGATGGTGAGCAACCAGCGGCTCGAGGATCGCAACGGCCGCGGCCGGACGCCCAATGGCCATGAGCGTCAGGGCCCGCCCATAGCTTTTATCAAGCTCCGGCTCGTGCTCGGCGCCGATGTCCGTATACAGGTGGACGAGCTCCTCACGCGGAGTGGTGAGCACGCGCAGCCGCTCCTTGATCAGGGAATAACCGGCCGACTGCATGACCTTGCGGTGCTCGTACTGGGCGGCGCGGGCGCGTGCTTCGGCGACGCGGTTGCTGGTCACCGGGTGGTCGCGCAGCATCTCCGGTACCCAGGCGTCGTTCAGGCCCTCGCGCCGCGACATCTTTTCGAAGAAATTCGCCATGGCGTTCGGGTCAAAGCCCGCAGAGGCGAGAAAGCCGATACCGACGCGGTCCGCCTCATATTCCTGCGCGCGGGTGAAATTGATCTGCTGCTGAATGGCGGCCCCCTCCGCCGCGGCAACCATGCCCTCCATGGCCTGGCCGCTGCCGCCGGCGAGCACGCCAATGAGGATCGCGCCCAAAATGGTGGCGGCCTGCTCGAGGCCCTGCCTGCTTTGGGCGTTCACCTCGCGCGCGAGGTGGCGCTGCGTCACGTGGGCGGTCTCGTGCGCCAGCACGCCTGCGAGTTCGGACTCGTTGCCGCTTGCAAGGACGGTCCCGTAGTTGCAGAAGATGAAGCCGCCGAAAATGGCGAAGGCGTTGATTCCGGGCTCGCGCACCATGGAGTACTGGAAATGGCGCGTTGCGGGGTCGTTGGCCTGCGATGCCAGGCGCAGGCCGAGGGACTGAATGTATTCATCGACCTCCGGGTCGTCGACGAGCTTGCCCTGATCGCGCAGCTCCTTGGTGATCATCTCCCCGATCTGGCGCTCCTCGTCCACCGTAATGGCGGCGGCCGCCGGGTTGCCGATGTCCGGCAGCTCGGTTTGGGCGCAGACGACACCGGCTGCCAAGCTCAAGCTTGCGGCGAGTGCAGCGGGGAAGAGCCTTGCCAGAAGTCGCATGTATTCCTTGCGGGTCGCGCTGAGCCTCGGACTTGGACCGATAGCGGGCACGGGAGTTTCGCCGGCCGTCCCTCTAGAGGATATCCGATGCGTACTCGGCAAGCCGTGAACGCTCGCCGCGTACCAGCGTGATATGCCCGGAGTGCGCCCAGCCGCGGAAGCGGTTGACCACGTAAGTCAGCCCGGAGGTCATTTCGGACAGATACGGCGTGTCGATCTGGGCGATGTTGCCAAGGCAGGCAAGCTTGGTGCCGGGCCCGGCGCGGGTGACCAAGGCTTTCATCTGCTTGGGCGTCAGGTTCTGGGCCTCATCCAGAATGATGTAGCGGTTGAGAAAGGTGCGCCCGCGCATGAAATTCAAGGAGCGGATCTTGATGCGATTGCGCAGCAGATCGTTGGTCGCCGCACGGCCCCAGGTGCCGCCTTCCTGGCTCTGGGTCAGCACTTCGAGATTGTCCATGAGCGCTCCCATCCACGGCTCCATCTTCTCCTCCTCCGTGCCCGGCAGAAAGCCGATATCCTCGCCGAGGGGAATGGTCACGCGCGTCATGATGATTTCGACGAAGCGGTTGGTCTCCAGAGTCTGCATGAGGCCGGCGGCGAGGGCGAGCAGCGTCTTGCCGGTGCCGGCGGGACCCAGCACGGTCACGAAGTCCACCTCCGGATCCATGAGTAGATTCAGCGCAATGTTCTGCTCGCGGTTGCGGGCGCTGATGCCCCAGACGCTGTTGCGCGCGCTGCGGTAGTCGCGCATGAGCTCAAGAGTGGCGGTGTCGCCGGCCACGCGGCGCACGATGGCCTCGATGCCCTGCGGGCTGTCTTCATAGACACATTGATTGGGTTGCCAGGTGCGCACCGCAGGGCCCGTGAGCTCGTAGAAGGTGCGGTCGGCATCCTTCCAGGAGCGCATGTTCTCGCCGTGCTGCTCCCAGAAATTGCGCGGCAGCGAGGTGACGCCGGTGTACAGGATGTCCGCATCTTCGATGGTCTTGTCGCTGTAGTAATCCTCCGCATGTATGCCGAGCACTGCGGCCTTGATGCGCAGATTGATGTCCTTGGAGACCAGGATCACGCGCGCGTCCGGGTTCTCGCTCACCAGCGCCAGCGTCTGCGACAGGATCGCATTATCCGTGCTTTGACCGGGCAGGCTCGCCGGCAGCACGCTCTCGAGCTGCCGCGTCTGGAAGAAGAGCCGGCCGCTCGCGTTCTTGCGGCCGTGATTACCCGAATCCGACGTCGGCAGCGGCAGCCCGCGATCGATGCGTTCCTTGGTTGCGCCGCGAATCATGTCATCGAGGAAGCGGCTGATCTGGCGCACGTTGCGTGAGGCCTCGGACAGGCCCTTCTTGTGAGCGTCGAGCTCCTCGAGCACTACCATCGGCAGATAGACGTCGTGTTCCTCGAAGCGATAAATCGCCGTCGGATCGTGCATCAGCACGTTGGTGTCGAGCACGAACAGCCGACGCAGGGCGCGCACCGGCGCCTCGCGCGCAAGCTCGCTGCCGGCCGCGGCCGGACCGGGCTCAGAGAGACTGCGCCGCTTCAAGGACTTCCTCCGCATGACCCGGCACCTTGACCTTGCGCCATTCGCGCTGCAGCACTGCGGCGCCATCGAGCAGAAAAGTACTGCGCACCACACCGAGATATTTGCGGCCGTACATGCTCTTCTCGTGGATGACATCGAAGAGCTCGCACAGCTTCGCGTCCTCATCGGCGAGCAGCTCAAATGGCAGCTTTTCGCGCGCCTTGAACTTCTCGTGCGAGACGAGGCTGTCGCGCGACACGCCGATGATGCGCGCGCCTGCCTTGCGAAAGGCGGCGTGCAGATCGCGAAACTCCTGGGATTCACGTGTGCAGCCGGCGGTCATGTCTTTGGGGTAGAAATAGATGACGAGCTTCTTGCCCGCCATGTCCTTGAGCCGGAAGCCTGCGCCGCCCGTAGTGGACTGCGAGAAATCCGGGACCTTGCTGCCGACCTTCAAGATTTTACCGGCTCCAATATCGCATCGAGGTTCAACGAGTCGCAGAATTCCATGAATTCCTCGCGCAGGTGCGCCACGTGAATGCGGCTCGGAACGTTGACGATCATTTGCACCGAAAACATCGGGGCGCCGGTGTGTGCGGCGGGATAGCTGCGCGTTGACACCTCCGCGATGTCGATGCTGCGGCTGGAGAAAAACCCGGAAAGACCGGACACGATGCCGCTTTGATCGAGGCACACGACGTCGATCGAGTAGGGCAGCATGTCGGAGCGCGCCGAGCGCGGCTCGGTGCGCTTCAGATGCAGAATGAGGCCGCTCGAGTCGGCGAGGCGCTTCAACTCCGTTTCCAGTTTCGCCAGCGCGTGCCAATTGCCCGAAATCAGCAGCAGCATGGCGAACTCCGAGCCCAGGCCCGCCATGCGGCTCTCACTGATGTTACCGCCGCACTCGCTCACCAGACGGGTGAGGTCATGGACCATCCCCGTGCGATCGCTGCCGATCGCGGAAACCGCAAGGTGTTGCTTCATCGTGTCTACGGGCGTCAGTCCTTCGCTTTGAGCGGGGAGTTTAGCGGGTGCGCAGGCTCGGCGCGACCGAGCTTGCTTAGGCTCGGCACCGACTCGTAACATCGCGCGCTCGCGCATCCGGCTCGTGGGTTTTTTAAATGTTTTCCGGCAGTCTGGTCCCCATCGTCACCCCCATGCAGCCGGACGGCACACTCGATTTTGCCGCGTGGTCGAGACTGCTCGACTTTCACCTCACGAACGGAACGACCGGCATCGTGGTCGGCGGCACGAGCGGGGAGGCGGCGACCCTCGGGGATGCCGAGCTCGTTGAACTCACCGAGCGCGCCTGCGAACAGCTGGGGAAGCGCATTCCGATCATCGCCGGGGCCGGCAGCAGCAGCACGGCGGCGACCGTTGCGCGCGTGCACAGGCTCTCGCAGCTGCCGATTGCTGCGCTGCTCGTGGTCACACCGGCTTACAATCGCCCGACTCAGGAGGGCCTGTACCGGCACTATGCGGCTGTGGCGCAGGCGGCGCGCGTGCCGGTCATCGCCTACAACGTGCCCTCGCGCACGGCCGTCGACATGCTGCCGGTGACGGTTGCGCGCCTGGCGCAACTTTCCGCCATCGTCGGCGTCAAAGAAGCCGTGCCACAGATCGCGCGGGTGCGGGAACTCGTGGATGCGTGCGGGCCGGGATTCGTGGTCTTAAGCGGCGATGATGCGAGCGCGTGCGAGGCGATGCTGTGTGGGGCGCGCGGGGTCATATCCGTTACTGCGAACATAGTGCCGCGGGCCATGGCGGCTATGAGCATTGCGGCACTCGGCGGCGCGCGCGCGCAAGCGGAGAAGCTCGATGCGGCGCTGCGTGGCTTGCATCGCGACCTCTTCATCGAGGCGAATCCTATTCCATCCAAGTGGCTGCTCGCGCGCATGGGTCTCATCGGCCCCGGGATCCGTCTGCCGCTCACGGAGCTTGCAAGCACGTATCATGCGGCCCTCGCCGCGAGCGCTCAGGCGGCCGGTGTTGCCTTTGGACGGGAGAATTCATGAGATCTGTTTGGCTGCCACGCAGTTTCGCCGTGCTCGGGCTCCTCGCGCTCAACGGATGCTTTCTGTTCCATCGCCATGGAAACAACAACACCTGCAACGACCCCCAGCCGTATGCGAACGCGCGCAGCATCGCGCCCCTTAAGACCCCGGTCGGCTTGACGGCCCCGGATACACGCTCGGCCCTGCGCATTCCGGATCTGAACGAGCCCTCGCCCCCACCGCGCACCCGAGCCGACCCCTGCCTCGATACACCGCCGCCTTTTGTGGTACCGAAGCCCGTGAAGCCGCCACAGGCGTAAGCACATATACTTTGCTGGCGCGGAGAGATGGCCGAGCGGTCGAAGGCGCTGGACTGGAATTCCAGTAACATCTTAACGGGTGTTCGTGGGTTCGAATCCCACTCTCTCCGCCACTTCCGCGGAAAAAAATGCTCGGCTCGACAGCACCTGCGGGTAGTGGCAAATGGGGACGTCGCGGAGCCCCTGCGTCGTACTCTAATGAGTATCGATGAGTGTCTCGATGCGCTGCGCACGTTGCCAGCCCACAGAAACCACTTCGCGCTCTCCAGGGGGCGCTCCGGGTGATCATCGAGATCGTCGGGGTTTGCTTTTGGAATCGCGATTGCGGTGACCAAGGATCGCCTGATCCAGCACCATCTCCGCCATGGTGCGCGCGGCGGTCACGGCCGTGCTGCTTGTGTCAACGTGGGCCGAAATCATCGCCCCGTCATAGAGCACTCTGAGCTGTTGCGCCACCCGATCCGGATCGGCAGCGCCGGCTTGTTTGGCAAGATCAGCCAACAGGGCGAGGTTCCAGGCGCGCGACTCGTCGCACATGGCTTTCACGCTGCTGCCCGGCTGTGCCTCGGCGCTGGCTCTGGCGAAGGCGCAGCCGCGGAAATCCGGTTTCGTCGCGGCTTCCGCCATCGAGTCGAAAACCGCGAGGAT
>Ga0302325_10024904_pt1 | contig 12440 bp, 10 predicted proteins | sample Palsa_T0_2_FD_201948 | JGI IMG/M metagenome (GOLD analysis project Ga0302325, IMG submission 201948) | Peat permafrost microbial communities from Stordalen Mire near Abisko, Sweden - Palsa_T0_2 | ecosystem: Environmental > Terrestrial > Soil > Palsa > Peat permafrost | place: Sweden: Abisko...
CCCCCCCGGCAGGCAGGTCAAAACGCCGCCAAGCGCTCAAGGCCGCGTCCACCGGCAGCAGGAGCTTGAGGCGCTCCTCCAGGCTCAACGCCTCCAAAGCCTCGAACGGCCATTGGGGTTCGGCAACGAATGGGGCCACGGCGAGTCTGCGCAGGGCCGCCAAGTGGCCAATGGTCTTAAGCTGTGTCGCTAGATCCTCGGCAAGTACACGAATATAGGCACCTTTCGTGCAGCGCACATCGAAGGACAGATCGGGCGTCTGCCAATCGAGCAACTGCAGCTCGTGAATGGTGATGGCGCGCGCCGCGCGCTCCCGGGTAATACCGGCTCGCGCATATTCATACAGCGGTTTGCCATCCTGCTTCAGCGCCGAGCGCATGGGCGGAATCTGCTGATAGTCGCGCGGAAAAGCGCTCAACGCGTGTTGCAAATCCTCGCGCGAGAACGCGGGCAGCGCGCGTGTCTCGATCACCTCGGACTCGCGATCGGAACTCGGCGTGCGCTCGCCGAGCCGCACCGTCACCCGATAGGTCTTGTCGGCATCCAGCAATTGCGTGCCGAACTTGGTGGCTTCGCCGAAGCAAATCGGCAACAGACCCGAGGCCAGCGGGTCGAGCGATCCGGTATGGCCGGCTTTGCGTGCATTGAATAGGCGCTTCACACGCGCAACCGCCCCCGCCGAACTTAAGCCCAGAGGCTTATCCAGCAGGAGAATGCCATGAATATCGACGGGCATTTAGGAGCCTATCCCTCGTCGATGATATGGTCGTGCTCATCCGTCCCCGCATCGCTCGCCGGTGCCCGCGTTGCCACGCCGGGACCTTCGGGTTTTTTCAACGAGTCGATCAACTGGGTCAGGCGCACGCCATGCTCGATTGTGGTGTCAAGCTCGAACGTCAAGGTGGGGGTGTAGCGAATCATCAGCGCCTTCGATAACGCATTACGCAGGAAACCCGCCGCGCTCGTCAGGCCCTGCTGCACCTTCGGGTCAGGCCCGTCCTTGCCGAATACCAAGTAGTAAACCCGCGCGGTGCGCAAATCTCCGCTGACATTGACGGCGGTGATGGTGACGTTACCGATACGCTCATCTTTGACGTCGCGCCGCAGCAGCTCGGTGAGGTCACGTTGTATCTGCTCGCCAAGGCGCTTAGCCCGCTGATTGTCTTGTTTAGGCATGCAATCTCACGTTCGCGCCGTCACAAAGTTCGGGCGACTTCGACCCGTGAATAGCACTCGATCTGATCCTTTTCCTGCACGTCGTTGTAATTCTTCACGCCGATGCCGCACTCGGTGCCCGCGCGCACTTCGGTGACATCGTCCTTGAAGCGCTTCAAGGATTCCAAGGCGCCCTCGAAGATCACCACGTTGTTACGCAACACGCGGATCGGGAAGTTGCGGCGAACATAGCCGTCGATGACCATACAACCGGCCACCGTGCCGAATTTGCTCGAGCGGAATACGCTCCTGACTTCGGCCAAGCCAACGATTTGCTCTTTAACCTCCGGCGACAGCATGCCCGTCAGCACAGCTTTGATGTCATCGATGGCCTCATAGATGATGCTGTAGTAGCGCACATCCACGCCGTGCTCCTTGATGGCCGCGCGTGCCGCGGCATCGCCGCGCACATTGAAGGCGATAATGCGGGCCTTCGAGGCAGCGGCGAGGGTCACGTCCGACTCGGTCAGTCCGCCGACCCCGGAGGCAACGATATTCACGGCGACCTCGGGCGTCGACAGGCCATTCAAGGAATCGCGTAGCGCTTCGGCGCTGCCCTGCACATCGGCTTTCACCAAGATCTGCACGAGGTCGGCCTTGCTCTCGCCCATGGTCGAGAACACGTCCTGCATGTTGGTTGCTTTTTGCGCGAGCTTGACGTCGCGTGACTTTGACTGACGATGCGTCGCCACTTCACGCGCTTTGCGCTCGCTCTCCACCACCAGAAGTTCATCGCCTGCATTCGGCGCGCCGGACAGACCCAGCACGACGACGGGAATGGAAGGCCCGGCCGCATCGACCGGATGTCCGGCCTCATCAAACAACGCACGCACGCGGCCGAATTCCTGTCCAATCAGCAGCGGGTCGCCCAATTTGAGTGTGCCGCGCAAAACCAATACCGTTGCCACCGCGCCGCGGCCCTTCTCGAGGCTCGATTCGATCACGTATCCGGCGGCCAGACCGGCGGTTGGCGCCTTGAGCTCGAGCACTTCCGCCTGCAGCAGAATGCTGTCGAGCAGCTGATCGACCCCTTGACCGGTGCGCGCCGACACCGGAACGAAAATATTTTCACCGCCCCACTCTTCCGGAATGACACCGTACTTGGTCAGCTCTTGCTTGACCTTTTCCGCGTCGGCCTCGGGCTTATCCATTTTATTGAGCGCCACAACAATGGGCACCTTCGCCGCCTGCGCGTGCTGAATGGCTTCCACGGTCTGCGGCATGACGCCATCGTCGGCTCCGACGACGAGGATGACGATGTCCGTGACCTGCGCGCCGCGGGCGCGCATCGAAGTGAATGCCGCGTGGCCGGGCGTATCCAGGAAGGTCACCATGCCCTTGGCGGTTTCAACGTGATACGCGCCGATGTGCTGCGTGATGCCGCCGGCTTCGCCCGCGGCCACTTTGCTGCGCCGAATGTAGTCGAGCAGCGAGGTCTTGCCGTGATCGACGTGCCCCATCACCGTCACGACCGGCGGCCGCGGCAACACCTCGAGAGAGGCATCCGCTTCGCCTTGCAAGTCATCCTCGATGATATTTTCCTTGCGCAGTACGGCCGTGTGGCCCATTTCCTCGACCACCAACACGGCGGTGTCCTGCTCGATCATTTGATTGATCGTGGCCATCACGCCCATGTTCATCATGACTTTGATGACTTCGGTGGCTTTGACGGCCATTTTTTGCGCCAGCTCGCCCACGGTCATCGCCTCGCCAATCGCGACTTCACGGACAACCCGTGCGGTCGGCATCTCAAAGCCATGCTTCGTGTCGGTTTCGCCGCCCATCGAACGCCGCCGCCCGTCGCGCGATTTCTTCTTTTTGTGCCGCGAACTCACATCGCCGACGATGTGCAATTCCTGCCGGCCGTAGCGTGTCGACTTGTCGTCCACCACCTCTCGCGAGGCCTTGCCGGGCTTCGCCGCCGCTGTTTTGCGCTCGCGCTCCGCCACTTCGCGCGCCTGGATTTCGGCGACGCGCCGCGCCTCCTCTTCGGCGGTGCGCTTGCGGTTTTCTTCATCGCTGCGCCGCCGGCTTTCCTCTTCCTGGCGCTCGCGGTCCAAGCGCTCTTTCTCCAGGCGTTCATTTTCCGCACGCTCCAAGGCGGCCTTGGCCTGCTCCTCCGTCTCGCGCAGCTTGTCGATCTCTTCCTGCTGGTGACGCGCCTGGTCCTCGAGCACTTCGCGCTTGACGTAGGTGCGCTTGCTGCGCACTTCGACATTCACCGTACGCGCGCGGCCTTGCGGGCTTGCGAGCTTCAGCTCGGACTGGGACTTGCGGCGCAGCGTGATTTTGCGCGGCGCGGCATCGCCTTGTGATTCGTCATGCCCGTGGCTGCGGCGCAGATGCGTCAGCAGCTCGTGCTTGGCATCCTCGCTGATCATGTCTTCGGCGCCGTCGACTTTGATGCCGGCTTGATCGAGCTGCTGCAGCAGCCGATCGACCGGAACCTTCAAAACTTCCGCGAATTGAGCGACGGTTACGTCTGCCATACTTGACTCCTAGACCTTAGCTTCTTCCGCGAACCAGTGCTTGCGGGCATTCATGATCAGTTCGCCGGCCTTCTTCTCATCGATACTGCCCATCTCAACCAGTTCATCGACTGCCAGGTCCGCCAAATCATCGCGCGTGCGCACGCCCTTGCGCGCCAACGCCTTACCCAAGGTCTCGCCGGTGATTTCGATCAAATCCGCGCCCGGCTCGGCGCCATCCATCGACTCCTCGCTGGCGATCGCCTGGGTCAACAGCACGTCGCGCGCGCGGGTGCGCAGTTCCTTGACGATTTCCTCGTCGAACTCTTCGATGCCGTTCAACTCGCTGGCCGGCACGTAGGCGATCTCCTCAATGGTCGAGAAGCCCTCTTGCACCAGAATGCTCGCAACATCGGCATCGACATCGAGCTGCTTCATGAAGGTTTCGCGCAAAGCCAGAGACTCGGTCTCACTCTTGGCTTCAGCCTGCGATTCGCTCATCACATTCAATTCCCAGCCCGTCAGCTCGCTCGCCAACCGAATGTTTTGGCCGCCGCGGCCAATGGCCTGCGAGAGTTTGTCCTCGGAGACGGCGATGTCCATCGAATGCGAATCCTCGTCGACCACGATCGAGGTCACCTCGGCGGGCGCCATGGCATTGATGACGAACTGCGCATTGTTCTCATCGAAAGGAATGATGTCGACGCGCTCGCCTGCGATTTCGTTGGAAACCGCCTGCACGCGCGAGCCGCGCATGCCGACGCACGCGCCCACCGGATCGACGCGCGGATCGTTGCTGCGCACGGCGATTTTGGCGCGCACGCCGGCATCGCGGGCGGCCGCCAAGATGTTGATCAAGCCCTGACCGACTTCCGGGACTTCCAGCTTGAACAATTCGATCAGGAATTCCGGCGCCGTGCGCGACAGGAACAATTGCGGACCGCGCGGCTCCGTTCGCACCTCTTTCAGGTAAGCCTTGATGCGGTCTTGAGAGCGAACCGGCTCGCGCGGAATCATCTCCTCGCGCGCGATGAAGCCTTCGGCATTGGCGCCGAGGTCGACATACACGCCATTGCGGTCGACGCGCTTGACGATGCCGCTGACCAGCGTCCCGGCCCGATCCTTGTAGGCGTCGACCACTTGCGCGCGCTCGGCTTCACGCACCTTCTGCACGATCACCTGCTTGGCGGTTTGCGCCAGGATGCGTCCGAAGGGAACCGATTCCATCGGTTCCTCGACGAAGCCGCCCGGCTCGACGTCTTTGTCGATGTCGCGGGCATCGTCGAGGCGCAACTCGCGCTCCGGTACTTCAAGTTCGCTGGACTCGTCGGCAAACACCTTCCAGCGGCGAAAAGTGTCGTAGCCGCCGGTTTTGCGGTTGATCGAGACGCGCACGTCCAGTTCCTCGCCGTACTTCTTCCGGGTCGCGGACGCAAGCGCGGCTTCGAGCGCGTCGAATATAATTTCCTTATCGACGCCCTTCTCGTTGGAAACCGCGTCGACGGCCATCAGTATTTCTTTGTTCATAGACCTTAAGACTCCTCGCTCACTCCGGCCGCAATCTCGCCTTCTGAATTCGATCGAACGGCAGCTCGTAGGCCTTGCCGTCGACTTCCACTACAATCGTGTCGCTTGATGCAGACTTCAATAACCCGACAAAGCGCCGCCGCGCTTCCATCGGCAGCTTCAATTCGGCAAAAATCCTCTCGCCGACGAATCGTTCGAAATGCGCACGCGTGCGCAAGATCCGATCAAAGCCCGGCGAGGAAACTTCCAGCGTGTAATGCCCCTTGATCGGATCATGTATCTCGAGCACTTCGCTCACGGCGTGACTCACGCGTGCACAGTCGTCCACCGTGACACCGGCCGCGGAGTCCTCCGCTCGCCGATCGATGAAAATCCGCAACACGCCGCCGCGCCCTTCCCGCGCAACCTCAACGTCGACCAACTCAAATCCAAGCGCCTCGATCGGCGGCTCTAGCAAGCGGATCAAGGCGTCATGCATTTTTATAAGGCCACTCTCAAAAACAAAAAGGGGACCATCGGCCCCCTTCCATTCGCTTAAGAAAAAGCCCCTAAAAGGGGCCAAACCTAAAACAATTCGCGTGCCGCGCCGATGGGCTCAGGTAAACCTCAGCCAATGCGCCAGTTCAAGCCCCGCCGAGGGCCGCGATTATAGGCAATGCCCCTTCGGGCGTAAACCCTGATTGAGCAATTGCCTAACTCGAAATGACAAGGGCCGCATCGCTGCGGCCCCCGTTATCGCTAAAATCTCAAGCCACTGTTACCAGCGCTTCGGACCGCGCGATCCACCACCGCCACCACCACCGCCGCCACCGCCGCCGGTGCGCTCCTGAGCCTCGTTCACCTTCAGCGCTCGCCCGTCGACATCGTGGCCATTCAAGGCCTGCATAGCGCGCGCAGCATCTGCGCTGGCCATTTCAACGAAGCCGAAGCCGCGGGGCCGACCGGTGTCGCGATCATTGATCAACGCCACCGACTGTACCGCGCCATGCTTTTCGAACAGCGCGCGCACTGCGGACTCGTCCATTGAGAACGGGAGATTGCCAACATACATTTTCGTCATGTGAAGAATACCTACTACAAAAGAAACTATCGGCCGGTCACGCGTGCCTCGAGTACTGAACCTTATAGCGGAATGCCAGCCACCTGGATCGAAGAAACCTGCTTTGTGGGTTGTGGCCAAGGTGACGCCGGAGCGGCGCGGTGACCAAAAACGGACCAAGTAGAAATCACGAACCGGCGCGAATACTACAGCAATTTGCTGATAAGTACGAATATTCCAGCGGATTAGCTGCTGTGCTGCACCGCGTCAATCCTGGCAACCGATCTTCAAGGCAGCTATCCTCACCAACTGCCGCAACTGCCGAGCCAACTATTTTAATGACCGCATTCGGATGGCACTAGCGTACCTTCTGCCCAAATATTGGATCACCTGGGTGGGTTTGGGGGTGATGCGTGCCCTCGAACTGCTGCCCTATTCGGCGCAAACCCGCGTGGGCAATGCGATCGGCCTGCTTTTAAAGGCTCTCCCCTTACGCTATCTACGCATCGCGCGCCGCAATATTGCCCTGTGCCTGCCCGAATTATCAGCGGCCGAGCGCGAATCGCTGCTGGACCGGCATTGCCGTAGCCTAGGCATGGCCTTGTGCGAGACCGCCGATACCTGGTGGAGCAGCGACAACCGCCTCAATCGACTTGCCGAGGTGCAGGGTCTGCACCACCTCGAGGCCGCGCTCGCCAAAGGCCGGGGCGCCATTTTGGTGGGAGGCCATTTCACGACCATCGAAATCTCCACGCGTATATTGGGAACGGTGGTGCCGCTCAATGTCGTCTACCGCCCGATGAAAAACGCTCTGTTGTCGCACATTATGTTCCAAAGCTTTTGCCGCCATGGGAACCCGATACCGAAGGACGACATCAGGAGCATGGTGCGGGCGTTGAAAAGGAATGAAGCCGTGTGGTTCGCGCCGGACCAGAGCTACCGCAACAAGGGTGCGGCGATGGTCAATTTCTTCGGCATTCCGGCGGCCAGCAATCCGGCAACCTCGCGCTTGGCGCGCATTTCGGGTGCGGCCGTCATGACGTATTTTGGCGAGCGGCTGCCCGGCAACGCCGGCTACCGGGTGGTGATTGGACCTGCATTCGAGAATTTCCCCGGGCCCAATCCGGTTGACGACCTGGAACGCTACAATCGTCTGCTGGAAGCGCAGGTCCGCCTGGTGCCTGAGCAGTACCTGTGGGTCCATCGGCGTTTTAAGGGTTTAGCCAGCGACTATCCTGATTATTACGGTCGCGATTCCCGCAATCCTGCCCCCCTCCCATGACCGATCAGATAAGCGTCGAGAGCGTGACCGGCGTCGACCTCACGCTCCAGATCGCCGGTCCCGGAACCCGCAGCTACGCCTTCGTAATCGACTGGCACATTCGTCTGCTACTTGCCGGAGCATGGCTGCTCATCGCCTACTACGTGTTCGATATCGCACTGACCGTAAAATCCGCCGCCGGTTTCCTGAGCATCCTGCCGGCCACCATAGTCTATTTTCTGTACCACCCGATCCTCGAGGTTGCATTGCGAGGCAGCACGCCCGGTAAGCGCATGGCAGGAGTCCGCATTGTCAGCCGCGACGGAGGTCCGCCGGGAACCTCCGCCTTGCTAATCCGCAATATTTTTCGACTCATCGACAGTCTGCCGGCGGCTTATATGCTCGGACTTGTCTGCTGTTTCGTGACAGCCAATCGGGTTCGTGTCGGCGACATGGCTGCAGGCACTTTGCTGGTACTGGACAATGCCGCAGCGGAAAGATCATTGCAGCGGATCGAAGCACTCGCCACCGGCTCGCAGTTGTCGCTCGACGCCCTGGAGCTGGTCGATCAAGTCCTCGAGCGCTGGGACTCGCTCGAAAGCGCGAGCCGCATTCAAATTGCCCGAACGCTGTTGCGCAGGCTGGACCCCGGCGCCGATGCGGGCGCCTTGGATGCGTTGGCGGATGCGAATTTGCGGGCCATGCTGCAGGCGCATTTGAATTCCAACACTGCCGCCGCTCATGTCTGATGCGCCGTACATTCGGCAATGGCTGGTGGCGCACGCCGCGGCGTGGCGCGGCGTCGTGCAGCGTGTCGCAGCGCTGCGAATGCAGCGGAACGCCACCGTCGATGAGGCGCTCGGCGCTGTGGAAGCCTACCGCGGACTTGCCCGAGACCTGGCGACTGCAAGACGTGTGGCGCCAAACAGCCGCATGACCTCCGGACTCGAATCGTTGTACGGTCATTTGCACGGCGTGATCAATCGACGGCCTCGCGGTGGAATGGCAGCCCTGCGAGTGCTATTCGCCGACGAAATTCCCAGGGCGGCGTACGAGTTGCGCGCCCGTATCGCCAGCATGGGTTTACTGATGGCGCTGAGCGCACTGGCCGGCTGGTGGCTGGTCACGACCTTTCCCACGCTCATCAGCTTGTTCGCGAGCGACGATATGATCGAACACGTCGAACAGGGTCACCTGTGGACCGAGGGCATTATCAATGTCATGCCCTCCTCGATCCTGTCGATCGGCATCCTGGCAAACAACATCGTCGTCAGCATCCTGGCTTTTTGCGCGGGAATATTCTTGGCTCTGGGCACGCTGTATTTGATCGCTATGAACGGCCTCATGCTCGGTGCGGCATTTGCTTTCGTGCATCAGCACGGTTTGGCACGGGCCTTGTTTGAGTTCATTGCCGCGCATGGCCCGGTCGAACTTTCCGTCATCTGCATCGCCGGCGCGATGGGCGTCGCGCTCGGCGAGTCCATCATCCGGCCCACGCTCGAGTCGCGCCGCGATTCCTTCCAAGCCTGTGCGCATCGAATCGCACCCTTACTCCTGTTGTGCGCTTTATTGCTGGTCGGATGTGGATTCATCGAAGGCTTCGTCTCGCCGGATCCGCGTTTCCCCATGGTCAGCCGGATCACCATCGGCGCCGCCTACTGGCTGATCATGTGGATTCTCATGAGCGGTCGCTTGTTTCGAGTTCACGCCCGGCGTTGACGCTGAAAATTCGCGTACGCCGCGAACACCGCGTGCTCCAGCCGCTCCGGCCTTGCGACCAACGCCGGCGCGCCAATCGCATTCAACGCGCGCACTTTGCGCTCCAGGCCAATACAATATTCCTGCGCGGCGAGGGAGTGATAGGGGTCCAGCCACTGCCGTGCCGGCGCCTGCGCCAGCGACTCCGCTGCTGCGCTCGATAGGCCCGCGACGAAAGGCAGATGTTTCGGCAGCAGAAACCGCACTGCCTGCGTGAGTTGGCTTTTGGCGGATGCGTCGTCGATATCCGTGAGAATGATGATGAGGCTGCGGTGGCGCACCAGCGATCTGACACGCGTCGCCGCATACAGCGGATTGGATTCGGTGCGTTCTACTCGAGCTGCCGCCAGCAGCGCCCGCAGCCGCACCACGGCGCCGGCGCCGCGCGCCGGTACCAATGTGGCCAATGGCCGGTCGGCATACAGAATCAATCCCACCAGATCCTCGCGCTCGACCGCGAATTGCGCCAAGCGAGCGGCTACGTTGACATAGTGACCGAATCGATCCAGGTTGCCGGCACGCAGCGAACTCGAGCGCCCGGCGTCGATCAGGATGACGATTTGCAGGCCATGATCCTGAGAGAAATCGCGGCTGATCAAGCGGCCGGCGCGCACCGTCGCCTTCCAATCAATTACCCGCGGCGGATCGCCGCTGCGGTACTCGCGCAAGCGCAACACTTCGGCGCCCGCGCCGCTGTCGAGCCCCGCCTGAGACCCGGATGCCGAGACGCTCCTAACTTCCGCGACGCTGCGAAATAGATCCGGCGCTACCCTGACCCGCTTCGCGCAAGTCACTTTTCTCGGCCACCAAGCGAGTCCCAACGGCCCCGCGATCCTCGTGTTCAATTGTTTCCAGTCGTGCTCGCCCAGCCGACAAGGTATGGCGCTGCGTTCGATGATCGCGCGAGCGCCGCCGGCCACGTTCAGGTGTTGAACCTGCGGATCTATATCGAAGTACTCCGGTGCCGTGAGAACAACCTCCAGCTGCAAGCTGCGCTTGAGAGAATGCGTGCCGGCGAAGCGAAACACCGCGGCCCGCCCCAGATACAGCTGCTCAGGAGTCTCGAGTTCGAAGGCCAATCGGCTGCGCGCAACGACCAGGGACTCGTAGGCAAGTCCGAGCAGCAGGAGCGCCGCTGGAAACCGCCACACACCCGCAAGGCTTGAATCGCCGCTCCAGTCACTGGCAATCGCGGCACCCACCGTCAACAGCACCAGTAGAAAAGCGTTGCCGCGCAGACTCGCGCCGCTCATCGGGGAACCGGCGTCTGCTCGAGCAATCGTTGCACGATCGCCTGCGTTGTGATGCCCTCGAGCATGGCCTCCGGCGCGAGCACCAGGCGGTGCGAAATCACGGTGGGCAATACGCCCTTCACATCATCCGGGCTCACGAACGACGCGCCGCGCAGCGCCGCCGCGATGCGCGCCGCACGCAATGCCGCCAACGCGCCTCGAGTCGAGAGGCCCAGAGTGAGGTGCGCATGCTCTCGAGACGCACGCGCCAAATCCAACACATAGCTGAGCAACTCGGGGGCCACATGCACCTCATCGACAGCGGCGCGCGCCTCCTCGAGCATTGCCTGTGAGACGGCTTGCGATGAACCCGCCGGCGCATCGCTCAAGGTGGCGTATCGCGTGAGGATCGCCTGCTCATCGGTGCGATCCGGATAGGTCATGTCGATGCGCAGCATGAATCGGTCCAATTGCGATTCTGGCAGCGGATAGGTCCCTTCGAAATCGCCGGGGTTCTGCGTGGCGATTACCAGAAACTGCGGCGGCAATGCATAGGTCTTGCGCTCGACCGTCACTTGGCGCTCCTCCATCGCCTCCAAGAGCGCGGACTGAGTCTTTGGGCTCGCGCGATTGATCTCATCGACCAGCAACACATCCGCGAAAAGCGGTCCAGGCCGGAACTCGAATTCGCGGTTCGCCGTGTCAAAGATGTGAATCCCGATGATATCCGAGGGCATCAGATCCGCGGTTCCTTGCACGCGGCGAAACGTGCCGCCGAGCGCCGCGGCCAACGACTTCGACAGCAACGTTTTACCCAACCCAGGCGGGCCTTGCAGCAAGACGTGCCCGCGCGCGATGACCGCAATCGTCAGGGAGCGAATAATGGGCCTCAGGCCGATTACCGCAACGCCCAACGAATCCTGCAGACGTTGTTCCAAGCCTTCCAAGGCCGTAGTCATATAATTTTTCCTTGCAGCGAAGAGAGAAGATTTTGTAGACGGGTCAGATCGATTCGCCGTCCTTCGTGCACCCGACGGTGAAGCTCCCACAGTTCTGTCAACTCGCCCGGCGATACGGTAGCCTGCGCAGCCAGCCACTCCCACATCGGCGCGCCGTCTTCGGCCGCTCCGAGGCGGCGGCGGATCGAATTGAAGAAGTTTGCCAGCATGCGGCTGGCGGCGGCGGCCGGCGTCAAAGCGGAGGCAAAAAAGTCACCGCTGGTACTGACAAAGGCGGTGACATCGGCGGGCCGCCATTTATTGACGTGGGCGCGCAGCCCTTGCACGCCGAGAACAAAACTGAGCCAGAGAAGCACGAGCCACGCGAGCGTCCGATGCAGGCGTGGGTCGGCGTAGAAGGCCTTGGCGTCGTAGTAGTTGACCGATCCCTGGTGCGCATCATCGAATATGACGGTGCCTCCCTCTCGCACAGACCAGGCAACGAGGTTGGATAGAAATTTGGCGTTATCTACCTTGCCAATTTCACGATTGCTGAACAGGCCCGCGACCGCCAGCGTAACAATCTGGCCTTCTCCTTGCCGTTTGACCCAGATGGCGCCCTCGCCGTCCGCGGTATTTGCGATTTGCAGTATCGCGGAAGCATCCATCGGCGTTGCGCGCCAGCGCGAGGCCGGAAAATCGGAAACCACTCGGAGCGAGTGGACGCCTTGCATGAGGGGATGAACGCCGCGCGGCGTCATAACGATGTCGCGTGGTTGAGTGACTCGATTCAATGCGAAGCGCAGCGCCTGTGCGGGGCTGGCCTTCTCACCGTCCTTCTTTGCGGCGGGATCAACGACATCGAATTTGAGGCGCGTCAAGCGGCTTACATCCCTGGCAAGCCTTGCATCGCCCTCCAGCTCCCAGGCGGGTGTGTCATCGAGGGCGGCAGCCACCACGAGTGTATTACCTCGGGATATCCACGCGTCCAGTTGCGTCGTC
>Ga0302325_10024905_pt1 | contig 12440 bp, 11 predicted proteins | sample Palsa_T0_2_FD_201948 | JGI IMG/M metagenome (GOLD analysis project Ga0302325, IMG submission 201948) | Peat permafrost microbial communities from Stordalen Mire near Abisko, Sweden - Palsa_T0_2 | ecosystem: Environmental > Terrestrial > Soil > Palsa > Peat permafrost | place: Sweden: Abisko...
CACGAATAGCATATGCCAGTCAGGAATAATTAATTATTTCTATGCCAGTCATTAATAAAAGACTTTCGGAAATAATATATATAAGTCACGAACGCGCGAAAAGTAAGACCAATTCTCTTTATTAGTCACGAATAGGCAATTAAATAAGGCTTTATATTTAGTCGTGACATTAAGGTAAAATTGTTTTAGGCGGGTTTTTAAAGTGGTGGGTTGAGGATATATTACGCCGGCCGGGAGGGTCAATGGGGACGTTAGTTGCGCGGATAGTGTAGGGGATACAGCGTGTTTAGGGGACGCTGTTGCGGGATCATAAACTATATTCGTGAATGGCGTAGCTTAGCGTGTATTCGTGACTGGCACCCCTCCCATTCACGAATGGCATATGCCAGTCAGGAACAGGCGCTAAGGCCTCCCATTCGCGAATGGCATATGCCATTCGTGAATGGCGTGGGTCGAATTCGTGAATGGGATAATTCGTGGTTGGGCTAGAACATATATTTGACCGCGAACACCCGCGAGTAAATGCCAAAATTTGAAGAAGTTAATGATTCCTAATCTAGTGTTCTATATCTTTAGTTTACGCCAGAAATACTCGATTGCTTTCTTCTTACAAGCTCCCTCCCCGTTCTGTCCATCCTCTGGAGCATCCTCCTCCGCCTCCACTGACAAGCTATCTTGACCAAGAAATCTGCCCATCGTCTTCATTCCTTCAATCAAACACAATTTATCTTCTTGATCTTCGGTTTTATATGCCTCCAGGAGACTTTCTAGACGATCAATCTCAGCTTGTAGAGTAGAGATGTTTTCCTTGAGTAGCATGAACTCCTTTGCCAACTCCGCGTTACCAAGTGCAATCGATTGAGGCTCTGTTCCCTTGATCAACTTCTCGACTTGAGCTATTTTCCCTTCCAAGGTTTTGATAGTTTGTAGAAGAGATTCTGTTTGTCGCGTGGAGGAATAGTAGACGAAGTAGGTGTTGACGGCGAGGACGATGAACAAGACAGTATTGAAATCCATTGTACAGTGGTTGGCGAAAGAAGTTATTGAAGCAAGGTAGATTTTCGATTAATAGGATGCGTTGAATTATTTTGTAAAACAATATGTAAGAAGACAGATGGGTTATAACCCAAGTGGCGACCCCTAGTCAGTCCAAATCGACATGGGTCACGTGCCATTGACCCGAACCACAGATTATGTACCACAGAACGTAAAGCAGCTTCGCTATCCTAGTAATACACCGTCGTATATCGAACAATTTAGTTGCATCCTAGGCCCAACACTTGTCAAGACGAGCGGCAATCTCGGAGCAAAATTTCGACAAGTGTCTCACTTCGGCTTCAGTCCGCTCACGGACATTGATGGCTAGGCACTCCCTAACAATATCTCCGTAGATAGCTCCTGCTAAACTACACCAAAGTTAGTTTCTTTACCTCGGAAAAAGATTTGAGAGTCATGTTGGCTTACCCATCAAGTTTCATAGTCAACGCCTGAAACCCCATCTTCACCCTCTCATAATCATCATCTTCAATCTCCACCAACGCCTCCAACGGTTCCCAAAGTCCAATCTCCAGAAGCACACAACCCAAACTATAGATATCATGAGATCTTGAGTATCTTATTGAAGGATTCCAACGCTTGTCTGGATGCTGGTAATAATCTAGGGTTTGTTCGTAGTCTTTCGCTTGTCTGTGACGTCCTCGTCGTGGGTCGCGGGAACGTGCCCCTAGCTCTGAGAATGCCGAGCGGTGTTCTCTTGTGTCTGACACTTCTTCAATGATATCGTCGATTCTGGGGTTGAACAGCCCAGTGAAGAGAGGAAGGTCATAGCCGATGGGTTGTGGGTGGCCTGATGCAGGCCCTGGTGGACCGCTGGAGGGGATATTTGGAGCAGGGAAAAACAATACGGAGTTTGAACGAATATTCCTGTTCAACCAAGTCAGTTCTCTATATTCAAAGGTCATGAACAAGGTTTTACCTGTGAATCCATCCAACACAATGCATCATATGGACTGCGTCGACCAACTTCTTCGCAAGTCGGAATCGAGAACCTAGCTCCAACATTTGTTGACAGGCAGGATGTCTCCCATCGAGCAATTCCTTGAGTGAAACTGGCATTCGTTGCTGTGATATTGCCCCAGTGGGGAGAATGGGTGGCAGATTTGCCCGAATATGTGCAGGTGGTACCAACACAAGACCAAACCTCCTGTTCAATGTATCTTCGACCATACCATAACATGTCGGAAGTAAAAGCTGTCCAGGCTTGGGAGTAGAAAGAATCAAAGTCTTGTCTCTTATATCCCTCTCCGCATGTCGCTCCGTCTCATCTATCCACTCTATCAAAACGACTCGATTCTCCTTCTTGGTAGGGTAATCAAAGAGAAGTGCCATAGTCGAAGACTCGGTAGAGGGGAGGACGTACGCCGGATCGAATCTGAAGTCTCGCATGGCAAACTTCGGTGCTGCCCTTTGCCTGTCGTACCTGACCACCGCGCCGAACCTCGCAGCTAGGGAGATGTTATGATATGTATTTCCGATTTCGATTTCTGGTGGGGTGTGCCTTGCTTCGTAGGTTGCTGCCTCAGCTCTGCCACGCAGCTCATGCAGGTCCATCTTCCTCAGCTTGTCATATTCCGCCTTCCGCATTCTTTCGAGCTCGAATGTTGGTCCAAGTGTGCCAAGCCCCTCAATATTATGTTTCAGCAGATCGATAAGTTTGTTCCATCCTTCGTCTTTGTGTCGGAATAGAAACTTGCACTTCTTGATGATGGACATGTTGATTTTGCATCGCTCAATGAAGAGACCTTGTGTTTCGAGGGTCAGATTCTCGCCTTCTTTGAGTTTGAAACGGGTTAAATCTTTTGCTTCCTGCCGGGGTCAGTTAAACCCGAAATATGTGAGAGCAAGACTCACTCGGTCTGGAAATCGTTGTGGTTTCATGCCAAACTGCTCCTCCAGCGCGCGAGCATCACAGAAGGCCAATGCCATCAATGCCAGCTGGCGGTGGATTCTTCGAGCAGTCACAGGATCACTCTTGGCAAACTCATCAAACTTCAAATCCTGTTCTCCCTCTTCATTTCGCCAGATTTCCCTCCATTCGTCGAACCTCTTAGTCACGTGAGCCGGGAAGTCCATATACAACTCCTCTAGAGATGGTGTTACTCACGTCTCGTTGAAAGTCTACTCTTGCCACAGCAAGCTGAAGTGTCTTTGGTGCTTCGAATACACTCTTGATCATGGTAAGGCCATCTTCCTTACAGGATTAGGTATCCTGCCTCGTCACATGTGGAAAGAACTCACCTCGACACAGCGGCAAAAGTGAAAGAACTCCAGTCACCATCCCAAAGTTCTCCGCCATGTTCACATAGTTGATATGGAATTATATCTTGGTGAGGCTCGAAGTTGTTGAAATCTCATGATAAATTCTCTTGGTCGACAAGGCTGTAGGCGCCAGCGAGCAGGATCACGTGGAACAGTCCTGGCCCCCAAGAACGGCGGCATAGGCCGTAGCAACGAGACCATCACGTAGCAGGCACCAAAGCCTTGAGATTGCCATCGTTGTGAGTCTGAATCTACGTGAAAGTGAAATCAACGATATTTGGTGCAAGAATCATGCTGGTACGAATCGCTCTGGGTGGGTATGCGTTGGCATGACGAGACGGCCGGACCAGTTCCCGCGTTCCACGAGGCACTCAAAGGTTCGCTGGAATCATCTCGCCGCCTGTGGTGGAGGGTGGCATGCATGGTCCACGCACTGCACAAGATCATGTACAGCGGACCAATTTCAAGATTCTCTATCTCTACTGGTGAGTAGTTAGTGATAGACCACTCATTGGCCACTACTTGAGCCTCTCACTTCTCACTTCTCAACGTCAATTTTTTGTCATTTCTAATCCTGAAAAGATCTTCAAAGATGGTGGCAAGTGTCTTTTAATCTGCATTGAGAAACTAAGCATGCTTTTGGAGGGCAATGATGAAAAGCCCGACGGAGAAAATCCACAGAACACTGCCGTTGAAGACAACCTTCACAACCCAAGAAAATAAAAGCAAACAAAAGAAAACAACACTTGCGCTGGTCACAGAGTTCAACAGCACCCGATTCTAAACTTGGAGAGTTCCAAGCCAGTAACAATATTATCAAGTGCTAAGCCAGGCTAGTAAACGCCGATGTAACTGCAGTCGAGCTCCCAGTTCAGAGTGGTATACCAGGGTGTGGATTTGCTGTCGCACGGATTCTAAAACAACTTCCACATGGCTATACGGGGATCTACATTTGAATTAAATTTTTCTTGAATTTCACCATTTTTAATCTATTAGTTGGTTGGATGGTTGGTCGTTTGAGGAACATTGCGTCTAGGAAAATCAAAGAATTGTGTCAAAGATAGCTCTGACATGCATCATGCAAGCAATATTGCTGCCCTCTGGTGACACAGCTATCAGAAAGTTTGAACTAGTTATAAGTTAACGTCCACATACAATTTCCTGGCGATTTGGACCAAATCTGGGATGGCCAGGCACTCAATGAACCCAGGCATCATTTTAGAACCAAAAATCCATTTGCCACCTGAGAGTGTTCTCGAGCGCCATTTCATCTCAAATCTCGATCCGGATACCCTATCTCATTATGAATTAGTACTATAAGTAGTGCATTATCTAAAAATTATGGTGGTCAATTCGTGTCGATGAGCGAGAAGCGGAGAATTATGAAAAGGGGGGAGCGTGCAAGTGCCGTTGTCCTTGATATATCTCACGTTGTGATCACTTATCCGTACGGAACCCTAATAAAATATAACACTCGGAGGAATTTGCATCTAGATCTCGTCTTCCATTTAGAAACCATCTCATCGCTACCTCTGTTGAGAATCCTTCTTCGCTTCAGATTGAGCAGTGACTCCTTTAAGTGTTACAGAATACTTCAAAACTGGTTGTTTTTTGCCACATCCGTCTTAGAAAGATCTTGGTAGCCATCATCTTGTTTTCTAAGTCTCTTTCCATGGTTGGATGGGAGAATGGTAGCTGAGTGCAATGGCAAGCTCTTTTGCGCCCTGTGGTGGGTTCTCTTCGAAGGTGTGGTCGGGAGTCGAAAGGGTCGAAAGGGTCGAGAATTGTCGAGATTAAATACAAATAGAAATTGTCCTGTCATAGCATCTACCATGGCTCTGAAACCAGGAAGCACGTTCGTAGCCTTGTGATAATGTAGGAACCATATATGAGACGAATAACAGTTCAGAGGTGTGTTTTGCCACGTTCTAAGACCAATTCAAAAATTTCAGAAAGGAAGAAATATCACGGAACACTTTTCCAAAGTTTCCTATGTATATTTGGATAGAGTTGTAGTTTCGTCTTCGAGAACGGCGCTAAGCCCCATTGCTCGCCAAGCATGAGCACGTGAACCTCAGCCTGATGAGACGACAACATCTGCCCCTTCGGGAATCATCTACATTCGAGCCTTGACCGCAACCTTTCCTCTTATCGCTGTACGAAACCCGCATAGAAGTTTATGCAGAGAGCAGTGTCGCTGCAGTCCAGACAGTGTGCTGTGGCCTTCGATCAACCAGCAGAGACGTTAGGTACTGAGCCTCGATTGTTTTGCGACAAGGCTCCAAAACCAGACTCATCCCAAATTCACACCAGACGTCCGAGTTACCCTTATACATGAGCCCCAAGATATATAACTTGCTCAAGACGCTTTTTTTGGACTACAGGCAGGATGAGGCTCCTCAACGCCACCACGCTCGAGCTGGAGGAATTCTGGAACAGCACTGCTACTCCACCTTATGCGATCCTATCCCATGCTTGGGAGCAACAAGAAGTCTCCTTTCAAGCCATATCAAATATTGACTCTGCATCTGGACTTGCCGGATTTTCAAAGATCAAAGCCTGCTGTCGACAAGCACTCGCGGATGGATACGAGTGGGTTTGGGTTGATACGTGCTGCATCGACAAGAGCAGCTCAGCCGAGCTCTCGGGAAGCCATTAACTCGATGTTTCGATGGCACAAGGAAGCTGCAATTTGCTATGCGTATTTGGCAGATGTCCCTTCTGATGATAACCTGCCCACTTCAGGGTCCGCATTTTCCAATAGTCGGTGGTTTAAAAGAGGCTGGACGCTGCAAGAGCTGATTGCACCTAAGGAAGTGGTCTTCTTCTCTCGGGAATGGACGAAACTTGGCGGCCGTCGATCGGATCATTCCCTGTCCTTTCTGATATCGGAAATTACGACAATTGACTTTTTTGTGCTCCAAGACAGCAAGAATGTGCAGCGGTGGAGCATCGCGGAAAGAATGTCATGGGCGTCACGACGGGAAACAACACGGTCGGAAGATATAGCATACTGTCTAATGGGCCTATTCGGCGTCAACATGCCACTCCTATATGGTGAAGGAGAGAAAGCCTTTATTCGGCTACAAGAAGAGATTCTGAAACGCTCAAACGATCATTCTCTCTTTGCCTGGACCGCTCCAAAACCTAACGGCGTTGACAAAGTCGAGCCATTGCTCGGGGGCCTTCTCGCTTCCAGCCCTTCACACTTCCGAAACAGCAATCATTATTTGGATCAAGATCACCCTTCTTTAGCGCTTGTTCTCAGACAACCATCATCAATGACGAACATGGGCTTATGCATTGATGTTCCACTGTTTCAAGAACCAGGAAAAAATGAATTCATCGCCGTTCTTCTATGTGGTTCGACGAAAGCAATAACAGGCTTCATAGGTTTGCGAGTTTTTGTGCAGAACTTAGACCGTTTACAGAAGCAGCGCTTCGGGAAGCCCTTGAGCTCGATGTCTTTGTCGGGAGCCCGTGTAGCAGAACGTGACGTCTATATGGATCCTATACCTCTGAACGTAACTGCCGTGGGCTTTGGCAGCTCCGTGCCATGGGTGGAAATCTATTGGGATGCACGCAACCGCGAGGTGAAAGCCTACGTCACCAAGTTGTATATCCCCCAAGACCCTATCTACAGCTTTTAGGGGCCGCCGCGACAGATGCTTACGGAAAGATGCGAGGTTTGCGGACAATGAGATTAAATATCACGTAAATGAAGCAAAGAGGGTACATTTGGCTAGGGATAGTATTACCAGCAGTCATCTCATTTCAGAATGCGGAGAAAAAATGAAAGCAACGAATGAACATTTTGGACGACTCATGGTCAAAGATAACTTTCGAATGTTTTCTTATGTTAATAAGCGCTAATAACAAACTATATTTAAAATCACAGCCCCTTAGCATATAAAAGTCATTCCATAGCAGACGAAATTTCTGTACACACTGCTACCTTTGTTACATGCTATTATAAATAACCAGGAATACTAATTGCACTGCGCCCCGCAAGTACAACGCCTTCCAGTGCACACTTCAATAGATTTCAGCGTCAGTATAAACTACATATTCATGAATCTTCCACTCTCGGGGAATCAGTTCTAAAAACTATAGCCTAGTATCATCTGCCTTCTTACTACCTAATTTTTCCAACATATATATAGTTGGGGGATTTCCCCCTCTGAAACCCTGGCAAGCCCTAACATCTAACAGCTAATCCCTAAAACTGTTCTAAAAGGGCTATGGAAGTGGTTCTGAAGCACTGAACTTGCGAGTTGTAAAATCAATTTTCACTAAGTCAAAAGGAGGCAGAAACCACGTAGTAGGGACTTACAAAAACACATCAGAGCTGCTTTCTGTCAAATGAAATATACTTACATCCGTAGTGCCCGCTTTCACCTCGCACGGAAGTTAGAAAATAATCGCACGTGATCGCGTCCTGCAGATACCCCATATCCTTGAAACCATTACTAATACCTTACACTTGGCTCCACAACTGCTCAGTCGGATTACTCATGCCCACAATGCATTAGATCAAACTCTCTTTCAATTTTTACCCCTCTTCTCACATTTCGTAACAGACACGTGAGGATAGTAAAGCCCAAAAGGGGGGCGAAAGTTGGGATTGTTAAGCGAGATGATGTCATAGTTCGTTCACTGTCCTCGTAAGGTCAATAGGAAACACTTTCACTTTCATGGTGCAAACGAAAGTAATATAAAATCCTTCATATTTGAGAGATAAAAGGCGGACGAGTCAAGAGAACGCCTCTAATTCGCCCTTTGGTGACAAGCTCCGATGCTCCGCAATGGCCTGATCAGAAGCGGGCTGCATCGTTGTTAATCATCCCGCACCAGTCCTATTCGATATAGCGCGATGCAGGTGCAGGACGTCATCCATACCCCTCTAACCCCACCATGAGCTCATGCCCTACATAAAGTCTCCTTCAATATTCTGGTACACTTTTCTCCTCAACTCTCCTTCACACCACCATTTTCCAATTCAATCCGAATCAATCCATCTTCCTTCAATCTTCAGTTTATCAATCAAACCGCCATCATGCCTATTCCAGTTCCCAAAGCCAACCATTTGAAAGACCTCTTCAGCCTTAAGGGCAAGGTCGTCGTTGTATGCACTCTCCTCTCCCCTTGACCATGAGCCAGTCTCTCTCGACTCGACGCATATCCACTTCCCGAATCAAGCAAAGCTAACAGAGATATTGAACAGATAACCGGCGCATCCGGCGCCAGAGGCATGGGCATTGAAGCCGCCCGCGGCTGTGCAGAAATGGGCGCCGACGTCGCAATAACCTACTCCTCGCGCCCAGAAGGCGGCGAGAAGAACGCCAAAGAGCTAGCCGAGTCCTACGGCGTGAAAGCCAAAGCCTACAAGCTCGACATCGGCGACTACGCCAGTGTCGAGAAGCTCGTCGCCGACGTCATTAAGGAGTTCGGCAAGATCGACGCATTCATTGCCAATGCTGGTCGTACCGCTGATTCGGGTATCTTGGATGGTACGGTCGAGGCGTGGAATGAGGTTATTCAGACGGATTTGAATGGAACTTTCCATTGCGCGAAGGCGGTTGGACATCATTTTAAGGAGAGGGGGACGGGCAGCTTTGTTATTACTGCTAGTATGAGTGGACATATTGCGAACTTTCCGCAGGAGCAGACGAGTTACAATGTTGCGAAGGCGGGCTGCATTCATATGGCTCGATCATTGGCCAACGAGTGGCGTGACTTTGCGAGAGTCAACTCCATCTCGCCAGGTTATATTGATACCGGGTTGTCTGACTTTGTGGACAAGAAGACGCAGGATTTGTGGAAGAGTATGATTCCCATGGGTCGTGATGGAGAGGCGAAGGAGCTGAAGGGTGCGTACGTGTACTTGGTTTCGGATGCCAGCACCTACACTACTGGTGCTGACATCGTCATCGATGGTGGTTATTGTGCTCGTTAGATGCTCAGCTGGTCTGTGTGGTTTTGTTAATAATGTTGAAATTTAGGGAGGTAGTCTGAGAGACATCATATTCAATAAGAGACACCCTACAAGAACTGATCTTTGATTCCCGTCACAAGCAAATAGTATAGAAAATTCTTACGTTGCCTCTGGCCACTTTAGAACGGTTAACAAGAAAATGTTTAGTGGTCTTCCGTCAAAAGTAAGCAATTAACAAGTCGCCCCACCTTCTCCAAGCTCTTTAGCCGAAAGGTATTTCGCAGCCTTACTAGTCCGCAAAACACTTCTGGTAAATTCGCTTTTTCCATGCAATGAAGCGAACCCTTCTTACCTGCCAAAAAAGAAGAAGAAGAAGATGAAGAAAACACTCAATACTTACTCATCTAGTTGCAGATTTCATGACCTCGGGGTCCGAGAGCTGAGCTGAGCATGGTAGGGGGGAAGCCAAAAATGAAAACAAAAACAAAAATAAAAAAACATACAACAGCAGGTATTCGCTGGTGGTCACCCAGCCAACTACTAATCTGCCGATCTGAGGCTTGTGTATGGCAGAGCGGACGGGATGCCCAATTCTCCTCAGTCTATGGTCGTATGTGACAGAGAATTGCTTAATTAAATATATATTACGCGCTATTTCTCATTGCTGCTTTTTAATCAACGCTCTCCAATTGAGAACGCGGAATCGGGCACCTGGATCTGCGAAACTGCTGCCTAACCGCTAAGCCTTAGTGTAGGCATCCCTTCTTAAGCTCCTTTAGCTCCGTCCGTATCACACGCCATATTCTACTAGGATGTCTAAAATCCGGAATGGGAACGTTAATTCTAGTAATGAAGTTCCTGAAAACTGAAATATCTGTATAGATTTATTAGAAACGAGTAGATCTCACGCATTAGGAGGCAGAATCTGCTGGACTGCCACCAACCAGTAGTGCTCATACCTGAAGATCAAAAAGATCAAGGCCGGGAACAATCTCATCTATCATGTCTAGATGTGCCAGCTGCACGTGATCATATTTTCAACCTATGATCCGGCTGGAATGGATTCGCTTATTTTAGTCACACTTTGGTAAGGCATCAACTTTCCTAACAAACTCTGAGGCTGGAACTGGGGCTGCCTAACTTCTCTTTCCCTCGGACGACATCATTGAGTAATCCAATTGCTCTTCAATATTCCACGTACTGAGTTTGCGTCGACCTTCAACCTAAGGATCATGGCATCCGACAATACGTGGATAAACAAAAGCCGTCGTTATCACCGCGAGGCTGAGAAAATTGCTAGTATCTCGAACATAGAAGATACATCTGACGAAGTTATAAAGAGTCAAAATGTCCTAGGTATGTACTGTTGATCGTCTCTTTCCTTCTTTGAAAATTCTCTTACTGTTTTCTCAAGCCACCACTAAACCGACATTGGCATATTCTCGCGAGGCCGAACCGACACAGAGCAGCCCCGGATTGATTCCCGAGATTGACCCATACCAGCACATTGACTTTCTTGGGAGTGGAGTATATGGATATGTAGACACAGTAAAGAGGGTAGGCCAACCTGGAGCTGTGTTCGCGAGGAAAACAATCCGCATCACGACCGGACGAAACCGGGAGGTCCAGATGAGAAGTGCGCAGAGCGAATTCGAGATCCTTAAAAGACTCAAGCATCATCATGTCATGCAAGTTCTCGAGATATACCGCTACCGTAATAAATTTTCGGTCATCATGTTACACGTTGCAGAAACCGATATGAAGGAGTACCTAGAGAAGCTCGATGAAATGGAGGTTGGTCTATTGAGACATGAGATGCTCAAGCCTTTGCTCATGTGGCAAGGTTGTCTCGTGAAAGCCATTGATTACTTGCACGAAATGCGAATCAAGCACAAAGATCTGAAGCCGGCGAATATCTTAATCAAAGGGGGACATGTCATAATTGCCGATTTCGGCATCTCAAAAGATCTCATTGATGAAGAAACAACAGCATCTCAATTGAGCAATGAGGCTCAGGGAACCCCTATGTATATGGCCCCTGAAGTATTGATTGAAGGCCGACGTGGCCGCGCAGTCGATATCTTCTCCCTCGGCTGTATTTTTCTTGAAATTTCGACATGCATGCTTGCTGGACCGGGGTCCCGAGCACGTTTCGCAGAACACAGGAATATAAACGGATCGCGAGCATACGCTCGCTGTCCCAAGCAAATACTTCAATGGTTCTGGTACTTGTGGGGACGCTACGCCGAATATAAAGTCTCTAAGACTCGTCACCATGAATTTTCCGCTGACAGTATATTTGTCGACCATCTCAGTCTACCCGGAGAGTTGGCATTCATGATGCTAGATCCTGACCCAAAGAAGCGGATCACAAGTCGTCAGCTGGTTGCGAGGATATACGCAGACTTGACGCTTTATCCAGATGTGAAGCAGAAATCATGCAGAGCGTGCAATACTGGCTCAAAATGGCAGGACAAGAACATACCTTTGCATTCTTCTTTCCATGAAAATGAGGACCTTAACTTCCCTCTTCATCCAGATTCTGCACTAACTTGTGAGCTGGGCTTTGATTGGGAGGGTGCTAAGAGAAAATGGATGGATTTTCATATGTGGTGGTGATTCTGCTGGGGCAGATATGAAAATAGTGTTGAACTTATGCTCTGACGCTTAGCTTGCAACATTCATATTGCCTTCGATTGGTGGATTCTTCAGGCTCTCTTTCCATACACAAATTTGCTCTGGATGCTCAACAAATCTTCGTTGGAAGCCAATTGTTGACTGCAAAGTTCACGTTCATTTGGTACACTAACTAGTCTTTCTTTTATCCACTAGCAAACTCTCAAGCAGAATATAATAGCCTTAGGTAACAAAATTAAACTTTGAATGGAGGAGAAGTGATTGCGGCACGCCTTAATAGGACCTATTGGTCTGAAAATGAAGTTCTTGTTATCATAAACCCAGGCCTACATAATTCTGTAGATATCGCCACCGAGCAAGCGAATTCCAAGGCAATCAAAAAGTCCCAGCTCCCATGAAAGCACAAAAGCAACTCCACTAGCATCACCGACTCAAGCTTGCTCTTGAGCCATGGCGGAGTTACTACCGCACTTTCGGGCATAGTAGTTGTCGCCGCTAATACTTATAGTTAATTAATCGAGGATCTCAGGCTAACGTAGCAGGCCCAGAA
>Ga0302325_10024906_pt1 | contig 12439 bp, 10 predicted proteins | sample Palsa_T0_2_FD_201948 | JGI IMG/M metagenome (GOLD analysis project Ga0302325, IMG submission 201948) | Peat permafrost microbial communities from Stordalen Mire near Abisko, Sweden - Palsa_T0_2 | ecosystem: Environmental > Terrestrial > Soil > Palsa > Peat permafrost | place: Sweden: Abisko...
GGGCACCCCGACTGGGGTTGGCCGCCGAAGCGCCATCCAGTAACCCACGCTAAAGGAGATGCCGAGATGCCCAGCCGGGCGATGCAGGACCTGATTGACAGCCTCAGGCAACGGCAGAAGGCTAGCGCCAGCCAGCCTCCTCTGACGCTAGATGAACGGCGTGCCGCCTTCGTGCCCGCGGGCCGCCTTTACCCGATGCCTGACGATGTAGAAGTGATGGAGGTAACCGCTGGCGGGGTCACGGCTTATTGGCTCGTGGCCCCAGGGGTGGACACCGGTCGGGTGCTCCTCTTTCTCCACGGCGGAGGTTACGAGCTTGGGTCGCTTCGCAGCGACGGCGAGCTGGCCGCCCGGCTGGGACGCGCCAGCGGGATGCGAGTGCTGTTCCTTGAATATCGCCTGGCCCCTGAGCATCCCTTTCCCGCCGCCCTGGACGACGTCCTGGCCGCATGGCGCTGGCTCTGCACCGACCAGGACCTGAGCGCAAGATCCATGGCGGTGGCCGGTGACTCGGCTGGCGGAGGGCTCGCCGCCGCCCTGCTCGTGGCCACGCGTGACACGGGCGACGCATCGCCTGCGGCAGCCGCACTGATGTCCCCGACGGTGGATCTGACCAGCTCGGGGGCCTCGATGACCGAGCGCGCCGATCAGGATCCGATCTCAACCCCCGCCCTTCTCCGTCAGTTAGCCTCTGACTACCTGGACGGGGCTGACCCAAAGACGCCCCTGGCGTCGCCACTGTTCGCCTCATTAGCCGGGCTCCCGCCGCTACTTGTGCAGGTAGGCACCGCTGACGTGCTGCTTAGCGATTCTGAACGCCTGGCCGGAGCGGCAGCCGAAGCCGGGGTCGACGTCACCCTGGAGATCGGCGACGGCCTGCCCCACGTCTTCCAGCTAATGCTTGGCACCCCCGAGGCAGCCGAGGCCACCGAGCAGATCGGGAAGTTCCTGCGGGCCAAGGTTCTCTAACCAGGTTGCTAGCAGTGACCTTAGGCCGGTCCTTTGATATCCCCGTCGTCGGCTTGTGCCTTCTGCGCTCCGCTCGCCGCCAGGGCACGCTTGTAGCTCCCGTCGATGTGCACTTCGACGAACTTCCTAGCTGCCACCAGCTTGCGCTGCCGCAGGACCTGGAGCAGCTCATCGTGGTCACCTCGCCAGGTAAGGGCGAAATCCACCCGTAGCGCGCCCCTATTGACGAGGTACAGGAATATCTGTGAACGTATGCCGCCCCATGCCCGGTACAGGCGCTCGTGGTGGGCGGCCAGAAAGATTGCGTCGTGGAACTCCACGTCCAGAGCGGCAACCGCAGGGCGGGTGGGAGGGGACGGGAGCGCGTCAAATCCGCCGAGCACCGATGCAATGTGCGCGAAGTCCTCGTCGGTCGCATTTCGGCAAACCCAATCGGCGGCGAGGCTCTCCAGGGACGACCTAAGGCTATAAATCTCGTGAAGCTCGCCGACCGACAGCGGGGCTACGGTCGTCCCCCGGTGGCGTTCTATCTTGGTAAGGCCCTCCTGGGTCAGGAGTGCGAGGGCTTCCCGCACCGGGCCACGGCTGACGTTCAGCATCGTCGCCAAGTCCTCTTCGATGAGCCGCTGCCCGAGGTCGATCCGCCCGCTGAAAATGGCCTCACGTATTGCGTCGGCGACCTCGTCGGCAAGCACGCGCCGGCTCGCTGGCGCCAACCTGCGGTCGGAAGTCGTGTCGTGCCCCCTCCCCCGCTCCCCTAGCGCCGCGGCACTGGCCTTCGGGCTCACGAACCTGCACTCCCCGGTCGGCCCCCCTCTGTAGCCGGGTTCTGCGGCTCAATGGCATCGGCGAAAACGACGCTCTTGTCCGGTGGGAACTCGTGGTGCCAGGCCGACATCCCGTTGTCCACCGCCAGGCAGTGGCCGTTGATGGACCTTGATGCGCTGTCGAGCAAAAACGCCACTGTCTCCGCTATTTCGGCGGGTTCGCTGACGCGCCTCATGGGTGCCAGCTCCGCCGCGTCAGGAAAAAACGATGGCGGCTCAGGCCCACCGACTTTTGCCGACGCCATGATCTGTGTGTTCACCGCCCCGGGAGCAACAGCGTTGCAGCGGATCCCTAAGTGCCCGTATTCGACACAGACATAACGGGTGAAAGCCTCGATGCCGCCCTTGGTCGCGTCGTAGGGCCCATAACCGGGGAAGCCGCCGCTGGCATGGACCGAGGAAATGTTGACTATCGAGCCCGCCACGCTGTGAGCCAGGAACGACCGAAGCGCCTCGCGAGCCCCAAAAACCACCGCCCGCAGGTTGATATCGAGCGTCTCGTCAATAACGGCGGGCTCCATCAGGTGGATGGGCGCTAAGCGCACGATGCCGGCGTTATTGACCCAGGCGGCCAGCTGACCCCGCTCCTCCGCCGCACGTCGCGCCTCAGCCAAGACGTCGAGGTCCCGTACGTCTCCGGCAACCCCTTCACCGTCGATGCCCCTGAACACCTCGGCTAGTGCCGCCTGGTCCCGGTCTACGCCAACAACCGTCCACCCGTCGGCCGCCACTCGGGCCGCAATCGCTCGCCCTATCCCGTTGCCGGCGCCGGTGACCACCACTGTGCGTCCTTGCCCGTCCCCTCGCGTCATAGCCCGAGCTCCGTCGCCTTGTATGCCCCGCCGCAGTCCCCTGTACCCATGGTGTTCTCCTGCTCAAAGCTAACTACGGCCAACACGCTTCAAGCGACGAGGCCGACTGAACTGATGGGCCGACTAAAGCGGGAGGGGACGGTCGCAAAGACCCGTCCCCCCCCCCAACACCCGCGATATCAACGCGGGCCTAACCGGTAGTGCAACTACTACCTAGCTACTACTTGACCCCGAGCACCTTGTTCTCGTAGGCGACGGTCTCCGCCACCAGCTGGGGGTGCAACGCGTTGTAGGCCTTGATGATCGACGCCGCATCGGAGTCGTACTCCGACAAGGCCGTCCCCAAGGAGATATAACCCTGTGCGTACTCGAGGTAGAGGCCATCAATTTCTTGGAAGGAGGACGACGTCAAGCTGTCGAAGGGGGCAAAGGGGTAATAATACTTCGACTCCGAGTTCAGCTGGTTCAGGATCGGCTGCAGTTGCGGCGATGACGTCGCGCCCTTGATGATCGGTAGGTCGTTACCTTCGGCGTTCACGATGAGCGAGTTCCACTTGGGGGACGAAATGAACTGGAGCCACGCCGTGGCAGCCTGGGTTTTCGCTGGGGTCATCGAACGATCGGCTTTGGACGACGAAATGCCGTATTGGAAGCTCTGGGTCGGCCCCCCGTTGTCCTGCCATGTCGACAGATCCGTCGCATAGGGCGAGGTCCCTTTCAGGTTCGTGAGCTCGAAGTACCCGACCGGGAACTGCTGGGACTTCGGAAGAGAGGCCACTTCCCTCGGAATGGCGTACCCGTTGATGAACACGTACGCCACCTGCTGGCCTAGGAAGAACGTGCTCCCGTCCACCGAGGCACCGCTGGTGAAGGGGACGTCTAGGTCCTTGGGGTCCCAGGTGTCCATCAGCGCCTTGCCCAATGGGAACCAAGTGGTCAACTCCGGGTTCTTAGCAGGGTTCAACCAGCCGCCATCATCGGTGAAGAAATACGAGTTATAAGCGGCGGCATAGGGAGCGGGCATCTTGAATATTGTCTGCATCCTGGCCAAACCCAGGTAGTTTGCCCCGAGAATGTGCGCAAGCCAGTTGTACATGTACGGAGCGATCGCCGCACCGGCGTAAACGTGCTTTGAGGCCAAGCGCACGTCTATCTGTACGGAGTCTGCCTGGAGCTGGTTCCACGACGTCGGGGCAGCGGTGATGCCCGCCTCACGGAACAGGTTTTTATTGTAATAAAAGCCGATCCCGCCCCAGTCCCCGTTCACCACGAATACCCCACTGGAACCGGGCGTGTTCCCGGGCACGGTATCCGCACGCAAGGCAACCGCGTTCATCGTGCTGACCCATTTCGTGTTACCAGGGATGAACGGGTTTGGTTGATTGAACGCCGGCGTCAAGTCCTGGAACAGGCCTACGGGCAAAGTTACGTTAACATAGTAACCTGGCACCCAAGTAACATCGGGCAGGTTACCGGCGGCTGCTTCGGAAACATACCAGGTAGGGGTCCCGAACTCGCGGGCTCCCGGCACGAAGTCGATCTTGATCCCGGGGTAAAGTTTTTGGAACGCGTTCGCGGCGGCCTGCATCTCGGGGTCCGCGATAGTACCCGGCGCCTGTTTGACCCCGGTGATCGGGGGTGTGTAGGTGGAGGCGAACATGGTGATCGTACCCTTGTAGCTCAGGTTGGGTATCCCCGATTGCGCGCTCGCCGTGCTGGACAGGGCGGCCGTCATGCTGCCAGCAAGTACTGCGGCGCTGATAGCACAACTCAAGGGCTTTGATGCCCGTTTTATTGTCTTAGTTGGTGATGGGTGTGTTGTCATGACGCTAGCTGTTCCTCCTTAGTTGTTGTTGCATTGATTTGTTACGTGGTGAGAGGTCACATCTTCACTGCACCTGTAGCCAGCCCAGCGATGAAGTAGCGAATGAAAAAGATGAATAGCAGTATTATTGGCACCGAGACGATCGTGTAGGCGGCGAACTGCAGGTTGACGACATTAATGTCCGGGACCGAAGGCGGCGGCTGAAAGTTACCGACCGCCATGGCTGCTGTCTGCCGAGAGACCGGCAGCACGAGGCTCGGGAAGACGTAATCGCCCCAGATCGAAGTTACGTTGAGGAGCCCGACGGCGATCATGATCGGTCGCGACAGAGGTGTGGCAATGTGGAGCAGCATCCTGAGATGGCTGGCCCCATCGATCCGCGCAGCCTCGAACAGTTCCTCTGGGATACCTTGTATATTCGAGCGGAACACGAAAACTGCAAAGGCCTGCCCGCCAGCTATATAGGGCAGGATCAACGCCAGCGGGTTATCCACGAGGCCCATAGACCTCACCTCAAGGAACAGCGGTATGAGAGTGAGGAAGCTGGGTATCAACAAGAGCCCAAAAATTAGGTAAAACAGGAGGCCGGTCCCAAGGAACTCGATACGGGCGAACGCGTAGGCGCTCAGCATCCCGAGGACTGTTATGCCCGCCACGCTGGCTGCCGTTATCAGGACCGTGCGCAGCAGGTCACCATCTACGTAGTCCCAGGCCTGCCTGTAGAAGATCCCGAACGGGTGGTTTATGGCCAAGCTGAACGGGTTCTCCTCTAACTGTATCCCGTTCTTCAGCCCCGTGATGGCCATGAAGTACATAGGGAAAAGCGAAAGTGCCCCGATGACGGTTAGGGCCACGTAGTGGGGGATCCTAACCCGGAGGCTACTGCTCCGACGATTTGTCATGCAACCTTCTTCCGCGTTTCGGCATCGGTACGGAGGTACCGCATGGTGAGGAGAGCTAGGACCAATGAGGCCACGAACAATACAAAGGCGATCGAGAGGGCGTAACCCATCTGAGCGTACTGAAACGCGTTTTCGTACATGTATAACACTGGTACGTAAGTTTCGTTAGCAGGGCCTCCTTGGGTAAGGAGCAAGGGTGGAAGAAGATTTTGTGTGATCGCAATGATAGACAGGATGAGGATCACCTTCAGCTGGCCCTTTATCAGGGGCAGTTCTACGTGCCAGACCCGCCTCATAGATGAGACGCCATCGACGGCGGCGGCGTCAAGGATCTCTCCAGGAATGCTCTGCAGGCCGGCGTAGAACACCAGCATTGCGAAGGCCCCCACGAAAGGGAAGCCCATGAAGATGAGCGCGCCGAGAGCCGTGTGGGGGTTTGCTAGCCAGGCAGTCCCAAATCGCCCAAGCCCGACGTCGCTGAGGAGAGCGTCGATTACGCCGCCGATCTCGTAGAAGTTCGACCATGTGAGGATGCCAACTATCCCGGGCAAGCAAAGTGTGAGGCTGAAAGCCACGCGGAACCAGTACTGCGCCCTTTTACTGTCTAAGCGGTAAATGAGCAGCGCGACGAGCAAGCTCGCCCCCATACCAACTGGGATCCCGAATAGCGACCACCAGAGCAAGTGGAGGAACGATTGTAGGAATACAGTGTCATGTAGGAGCTGGTCGAAGTTGTGGAGCCCGACCCATTTGGGAGCTGATACCCCGTCCCACGTTGTGAACGCTCCTTCGAGGGCCCGTACCGCCGGCCAATAGCAGAAGATGCCGACGAAGACGAACGTGGGGGCCAGGAAGGCCCAGCCTTTCAGGTTTATAATGCGTTTCTTTCGGCGAGACGAAGCCCGCCGCTCCGCTCGCCGGGCTTCGTCGTCGAGGGCGAGAGGGTTCGCGCTAGTGATGGAGACCATTTATTTCCAATCTGGGGTAGTTGTGAGGGCACTAGGGCTTTTTGTACTTGGGTGGCGTCGGCGCGACATCGCCCTTGGGTTATGTCGCTGCCAGGGGTTGGCAAGCAGACCAGGCGCAGACAGGGGATCTGATGAACGGTGGGTCATGACGTGGCGTACCGCAGGAGGTTGGTGGTCAAGTGGTCGGCAACGGCAAGTGAGCCGAGATGGGCCAACAGGTCGAAAGTACTTACGACGACTCGGCCTGGCCCCTGGCGGAAGCTGGCCGCGAGCAAGCCCGATGCGTACCCTCCTGGACAGGGGAACCCGACAGCGGCGGCGAAGGCGGCCACTTTGTCGGCGTCGCCTTGCAAGAGGTGCCGGGGCAGGACGGGGCCGAAGCGACGCCAGTCCATGAGGCCCGGGCCCGCCAAACCCTCGACGAGATCGGGCTCCGTCGCGAAACATTCCTTGTGGTAGAGCCAATCCCGAAAGCTCGTGCACGAGATCGGCGTCGCGAAGGGGAGTGCTACGGAGGTCTCGCCCGGCGCGATCAGCTCCCAGGGGTTGAGCACTACCGCCGTAGCCCCGCGGTCGACCGCGGCAGAAACGCTTCGCCAGTTGTCCTCGTCGAGCTCGCCAGCATGCCCGACAAGCATTAGTGCGAAATTTTTGAGCCCTTCGGCACCGCGCCCTGTGTCAAGGCCGTGTTCCTCCAGCCAGTTCATCTCTGCCTCGTAGAAGCCGATCGCACCGGCGCTCAGTCGCGGCGTCATCGGCTCCGGGCGCCTGATTACGTCGACACTGGCGCGGCCTGCTGCCGGCGCCGCAGCGGTACCGAGCGACGCTGCGCAGCGGTACCGACCCGGCACTCCGTCGAGTACGACTTGGTCGTCGAGCACCGCAACGGCGAGCGGCCCGCGGCCCCCGTGGACTTCAACGTCGACCGAGCGTTCCCAGCGCCAGCCCTCCGGTCCGACGATAGCGACGCGGGCCGTGTAGCTACCGGGCAGGAGCACGTCCTCGTTAGCGAGTGAGAGGTCCAACGCGACTTCGCCGCCCGGAAAAGTCACCGCTGGGGTCACGTCGAGGCACCAGCGCAACGGCGACCATCCCGCGGCCATGGTGTCCATACCGGAGGGCTTCCATCTACGCCAGAAGGTCCAAGCGCCCTCACCGGTGAGGGCGTGGTCCAGCATCCCAGTGAGGTTGTAGCCCGAGATGTTCCCGTTCGCCCTAATGAGGTCGAACGTGGCCGCCCGGTGGAGGGACTGGTTGAGCTGGCCCTCGGCGAGCGCGTCCTCTGGGAAGCAGTACACCCGGTCCATCCCGAACCGCTCCCAGTCAGAGACGAAGCGCTCCGCCATGGACCGGACATAGGCGACATCAGGGGCTTCAGGAAATTGCGCTGCTCCCCCGTTCGCCGAGGTGGTGTAGCAGGTCGCGTCGGCTAGCGCCGTGACCGCGTCGAAGAGGCTGCCGACACCGTACTCGGAAAGGAACACCGGCTTCTGACCCGCACCCATCGTCCGCAGCAACTGCTTGGCGCCGATCGACTCCGGGAGAGCGGGGTAGAGGTGGAGGTCGCCGGCACCGGGCACGTAAGCGCCGCGGTCGGGTTGGTGCGCCCATCCCACCTCAACGGGGGCGGCTTCGGCTTGTTCCAAGCCCCATTCGTGTCGCCAGGTTGCCTCGCCCGGGTTGCTGACCGAGCCGACGGCCAGGTCGCCGTCCCAGCGCCCGCTGCTGAGCAGCACGAGCCGGGTGTCATCGAGCTCCCGCAGCCTGGGAAGGTACCCGACGGCGTGGCGAAAGACTGGCCCCTCGTAGGTTTCGTTGAGCAGGCCCCAGATCACCACGCTTGGGTGGTTACGGTCGCGCCGCACCATCTCGTCATTGGAGCGGTCGAAGTGCTCCCCGAGCCGCGGGGAACTTCCGAGCAGCCAAGCCGCGTGCGTCTCCTCGTACACCATTAGGCCGAGCTCATCGCAGAAATCGAGCTGGTCCTCTCGCGCCACGCCGGCGATGAAACGGACCGTGTTAAACCCGGCAGCTTTGGCGTAGACAAGGTCCTGGCGCACGAGCGCGGGGGCCTGAGGCACGAGCTGGCCGATCGGGTAGTGGTTGCCGGTATGTGTCGAACGGAGGTAGATGCGCTGGCCGTTCAGCTCGAACCATCCATCGCGGACACGCAGCTCGCGGAACCCGGTGCGTACGCTTCGCTCGTCCCCTATGGCCCCTCCTCCTGCTGGCTGGAGGCGCACTCGGACGAGATAGAGGAAGGGGTCGTCGACGTGCCAGGGCCTCACCTCGCCCGGCGGTACCTGCAGCACGACTCGGACAATGGTCGGCTCATCAGGCAGGCCCCCCGCCGGGACGCTCTCCTGCGCACCGGCCACGCTGAGCCCACTGGCGGCTTCGCTGACCAAAACGTTGACTGTCATGGGTGCACGGCGTGACGCAGCAGGCGACACGGTGACGTCGACACTGATCTCACCCGTTGCCAGCTGGCAGCGGACGACAACCTCGAGCAAGCGCGCTTCGGGCTCGACGTGCACCACTACATCGCCAAGGATCCCTCCGAAGTTGTAGGCCCACCCGGGCCTGAAGTCCGCTGGCAGCGTCTTGTTGGCGTGCGGTACCTCGGACAGCACCAGACCGTCGATCGCCTCGCCGGTCGGGTTGACGACGCGCACGGCCAGCAGGTTCACCTGTTCGGGTTGCACCCGCTCGGTGGCATCGAGCTCGAACGGCCCTTCGCCTTCATGAGAGCCGATCTCGTGACCGTTCAGCCATACCTTCGCCGCGTAATCGACCGACTCAAAGCGGACCAGAGCCCGGTGGCCCGGGGGGACGGGGAACGGGGCGAGCTCGCACCAGTACCACGCGACACCGTGGTGGTCGGGGAAGACCTGCTGGATTATCCCGGGCACCGGGGCGGCCACGGCGTCGTGGGGGACGCGACCCGACCAGTTGCCCGCGATGCCCTCGTTCGCCGGGTCGAGGCAGATCCTCCATTCGCGGGCTCGCCGAAGGTTCACCGGCACCCCCCATCGACAGCTCGCAACAGGCTCGATTGCCCCAAATTTGACCGGCAAAAACGACCGCCGCCCCGCCACAGGATCATCGTCGGTCCTTCCTCCGGCCCGGTCCCTCGACCGGCCCCGGCCCCCTCTGGATGACATCCGTCTCGCTGACTGTTGACAGTCGACTGGGTGACGATAGCATCGCTGTCCGCGCGCAGTCAAGACACTCGGGACCGGCCCAGCCGGTGGCGGCACCGGCCCAGCCGGCGCCGGTGCCCGTGGCCTCCCTGTTGGCTTCGCTTACGGCGAGGCACTGGCATTGACCTTCGCCGGCGTCCTAAAGCCAGTTGCCGGCGACGTCAGCACGGCGAAGACGAGGAGCGGCCCAGGCGGCCGAGATCCAGGGCGCCTGGGCGACATGGAAGCAGCCGGCTTGTCGCTCGGCGGCCTCGCTCAACTGGCAGTCGGAGGGTGCGGTTCGGCGATGGCTCTCCCCCGGACGGCCGCAGGCTAGACCTATCAGGCAGCCACGCCTTGGGTGCACTCCTTCGGGTCAATGACCCCCAGGCTCTTGACGATCTTGAACGAACCGCCTATTGCCTGGGCGATGTACATGTTCATTCGAACGTGGTGTTGACCGGGGACCATTTCAGCTGGACCTCCCGGCCCCTCGTCGATCATCGCATGATCTAGCGCCTTGATGACATCTTCTTGGTTGAGCGAGCCTGCTTCTTTCACGGCCGCCTCCCAGAGCTTCAGTCCTCGGTACAGGCCTGTACACCCGCTGCCAGCGGTGAACTTGGCACTACCCGGAAAGAGGTTGTCGTACCGACCGAGCAGTTGTTTGCTGAATGGGTCGCTGACATCCCGGTAGTAATCGAGGCAACCGTACAGGCCCTCTAGGTGTTCGGCAGGGACCAAGTTGAGGAAGTTCTCGTCGAAGTATGTGCAGAGGTTTTGAGGTCACGTTCTGGCGCCGCCCGCTCACAGCTATGTGCGAAGCCATCGCCGATGCCGGGTTCGTCATCGAGGCCTTGTGGAACCAGGTCCCTTGCCGAAGACCGCCGAACGTGACACCCGAACAGGACGGGACGGTAGCCGAGTTCGCACTGCCAGGAGGGGCCTGGCCCGGCGCGAACCAGGTGCAGCTCTGCTGAGCAGTGAACAGGACGTAGGTAGTGACCAGCTTGCCTTTCAGAGTTAGCTGGTACCGCTCGACCGCCCTGGAGGACTGCTCTGTCTGCAGCACCCAGAAGACGGGCTTGCTCGGAGAGGTGCCGAACAACGCGAGACCTCATAGATCAGCTCGAAACTGCGCTCGGCCCTCGCCACACGGTAGGCAGCCTCGAGCATCGCAGACGCGCTCGGCGTTACGAAACTCCGAGGTCCCGCACCCCTCACCCATGCTGTGTTCCCGGGCCGACCGGCGACAGCGGACGCCTCGGCAACGCCACTCAGGCTAGAAAGCACCAAGCTGGCGATTACCGCCGACCACAGCGCCCCCTTCAGCCGTCCGCCGACCGCCCCAGGTCTCGGCATAGCGCGCACGCTTCTCTCAAGTCCGTTGTGGCGAAGCTACTCCCGGCCCGGGGTTCATGGACGCGTTTAGGGAAACTTGGGCACATTAGTCATTCCCTGGGTCAGATCGGTGAAAAACGCTTTTAGGTCCTGCCGACGAGAACTGTCATCCGAGGCCAGGCAATAGACGTACGCGACCGGCAGTTCGGTCCCACCTTGATAGATATCCGCTTGGCTGGTGCAGTCCTCAGTTCGGTAGGCGATCCAGGTCGTTTGGGCCGTCACGAAAGCTCGGCCCGCGGCTTTACCCAGGAGGTCAAAAATGACCTTTACGTCTGCATTGAGCTGCTTGTCGGCAGCGAGCACTTCGTGTTCCCCACAACCTTCCTGACCGACGGTGGTCTTCTGGTTACAAGGAAGGACTGGCCCGAAAGCCTCGGTGATCACGGGCGCGCTGAGCCCCGAGGCAACTTGAGCGTCATTCGTATGGCGGCTCAACCCGCTCGCAGCGGTAGGCACGGCCACGAGGGCGCCGATGGCCAGGATTGCGACCACCGAACCGGTCTTGTGTTTCGGCATGAGACCCAGTCTGCCAGGCCACAAGTGCTGCCCAGGGGAACTGTCTTAACAGATCGTCTGGTTGTCGTTCCAGCTAGACCAATTGCCCAACTTGGTGGTACAGGAGAGGGGCGACCGCCGCAGCCGGGCAGCGTGCGCCCATGGGGTAGTGGCCGCCCGGGTACCACTTGTTTGCAAGGGGGCGCGGGATATTGCAAACGCCAAGTGTGCCGTAGGCGAAGTCCCCGCTCGAGCCCGTCCGGTGGAAGACCTGAAAAGCCCCCATGTCCTCGCAACCGGTCAAGGTATTGAAGCAAATGTCGGCCACCACCCAGTAGGAGTTGGTGACGGCCGAGTGGCCGTAAATAACTCCGGCCGAACTTAGTCTAAGAGTGACCTAATGAGCGGCGCGACCCGGCAACCGCCCCGGACCTACTTGGCCGGGCGGACGCCGACTTCCTCCAAGTGGTTCAGCATGTCGGCCGGGTCGTCGTAGACGCGGTAAGCACCAGCTGATTGGAGCTCGCCGCGCCCGTACCCGCCTGACAGCACGCCGACGCCCAGCGAACCGGCCCTCTGCGCGGCCAACAGGTCCCAAATACTGTCGCCCACCACGAAGCTATGTTGCGGCTCGACGCCCAGCAGGTCGGCTGCAGCCAGGAAAAGGTCGGGGTCGGGTTTGGCCCGTTCAACAAGGTCACGTGTGACCACGGGCGTGCCCTCCGGCAAGCCGAGCAGCTCCAAAGCCGACGACGCGGTGACGCGCTTTCCGCTGGTGGCGATTGCGAAGGGCACAGCATGGGCGCGTAGGGTTCGGAGAAGTTCGGTGGCGCCTGGTAGCGCGACTACCCCTGCCGCCCGGCGAAGGTAGAACTGCGCGTGCAGCGATGACAACCGGTCGAGGGTACCGGCGTCGAGGACCCGCCCCGTCTCACGCTGGAGAGCGTCGAGGAACAGCCCGCCGCTCATCCCGATCCGGCGGTGGATCCTCCACACGGACAGGGGCACACCACATTCGGCCAGCGCCTCTTGCCAAGCGATCACGTGTTGGTAGA
>Ga0302325_10024908_pt1 | contig 12439 bp, 11 predicted proteins | sample Palsa_T0_2_FD_201948 | JGI IMG/M metagenome (GOLD analysis project Ga0302325, IMG submission 201948) | Peat permafrost microbial communities from Stordalen Mire near Abisko, Sweden - Palsa_T0_2 | ecosystem: Environmental > Terrestrial > Soil > Palsa > Peat permafrost | place: Sweden: Abisko...
GCGCTTGTACTCCTCCAGCGCCTGTTCGACGGTGCCGTGGAGGATCAGCTCGCCGGCGCTCATGTAGAGGGCCGAGGTGCACAGGTCGGAGACCGTCTGCAGCTGATGGCTGACCAGCAGCACCGTCCGGCCGTCCCGGGCCACCTCCCGCATCTTGCGCAGGCACTTGGCCTGAAAATCCGAGTCGCCCACGGCCAGCACCTCGTCGACCACCAGGATCTCGCTGTCGAGGTGAGCGGCCACGGCGAAGGCCAGCCGGATGTACATCCCGGTGGAGTACCGCTTGACCTGGGTGTCGAGGAACCTCTCGGTCCCGGCGAAGTCAACGATGGCGTCGAACCGGTCGGCGATCTCCTTGCGCCGCATGCCCAGCAACGTCCCGTTGAGGAAGATGTTCTCCCGGCCGGTGAGCTCGGGGTGGAATCCCGTCCCCACCTCGAGCAGGCTGCCAACCCGTCCCCCGAGCTCGATCCGACCGGTGGTGGGTGCGGTGATCCGGTTGATGATCTTGAGCAGGGTGGACTTGCCGGCGCCGTTCCGGCCGATGATGCCGACCACCTCCCCCCAGCCGACGGCAAAGGAGACGTCGTGCAGGGCTTCGAACTGCTCGACCTGCTTCTTCTTGCCCCGCAGGCGCTTCAGCAGCGCCTCGGAGGCGTAGCTGACCCGCTCCTCCTGACGGAGGATCCGGTAGGTCTTGGACACGTTGGCCACCGTGATCGACGCGCTCATGGACACGGGGGCGACGCTGGACGGTGTGTGTTGGAGTACCAATTGATCCTCATTTGCAGGCAGCAGGTCCTGCCTCAGAAGATCGACAGGTCAGTCGTCCAGCTTGAGCGCGGAGACGAATGCCTCCTGGGGTACCTCCACCCGGCCGATGTTCTTCATTTTTTTCTTCCCCTCCTTCTGTTTCTCGAGGAGCTTGCGCTTGCGGGTGATGTCACCCCCGTAGCACTTGGCCAGGACGTCCTTGCGGCGGGCCTTGACCGTCTCCCGGGACAGGACCCGGCCGCCGATGGCAGCCTGGATGGGCACGTCGAACATCTGGCGGGGGATGAGCTGCCGCAGCTTCTCGGTCATCCTGCGGCCGTAGACGTCGGCCTGGGACCGGTGGACGATGGTGGAGAAGGCGTCTACCGGGGTGTGGTTGATGAGCAGGTCCACCTTGACCAGGTCGGCGGTGGCGTACCCCTCGGGTTCGTAGTCGAGGCTGGCGTACCCCTTGGTCCGGCTCTTCAGCTGGTCGAAGAAGTTGACCACCACTTCGGCCAGGGGGATGGCGTAGACGAACTCAACCCGCTCGGGCGAGAGGTACTCCATCTTGACCATCTCGGCCCGGTGGCCTTGGCACAGGTCCATGATGGTGCCGGTGTACTCGGCCGGAGTCAGGATGGTGGCCCGCAGCATCGGCTCGTCGACGTGGTCGAGGTGGCTGGGCTCGGGCAGCTCGCTGGGGTTGTCCACGTCTACGTCGGTACCGTTGTTGAGGAAGGCCCGGTAGGCCACCGACGGTGCCGTGGCGATGAGCGAGAGGTCGAACTCGCGCTCGAGACGCTCCCGCACGATCTCCATGTGCAGGAGGCCGAGGAAGCCGCAGCGGAAGCCGAAGCCCAACGCCCGGGACGACTCGGGCTCGTAGGTGAAGCTGGCGTCGTTCAAGCGGAGTTTCTCGAGAGCGTCGCGCAGGTCGGGCAGCTCGTCACCGTCGATGGGAAACAGGCCGCAGAACACCATCGGCTTGGGGTCGCGATAGCCGGCCAGCGCGGCCGTGGCCGGATGGGTGGCCGTGGTCACCGTCTCTCCCGAGCGGGCCCCGCCCACGTCTTTGATGCCGGCGATCAGATAGCCCACCTCGCCGGGGCCGAGCTCGGCCACCGGCACGGTGACCGGAGTGCGGATGCCGATCTCCTCGATCTCGTGGTTGCTTCCCGCCTGCATGAATCGCAGCCGGTCCGTCCCCACCAGGGTGCCGGCCATCACCCGGATGGAGCTGACCACGCCCCGGTACTGGTCGTAGGCCGAGTCGAAGATGAGGGCCTGCAACGGTGCCTTCGGATCGCCGGTCGGCGGAGGGATGCGGGCCACGATGGCGTCGAGCAGCTCGGGCACGCCCTCGCCCGTCTTGGCCGAGATGTGGAGGATGTCGGCGGCGTCGAGGCCCAGGACCTGCTCGATCTCGGCGGCACACCGCTCGGGGTCGGCGGCGGGTAGGTCGATCTTGTTAAGGACGGCCACGATCTCGAGGTCGTTCTCCAGGGCCTGGTAGCAGTTGGCCAGGGTCTGGGCCTGGATCCCCTGGGAGGCGTCGACCAGCAGCACGGCACCCTCGCAGGCGGCCAGGGAGCGGCTGACCTCGTAGCCAAAGTCGACGTGGCCGGGGGTGTCGATGAGGTGGAGGGTGTGGTCCTTCCAGGGCACCCGGACGTTCTGGGCCTTGATGGTGATCCCCCGCTCCCGCTCGATGTCCATGGAGTCGAGGTACTGCTCCCGCATCTGACGGGGGTCGACGGCCCCGGTCAGCTCGAGGATGCGGTCGGACAGGGTCGACTTGCCGTGGTCGACGTGGCTGATGATGGAGAAGTTTCGGATGCGGTCGACGGGAAGCACGGGGAGGCCAGCGTACCCAAGCCGGCCCCACGCCCGTCCCGGGGGGCGTCTCGGTCGGGAAGGGTCACGGCCACCGGGTGTCGGCCCGGGCACCGCGGGTCCCATGGGCCGGTGGGAAGATCGCCGACCGGGCTGCTATCGTGTTCTGTCTCCGGTCCCGGCCCATCGGGCCGTCCGGCGTCCGATCTCCCCCTGGTGGGCGGGGGTACGCCCCGCCCTGGGGAACCGACCAGTAGCCGACACCGACCAGCACGCAGAGGACTCCCCGTGGCCAACATCAAGAGCCAGATCAAGCGCAACCGCCAGACCGTCAAGCGCACGGCCCGGAACAAGGGCGTCCGCTCCGAGCTCCGCACCCGTACGAAGACGGCCCACGCCGCCATCGCCGAGGGGACCGAGGGTGCCGACGAGGCGCTGCGCCTGGCCATCAAGCGGATCGACAAGGCCGCGGCCAAAGGCGTCATCCACAAGAATCAGGCGGCCAACCGCAAGTCCCGGCTCATGAAGCGAGCCGCGACGCAGGGCGCCGACGCCTGAACCCACGCCTCACCCGCGCCAACGGTCCGACCCGGGTGCACCTCCGCCCCGGCTCACGTCCTGACTAGGACTTGGCGTAGTAGAACGGCTGGTCGCACCGGTACCCGTGGGTGGAGCCGCTCACCGGAGGGTCGTCAACCCGTTGGTACTTGCCGTTCTCGATCTTGGCGATGATGTAGCAGTTGGTCGGGGTCTTGCTGGCCGGGTCGGACGCGCCCGTGAGGTTGCCACCGGAGAACGAGGTGATCTTGCGCAGCTGCTGGAGGATGGAGCCCCGGCTGGGATGGGGACCGGCCGCCTTCAGGGCCTCGGTGAACAGCTCGGCCGACAACCACCCGTAGAGCGTGTAGAGATCGGCCTTGAAGCCGGGCGAGGCCTTCTGGATCCAGGTGTCGAAGGCGGTGATGGCCGGAATGGCGGCCTTGTCCTCCCCCAGGTACAGCGAGGTGTTCTGCTCCATGTAGGCGCCGTCGACGGCCTTCGCCCCCCCGGCGCTGGGCACCAGCGCCTCGCTGTACGTCGACCCTCCCAGCACCACCACGGGATGGAAGTCCTGCTGGTCGAGGGCCTGGACCACGGCGGCGGCGTAGTTCTGCGGCATCTGCTCGAGGAAGAGGATCTTCACCCCGTCGTTCTTCATGGCGATCACGTTCTGGTTGAAGTCGGTCTGGCTGATCTCGAACGTGGGGTCGTAGACCACCTTGTACCCGAGGGACGTCATGGCCTGGTGCTCGGCGTTCCACTTGTCGATGGCCGACGGCTCACCGGCCACCATGGCCGCAGTGTGGGTGACGGCCTGGGGGTAGTGCTTCTTGAAGTAGGCCAACGGTCCGAGCTGCCACCCGCTGACCGACGGAGCCACGGCGAAGGTGTTGGGCAGGTTGTTGGTGGCCAGGTCGAGGGAGACGCTCACGTTGGGCACCTGGGGGTTGGCCTTCAGCACCTGGCCCCCGAAGTTGTCCTCGAGGGAGAAGCTCCCGACCATGGCCACGTCCTTTTCGACGTCGGCCTCGGTCTCCTGCTTGTTGGGCCCACCCGAGTAGGCGTCGTCGCTGCTGTCCACCAGGATCTTGCGCCCGTAGATGCCGCCCACGGTGTTGACGTAGTCGGCGTAGGCCTGGACGCCCACTTCGGCCCCCTTGAACAGCCCGGCCACCAGAGTGGAGACGTTGCCGATGGTGACCGTGCTGGACGTGATGCCGGTGTGGTCGCTGAACGCCGACGCCGGGATGGGCGGCGGCTTGTAGGTGGTGGCCGAGGCGATGCCGGTGGTCGTCGAGCAGAGGGCCAACGAGATGGCCAGGACCACCGTGCCCGGCAGGACCGCCCAGCGGCGCTGCCGCACCGAGGCGGATCGGTCAGACGCGAATCCCATGGCTGTTGTCTCCCCCTGCTCGTGGACGGCCGGCAGATCCACGATCTGTCCCCCCGGCGACGGTGTCCCTCCGACTCTAGAGAATTCCGACCGCGGGTGGAGCCACCCACTCATGGCGCCCACCCGGCCTCGCTGGGTGGGCGGGCGGCACCGGACCCCGACCCGTCCCTCCGGTGGAGGGCACGAATGCGCGACCGGTCCATGTTGACGAACTCGCCCTCTGCCTCGACCGTGACCATCCCGCCCTGGATGAGTCGGCCCTGGCTGAACGTGCGGCGGTCGGTCTGTTCGGTGACCCAGGCCTCGAAGTGGGCCGGCTCACCGATGAGCGTCGGCTTCAGGTAGTGGACCGTGAGGCTGACCGTGGGCCCGGCCCCGTCGGCGATGACGTTGGCCGCCGTCAGCATGATGTCGAACGCACCGGCCAGCACCGCCCCGTGTACGAGGCCCGGCGCCCCCTCGTAGATGGCGGTGAAGGTGGCCAGGCCCAGCGCCCGGGGCCGGTCGAACTCGATGGTGAGGGGCAGAGCCACCGGATTGCACGAGCCGATGACCACGTCGAACGGCATCGCCGCGGCCAGGGTGTGGGCCTCCTCGGGTGCCACCGATCGCTCGCCGAACCGCTCGGCCGGTTCGGCGCCGGGTTTCGGCACGTATGCCTCGAGCGCATCGGCCACCTCCGCCGCCCGCCCAGCGGCATCGGCCAGTACCCCGGGCGGTGCCGCGGCGGTGACGGTGAGGGCCATCAGTCGGCGGACGGCGTCGGCCAACGCCTCGCGCCCTCCCCCGCTCCACGGCTTGGTGGGCGGTGGTACCTCCGGCTGCGATCGGGCGTCAACCATCGGCGTCCCCGAACCGCGCGATGAAGGCGGCGTGGGCGTCCAGGGTGGCCAACATCTGGTCGGCTCCCCCCGAAGGCACCCGCAGCACCACCTCGTCGATGCCCAGCTGCTGGTAGTGGCCCAACTTGTCGTCGGTCGGTACGGTGCCGAAGGGGACCACCCGGACGAGATCGGGGTCGCGGCCCTGCTCCTCCACGGCCCGGCGCAGTCGGGGCACGGCGTCGGCCAGGCCCGAGCCCCCGATGGGCAACCACCCGTCGGCGTACTCGGCGACGGCGGCGAACACCTTGGGGGTGGCCCCGCCCCCGACCAGGGTGGTCACCCGGGGCCGCTGGATCGGCTTGGGCCAGCTCCAACAGGCGTCGAGGGAGACGAACCGCCCGTGGAACTCGGCCTGCTCCTGGCTCCACAGGGCCTGCATGCACAGGACGTGCTCGCGGGCGATCTCGCGGCGCTGGGCGAAGTCCACACCGTGGTCGGCGGCTTCGGAAGGGTTCCAGCCGAAGCCCAGGCCGAGGACGACCCGACCCCCACTCAGATGGTCCAGGGTGGCGATCTGCTTGGCCAGCACGATGGGATCGTGCTGGGCCACCAGCACCACGCCGGTGCCCAGCCGGATGCGCTCGGTGACCGACGCTGCGGTGGCCAGGGCCACGAACGGGTCGAGACTGCGCCGGTAGTCCTCGAGGTGCACCCCTTCGACCACGGCCGGCGGGGCGTCGTCGCGCACCGGCAGGTGGGTGTGCTCGGGGAAGTACAGCGAGGAGAAGCCGCGCTCCTCGACCGCCCGGGCCAGATCGGACGGGGACAGGTCCCGGTCGGTGAGGAATGACGTGATCCCGAGACGCACGCTTCGGTCAGCGCTCCAATCCCGCGGTGAGGCGCTCCCCGGGATTGCTGCCCGGATCGGCGAACAGGGCGGCGAAGGCCGCCTCCTCCCGGAGGAGGGCCGCTTCGATGGCCGGGCGCCGAGCCGCCATCATCAGGCGCTTGATTCGCCGGGTGCCCTCGAGCGGGTACGAGGCCACGGTCCGCGCCAGGGCCAGCGTCTCCTCCACCACGGTGCCCTCGTCACACACCCGCAGGGCCAGGCCGGCCGCCACCGCCTGGTCGGCGTCGAGCCACTCGGCGGCCAACAGGAGGGCAGCGGCCCGCTGCCACCCGAGGCGTTCGGGGAGCAGCCAGCTGCTGGCCGCCTCGGGGGGCACGCCCATCTGGACGAAAGGGGCCCGCAGTCGGGCGCCCCGCTCCATGAGGACCAGGTCCACGTGGCCGAGCAGTGTGCACCCGAGCCCCATCCCCACACCGTGGACCGCAGCCAGCAGGGTCTTGTCGAAGGCCACCAGCGTGTCCAGCAGGTCACGGAAGCCCGACCCGGCCTCGGGACCGGCGTCGCCGGTGGCGATAGCCGCCATCTCGTGCAGGTCCTGCCCCGAGGTGAAGGCCCGGCCGCGTCCGGTCAGCACCACGGCGCCGACGGTGTCATCGGCCAGCGCACCGACCAGCGCGTCGTTGACCGCCCCGTACATGGCCGCGTCGAAGGCGTTGCGGACCTCGGGACGGTCGAAGGCGACCAGTCGGACCCCGTCGGCGTCCTCGACCTCGACCCGGTGCTCGCTCATCGGCCGGATGGCCGGGTGGCACCGGTGGCCGCGGGATGCACCGGCCGACCATGGGGGCGCGGCCTCACGGACGGACCACCTGGCCGCCGTCGACGTTGAACACGTGGCCGGTGATCCACGAGGCCTCGTCGGACAGCAGGAACAGGCACATGCCCACCAAGTCGGCGGGCACACCCTGCCGTTTCAGGGCCAGCCCGGCCAGGATCGGCTGCATGAAGGCGTCGGGCACGACCGTGCGGGACGCCTCGGTGTCGATGGGCCCGGGGGCGATGGCGTTGATGCGGATGTGCTGGCCGCCGAGTTCGTGGGCCAGCTGCTGGGTCAGGGAGTTGACCCCCGCCTTGGCCAGTCCGTAGAAGCCGGCATAGAGGTAGGCGGCGGTGGACGACTGGTTGACGATGGCCCCACCGCCCCGCGCCTTGAGGGCCGGATAGCCGGCCCGGACGCAGTTGAGCGCCCCCATCAGGTTCACCGACAAGAACCGGTTGAGATACGCCCAGTCCACGGTGAGCAGCAGGTCGAGCTGCATGCCCCCGAAGATGGCGGCGTTGTTGACGAGGTAGTCGAGCCCGCCGAACTCGGCCACGGTGGCCGCCACCACGGCCTCGGCCGAGTCGGGATCGGCCACGTCCATCCGGAGCGAGATGGCCGTGCCCCCCGCCTGGCCGATACCGCGGGCCACCCCGGCGGCGTTCTCCTCGGCGATGTCGGCCACCACCACCGAGGCACCCGCAGCGGCCAGGGCCTCGGCGTAGGCCTGGCCGATGCCACCACCCGAGCCGGTGACGATGGCCACCTTGCCCGAGAAGTCGAAGGTAGTCATAGCGGCGGTCGGCGCCCCGGCGTCGCCCTCGCTCATGAGCCTGCATCCTCCGGCTCGGCCTTGCGGCGTCGTGCGATGACCTTCTCGGCCACCGCGTTGACCTCGGTCGACAACGGCCAGCCGATGTAGTGGGTCAGGTGCAGCACGGTCTCGCGCACCTGCTCCTCGGTCAGCTCACCCCGCTCCAGGGCCGACTGGAACTGGATCTCGATCAGTGACGGCTGGCCCAGCGCGGCCAGCACGCCGATGGTCATGAGGCGACGGTCACGGTTGCCCAGTGCCTCCCTCGTCCAGACCGTGCCGAACAGATGGTCGACGGTGAACGCGGCGTAGGGGCCGGGCAGGTCGTCGGGATCGACCGAGAATCCGTAGACCTCCTCCATCTTGGCGATGCCCTGGGCTCGGGCCGAGCCGGGGTCCCGCCCCTCCTGACCGGCATGGCTCTCCGGCTTCTCGATGGTCATGGTCTCCATCCTTCTTCGCGCCGGCTCACGCCGGCTCGGCGATCGACTTGGTCTCGAGGTACTCCTCGAACCCGGCGACGCCGGACTCACGTCCGACCCCGGACTGCTTGTACCCGCCGAAGGGCATGTCGGGGCTGAACCACAGCCCTCCGTTGATCCCGATGGTGCCGGTGCGGATCCGGTCGGCCACCCCCACGGCGCGGTGGCGGTCGGCCGACCACACCGAACCGGACAGACCGTAGGTGGACTCGTTGGCCAGGGCCACTGCGTCGTCGTCCCCATCGTGGGGGATGACCACCAGCATGGGGCCGAAGATCTCCTCCTGGGCCACCCGGGAGCTGTTGGACAGTCCCACCAGCAGCGTGGGCTCGACGAAGTAGCCGCGGTCCAGGCCCTCGGGTCGGCCGCCCCCGGCAACGACGGTCCCGCCCTCGTCGCGGGCCAGGGACAGGTAGCCCTCCACCCGCTCCCGCTGGCGGGCGCTGATCAGGGGACCGCAGATGGTGCCGGGATCGGTGGGATCGGCGGCGGGGAGCTTGCTCAGCACCTTGGCCGTCGACTCCACCGCCTCGTCGAACTGGGCCCGGGGCACCAGCAACCGGGTGGTGATGGCGCAGCCCTGGCCGGCGTGGGTGCAGACGGTGAAGGCGGCGGTGGCGCATGCCCCCCGCAGATCGGCGTCGTCCAGGATGACGAAGGCCGACTTACCCCCCAGCTCGAGGAAGACCTTCTTCAACGAGTCGGCGGCCGAGACCATGACCAACCTGCCCGTGGCCGTCGATCCCGTGAAGGAGATCTGGTCCACCCGCGGGTCACCCGAGAGCAGCGCACCCACGCTGTGCTCGGAGGACGGGACGATGTTGACCACGCCCGGCGGGATGTCGGTCTCCTCGGCCACCAGGCGACCCAGCGCGGTGGCGCACCACGGGGTGTCGGGGGCCGGCTTGAGGACGACGGTGTTCCCGGCGGCCAGGGCCGGGCCCAGCTTGGCCAGGTTGATCTGGTGGGGGACGTTCCAGGGGGTGATGGCGCCCACCACGCCGGTGGCCTCGCGGCGGATCCATCGGTGCGAGGGGATCCCCATGGGCGAGGCGTCGCCGAGGTCGGTCTCCCACTGGTACTCCTCGGCCAGCGTGGCCACCCAGCCGAGCCCCTCCACCGGGGCGTCGAGCTGAGCCGAGTAGGTGAAGGAGACCGGCGAGCCCGTCTCGGCCACGGTCATGGTCCGGAGCTCGTCGGCGTGGGCCGTGAAGGCGGCCTGCAGTTGGCGGAGCCCACGCACCCGCAGCTCGCAGTTGGTCGACCAGTCGGTCTCGTCGAACGCCCGGCGCGCCGAGACCACGGCGTCGTCGAGATCCTCGGGCCCGGCGTCGGCCACCACCCCGATGACCTCCTCGGTGGCCGGGTTGAGCACCTCGAAGGTCCGGCCCGACCGGGCCGTTCGGAGCTCCCCGCCGATGAGCATGCGCTCCTCGCCGGCCGCCAGAGTGGAGGTGGTCGCCATCAGGACACCTGGCCCAGACCGAAGACCTCGTCGGTCCGCCGTTCGGCCATGGCCGCCAGGGGGAGCTCCACGTGGAGCGACTCGGCCAGCTCGAGGGCGGCGGCCAGGTCCTTGTGGGCCAGGGAGGCACCGGCCTGCATCGCCCCCACCAGCCCCTTGTCGTCAGCGTCGGTGAACGGCGCCACGGTGGTGCGGAACATCAGGCGGGAGGCGCCTCCGATGTGGACGTCGCTGGCCTTGACCACCTCGGCCAGTTTGGGCAGGGAGATTCCGGCCGCCTCGGCCAGCTGCTGGCCCTCGTGGGCGGCCAGCCACGAGCCGTAGGTGATCAGGTTCCGGGCCAGCTTGGCGGCGAGTCCGGTACCGAATGGTCCCATGGTCACGGCCAGGGAGCTGATGGCGTCGAACACGGGTGCGGCCCGTTCGATCACCGCCGGATCGCCCCCCACCATGCACACCAGGTCGCCACTGGAGGCGGCGGCCGGGCCGCCGGTCACCCCGCAGTCGAGGACGGCCACGCCGAGGGCGTCGGCCTCGGCGCCGATGGCGTGGACGCACGGCGTGGAGATGGTGCTGACCACAATGACGATGGTGCCCGGTCCGGCCGCGGCCAGGCCGCCCTCCGGTCCCGACAGCACGGCATGGACCTGTTGGTCGTCGACCACGGCCACCACCACCACCTCGGACCGACCCACCAGGTGGGCGGGGGAGGACGCCACCCCGGCCCGGTCGGCGTACCGGTCAGTGGCCTCGGTCCGCACATCGCAGACCACCAGTGGCAGGCCCTCGCGCAGCACGCTGGTGGCCACGCCACTTCCGATGTCGCCGAGGCCGATGACGCCGACGGTCGGTGTGCCGCCCCTTCGGGCCTCGTCGGCTGGTTGGTCGTTGGGCACGGGCTCCCCCTGTCGGTCGCGCCGGTGACTGGCGCCTCTCGGTTCTGGGTCAGGTGATGATGGCACGCGGCGGTCGGTTCCCCACCCCGGCTGCGGGCGTGCCCGGTGGCGGGTGCGGCCGATGACGTCGGTTTACTTGGACAGCTGTCCAGACTATAGTCCAACTCCATGAGCCTCACCCGCGCCCCGGCCCCGTCGCCCCCGGCGGAGCGCCGATGACCGAGGCCGCCGTCCTCGGGGTACCCGAGGGTCCGCCCGTCGTCGAGGCCACCCGCCGACGACTCTCGCCGCGTCAGGCCGAGGTGGTGGCCGAGTTGGTCCGGGTCACCGAGGAGGAGATCGAGGCGGTCGGCTACGCCGGCCTCACCGTCCGCAGCGTGGCCCGCCGGGCCGGCGTGGCCCCGGCCACCGCCTACAACTACTTCAGCTCCAAGGACCATCTGCTGGCCGAGGTGCTCTGGCGGCGGATGCAGGGGCTGGCCCCGGCCGACGCCCAGCCCGACCGTCCGGTGCACCAGCGGGTGGCCGACACCGTGCGGGACATGGTGCTGTTCACCACCGAGAGCCCGGCCCTGGTCGACGCCTGCACCGTGGCCCTGCTCGGCCCCAGCCCCGATGTGAAGCATCTGCGCGACCGGATCGGGGCGGACATCCATCGTCGACTGGCCGCTGCGGTGGGCCCGGGAGTCGACCCCATGGTGGTGCGGGTGCTGGAGACCTCGTTCTCCGGGGCACTGCTGGCCGCCGGCATGGGCCACATGGCCTCACCGGACATCCCCGAGTTCGTGGCCGCCGCCGCCGACCTGCTGCTGGCCCCGGCCCCGGGCCCGGCCCCGGGCGGCAGCCGGCGGTGACCACGGTCGGCCAGCCGGTGGCCTACAGCCCCTACGCCTACGAGATCCACGAGGACCCCTACCCGGTCTACGCCCGCCTGCGGGCCGAGGCCCCGGTGTACCGCAACGACGAGCTCGACTTCTACGCGCTCTCCCGCCACGAGGACGTGCTGGCCGCGTTCCGGAACCTCGACGGGTTCTCCAACGCCCAGGGGGTGTCCCTCGAACCCAGCGCCTTCGGCCCCGAGGCCCACAGGTTCATGTCCTTCCTGGCCCTCGACCCGCCCCGCCACACCCGGATGCGCTCGCTGGTGGGCAAGGGGTTCACGCCGTCCAAAGTGGCCCAGATGGAGGAGCACATCCGGTCCATCGCCCTCGAGCACCTCGACCCGGCCCTCGAGCAGGGGACGTTCGACTACATCGCCGACTTCGCCGGCAAGCTGCCCATGGACGTGATCTCCGAGCTGGTCGGGGTGCCCCAGGTCGACCGGGCCGAGATCCGGCAGCTGGCCGACACCGTGGTGCACCGCGAGGAGGGCGTGCTCGATGTGCCTCCCGCCGGGATGGAGGCGGCGGTCACCCTGGTCGGCTACTACCAGCAGATGGTCGACGAGCGCAGGCGGTTCCGCCGGGACGACCTGACCTCGGCCCTGCTCGACGCCGAGATCGACGGCGACAGGCTCACCGACGACGAGATCATCGCCTTCCTGTTCCTCATGGTGGTGGCCGGCAACGAGACCACCACCAAGCTCCTGGGCAACGCCTGGTACTGGGGCTGGCGCCACCCCGACCAGGGGGCCAAGCCCTTCGCGGACCACGACCGGGTGGCGTCGTGGATCGAGGAGACCCTCCGCTATGACACGTCCAGCCAGATGCTGCTCCGGGTCACCCGTGTCCCCATGGCGCTGCACGGGGTCGAGATCCCCGAGGGCA
>Ga0302325_10024909_pt1 | contig 12439 bp, 13 predicted proteins | sample Palsa_T0_2_FD_201948 | JGI IMG/M metagenome (GOLD analysis project Ga0302325, IMG submission 201948) | Peat permafrost microbial communities from Stordalen Mire near Abisko, Sweden - Palsa_T0_2 | ecosystem: Environmental > Terrestrial > Soil > Palsa > Peat permafrost | place: Sweden: Abisko...
GATGTCAATGCATAATATGTCGGGTTCGAATACCATTACACGTATCTAGTATTTTGCGGCTTCATCGTGTGGTTGATCATTCCCGGCATCGGACTTCTCTATGGCGGTCTCGCAAGAAGAAAGTCCGCTCTGGCTCTTCTGTTTCAGAGTTTGATGGTAGCTGCAGTGACTACTTTCCAATGGATGTTCTGGGGCTATAGTCTTGCTTACTCGAGGACGGCTGGTCCCTTCATTGGCGATATGGCCAATTTCGGGATGAAGAATGTCATGGCTGCTCCCTCACCAGGAAGCGCTGTCATTCCTGAGATTGTGTTCTGTCTCTATCAACTGCTTTTCTGGTATGTAATTCATACTCAAAAGACGACACTGTGCTGACAATCTTCACAGTGCTTGCACAGTTCAGATTGTCGTCGGAGGTGCCTTCGAAAGGGGTCGTATTGTTCCATCACTCGTATTCGGTTTCTTCTGGGCTACGCTTGTCTATTGCCCAATTGCCTGCTGGACATGGAATCCGAACGGATGGCTTTACCAACTGCCATCTCTGGACTTCGCTGGAGGTGGACCTGTCCACATCTCCTCAGGCTGGTCTGCGCTTGCGTATGCCTTCGTTCTCGGAAAGCGCAAGCATGCCGGCGATAAATCACACAGCAAGCCCCACAACACTACGCTGGTCTTTCTAGGAACTGTACTCATTTGGTTTGGGTGGTTTGGATTCAACGGAGGAAGCGCTTTAAATGCAACCGTCAGGGCAATGCTTGCGGCGTTCAACACAAACACAGCTGCCTCCACAGGTATGATCGGCTGGGTCACGGTCGATTACCTGAAGTATGGACGAAAATTCAGCGTCGTAGGCGCCTGCTCTGGTGCGATTGCCGGTTTAGTAGGCATCACACCGGCTGCAGGCTACGTTGGAGTTTGGCTGGCTGCTGTTATCGGTTTCATAACAGCAGTTGTGTGTGCTCTTGTCCAGAACGTGAATGAGTGGCTCCACATTGACGAGGGAATGGACGTCTTCAAACTTCATGGCATTGGTGGGATGATGGGTAGCTTTTTGACAGGCATATTTGCCTCCTCTTCAAGTAAGTCTTTGCAGCCACCGCACCTGATTACTCTGCTAATAAAATCCAGTCAGCATGCTCGACGGCGTGACCTCAGCACCAGGTGGCATTGACGGAAACGGCATCCAAGTCGGCAAACAATTCGCCGAAATCACAGCCATTTCTTCCTACTCATTCCTCATGTCCTGCGCTTTGCTGTATATCCTAAAATATATCCCAGGCATGCACCTCAGAGTCACCGAAGAGGCAGAAATGATGGGCTTAGATATCGACCAATTCTTCGATGAGCAAATTGGTGATTGGGGCATGTTTGAAGAGATGGATAGGAGGAAGATGGCCATGGAAATCAGTTCTCCTTCAACGCCGCATGTACAGGAGAGGCAAGTGTCGTCTGATGAGAGCGAGAAGAAGGTTACGACTATTTAAGTAAATTGCTTCAGTACTGTGGATTATGCTATTCAAATGTCTCTTTCCTATCTATACAAGTCACATTTAGCAGATATATAATACTTAGTAAAAGTGCATTGCAGATTGTAGGATTACTTCAGAGTTTGTTACTGACCTTAATAAATGTTTGAAAATTAGTAATCCTCTAATCTGAGAACTTCATATGAAGGCTCTTCGTACGGATGAGCCCTAGAAAGATATTAGTCCATCCCGAACATCACCACTTTCACGCCATCAGGTGTAATTTAAGCTAAGAAAACTTGAAGAACGCACTTCTTCAACGCCTCAACGGCCTTCCTAACCGTATCCTCGCCCAAGCAAAGTGTTTCCACTCTAGCCTCCGGAACCTCCTCAAGTACGCCCACTTTCCCAATATTCGGCTTCGCGGCGTCGCCCGGGCGGAATTGGCCAGTGCCCAGGGTAACCCAACAGCATTCTGTGTATGTTCCTGGCCCGGGATAGCGGCCTGCCCCGGCTGCAAAGATGGCGGACTTGCAGGCTGCAAGGGCAGATGGCGGGACGAAAAAGATGAGCTTGAAGCGCGCAATGGTGGACATAGCGGTTTGCTCTAAGTTACTAAGGAATGGTATGTATCTATAATGGTTTCTTTAAGTGATGGAGTGTGGCGGGGTGGTCTGATTTTGGGAAGCGGTCCTAACCCCCACTCATACCGGTGCCCGAGAAAGGGTCAAAGGCTAAAGTATGATGTAGGTCTGCATGATCTGGTGGAACACCAGATCAGGTAAAGACGCTGAACCTTAAATAATAGCCGGCTCAGCCCAACTTTAACGCCACCTCGCCTCTCCATATCAAAACCTTTGGTTCTTCGCAGAACTAACGCCATAACTCGCTATAAAACGCCGTTCTTATTCAAATGCCCGAATATCCCGAGAAACTGTATCAATACGAGGCTTTGCCGACGGAGACGTCGTTCAGGGTACTTGAACTTCTGCCTGGCGTGGAGAGCGATCCAATCTCCTGTCTGTTGTGCAGTGTCCATTGGGCCGACTTACCGGTATATGAAGCCATATCTTATGCTTGGGGCGACCCAAAGTCCAAATGTCCAGTCATTGTCGATGGAAAAAGGCTCGATGTCACCGTGAATCTTCGGACGGGACTGAAGCACTTTCGATACCACGATCGCTCTCGAGTGTTGTGGGTTGACGCTATCTGGTAAGTGGACTAGCTCTTTACTTTTGGCTACTTCGTCTCCGGCATGTATTATATTAGGACGGAGTTCTCAATGGTAGCCCGGTTAATGTTAGAGTCGTCTTTTTGTGTCTACGAGTCCTATTTATTCTTTCGTGTTGCTGACAATTTGTCCCCAAATAGTATCAACCAATCAGATATACCTGAACGTGGTATGCAAGTCGCCCAAATGCAAAAGATCTATCAGAAAGCGAAGACAGTCCTTATATGGGTTGGGCCAGATTCTGAGGACCACCAGGCTAGAGTCGCAATAGATTCTATCATCACAGTATCAGACTTCTTGTGCGAAAAGCTTGGGATTCCAGTCTCGAATTTAAGTTCAGTGGACAATCTCTACCAAGAAATCATGGTCAAAGCGCGCGACATTCTTCCAGTGCCAAATGAATGCGATTTCAGCTCCGAAGCCCTGTGGAAGTCCCTACTTTGGTTTTACAAGCATCAGTACTTCACTCGGGTATGGGCTATCCAGGAAGTGAATGCCAATAAGGATCGCTTGCTGCATTGTGGCCTTGAGAAGGTCATATGGGACCGAGTCAGTCTAGTTGCTTGCTACATCACGATGGAAACTGCATTCTCGAAAGCTTTTGGCTTCACGAATGCGCATTGCTGGTGCGCAGCAACTGTGACGACAGATCTGGTCCAGCCAAGGAATTGGCTTTTGATGCTATATCTTGCTTCCAATTATTTCAGCTTGGATCCAAGAGATGTAGTATATGGTCTGCGTGGCATGATGAAGATTGACAAGGGTGCAGAGCTGTTGAAGCCCGATTACACAAAGTCAGTCGATGAAGTTTATCGGGATACTGTCGAAGCAGCATTCTTAAATTTCGATACAACAGACATTTTGCTCTACGTCAAAGGCACTGAGAATCCTTCATGGGTTCCGCGATGGGAGATACCGATGTTGTTCCGGAATCCTTTTCGATTCGGCAGGCCATTGCCATGGAGACCCGCTGGGGAGACAAGTCCAATCTGGAACATTGACAAGAAATTGAACGTTTTATCGCTCTCTGGGTTCATTATTGGATCCATCAAATTTGTCGAACCTTATAATGAAAGTTGTTTCCGCAATGAAATGACCGAGTCAGACGAAGGACGACAGGTATTGAAGGAAGTTTGGCAAAGGATACTCAAGACTATGCAAGATAGCCAGCTACACGTCCCCTTCACCGCCGAAGAACTCACTGCTGCTGCAACATCGTTTTCCTTTGGTCTAAACGAGAAGAGTGAACCTGGAAATGAGCATCTTCTGGTCCAACGATTTGTCGCTTACCTGAAAATAGTGCTCGATGAAGAGATATACAACACCTATATACCCGTCGATGTGTCTCAGGATTCCGAAAATGCAGACGGACGATTATTTGGAAAACCGGTCTGGGACTTTGAATATCCTGAATCGAGCTTTTTTATCACTGAAAATAAATTTATGGGATGTTCGATTTCGCCAACCAGACCTGGAGATGTGGTTTACGTGGCGCGTGGAAGCACGTATCCTTTAGTCTTACGTCCAGACGGTGAGGACTTTCGCATCAGGGGTTTCGCGTATGTTCACGGATTAATGCATGCGGAGAAGAAGGATTTGGAAGTACAAGTTTTGAAGATCCGTTGATTATAATGCTTAAATGCATTAGGAGATCTCTAGGCACTGGGATTTCTATTTTGGTTTCCGTTTACATTTTGATATAAAACAAATGACTGGCAATCTACGCCTAAATAACTTTACAAGACGATGCTATCAAAGTTAAATATCGAATTACGGGACGCATAATCACCCAATATCAGGGGCTAGAGGTCTCTTATACAGGCTCTCCCGAGCACCCAATTTCGTGCTCCTTACGAGTTAGAACGCTTTCCAGATGAGATAATTTTTTAATTGTGTAAGCTTTGAATTCTCGTGTGATTGCCCTCGAGAGTCTGGATTAATGCTTTATAATTTGCTTTTGTAGCATTAGCAAATCTCATCTTGTGCCAGGTCAATTTTCTAATCTTTTTATCGCCTTATGGTTTTACCCTCCTCGGCGACGACAAGTCGTTGTCCAGGACCAAATCAAACAAAAGCGTAATTTGTTGATGCGCAGTTCATCTCGATTCTCGTACAGTACACCAGCGCCAACGACACCCAAGCTTCCCCAATCCTCCACATATTACAGGATTGCATGAAAGGGAGCTGAACTCTTCCAATAGGGCTTACACGCAATCGTCTACTATTCGGAACTAGCAAAATGAAAAATCACAAATCCGGTGTTATCGAACTGTAAATAGGTAGGAGAAGGAAGGAGCGATAGGGGGTGTGAAGTCTTGCTTTATGTAAGCATTTATTCACGTGGACAACACTCAGCCTTGCCACATGCTCCACTTTTATTTTCGGTGCTTCTAACCTCGAGATTCGAATAACTTCATCGCGACTTCAAATCAGCCACCCACGCGACCATGGCTGGACGACGAGACTTTCTGAACCAGCCGGCACCCGAGAATTACGTCGCTGGTCTCGGTCGCGGTGCAACGGGATTCACGACTCGTTCGGATCTTGGTCCAGCGCGAGAAGGTCCCAGTGAAGACCAGATCAAAGAAGCTCTTGCAAAGCGTGCTGCCCAGCTCGGAGCTGCTGCGCCTACCGCATATGGTGCGCCTGAAAAGAAGGAAGAGGATGATGACGATGAGCGGTTCCAGGATCCAGAGAATGAGGTTGGCTTGTTCGCTGGTGGGGCCTACGACAAAGATGACGATGAGGCAGATCGCATCTACCAAGAGGTAGACGAGAAGATGGATAGGCGGCGGAAAGCTAGAAGGTTGGTCTCTCCATATCCTTCCAATCGCCCCTCTTTCCTCATTGCAGATGGTTTATCATATATGCGTATAGATGAACAGATTACCGACGTTTCTACCTACAGGGAAGCACGCGAGAAAGCAGAACGAGAAGAATACGAACGAAATAACCCGAAGATTCAACAACAATTCGCCGATTTGAAAAGGGCTCTAAGCACTGTTAGTGACGAGGATTGGGCGAACTTGCCGGAGGTTGGTGATTTGACGGGAAAGAATCGGAGGGCCAAACAGGCTTTGAGACAAAGGTTCTATGCTGTACCGGACAGTGTTATCGCTGGAGCGCGAGACTCGACCGAACTCGGGACCACGGTTGCAGATGATGGCCCATCTGGGGGAGATGGTCCAGATGGGACGATGACAAACTTTGCGGACATTGGAGCGGCAAGAGACAAGGTTTTGAAAGTCAAACTTGATCAAGCTTCACAAGGAACGGACTCGGTTGCGGGAAGTGCAACAAACATCGATCCCAAGGGTTATCTGACAAGTCTTGCTAAGTCACAGATCCACGAAGGAGAGGCACAAGTGGGGGATATCAACAGGGCCCGAGTTCTACTGGAATCCGTCATTCGAACAAATCCCAAGCATGGGCCGGGTTGGATTGCCGCTGCAAGGCTGGAAGAGCTGGCTGGGAAGACAGTCGCGGCTCGAAATGTTATTGCACGAGGATGTGAGTTCTGTCCGAAGAATGAGGATGTCTGGCTGGAAAACATTCGACTCAATGACAACCACAATGCCAAGATCATTGCCGCAAACGCAATCAAGAACAACGATCACTCCGTTCGGCTTTGGGTGGAAGCTATGAATCTGGAGTCAGAGTCGAGGGCGAAGAAGCGTGTTATCCGTCATGCTTTGGACCATATTCCCCAATCAGTCATGCTTTGGAAGGAAGCAGTCAACTTGGAAGAAGATCCTGATGATGCTCGACTTCTACTTGCGAAGGCTACCGAGATTATACCTCTTTCAGTAGAGCTGTGGCTAGCTCTTGCACGCCTTGAAAGTGCCGAAAATGCTCAAAAGATCCTGAACAAGGCCCGCAAGGCTATTCCCACGTCGCATGAGATCTGGATTGCCGCAGCTCGATTACAAGAGCAGACCGGAAACTACAAGATCAATGTGATGAAACGCGCCGTGCTTGCACTTGCGAAAGAGTCAGCCATGTTGAAGAGAGAAGAATGGATCACCGAAGCTGAGAAGTGTGAGGAAGAGGGCGCAATCTTGACTTGTGGAAATATTATTCAGGAGACTCTCGGATGGAGTCTCGACGAGGACGATGATCGCAAGGACATATGGATGGAAGATGCACGAGCTAGCATCGGACGTGGAAAGTACGAGACTGCACGTGCGATTTATGGCTATGCTCTTCGAGTGTTTGTGAATAGCAGGAAGTTATGGTTAGCAGCGGCTGACTTTGAGAAAAATCACGGCACGAAGGAAGCGCTTTGGCAAATCCTGGAGAAGGCAGTCGAGGCCTGTCCTCAGAGTGAGGTTTTGTGGATGATGTTGGCGAAGGAGAAATGGCAAGCTGGAGAAATTGACAACGCAAGACGAGTCTTGGGCAGGGCCTTCAAGCAGAACCCCAATAACGAGGATATTTGGCTCGCAGCTGTTAAGCTGGAAGCCGAGAATAACCAACCCGAACAAGCTCGAGAACTGCTGAAGACCGCACGGCAAGAAGCCCCAACTGATCGAGTCTGGATGAAGAGTGCCGCTTTCGAACGCCAATTAGGCGATATTGAAGCTGCGCTTGACTTAGTCAACCAGGCACTTCAATTGTTCCCTGCTGCTGCTAAGCTGTGGATGATGAAGGGCCAAATATACCAAGGCGAGGGGAAGTTGCCACAAGCCCGCGAGGCATACGGAACCGGCACCAAGGCATGTCCGAAGTCCGTACCGCTTTGGCTGCTTTACTCTCGCCTCGAAGAAAAGGCCGGCAACATCGTTAAGTCTCGTGGTATACTTGATCGTGCGCGACTAGCAGTCCCAAAATCGCCGGAACTTTGGACAGAGTCCGTTCGTATTGAGCGACGAGCCAATAACATCAGCCAAGCAAAGAACCTCATGGCGCAAGCTCTGCAACAAGTTCCCAACAGCGGTCTTCTTTACAGCGAATCCATTTGGCACCTCGAACCACGAACACAGCGAAAGCCACGAGCCCTGGAGGCAATTAAGAAGGTCGACAACGACCCAATACTGTTTGTTACTATTGCACGAATATTCTGGGGTGAGCGTAGGCTGGAAAAAGCGCAAAATTGGTTTGAGAAGGCGATTTTACTTGATAGTGATCTGGGTGATACATGGGCTTGGTATTACAAATTTTTGTTACAGCACGGAACTGAGGTAAGTCAAATTGAGTATAATTCATGATACAGGGCTAAATTTCCTTATTAGGAGAAACGAGCAGACGTCATAGCGAAGTGCATACTCAGCGAACCCAGACACGGCGAAATATGGCAGAGCGTTGCGAAGGAACCGAAAAATGCTACCAAAAACTTGGAGGAAATCCTCAACATCGTGGTCGGCAAATTGGAGTAAGATTTGGCAATTAGTGTATAATACTTGGGATGTGATCGCTGCTTCACAAAAGGGAATAGAAAGGCAAGCAATGCTATTCGGTGCTCAATAGCCATTATTGTCTGTGCTTTCCTCAAGTGCATGATTTCATGTTGCGTCACGTTGGCGAGTTCCCATTCCCTGGACGCAGATCCTAACTTCAAGGTGATTTCGTTGTCCTCTAAGCCAAAAGACATGTACATTTCCAACAATCTCTACTTTCATTGTGAATGAGATAACGATAACGAAAACCAAGAGCAACTGTTTGAAATATACGTACAGGCCCCATCAACATCTTCTCCACAGAGTCTGCTCTGATTGAGGTTCTCCACATATACGTGGGCGGACACAACAGAGCACACTTCCCCTAAAAGGTAATGGCCGGATCCATCATTTTGCTTAATAAATTTGGATGCAACGTACGCGCAGAGCATAGGCGAACTGCTGGACGAACCTCATTGAAATCCCGCCTTTCATTCTTCATGATATCCATAAGCTCTATGCAGCCACCGAACCGAACTTATAAATACAACTCAATTTGTCCAAAACGACAGATTGCATGTTGGTAGATAGAAAGTGATTTGTATGAACCGCTGAAAACAGAAATGCTAGCATGGCTATCAGTTAGCTAGGCGGAACAACTAGTAGCCACTAGTTGCAATAATGTCAATGACTAAACTGGTTGTTCATTGTGATGAGCCGTACAGTATTCTGGTATTTTGTGATGTTTGGTAAACCTTATGGATTATAAATGGTGATACTGACGAGCCGTCCTTTCCACTCGTTGGTTCAAGTGTCCGGAAAACCGCATGTCAGATTCAGTCAGCCTTTGCTGCCCAGATTTGATTCTCACACCTTGATGTGAACCTCCACGCTTGGCTGATAAGCTGATCTGAGCACAGATTAATGACCAAAAAACTACTCAACTTGACTTCTTTTTTCACAGATCTCAAGATATTTACAAGAAAATGGCTTCTTCCTTCGTCGTCGTGGTTTGTCATGGCTCCTACCACATCTCCGAGCTCTATCAATGACTTTTATGACCAGCAAGAAGTCGGAATAGAGGGCTATTGTCCGCAGGTACCAACCTCAGATCTATCTAAGTCAGACATAGGACATATTTCCAACCCCAACCTCGACAGAGACCCACCACCCGGAGGCTTCCCACAGCCATCGGACCACGTTGTTATTGTTACGAATCTCCTAAATTGTTTGATTGTTGAAGATGGCAAGAATGTCGCTCTCTTCGGGCATTCATCAGGGGGATTCGTGGCGACAGCATCGGCTCTTCCAGAATTTCAAGCCAAGCACCGAAGTGAAAAGGGGCTTGTTGGGGGTCCTGCTGGTATTTCTTACGCTTGTGGATTTGTGATTTCAGTAGGAGATTCTATCCATAGCTTTCTCCAGCCCAAAAGATCGCTCTCCTGCATTAATTCTTCATAGTACAAATTCCACGTGAGATTGCCCTCGCAATCTCCGGTCTAGAACTCTGCTAAACTCCATAAAAAAGCACGGCGTAGCAGGCCTGATCACTACTATCAACACCGCAAAGCTTTTCTTCAACGACCTGGATGAAGATGAAGCTAAGTGCTACGAAAATATGATGACAGCATCGCCTACCCTCCGCACCGTGTTAGAGGACGATGCTTATTTGGCCTTGCCATGTGTTTACCTGCTTACGGAACATTATTTGGGGCTTCCAGCGAGTGCTCAAGAGCGGATGCTAACCTGGCAGAATATGAGAGATGAGGTGGATACCAAGGCGCCAGAGTGGGCACTCGCCTTGCTTGACTTGGACTGAAGAACTTGTAACGGAGGTTCAAAATATTTGGGGAAGAAGTGTTTGGATGAAGGTGGGGCTCAAGAACTCTCATATATTCTGTTTCTGTAGTGAATTCTGAGGTTATGTAACTTTTTGTGCTTAATTTCTCTGGCATATCAATGATCTGGCAAAAAATACACACACCCCATTTCGGAATTGCCTTAACATCTGCTCTTGAAACCAGGCTCGGCTAAAATCCGCTAATCTGGGGATCGATCTTGGATTGGTGCCTGGATTACTAAGGATCGATCCTGGATTGATTTTTGTGACGCCCCTGTAAAACTTCTCAGGCCCACTGAAAGTCCCTGTAATTACAGGGTTATAGGTAAGAATAATCTCCACAATTTTGCACTAACTAAAACACTCGCAAAAATAGCCTATAAAGTACCTGTAAATATAGGACTAAAGGATCGATCCTGATAGGATCGTAGCCGAGCCTGCTTGAAACATCTAACAGTTTTCGAGCATCTTCTGCCGGCAGCTCCATCATCGTATAATTTTCAAAAATCTTAAAAAGCCCTCTTGATATGATCATCGGGATTATTGGTTAAAGGACAAGAGGGATAGAAGCTTATTTTGTGATCCGGTACGCTTAGCTGCCCCATCCGTCCGGGTCGTCGGTTGCTCTCGGTACGCGATTGCCAAACCTCCAGCTGCCCATGCGCAGTGGTAGATTATATTATCTTAGAATTTGATCATTGAGCGAGGATCAATTCACAGGGTAAAGCTGTAAGCCTGTCAGTGGCCCCTTTGAAAACGGTCGAGCATCATCATGCAGACTAGGAAGACAAGACTTGCTCGAGTGAGATTGGACTTGTCAGAAAGAGAGAGCGCGAGAGCTTCTAAATCGATGGAATTGATCAAAACAACTAAATCAATTAACTTATTCCGAGCCAGGTTTTAGTTCCCTCGAGAATCTTAATGCCAATTATTCATCAACTTCCTGTTCAACGCAATGGCTTGAATCTGCCATACCGGACGACCGAGCTCAATAAGATGACTCCCAAATTCATCAAGCACGGTCTGGACATAATCTGTGCTAGACTTCACTTCAGGGCCCCCAGTTCCGTGTTCACCTCCAAATGTTGCATTCCACCAAGACCTTTTCCACGAATCGAGAGCCATCTTTGCACAGTCGGCATCGGGTTGAACATTCTTAGCAACGAGATAGAATGAGGATCTCAAGGCATGTATTTTGTTCGGTTTGAAGAGTTGGACTGATGAGAACTTGTTGAAATGATATAGGAGTTCTACAGTGTCCCAAGCTCCGACCTTGTGTAGCAAGACGATCATGGTTCCGCCTGGGCGGATACGCTGCAGAGCTAATATGAGTTGGGACACTGTGAGACGGCGTGCTTCATGTTTCTCGCGGTGCTCAGCCCGTTGATGCGTCCTGAGTACTTGACCGTCGCAGAATATCAAGTGAAATTTGTATTCAGAATAGGGTCGCTCGTTGAGAAACTTTTTGTGCTCAGGGTGTGCAGCCGGTGGATTCTCCAAGCCGAATTCAGTGGCGAGCATTGTAATGTCCAGATATAGTACGGCAGAAGGTTTCAAGAGTACCTTGTGACCACCTTGAGTAGGTGGGAGAGTAATGCCAAAGGCTTTTGCTCCGGGATTGTACTTCAAGGCGCTCGCGGAGTAGCCTCCTGGCGCCATGCATAAGTCCAGTATCTTCACCTCCTGAGTGCCTTCGGAAGCTTGACTGAGTGCATGAGTTTGGCCCTCTAATTCATCACCAATCTGCTGCATCATCTTGTAGAATATCTGCGCCCCCTTATCGTCCGCTTTGTCTGCTCTGTCCCGTTGCTTCTTGAAGTGTTCATCGCCACGAGGGTCAGCCCATCCCTATATCTTTTCGTCAATCATCTAGAACATGGACAGCCTGAATCTAGGGCTTACTTTGTCTATCAACTCTGCAAGTCTTTGAAAAACCGGTTCCCGCTTCAAGATGTAATCAAGGACTATCTTTTGTGGGCCTCGATTCTCGGAATCGGAACCGATTCTGGCTTCGTCCGTTGCTGGAAGCGCGATGGTAGACATTTCTTTCGCTTTTGTGAATTGTCCGCTCTGCAGTTCTGTGTCTTTAAGACCTCCGTGTTTGAAAGCAGTTAAATGGCGAAGCAACGGTGTGCAGAGTGAACTCACTGCAACTCGGCGTTGGATTGAAATGGAAATCAAACAGGAAGAGGACAGAGAGTTCGAACTTCGCTAAGCGGCCCGGGTAATTTTGTTCTATATCTTTTTTTGTGACCATTCTTGTCATATTTTATAGGAAATGGTGGTACTCGGTAAGTCCTGCACCGCATGGTAGGCCTCATACTATCTACCAGTAACCGGCAACCGTGTTATGCATCTGGACAGTTCTAGTAACACCAGCATTCTGAGATTGGATCATGTGTCTTGCGCGCCGTGTGGTTACACGGTCTAAATTTCGAATCAATTCCAGTGCTTTCCAAGGAAGCGGAGGAAGAGAGGATAGGATGAAGAGTCAATATCGTCACCGCTAATTGGCATTGAAGTGCTT
>Ga0302325_10024910_pt1 | contig 12439 bp, 12 predicted proteins | sample Palsa_T0_2_FD_201948 | JGI IMG/M metagenome (GOLD analysis project Ga0302325, IMG submission 201948) | Peat permafrost microbial communities from Stordalen Mire near Abisko, Sweden - Palsa_T0_2 | ecosystem: Environmental > Terrestrial > Soil > Palsa > Peat permafrost | place: Sweden: Abisko...
ACGGTGAAAAAGGCGCAGACCAGCGGCAAAGCGTTTGTGATCAATTTTGCCGTGGAGAAAGAAGACGGCGTGTACCCGATGATTGCTCCGGGAGCTGCGCTGCATGAGATGGTGCGAAGACCGCAGAAGGATCCGTTGCTGGAGACGGCGGAGGATGAGTAGATGTTGAGCAGGCGTCTCACGGTCAGTGCCATTGGCGTTGTGTTTGCTGCGACGGGCTGTAAGTCTGCGCCTGCGCCGAGCGCCGAGCCGGTGCAGCCTGCAGCGACCATTCAGTATCCCGCGCGGTCGGGCGTGGCGGCGCCGGCGTTCACCGTGTTCCATCATGATGCGAGTTCCATCACGCTGGTGACGAAAGAGGATGCGACGGATGAAGAGATCGAGAGCTTAATCTGGGAGCTGCATGATGCGGAGCGGGCACACAGCTTCGACAAGCTGAAGATTGACCAAAAGTGGGTGGATGCACGCGATCCGATGATGTGGTTTCACATCTACCGCGGATCAAAGTGCGCGAGCGAGAAATATGCCAGCGGGGCTCCGCCGTGCGGCGGGAGTTACCATGCAGCAGGCGAGTATACCGTCGGCGGATTTACAAACCGCGACCGCGATGATGGAGTATTGCTACAGAGCGAGGACCGGCAGACGCGACTTTGGAATCCTGATGCGCAGGGTGACGGCAAGAAACAAGAGGCTACACGATGAATCCAGTTTGGGTGGGGCGGTTTGAAGTAACGGGGCCGCGCGACCACAAGTATATGAACGGGTATGCGGCGGCGTTTCTGTGGATGGCATCGCAGGCACGCAACGCCGAGCAACTGCGTGAGCGTGTAGAGCTGACGATGCGCGCCGACGGGCTCGAGGTGATCAAGGCGGATGATATCCAGGAGGTTGTGGACGAAACGCGGCTCTCGCAGGAGGTGAAGCGGGTCCTACGCGAATCGCGACGTCATGGCGACGCCGTGGTGTGCGGGCCGTTCCATGGATTTGAGCCGCAGGGACGGCGGCCGCCGACGATGCTGCAGTTGAAGACCGAGCGGCTTTTGCTGCGGCCATGGCAGAAGCGCGACCGCGATCCCTTTGCTGCGATGAACGCCAACCGGCAGGTGATGCAGTACTTTGTGGGGCCTATGACGCGGCGGCAGAGCGATGAGGCGGTTGACCGCTACCTGGCAGCGTTTGAGCAGGATGGTTTCAGCTTCCTAGTGGCAGAGCTGCGCGAAACCGGAGCATTTGCCGGAGTGATTGGGCTGCAGGTGATGCACGATGTGGTGCCCAACCTGCAACAGCCGGCGGTCGAAGTGGGTTGGCGGATTGCGCTGGAACAGCAGGGCAAAGGTCTGGCGACGGAAGGCGGCAAAGCCGTCATCGACCTTGCCTTCAACCATTTTTTTTTGGATGAGGTGGTTGCGATTACCGCAACGGCAAACACAGCTTCGCGGCGAGTGATGGAGAAGCTGGGCATGAAGCATCGGGCTGAATTGGATTTTGATCATCCGCGCATGCCGCCCAACCATTTGTATGCGCGGCACACGCTATACCAGATACGCAATCCCAAGCCGCACCAGCCGCCGGTGATGCCGACGAAGACCCGAGTGATGCCGATCCGTGATTCGAGTAAGGAAACGAGGTAGGAGAATGCTGCATACGTTTGTTGCACTCGTACAGGACAAGCCCGGCGTGCTGACGCGCGTGGCATCTCTGTTCCGGCGATTGAACATCAACATCGTTTCGCTGACTGTCGGCGAAAGCGAGCAGGCGGACACCTCGCGCATGACCATCGTGTGCGACGCGCACGAGCATGCCGCACACAGGATTCGAGCGTCGCTCTACAAGCTGGATACAACGGTGCACGTGGATGAGGTGAACCGGTCAGAAGCTGTAGTGCGCGAGCTGTGTCTGATTAAAGTTGCCGCGGGACCGAATGCGCCGCATGGTCTGCATTCGCGGTCACAGATTTTTGAACTGTCACAGGTGTTTCGCGCGCGGGTGGTGGACCTGGCGCCGGAATCGATCATGCTGGAGATGACGGGGTCGGCGAGCAAAATTGAGGGTTTGGTGCAAGTGCTGCGCGAGAGCGGATACCAGATCCTGGAAATTTCGCGTACAGGGCGCATGGCGATGCGGCGCGGACAGCACACAACGCGTGTGTTGAAGGCGCTGGGAACCAAGGCCAGCGGCGAGCCGGATGAAATTGAACTTGATGTGGACGCGATGGTCGAGGATGACAAGCTGCCCAGCGAGTTTGAGGGAGATGACGCTTGAGCGCAGATGCCAATCCCTCATTGCGGCGGCTTTCGCCGTGGCCGTACATCCTTGGATTGCTCGTGGGTGCGGGCTACGGTTTGCTCTTTCGGTTGTTCGCGGGCGGGTCTTTTGGCAGGGCCCCTCATCCAGCTACGACAGGTAGCGCGGCAACTGGCGTGATGACATTCAGCTTCCTGGCATTGGGTTCGTTTTGTATTGGCATGCTGGCGTCATATACGGTGGAGCGTGATGAGCGGCGCAGCGTCTTTCTGTGGCTGCTGGCACCGTGGCCACCGGTGTTCCTGGCGTGCGCGCTGTCTGTGGCCTTCAAGCTGGAAGGCGCGATCTGCCTGATCTTCGCACTGCCGGGAGCGATGTTCTGCTCGTCGATCGGCGGATTGATTGGCGGATTTCTGGCTCGCCGGCGCAAAAGCCGCGCGCTGGTGGGCTGTTTCGCGCTGCTGCCTTTCCTGCTGGCTCCCGCGGAGACGATGCTGACGCCACCGACTGAGACGCGTACCGTGGCGAGTGAGATCGCGATCCACGCGCCGGCGGCGACGGTTTGGAAGAACGTTGAGCGAGTTCCTGCGATTGCTCCGAATGAACTGCGTGAAACGTGGGCGCAGCGCATTGGATTTCCGCGGCCGATTGAGGCCACGCTTTCTTACGAGGGTGTGGGCGGAGTGAGGCATGCAAGCTTCGAGCGCGGGCTGATGTTTATTGAAACCGTTACCGCCTGGGAGCCCGAGCAGCGGCTGGCCTTTGGCATCAGGGCGGACTCTGCGCATATTCCAACGACGACGTTGGATGAGCACGTCACTATAGGCGGTAGATATTTTGATGTACTCGACGGCGAGTACCGGCTGGAGCCGCTAGCGAACGGCGACACGCTGCTGCACCTGACCAGCCACCAGCGGCTGTCTACAAATTTTAATGAGTATGCAGGATTATGGACCGACGCGGTGATGCAGAGCCTGCAAACCAGTATTCTCGCGGTGATTCAACATCGCTGCGAACACGCTTAGATTTTCCAATACACTCAAAAGAATCTTCTAAAGGACACCAAAATGGCAAAGACTTATCACGATCAAGACGCGGACCTTTCCCTCATCCAGGCGAAAAAAGTCGCCATCATCGGCTACGGCTCTCAGGGGCATGCGCACGCACTCAACCTGAAGGATTCCGGCGTGCATGTAAAGGTTGGGCTCAGGCCGGGTTCGGCGAATGCAAAGAAGGCGGAGCTGGCTGGGCTCGAAGTGCTTTCTGTCGCGGATGCGGCGCAGTGGGCAGACACCATTACGGTGCTGGTTCCGGACCAGACCGCGGCAAAGGTCTACAAGGAAATTGAACCGGGCCTGGCGAGCAAAGGCTCGGATGGCGAGCCGAAGACGCTGATGTTCGCGCATGGCTTCAACATTCGTTTCCGCACCATCAATCCGCCTTCTACTGTTGATGTATCACTCGTAGCCCCGAAGTCGCCCGGGCACCGCGTGCGCGAGGTGTTTACCGAGGGCGGCGGCGTGCCTGCGTTGGTGGCCGTAGAGCAGGACGCGAGCGGCAAGGCGCTCAAAAATGCGCTGAGCTACGCCAAGGGAATCGGCAGCACGCGCGCGGGCGTACTGGAGACGACCTTCACCGAAGAGACTGAGACCGATCTATTTGGCGAGCAGGCTGTGCTGTGCGGTGGAACCGCAGCGCTGGTGAAGTGCGGCTTCGAGGTGCTGACCGAGGCAGGCTATCAGCCGGAGCTAGCGTACTTTGAGGTTCTTCACGAACTCAAGCTGATCGTCGACCTGATGTATCGCGGTGGCCTGGAGTACATGCGCCACTCCATCTCGGACACGGCTGAATGGGGCGACTACATTGCCGGACCACGGATCGTGACAGCGGATACCAAGAAGGCGATGCAGGGGCTGCTCGCGGATATTCAATCCGGCGCGTTTGCGAAGCGGTTTATCGATGACCAGAACAGCGGGCGTAAGGAGTTTGAAAACTTCCGCACCCAGGACCGCAACCACCCTATTGAGAAGGTGGGCGCAGAGCTGCGCGCAGCCATGCCGTTCCTCGATCCAGTGAAGGTGGAGAATGGCGCAGTGGTTAAGGCATAAACTGGTCAGCAATGCACATGAGCCCCACGCCTGCGATTGGCGTGGGTTTTGTGCTTTCAACTGCACTGTATTACCTGCTCAGTGATCCAGTCTGTCCAGATGGCTTCGTCGCCGGGGCATGCGAGCGGAGCGCCATCGAGAATCGCAGCAACGAAATTTTCAATGGCGGGAAAATGCACATTTTCGTGGACGGCCCAGTGCTCGGCGATGTTAGGCCCGCGAAGGTCGGGACCATTCAGCGGCGTTAGCTCGAGCGCTCCTTCGGTTCCAATGATGCGGAACTCGTCGCGCGCGATGCGGGAGTTCCAGCGGGCGTCGACAACCGCGTGAACGCCGCCGGCGTAGCCAATCAGCACGGTCGCGGAGTCCTCGACCTTGAGTTCATGCAGCGCGTTAGAGCGCAGGCCGGTGGCACGCTCAGGCTTGCCGAAGAGGAAATTCATAGCATCGATGCGATGGCTGGCAACGTCATAGAGCGGGCCCCCGCCGGCGAGGGCCGGGTCGCGCAGCCAGCCGCGCTCTTCGCTCTCCAGCCAGCCGTGGTAGATGCCTTCGGCAAATAACGGCTTGCCGATCGCTCCAGCGGCGATGAGCTCTTTCGCCCGGCGAAGCTTGGGATACAAGCGGCGGTAGTACGCAACGCCGAAGAGCTTGCCGGATTCACGCGCGGCTTCCACGATGCTTGCGGCCTCAGCATAGTTCATGGCGACAGGCTTTTCGCAGAGCACATGTTTTCCGGCTCGCAAAGCTGTGATCGCTTGCTGCGCATGGAAGACGACGGGGGAAGCGATGTAAACGGCGTCAATCTGCTCGCTACTCACGAGTGCAGCTTCAAGCGTGGGCCAGGCATGGGTGCCGGGATAGTCCTCGGCCTTTTTCGCATCGCGCGTGACGAAGCCGGTGAGCACGCTGCGCGAGTCGGCGAGGATGGCGGGGATGACGCGCTTGCGGGCGATGTCGCCGATACCGATGAGAAGCCAATTGATTGCCATGTCAATCAGGATAGCTTGCCGTAGAATGACCGCATGAAAAAGCTATTGTTTGCCTTCGCGCTAGGTGCTTCGACGATGCTGGTGGCGCAGGCTCCGGCCGCAGCACCTCCCGCCGATCCTCTGGCGCCGCTTGATTTTCTTCTTGGAACCTGGACCGCCGTCAGCAATGCACCCGCAGGTTCAGCCGGCGCTACGGTGTCAGGAACTTATACCTTCCGGCGCGATGTGGGCGGCCACGCTCTGGTGCGCACCAGCTCAGCAGATAGCTGCAAAGGACCGAAGGATTTCGATTGTGAGCACAATGATCAGTTCACCGTCTTTGCTGATGCCAATGCACTGGCGGTCCACAAGACTTCTCTGCTGGGTTTTTACCTCGATAGCGAGGGCCATGTGATTTACTACACGGCCTCCACGCCCGACCCGGCAACGGTTATCTTCAATTCGCAGAGCCCGCCTTCAGCGCCGAAATTCCGCCTGATCTATCACCTTGAAGGCTCCGGCCCGAAAGCCGTAATGACTGGAAAATTCCAAATCGCCGCGCCCGGTTCAAACGATTTTCAGTCCTACCTGGAATGGTCGGGAACGAGAATGAAATAACTCTTAGGGGAAAAAAAATCGTCTCCCGCAGGAGACGATTTCTACAGCTTTCCCACAAGCCAGGCACAGCCTTTAGGTGGTGATAATCTCAACTCCGCGCCAGAAGGCGACATGGTGCTTGACGGTGCGTGCGGCCGGCTTGGGATCGGGATAGTACCAGGCGGCGTCCGGGTTTTCCTGGCCATCCACCAGGACAGTGTAGTAGCGAGCACGGCCCTTGGAGGGGCAATTGGAGCTGGTCGAGCTGGGCTTCAGAAATGACCTATTTACAGCATCTTCGGGGAAATATATGTTGCCTTCAACGGTTTTGACTTTTTCGCTCTCAGCGATCGTCTGTCCGTTCCAGATTGCCTTCGCCATACATTCCATCCAATCGAATCAATAAGATACAACGGCTTCGGCTTGCGCCTTGCCTGTGCCGCGGCCCCACTCCGCGTACCCATATTGATACTACCATGATTCTATTGGAAATGGAAAGAGGGCGAGGCTGGAGATATGAAAGCACGTAGAAATTCGCGCGCGAAAGCTAGGCTTTGGTCGACTGCGCCTGCTGGCGCTCCGCGCGAGCGGCGCGGGCGACTACCAGCTGCTCAGCGCGCTGCTGGCGGGCGGCCAGTGCGACGACGAGTTGGTCAAAGCGCAGGCGTGCGGGGGGGAAACGTTCGAGCAGGGCAGCGGTGTTGGGCAGCAGGGGCGAGCCGACGGCAGCTGCGTAATCCTCGCGAAAGCGCCAGAATTTGGCCAGGATGAAGAGGTTTTCTGAGGTGGAATCGAGGAAGAGATCGCCGTCGAGCGCGCCACGCACGACGAACGACGCAGCCATCTCCCAGTAGGCGATGACCTGACGCCAGAACTGGTTGTGCTCGGAGCCGAAGTCGCGCTGCAGGGCGATGATCTCGTCGAGCGAACTGGGGTTGAAGTGGGTCATCACCCACTCGCGGGCCTGGCGCATGCGCGGTTCGCGGCGGAGATCGTAAAGCTTGAGGACGAGATCGGCGTCGGTGGATGTAGCCATGCGAATGAGTATAAAGCGACGACTGGTTGCATTAGTGCATTTCAGTGGGCGCCGGCGTTCCATCAGACCATTTGCCGACCAACACCATGAAAATCGTTACGTGCTCTTCGGGGTCGTTGGCGGCCATGATGGGCGAAGCGGAAAGGTTAGCTCCCCAGCTCTTCGCGACATTGCCGGGCTCGAAAAACATCAGGTGCGGATGCCAGGATTTGTCTGTGTCGTTGAGGTACTGCTGCCTGGACATCATGTAGACCATCGCTCCCCGCTCGAGCGCAGGCAGCTGCTTTTTGTCGAGTGCCGAGGTCGTCGCCTGAATAATCTCCGTCTTCGATTTTCCGGCGAGCGCCAGCTTGGTCCGCATCAGAAAGATGGGCAGAAAGGATCTCGCAGCCGCGGCGTTGAAACAATGGGGTGCGCGCATTTTGGGATTCCAGAAATCCGCTGATTCGCTGGGCGACGCCCAGGAGCGCTCAACGATGCACACAAAACCGTTCGTGCCCTTGACTGCGGTGATGTAGCCATCGCGCCCCAGCACCATCACGTCAGCGTGGCTGGAAATCGATGCTGGAGCCGCACTGCGAGCGAGTGCGATCTCCGCATCCTTGTTCGCGATCAAATATTGATCGAGAGGCGCCATCGCCGGATACGGCGACTTATCGGCCTGCGCTTGTGCTGCGCAGAGGGACAGAAGCAATACAACCGCTAACGCAATAATGCTGAATTTACACTTCCGCACAGATTGCCTCCAAAGGTCCAGGATTCTGCTTAGGCAACGGCCTCAACCACTGGCCGGGTCTTGTCCGGGTCGGGCTTAGTAAGAGCGGGTGGTTCCTCTTTGGATTTTGGCGGGCCAATCTTCTTTTCGTAATGGCACTCAGGCGGCAGCGTTGCTTCTGGAACTTCAGCCGCAGCGCCCTTGCCCTTGCGCGGACGCCGCTTGGGCAGCTTCTCGCGATTGTTGGGGCAGACCAGATAGGTGCCTTTGTCGTTCGCGAGCTCGACGAGATATGCGGACTCGCACTTGGGGCAGGTCTGGTTGACGAGCTTCTGGTTGGAGGTGAAGTCGCACTTGGGATAGCGCGTGCAGCCGTAGAAGGTGTCTCCGCGGCGGTTCTTGCGCACGGCGATCTCGCCGCCGCACTTGGGGCATGGCACGTCCAGCAAATCCTGCTTCACATACTTGCACTTGGGATAACCGGAGCAGGCGATGAATTCGCCATATTGGCCGTCGCGCTGCAGCAGCGGCTTGCCGCACTTGGGGCAAGGCTCGTCGAGCTGCACGGGCGGCTTGGTCTGTACCTTATGCGTGAGCTTGCGGATGGTCTTGCAGGGAGGATCGTCGTTGTAACCCGGGCAGGCCATGAACGGGCCCCAGGGTCCGTTGCGCAGCACCATTACACGACCGCAGTTATCGCAAAATTCTTCTTCCTGCTCCTGGTCGGATCCGGGTGAGGCAAGGTCAGGCTTGGCGGCGAAGTTTTCCTTGGTGAAATCGCAACTGTCCGGCTCGACAGTGACCTTCTTCCATTCGCTCATGGCCAGACGCAGAGCGGCATCGAGCTCTTTGCGGTCCTTGGAATCCTTGACTTCAACCGAGCGCACGGCGCCTTCGGTATCGGTACCGCTAATCACAAGTGTGGCGTGGTGGAAGCGCGCAGCGAGCTTCTTGAGCACGTCCTTCTCGCTCTTCTTCCACGCGGCGGCACTAATGACCATGGGCTTCTCGTTGGAAAAATTGGCGCAGGAGTAGAAGCTGCCGAACTTGCCCCACTTGAGGTAGAGCGGCGCGGCGCACTTGTCGCAGACCTGGTCGGTCTCCTCTTCCATGGCCTTGATGTCTTCCATGTTCTGCTCGGCGACTTTTAGCTCTTTTTCAAAGTGGCCGTAAAAACCCTTGAGCAGGTCAGTCCACTTCTCCGTGCCTTCTTCCACAGCGTCAAGCTCGCTTTCAAGTTGAGCGGTATAACCGGTCTCAAAGATGTAGGGGAAATTTTTTACCAGCAGTGTGGTAACGACGGTGCCAATCTCAGTAGGAACAAGCTTCTGCGCGATCTTTTTGACGTAGTCGCGCTCCTGGATGGTGTTGATGATGGACGCATAGGTGGATGGGCGGCCAATCCCCTTCTCTTCTAGTGCCTTCACCAGTGAAGCTTCATTGAAGCGCGGCGGCGGCTGGGTGAACTTCTGCTGTGGATCGAGCTTGCTGAGCGTGAGCGCCTGCTCAGCGGTGAGATCGGGCAGACGGCGATCGGCGGAAGACTCTTCGCTGGTCGAGTCTTTTTCATCAGCTTCGCTGTCGGCGGATTGCGCGCGTTGCTTCGCTTCTTCGGCGGCGGCCTTGGCGTCACGTGCGGCCTTGGCTTTCTTGCCTTCTTCCTCGAAGCGCAGGAAGCCGTCGAATTTGAGAATGCTGCCGGTGGTGCGGAAATCGTACGCAGTTTTGCCGGCCTTGGCTTCGATGTCGACGGTGGTCTGGTCGAAGACGGCGGGCGTCATCTGGCTGGTGACGGCGCGCTCCCAGATGAGCTTGTAAAGCCGATACTGCTCGTCAGAAAGGTAGCGGCGTATCTGGTCCGGGACGAGCGCAATGCTGGTGGGGCGGATGGCTTCGTGGGCCTCCTGCGCGTCCTTTTTGGACTTGTAGGTATTCTCGCTTTCGGGCAGATATTTCGCTCCAAACTTTTTGCCCACCCACTCGCGGATTTCGGCGACGGCGTCCGGGCTGATGCGCGTGGAATCCGTACGCATGTAAGTGATGAGACCGACGGTGCCCTCGCTGCCCAGTTCAATACCTTCATACAAACGTTGCGCTACACCCATCGTCCGGCGCACGTTGAAACCCAGTCGTCCGGCAGCCTGCTGCTGCAACTGGCTGGTGGTGAATGGGGCCTTAGGATTCTGGCGGCGCTCGCGCTTCTCAATGGAACGCACGCGCCATATCGCCTTCTCAAGCTGCGCGACAACTTCGTCAATGGCGGCCTTGTCCGGCAGGGCGTTGGCAAGGAACTGTTCCTTGCCTTCGGCGTCTACGCCGTTGGCGACGCGGATGGGTTCGCCGTTGATGCCGACCATACGAGCGGTGAATTCGGTGGCTTCTTTGCCCGGAGAAAGCAGCGCATCTATATTCCAGTACTCCACCGGCTTGAAGGCGTTGATTTCGGCTTCGCGCTCGACGATAAGGCGCAGGGCAACGGTCTGGACGCGGCCGGCGGAGAGGCCGCGCTTTACCTTGTCCCAGAGCAGGGGTGAAATCTGGTAACCCACCAGCCGGTCAAGGACGCGGCGGGTCTGCTGCGCGTCAACGAGATTCTCATCAACGTCGCGGGTGTGCTCGAAGGCAGCCTTGACGGCCTTCTTAGTGATCTCATTAAAGGTGACGCGGCGAAGCTTGGACTTATCCTTAATAGAGGGCAGGAGCTGGAACTTGAGGTGGGCGGCGATGGCCTCGCCTTCGCGGTCCGGGTCAGGCGCCAGGAAGACAGAGTCTGATTTTGCAGCGAGCTTCTTGAGGCGGTCGACAATCTTCTCCTTACCGGGGGAGACGATGAGCGTGGGCTCAAACGTGCGGTGCTCGAGCTCGACGCCGATGTCGTTTTTGGGCAGGTCCATGATGTGGCCGATGGAGGCCTCCACCACATAATCACTGCCGAGATATTTTCCAATCGTCTTGGCCTTGGCAGGCGATTCGACGATGACGAGATTCTTTGCCATTGATTCCTTGATTCTGTCTCCTAATCTGGAGACGACAGCCGAAGCCCAACTTCCAGTTCTAATTCCTATGTAACCTATGCAACCTAACACGCGGTGCCGAGGGTAAGTCAAACGCCACAGCTTAACTTCTTTAACGCAGATTGCTCAATTTGGTTCTGCTGCGCAACCTGTTTGACGGAGAAAATGCGGCAGTAGGGCATGCTCACGTAGGTGTTATCGAGTTGATTTGTCTCTATGTGTCGCCCTGCGAATGGGCCATCTGCACTATATGCAGCGAAGATAATTTTTCCCAGGCATCTGGCGAATGCGTCCCGCGAGCTCAAGCTCGAACAAGGCAGTAAAAATTTCGCCGGAGACCATGCGAGACTCAAGCCGCTCGATAAGCTGATCGAGCTGGAGCGCTTCGTCCTGCCGCAACTCTTGTATCACAAGCCGCTCATGGTCGCTGAGCGTCGGCGCGGTAAGCTGGCCGGTAAATAGAGATGCAGATGCGCCGGAAAAGGATTCATCGGAGTCGCCGACGCCGGATTGCATAGCCAGCTCATCCTCAAGCTGCAGACGAACTTGCGAGGGAAGATCTTCCCAGATGTCCTCCCAGGTCGCAGTCAACTTGGCACCCTGCTTGATGAGCGTATTTGGTCCCCAGGCATTTTTGTTGGTTACGTTGCCGGGGACAGCGTAAACATCGCGGCCCTGCTCCAGCGCGCAACGGGCGGTGATGCGCGTGCCGGAATACTCGCCCGCCTCCACGACCAGAACGCCCATACTCATTCCGCTGAGCGTGCGGTTGCGGATGGGAAAATTCTGTGGCGCGGGAAATGTGCCGAGCGGAAATTCGCTAACGATAGCTCCGCCGGTAGCGATGATCTGCTCGGCGAGCTTTTTATTCTCCTTGGGGTAGATGACGTCAAGCCCGGTGCCCCAGACGGCGATGGTGGGTGCAGAAGCTGCGAGTGCGCCGCGATGCGCCGAGGTGTCAATTCCGCGCGCCATGCCGCTGAGGATGACGAGGCCTCGGTGTGCGAGATCACGGCTGAGTTGCTCCGCAATGCCTGTGCCATAGGGCGTGGGGTGGCGTGTGCCGACGACAGCGAGACCGGGACGGTTGAGCACAGCAGGATTGCCGCGCAGCCACAAAATCGCTGGTGGGTCGTAAATTTCGAACAGAGAAGATGGATAGGCTTCGTCTTCCGGCGTGAGAAACGTTGCAGATTGCTCCGCGATGTGCACGGCTTCTTTCACCGCGGCTTCGCGGGCGCGACCGTCGAAGACGAACTGTGCGGCTTCAGCCGGCATGCCGGTGGATTCGAGCTCAGTGAGCGATGCAGAGAAGAGGCGGTCGGCTGTGCCAAGTTTTTGTACGGCCCGATGGCAGCGCGTAGGGCCCATGCGCGGCGTGAGAGCCAGCGCGAGCCAAGCGAGCCGTGCAGCATCTGCACGTACGGGTTCGCCACCAGAATTTGCGACCGAGTGGAACTCTGCCATGTCGCCTCAGTACTAAAGTTAATATCACAATGAGCCAAAACAAGACTCATTACAAGAGCCTTCAGCTCACTACAATAGACCTGTGCCTCTTCGTGTATCTGCCATTTCATTCCTTAATCCCGCACCGCTGCTGTATGACTTTGAGCATGAGCCCGCGGCCACGCGGCTGCGCGAACGCTATGCGGTGACCTACACATCTCCGGCAGATTGCGCGGCGAAGCTGCAGGCCGGGACAGCTGATCTGGGTCTGATCCCCATTGCCTCGCTGACAACCGAGCTGGCGATTG
>Ga0302325_10024912_pt1 | contig 12437 bp, 11 predicted proteins | sample Palsa_T0_2_FD_201948 | JGI IMG/M metagenome (GOLD analysis project Ga0302325, IMG submission 201948) | Peat permafrost microbial communities from Stordalen Mire near Abisko, Sweden - Palsa_T0_2 | ecosystem: Environmental > Terrestrial > Soil > Palsa > Peat permafrost | place: Sweden: Abisko...
CAGGATTCATGGCGGCCTAATCGGCCGCGCCTATCTCGCAAAAGCCTGGTACGCTAACACGCGCAAGTCCATTGGCGTAGGCAAGGAAGCGCAAGTTCCGCCGACGCTGAATTGGGATTTGTGGCAAGGCCCAGCGCCGCGCCAGAATTACACCGATAACGTACAACCGTACAACTGGCACTGGTTCCGCGTGTGGGGCACGGGCGAAGCCCTCAACAACGGCACCCACGAAGTAGACGTGTGCCGCTGGGCGCTCGACGCCGGTTATCCAAAGCACGTCACCGCTGCCGGCGGACGCTACGCCTATCACGATGACTGGCAGTTTTACGACACGCTCACTACGAGCTTCGCCTACGAAGACAAGATGATCGCGTGGGAAGGACATAGCTGTTCAGGTATGAAATTCTATGGACGCGATCGCGGCACCGTAATTACCGGAACCTCGGGAACGGTCATCGTCGACCGCGATGGCTATGAGGTCTACGACGCCAGTGGCAAAAAGACCGACCAGTATCACGTGGGCGGCAACACCTACTCCTCCGACCTTGTTGGGGCCGACTCCATGACCGATGCGCACTTTGCCAACTTCATCGCCGCCATAACGACCGGCGCGAAACTGAACGCACCAATAGACGAGGGCAACGTCGCCGTAACCATGCTGCAGCTTTCAAATATCGCTTGGGAAGTGCAGCGCGAATTGCATGTGAATCCGACGGATGGCCACATCGTGGGTGATCCGGAAGCCGCCAAATTGTGGGATCGCGAGTACGAACGCGGATGGGAGCCGCGTCTCTAGCTATGTGCAGAACGCCGTTGGAAACTTCACCGAAAGCCTTGGCGGACAAATTGTCGCGGCGAGGATTCTTGCGCTCTGGCGCTGCCGGAGCGTTCGCTGGCGCGCTTACTTTACGTGGCGCCGTAGCCGGAGCCATGACAGCGCTGACGCCAAGCGACGCGGCCGCGCCGATACGATTGGGCCTGGCGAGCTACACCTTCCGCAAGTTCCCGCGCGCGCAGATGTCCGGCTTCCTGCGGCAGTTGCAACTGCGCGATCTAAACACCAAAGATGTGCTGGATCATTTGCCGTTTGATGCGCAGGAAGAGGCCAGCGCACTGGCGGATTACGCGACTGCGGGAATCGCACTGCACGCCGCGGGCGTAATCTCCTTCGCCAAGGATGAAGACGCGGACATGCGCGCAAAGTTCGAGTACGCCAAGAGAGCCGGGCTTCGCGTGATCGTCGCCGGCGATCCCACGCCGGAAACGCTGCCGCGCGTTGAGAAGTTCGCGAAAGAATACGACATGCGCATCGCCATCCACAATCACGGCCCGGAAGACAGTTTGTGGAAGTCGCCGCTGGACGTGTTGCAGTACGTAGGCAACATGGATCCGCGCATGGGCTGCTGCATCGATGTTGGCCATACGGTGCGCGCAGGCACCGACGTGGTCGCCGCAATCCATGCCGCAGGTCCCCGCCTCTTCAATGTTCACATGAAGGATCTAACGGATTTTCACAATCGCGACAGCCAGGTAGCCGTAGGCGACGGCAAGATGCCAGTGCGCGAGATCTTCGCTGCGCTCACCGCCATCAACTATCCCGGCTACGTGGATCTAGAGTACGAGGTCCACGAAGACGACCCCATGCCCGGCGTAACCCGCAGCTTCGCCTACATGCGCGGCCTTCTTGCGTAGTCCGCCATGGGTCGCAAGTAACTAATCATTCCACTTTAGCGTGTGATGATGGATTGGGCCCGTACTGTCGCGGAGTCGCTTGGCCGCATCCAAGCTTTGTGGGAACCTAGCATCAGGAAACGTGGTCTGCGCTATGCTGTCCGGAGCGGGTTGCGCCGCGCACGGCGGAACCCCGCGCCGCCCAAATCTAAAGCCTATGAAAGCTAGACTATTCTCAACGACGCGCGGCACAGCGGGCGAAACGCGCCGGCGCAAGAGGGGGCCACACACGGAGTCCGGGTTCACCTTGCTCGAACTGATCATCGCGTCCACAATTTTGCTGGTGCTCTCGACCGCCGCAATTCCCGTGCTGCGCTTTACCATGATGCGCGCCAAGGAAACCGAACTGCGCAGAGACCTGCGTGAAATGCGCAAAGCGATCGACAAGTACAAGGACGCCGCGGACTCCAACCTGGTCATTACGAAAGTCGGCAGCAACGGCTACCCTCCCGATCTCGAGACTTTGGTGAAAGGTGTGCCCTACGGCGGTAGCGGCACGCAAAATGTGCGTTTTCTGCGACGCATCCCCGTGGATCCCATGACCGGCCGGGCGGAATGGAGTCTGCGCTCCGTGCAGGACGACCCCGATGCGACCAGCTGGGGCGGCGACAACGTGTTTGATGTGCACTCGAGTTCTACCGCCGTGGCGCTCGACGGCACAAAATATGCGGATTGGTAGACGTTCGAGCTAAGTTCTTCCACTGTCTAGTGCAGCGAGTTTGACGCGACTAAACCCAGTGCGTCAAACATTGCGGTGGCCAGAAAGACTGGCGTGGGCTAGATTATTCTCCGCCAACTTCGGTTTGGCCTTTCAAGCGCGACCCATCCTTGCCTGCACCAAAGGACGATATTTCCTCGGCGAAGTTTGTGCAGCCGCACAATCAAAGCATTTTGATCAGGAGACATTTCCTTGTCTGATGTGCGACAAAAAAAATATCGTCCAGAGCTCGACGGCATCCGCGCGTTAGCTATTCTTCTTGTTTTAATAGCTCATATCAGGTCCGTCGAAATTGGCCCGCCTATCGGATATTTGGGGGTCACTATTTTTTTCGTGCTGAGCGGTTACTTGATTACCTCGATCTCACTGGCCGAAGAAGCGAATAAGGGCGCGCTCTCGCTTGCCGGCTTCTACATTCGGCGCACGTTCCGGATATTTCCTCTGTACTACTTTGTGCTCGGCACATACTGCTTCCTGATCCTGGGATTGAATCTATTTCCGGAAAAGCATCTACCGCTGAAAGAAGCGTTACCTTTTTATCTGACCTATCTGCAAGAGATTCCTTTCTTCCGGGCGGCGCAGGGCGGTTCCCTGCCCTTTTATCAAAGCTGGTCGCTGGGCATCGAAGAAAAGTTTTATCTGATCTGGCCGCTTGTTTGTTTTGTAGCTCTTCGCCGCAGATCCGCCTGGCGAATTCCGACTGGTTTTCTCTTAGCGATTGCCTGCTCGTTCAACCGGTACACCAGACCGTATGTGTCCATTTTGCTCGGATGCCTGCTGGCGCTTAGTCTGCCGTCCGGCTCCGTGCGAAAAACCGTGGAGCGGAACGCCGCGAGCGGGACGTGGATCCTGACAACTCTATTGTTTAGTCTCTGCTTCGCCCCGGCGGTGTTTTGGCGATGGGACTTGGCTTTAAATCTGTTCGCCGTGGTATTCGCCTTTTTTCTTGGATTTCTCGTCACCGGGGAAAGTTATTTCAAGAAAGTGCTGGGCACACCCCTGCTGGCGTTTGTCGGGAAAATGTCCTACGGCGTTTATCTCGTGCATCTGCTTTGTATCGGACTTTTGCGGTCGAAAGCGCATATCCACAACACCTGGTTCATGTTGTTCGCGGCCCTGGGATTGTCCCTTGCTGTGGCGGTCGTTCTTCATTATTTATTGGAACAGCCATTCATACGATGGGGACGGCGTTTGTCGAAAGGGTTCATAAACTCTGAATCAGCGATAGTCGCGGCAATCGACAGCCGATCCTAGGATTCGCCCATCTGATCAAACCGCCGGACTGCGGCGCATGGCGAACGCCTGACCGCGGCGCGGCTCGTTGGGATAACGGCGGCGGATTTCCATGTAAGCCTCGTACAGTAGAATTTCGTAGGGCGACAGAGGGGGCATGCGCTGTTCTTCGGGCCGACAGAGTCTGCGAGCCGCGCGCGCGTACTCCTGCAGCTGGACGTATTTCATGCTGCGAAGCCGCTCGCGGAGGGCCGGCAGGTCCGCGGGATCTTTGGGTAGGCGCATCACGCGCAGATTTTGCTCACCTCGCAGGTTCAATATTTGAAAGAGTCTGCGATAAACACGTGGCGTGAAAAGCGATCACAAAATACAGATGGTCCATCGGTAGCTTGGAATTGATATCCGGCCGTAATTTAAATTTCAACAGGCGCAAGCGTTCGATGACGAGCTGATCGAGGCCAGGCGATAAAGAGCGGACGGCGTGGATTTCTGTAATATAGCCTTCGGCATTCAAATTCACATGCAGCACCATCCTTCCCGCTTTGCCAGCCTTGCGCTCCTCCACGGGGTAGGGTGGGGCCGGAGGTTCCTGACCATCCAAGATGGCCACCACCTGGTTGCCCTGATCACGAAGAACCCAGGACCAACGCAAATCGCCGCGATCCGATATTGCACCGGGGCAATCCTGGCGGTCGTAGGAAACGCTCACGGTTTTGGTTACCGGGGCCGACGCGGGAGGATCGTATTTCCACGCTTTTGCGCAGGCCAGCGTGGAAGCGATCAGTTGGTCGCGCCCGCTTAATGCTTTGGCTTGCGAGACATTTCCTTTGCTGTCGATGGTAACGCTCACAATCACTTGACCTTCTTCCGGTGGCGCGGGGCAATCGTGGTTTTTGGGCAGATCCTGAGAAACAACGCCTGGGGACGCGGACTGAGGTTCACCGCGGGTCTGGGCCAAGTACAAACTGCGGCTCAAACAAGACAGAATTGCCAGCCGAAAGAGCGGACGGAAGATATTCATTGCGACCCCGAGCACCTACTACGATTTTTAATACGATCTAGTTTCAGCAAAATACAAAACTGCTGCTAGCTTTTGTTGCGAGCAATTGCGGCGCGCCGAGCATGCTCAGAGTCTCAAACTTGAGTTTTGGGAAACCCTGAGTTCAATGTTGTGATGGAAACAAGCAGCGGCAAGCCGCTGCAAGAACAATCCAGCTACAATGCGCCGTTTTCGATCAGGCGCCTCACCACAAAAGCCGCACCAAACTTGCTGAGATGGTCTTTGTCGATCATCAGCGGAATACTCCGAGCGGCATCCGCGTATTCGACACAACCTTCGTCGCTGCATATTGCTTGGTAGAGCGAGATATAGGGTACGTGCCACGAGTTCGCAGCCAAGCGCTGCAGCTGGGCGTCCATAATTTGAGAATTGGGAACGCGGTGCTGGCCGGGAAGGCCGGGCTTGTTCCAGGCGATGGAGTAGGCCAAAAGCCTGGGCAACGGACCATCGTACTCAGGAACGGGACCGAAGACAGTAACGGGAACTTGATGCTGCTTAGCCCAAGCAATGGTCGCGTTGAGTTGGTCCAGGTCCTTCGGCAACCATCGAGCTATCAACAGCAGCCCTTGAACGGGATGCGCAGGCAAATAAGTCTGAAAGATGTAAGTCATCATCTTTCTGCAATCGGGGGAGCCGGAAGGCTGGAGCACCGGCGCGCAGGCACTACTGCTGGCCTGCATGACATGGGCGTTCGGAAGCAAGGAAGATAAAGCGGACCACAGCATCGCGGAGTGGCTATCTCCCAGCACGAGATAGTTTTTTTTGTCCACATCCTGGCTGAGGCAAGCAGAGTAGTTGTAGTTCTCGAAATGAAGGTCGGGCAGATCGGGTTCGATAAAACAGGTGCCGGTACGCCTGGCCTGATATTCCTCGCCTTCGCTGAGGCGGGAGGCGACGTGGACGGCGTCGACGGGAAAGCGTCCCGTGAAACCGCCGGCGAGCACGGTCCAGCCGGAAACCGCCACGACCAGAAGGATGACCGCGCCGGTTAAAGCAAAAAGGGGGCTGCCGCTAAGGCGAAGGCGGCCGCTGCGAAAAGGGAGCTCCACGAATTTCCAGGACAGGATTGCGAGGAAAAACGACAGTACGAGCTCAAACGCGATGTCGAATCGCCGTGCGGTGAGCCATAGCCAATGGTGGTGCGAGGTAAGAGCACTGACCCCAATGAGCACGCCCAAGTGTTGCAATACGATGACGGGCCAGTGCCAAAGGTACAAAGAATAGGAGATAAGTCCGATAAAGACTAACGGACGCCACGATAGAAAGGCGCCCACCAAAGACGAACCTTCTTCGCCCGCGCCGATGATAAAAGAGGAGCCAACGCAAGGCAGCAGAGCGCTAAGTCCGGGAAACGGAGTGCTCGAAGAAAAGAAGAGGACAGAAAAGGCGATCATGGCAAGGCCGGCGAAGGTTGCGAGATTTCGCAGCCATGGCGATTGCAGGCGTGGAAATATTCCTAGAGAGAGGATGGTTCCCAGGAGAAGCTCCCACGCGCGCGTGTAGGGCATATAAAAGGCTGTAGACGGATCGCGAGAGACGACAATGGCGCTAGCCAAAAGTGAAGCAAAAAAAAGAATCACAACGGAAAGGGGAAGACGCTTCGGGAAAAATCTGCGAACCAGCACCAAAAAGAGCGGGAACGTGATATAGAACTGCTCTTCCACCGCGAGCGACCAAGTGTGCAACAGCGGATGGGACATGGGCACGTCAAAGTATCCGGAATGTCGCCAGAAATAGAAGTTAGACGCCGACGCCGTGGCCGCCAGTAAGGATTTGGCGAAGTCGACGAGTTCGCTGGGAAGCAGGCAGACATAGGCGAAAACGATAAAGACCGCCAGCATCGCAAAAAGCGCGGGAACAATTCGCCGCACGCGGCGCTCGTAAAAATTGCGGAGCGAAAAACGCGAGGTGGCAATCTCGGAAAAAACAATGGAGCTGATCAGATAACCGGAGATTACAAAGAAAACATCGACGCCAACAAATCCGCCAGCAAACCGAGTGAGTTCTACGTGAAATGCAAGCACACTCAGAACGGCAACCGCCCGGAGTCCATCAATATCCGGGCGATAAGAAAGTGCAGTCCTGCCAGCCAGCACACCGCGCATTTCTTTATCTCGGCAGCCGGAGGCCCGCCGGGCAATCGATTCGGTGAGAGGGGCGACAAGAGCCATGGTTAATCCGCCGTAGCGGAGACTGGACTGAGTTCACCGGCAGTGCCCAAGTCCGGCGGCGTTTCTAGTCCATCGATGAAAGCGCGATGCCAAAGCTCCAGGACCACGAGGGAAAATATTTCGCTGGAGCAGGGGCTGGATCGGGAGTTGCTCTCAAAGAGATCCTGGACGGCGGATTTCCGGAAATAGCCGCGAGAAAGCGATTTCGAATCCAGCAGAATATCCATAAATTGATCTTTAAGATCATGCCTTAGCCAATTTTCATAAGGCACGGGAAAGCCGACCTTGCGGCGGTGCAGAATTTCAGTCGGGATATGCCTGGCGAGCGCCTTCTTCAAGAGGTATTTCATTTTCCAGCCGCGTACCTTTTGATTTCTGCGCAGCCGCGCGGCAAATTCCAAAACTTTGTGGTCCAGGAATGGCACACGCAGCTCAACCGAGTTAGCCATGGTCATGCGATCGGCCTTAATCAACAGATCGTCGGGCAGCCAAATCTTGGTATCCACGTACATCATTTTTTCCAGCGGGCCATGAGCCGATTGGGACATCAGGTTACGCGCGACGCTGGCCGATTGGGCCTTGCTTACACTGCGCGACATTGCTTCGGAGTAAATCGCAGAAGGGGTGCGATTGAAGTAGTTACAGGGAGTAGAGGTGCGGCTAAAGTAGTAGTCCTCAAGATCGGCGTTCATTAAGGGCGCATACTTTTTCAGCACTCTGGAGTTCGCCGCTCGGCCAAGCAACTCCATGCCAAATCCGACGGTGCCCCGGAGTGGCCCAATAACTTTCTTGATGCATTCAAGCCAGAAGAGATTGCGATAATTATGGTATCCCGCGAAGGCCTCGTCGCCGCCCTCGCCCGAGATCAGAACCTTTACGTACTGGCTGGCGAGTTTCGAGACATAATAAAGTGTAACAGCGGCGGGCTCACAGACCGGTTCCTCCATGTAACGGACATATTCGGGAAGGAAAGATGCGAACTCACTCGCGCTGATGGAAATTTCATGATGCGTGGAACCAAATCTTTCCGCCGCCAGCCGGGCGAAGGGACGTTCGTCAACGACCCCAGGAGCGGAAAAACCGACAGTATAAGAGCTAATGGGCTGATCGGTGTTTCGGGAAGCCAGGCTGAGCATGGCCGTGGAGTCCACACCACCGCTTAGGAGAAAACCGACCGGCACGTCGCTGATCATGTGGAGTTGGACCGATTCGTCCAGCAATTCCACCAGCTCTTGCTCCAAGTCATCGGTCGATTGCAGTTTATCGACGTGCGAGAAATCCAAGTCCCAATAACAGTGAATCTGAATCTTTCCATCCTTAACCACAAGCGAGTGCCCAGGATCGAGCTTAAAGACGTTGCGGAACAGTGTCTGAGAACCAGGGACATAGTAGTAGGTGAGAAAGCGGTCGATCATGGAGGGATCGATCTCGCGGGTTACGTCGGGGTCCGCAAACATCGCCTTGATCTCTGAACCAAAGGAGATGAACTTTTCATTTAAATAATAGTAGAGAGGCTTGATTCCGACGCGATCCCTGGCCAGAAAGAGAATCTTGTTGATGGAGTCCCAAATGGCAAAGGCGAACATGCCGCGGAGCTTCTGAACACACTCCTCACCGTATTCCTCATACAGGTGGACAATTACTTCCGTATCGGATCTGGTTCGAAAGATATGTCCTTTGGCGAGGAGTTCGGTGCGCAGTTCCTGATAGTTATAAATCTCACCGTTAAAAATGATCCAGACGGAATCATTTTCATTGGCCAACGGCTGATGCCCGCCACTCAAATCGATGATGGAGAGGCGTCGGAAACCCAATCCAATTTGACCTTTTACATAGAAGCCTTCGTCGTCCGGGCCACGGTGGACGATGGCATCGGCCATGGCTTTGAGCAAACGCGGCGCCACCTTCGCTTGTGGGTCAAATTCGAGTTTGCCGCAAATCCCGCACATTCAGTTTTCTCCTGACGTTAGCGCTTCTCGGCCTGAACATTTTGCGATTGATTCGCACATCGCCGGAAAGTCAAATATGGGCGTAACTCTGGGAAGGGCTGAAAGCCAGTGCCTGCTCGTAGATTTCCATGAGCTGCAAATAGTTTCTCTCGGGAGAGTAGTGGGTTTGGTATTTGGCGCGTGCCGTATGGCCCATGCTGGCGAGTTCGCTGGGATGATGCCAAGCCCAATGCACTTTAGCTGCCAGATCTCGCGGGTCGCCGGGACGGAAGTGCAGGCCGGTCGAATGGTCGTCGACAATTTCCGCCAGGCCTCCCAATCTCGAGCAGAGAACCGGGGTACCACAGGCAAAGGATTCGACGATGCACATAGGAAAGCCTTCGTACCACGTGCTTGGAAGAATGACGAGGCGACTGCCTTTGACGGCGTCGATCACGTCGGCATGCGGCAGCCGGCCACGAAAAGTGATCCCGGTGAGTTGCAGGTCGCGCGCCTGAAGTTCCAGCGCAGTACGCTCCGGTCCGTCTCCGACGATATGCAAGGGCACTTGCGCCGGCAGATTTTTCCAGGCGTTCAATAGCACGCGCAGACCTTTCTCTTCGGACAGACGTCCGACGAACAGAACGTATTCCCCTGCAGCCGCGCGCTCGCCTGGGTCGGGGTCAGCAAAGTTGGGCTTGACCACGAACTTGTCTGATGGAAATCCAGCGGCGACAAATTTGGCCTTGGCAAACTCCGTCAAGGCAATGAAGCGGGTGACCTGGCTGTGCCAGGTATTCAAAGCGCGATGGAAGGCCAGCATCAGCGCCACTCCCGCGGTAGCTCCGCGGGAATTTCGATAGCAACCATAGAGGATACTTCGCAGCAAGCTATGTTCGATGCACTCTTCGCAAACGATACCGTCACGGTAAAAGGTCGCCGCTGGGCAGAGCAGGCGGAAGTTGTGAAGGGTTTGGACGACGGGAATCGACCGTTCTGAGCAAGCGGAGTAGATGGAAGGGGAAATGACCATGAAAGTGTTGTGGATGTGAACGAGATCGGGAGATTCGGCGTCCAGAATCGCCGCAAATTCGTCGCGCGAGTTGAAAGACCAGACCATGCGAGGAGCAATGGCGATGCGATCGAGAAAGCGGGCATCTCGCAGTTCCAGGTTGCTGCGCAAGTAAGGAATCACCGTATGACCGGCGCGTTCGAGTAAGCGTTTCTCGCTGGCAAAGACCACATCTTCGCCCCCTCCCTCGCGATAGGTGTTGTGAACCATCATGATTTTCATGAGAACTTTTCCGCCGGGGTTGACTCTCCGACGCTTTTTCAGCCGATTATAGAAGGCGATTCGTTGTGCACGTCGGTTACTCCCCTGGAGACGAATTTGTTCAAGTCCAGGACTAGTTCGCGGCCCAGTTGTTCTGTGGTCTTGAGGCGGGCCGGGTCCGTTTTCGGTAGTCGGCCGGCAATGGCGGCGGCGAGTTTTTGGATAAATTCGTTGGAGTCGTCCGGTGAAAAGATATTGTCGGCCGCGAAGAGCTCGCGAGCGCACCCGGCATACTTGGAACAAAGTACGGGAATGCCGGAGAGGATGGCTTCGTTGGCGACCAGCCCCCAAACGTCTTCGAGGGTAGGGAAAACTAAAAGGTCGGCGCTGCGATAAACCGCGGGCATGCGGTCAGGGGGCTGTGCGGAGCGAAAGTGTACGTTTTTCAGGCCGAGAGAGCGGGCGCGATCTTCCAGGGCTTGTTTATCCCGGCCGTTACCAACCAGCAGAAGGGAAAATTCATGGCCCTGAAGCTGGCGGGCGGCGGCGAGAAGCGCACCGATGCCCTTGCGTTCGATGAACTGGCCAACGTGGAGCACCACGGGACGGGGCTGGATCAGCCAAGCCGGCCCCACATCCGCCTGGAATCGCTTTTCGTCAATGGCATTTTGCGACTGCAGGATGCGTTCACGGGGAACGCCCAGGCTGAGAAGATATTCGGTGGCAGTCTGACCGTAACTGATCCAGCGATCCACCCACAAAGTTAGAATCTTTCGCAGGACTTTCTTGAGCGCCCCGATACTGCGCTCGCTATGCAACGTGCCTCCCCACCAGATCCACACGGGCTTGCGGAAAAGTGTTCCGAATGCCAACGCGATGATGGAACGAAAACCCATTTCATTGCTGATGATGGCGTCAGGGCGAAAACGGAGAAGGTGGGTGAGGAAACCCGGCGTGATATGAATGAATTTTTCGTCGAACACTTCTCCGTTGACTTTCTTGGGGTGGCGAAACTGCCAGCCCCAGGCGCGCACGACCCTGGCGTTTGGCAAAGCTTCTTCGAGGCCGCTCCACGACTCGCGATTGGCTTCTTTGCCGCCATGCAAAAGCAGGAGATCAAAGTGGTCGGCCAAAACGGAATAGATGGGAAGCCGATAAGGCGCAACCATGTTGACCAGCAGGGCCAGCTTAATTTTTCTGTTTGGCGAACTCATAAGTTCTTGTGTTCTCGGCTGAGCTTCTTTTACGAATGTGCGCTCAGGAGGGTCGGGACGGGACCAATATCGATGCTGGACTCGCGCAATGGGCGCCGTTCATGGAGCAGGAGCGTGGCGCTTCGTGCATGCCACGCTGCAGGAACCTCAAATCTGCGGTTCCCGAGAGGGTTCCAAACCAGCCATTCTTTTTGTCCTGAGCGATTCAACTGGCAGGTCCAGATGTGCTCACCACTTTCCGCGCAGCCCTCCATGCGTGCGCCCACGAGCCACTGCTCGATGTCCTGGTACGCATGGCCCGCGGGCGTCATGGTGTGTTCCGTTTCGTTGTACGTGACGATGCCCATGCCACCGTTGTCCCACGCGTACCAGTAAAAGCGCTGGACCCCTGCCGCCCACGCCACGATATAGGCCCGCGCCAGAAATCCTCCCGCGTCCTCTTCTGAAGGAAATGGCGCCCCTCTAAGCCAGCCGGACTCGGTATTCCACAAAGGCTTGTCGTCTAGATTGTTTTCCGATAAGACCTGACGAACCTTTTGTACGAATGGCAGAAGCTCTTCCGGCATCTGTTGAGGTTTCAAATAAAAGTGATATCCGATGACATCGACGTACTGTCCGCCACCCTTTTGCAAAAATTCCGCGAGCCACGGAATTCCGTAATCGGCAGTGGCTGACGGTGAAACGACGAGCGCATGCGGATCCAGGGTGTGTATAATCTGCGACGCTTCTCTTGTAAGCGTGAGCATCTGATCGGTGGTGCCGGTCCAAAAATCCCTTAAATTTGGCTCGTTCCAGATTTCATATGCCTGGATGCGCCCTTGGTAGCGCGTAACAACCATTCGCACGTACGTGCGCCAGTCCTCGAGGTTCGCAGGTTCCGCGGTAAATCCTGGCGAGTAATTGGACGGTACGTTGGGCCGCGCCGAGGCCCATCGTGGGGAGCCACCCAAGGGCAGCAGCAAACCGGTTCCGTGTTGTTGAGCCAGCAAGACAAATCTGTCCAGCGTCTCGAATTGCCATTGCCCCTTGTTGGGCTCAAGGTTGGGCCAATTCACGCTCGCGTCCCAGAGCCTCCATTGCGGAACTGGCATGCTCGGCCATGGCGTGGG
>Ga0302325_10024913_pt1 | contig 12437 bp, 10 predicted proteins | sample Palsa_T0_2_FD_201948 | JGI IMG/M metagenome (GOLD analysis project Ga0302325, IMG submission 201948) | Peat permafrost microbial communities from Stordalen Mire near Abisko, Sweden - Palsa_T0_2 | ecosystem: Environmental > Terrestrial > Soil > Palsa > Peat permafrost | place: Sweden: Abisko...
GGGTAGCGCTTCGCGGCGGCGATCGCGAAGTTGGCGTAGTCCGCCGCGTGAATCGGCGCCCAGTTCCAAGGTTTGTCGCCGTTGGCCCAGGTGGGCGCGCCGACGATCTGGAGAGCCACTTGCATGTGGTAGCGCTGGGCTTCGGCGACGGCTTGGGTGACCTCAGCCGGCCAGGTGTAGGCGGGGTCGTTGGGGTTGGTGGGGCTATGGGGACGGCGTAATGCGATCAAGTTCCAGTGCAGATCGTCCTCGTAGATCTTCACGCCGAGGTCGCGGTAGGTGGGGAAGAGGGAGGTCCCTTCGTGGATGGCGGGGCCCCACATCGCCTTCAGAGCAGCGCTCGCGGTCCCGACACCCCAAGTCAAGGCGAGCGCCACCGCTATTGCTACGGCCGCGAGGCGCCTCGTCGTCACGCTGCTGCGGTGCTTATATCGATGCTGGCGCGTTCTCATCTTCCTCTCTCAGCGGTATGGACTGAGAGTAGACGCCGGTAGTGCAGGTCGTGATCGTCGATGAGCCGCTCGAGGCCGAACGACGCGAGGACGTGCCGGTGACCCTGTTGCGCGAGACGCCGTGCAAGCTCGCCGTCGTCGAGCAATCGTGCTGCTGCATCCGCCAAACCACTCTCATCATCGGGGGGCGCAATCAATCCCGTCTCGCCGTTGACCACCACCGTTGCAACGCCCCCGACATCAGTGCTCACGACAGGGGTGCTTGCGCCGAGGGCCTCGATCAGACTGATCGGCGTGCCCTCGTTGTCAGATGTGAGGGCAATCACATCGCTGGCAAAGCAGATGTCGGCAATGTCACGACGGAAGCCTGTCCAGATCAAGCGATCCCCCAATGCTTGTGCTGCTTCCGACGCCTGCAACACACTCCTCAGCTCGCCGTCACCCACGACCAGGAAGTAGGTGTCCTCACAGTTTGCGAGTTTGTTCGCCACACGCAGAAACCGGTCTACTCGCTTGATCGGCACCAGGCGCGCAACCAACGTAAGCACCTTTGCGTGCAAAGGTATCGCGAGTTCTGCTCGCAGCTTCTCTCGGCGGAGCGTCCGTTCGGGATCCGTGACGATGAAGGGTGAGAGGTCGAACCCGCAGCGCACGACCGCAAAGTCATCCGGCTCTGCCACCTTCAGGGTGACCAAGTCGTCGCGCACCTCCTCAGAGACCGCTATGAGACATGTAGTGCGGCGTGCCAGGAAGCGCTCAATCGCCAGAAATACTTTGCTGGCTGTGGGTGAAAAGTAGCTGCTCAGAGAGTGCCCGTGAAACGTGTGCACGAGCGTCCTGTCCGAGTGACCCGGCGCGACTATCGCCGCCAACCGGCCGAGCGTGCCGGCCTTTGCGGCATGGGTATGGACGATGTCGGGTCGCATGCGCGCGATAATCGTAAACAACGCAATAAAGGCACGTATGTCGCGCAAACCGACGCTGCGCCGCAGGGATGGCACATGCAGCGGCCGGACGTCGAGTTGCTCGGCCAAGTAGTCCATTGTCCCCTCGCTTGCGTCCTCGTTTCCCCGGATCAATGTGGTCTCGTATCCACGCTCGTTCAGCAATCGTGTGAGATAGATAGCCTGCATGGCCGCTCCACCGATGTTGAGGCGTGAAATCACGTGGAGCACACGCACAGGCGTCGGATCAGTCATTCATCGTCGGAGCTACCGCCGTACGGCTCGGAAGCCGGGATCTGAGGTTTTGCGATCCGGGTGATCCCGGGGCGTCCACGACGCGAGGATCTGAACGCCGACAAACTGTTGAGCGCAGGGCGCAGCGCGCCAGGCACTCTCTGCGTCAGCGCGCGCGGCACGGACGAATGAGAGCTCGCCCACGCTGCCTCGTAGAAGCGCTGTTGTGGCGGATCATCCGCGATTCCAGATGGCCTGAGCTTCTCTGCAATGACGAAGAGGTCAGCACGGGCACGGTTTTGCAGGGTGAGACGTCGATCCAGGGTGTCAGGGTCGGACACCGCGTACCACCGAGTCCGCACGAAGCGTTCCGTCATGAACAGCCCTCGCAGTCTCCAGCCGTGCTCTACCGCGAACGACCGAAAGTAGAACTCGGGACTCAGCTGATAGAAGCCGTGGCCCATGTTGTTGTTCGCGGGGCTCGCGGCGATGTAGTGGCCTCCGACGCTCACCAGGTTCATGCAACTACGCAGCGCCTTCGGCAGGTCGTAGACGTGCTCCAAGGAGCCGCCGTCGAAAACTGCCGAATATCGTTCGGCCCAGTCCGCTGGCAGCTCGCGATTGAGGTCATGGATCAGGGTCGCACCCTCATAGTCCGACGCGTCCAGGCTATCCACGGAGGTCGCTCCCAGGAGGCGCAGGAGGTCGTCCCCATTCCCACCCATTCGCATCCCGTTCAGACCCAGGCGAGCGAGCTGACGCCCAGGCGCGTCAATGACCTGCCGGCCCACCGTCAACGTTTGTGTGAAGGAAACCCCGCCCTGGCGAGCCGCGACCAATATCTCTGCTGCGGGAGCGTCAATGCCTATGGGAGGCGATCTTACAGGAGGATCGTGCTGCTTCTCATGCTCGCAAGGCGCCCGGGGCACATAGGCGAGCAGTTGGCGGGCGAGGGAGTCGCCGTACCGCCCGCAGCGCGCCGTCAAGCGCCGCGTCCAACGGCCGGCGCGTCGGGGTCCGTCGGATGAGGGCTCGGTACATCTCCTCGTGCGCCGACACCATTGTGGTCAATGAGTAGCGATCGACGGCGCGCTGCGCCGCGACCGGCGCCTGCGCCATGTAGCGCTCGTAGTCGTCGATGATCGTCCGCAAGGCTGCGGCCAGTGCCGGCGGGTCACCCGGGGCGACGACCTGCCCGAAGTCACCGACTTGCTCGCGGACGCCGCCGACGTCGGTGGCGATGACAGGGCGTCCCACGAACATCGCCTCGGAGATCACGCTGGGCAGTGCCTCGCCGTAGCTCGGCAGCACGAAGATGTGGGCACGGGCGTAGTCCTCTGCGAGATCAGCTGGTGAGCGCGCTCCGAGGAAGTGCACGTTGGCCAGTCCGAGGCGCTCGGCCTGGCTGCGAAGGTTCGCCTCCTCCGCGTCGACGTGGTACGCGAGCTCCACGCGCGTGGGTACGGTTCGTGGCAGCAGCGCCAGCGCCTGCAGCAGGACGTCCACACCCTTGAAGGCGGCCAGCTGGCCGACGAATAGCAGTCGCCACGGCGCTCCCGGCTCTGGCGCCCGTGGCGCGCGAAATCGGAATGTGGTCTCGTCGATGCCGTTGGGAATGACGTACTGACGCGCTGCCACGCCAAGGTACTCGCCGCGCTGCCACCCCGCCTCTGTCTCAGAGAGAGCCACCACAGCGCCGGCCCTTGCGAGGACGTACTTCGCCGCCAGACGCCGCGTCGCCCAATCGTGGCGCAGCCAGTGGCTCGTGAAGGCGAACCGCACCGGAGGACTCGCTGAGGCGACCTCGAGCGCACCGTCCGCGAGGTGGTGGACGTGAACCAGGTCGAAGCCCCTGATGGCGTACGGGCCCGCGTGGGGTTGCTCGACGATGTCATGCCCTCGAGCGCGAAGACCCGCGGACAGCACCGTCTCGGGCGTGGTCGTGACGACTCGACGGTACTCAGGCGACTTGCCGAAGATGCCGCCGACGAGAAGGATGCGCATCGTTAGCGCCGGTCTTGTCGGGGTTCTCGGCCGGGCACCGCGATGGAAGTGTATCCACGCGTAGACTGGCCGGCGATGCGATTACAGGTTCGAGCCCTAACGGCTCCCACGGCCATGGCCGGCGATCATCGGGCCGATGCCGATCCTGCTCTCCCGCGCCTTCGGCCGCTTGCCCCGAATCTCGACAGGGCGACTCTGGGCGCGCTCACGATCGGGTTGGCGGCCCTCGTGTTGTACGCCGCCTCGCCGAACCGCGACCGGTTCTTCGCCTCGCTCGCGGCGATTCTCTGCTTCGCGCTGGCCCCGGCACTGTTCCCGAGCGTCCGCGCGCGGCTCGACACCCCGGTTTGTCCTCTCAACTGGGTGCTGCTTGTGTTCCTCTTCCAGCTGGTGATCGATCCTCTACTGATCTGCTACTCGGGCCCATTCGCGTTCACGCTTCCGGTGCTGCCCAGCGACGGTGCCGTGAACGCGTCTCTGTTCGTCTCCGTCGTGGCCTGGGCAGCGTTCGTGGCGGGGTCTGAGGTTGCGCTGAGGTGGGAGCCCGTCATGCCACGGTTCGTGCGTGCTCTGCTTTCGCGGCCCAGGCCGCAGGTGACGCCGAACCGGATCGCGCTGGTGTTCGCTCTGATCGGAGTGGCCGGCCTCGGTCTCGCCTACCACAGCCCGGGCGCGCTGCTTGACTACTTTCACCAAGCGAGCGGTCACGTAGGCCTGGAGAACAATGCCGGCAACTCCGGGCTCGTGCAGTCCGCATCGCTGCTGCTGCGGCCGTTCCTCGCCTTCGCGCTGATCATCCCCTGGTGTGGGTGGATCGACCGACGGCGGCCGGATCAGCGGCTCATGTGGCGCACGCTCGCGATCATGGCGCTGGTGCTGCTGGCGAGCGCCACCTACTCGTACAACCGCGCGACCGCCGTGGCTCCGCTCGTGGCGATGGTCGCGGTCTACGGCCTGCGTGTCCTGCGGCTGCGCTTCTGGGTCCTGCTCGTCGCGGCCGTGCTGGCTTTCGGCCTCCTCACCGCTGCGCGCGCCTATCGAAACACCAACTTCACCATCTCGCAGGCGATCACCAGCTCGAATGCGCGACAGGCCGTGCTCGCCGAGGTGAATATCAACCACGAGATCCAGATCTACACCTCGGCGCCGCAGTTTCTCGGCTACCTGCTCGAACGTACGGGCTGGGGCAACGATCCGCACTACGGTAGGACGCTGGTGTCTTCTGCGATGTTTCCGGTCCCGCGCCTGGGAGCGCCTTTCAGGGCCACGAGCGGCCCCGTGATCTACAATCACCTGATCTACGGTGAGAATTCCAGCGACACGGATCAGATTGTGCCGTTCCAGGGCGAGCTGTTCCTGGACTTCACGTTTCCGGGAGTCGTGGCCGGTTACTTCCTCCTGGCGCTGGGGCTCTACCGGCTGCAACGCGGGTTCGAGCGTTCCGGGAGCGCAGTCGCCGCGTTCGCACGGCAGTACGTCGCGATCTGGGTCAGCTTCCTCGTGATCGGCAGCCTCGCCATTTTCAGCCAGATGGCGATCTACTTCTTCTGGCCAATTGTCGTCTTCTGCCTGCTGACGTCGCGCTTGGCTATGGCAGATCGAGAGGCATTGAGTCTGTCGCCGTAGGGCAACGTGTTGAGCTGCAGCATTTCATAATGGCCTGATCGAGGAGACCATATGCAGGCGCAAACAACCCGATCTCTGAATCGGTAGGCTTGCCTGGTGCCCGAGCAGATCTACCTTGACGGGACGTATCTAGACCGTGTTCCAACGTGGCACGCCGGAGATTCACGATGGAAGGCTCAACAGTGCGAGGCGCTCCTGTCGGAGCTCGGTATTGAACCGTCGACGATTTGTGACGTCGGCTGTGGTGCTGGTGGAGTGTTGGCGACGCTGAAGGACGCATATCCGGCCGCGGAGCTACGCGGGTTTGACATTTCGCCGACGGCGATCACGCTGGCGGACCAACAGCATGGCGATATTCAGTTCACCGTGGGTGAGGTAATTGGACGGTACGACTTGATGCTCGTCATGGACGTGATCGAGCACGTCGAGGACTGCTTTGGTTTCACGAAGGGATTGCGAGCGCATGCCGATCTCGTGCTGTTCAACATTCCGCTGGAACTCACCTGCCTAGGTCTGTTGCGCAACGTGCCTATGGCACATCGCCACGCGCTCGGGCACATTCACTATTTCACTAGACAGACGGCGCTTGCTCTGCTCACCGACTCCGGCTTTGAGATCGTGGCATCACGTTATATTCCCGCGGTCGTGCATTTCGCTGCGCGGGATCTCAAGTCGAAGGCGATAGCGTGGGTGCAGCGTGCAGGCTTTCGCCTTGCTCCAGACCTTTCGATGCTGACGGTAGGCGGCTATTCGCTCCTCGCAGCAGTTCGTCCGCTGCCCTGATCCGAGTTCCGCCGTCCGGTCGGGGGCGAGTCTGCGCTGCAACGTCCGCTTACGGAGCCGCAGGCAACGCGAGAGGGAGACCGCGACATCGAGCTATTTCACAACAAGAAGCGCCGCCACAGCTCCCTCAACATGCTGACACCCGACGCCTTCGAGGCCCAATACCAAACACAACGACACGCCGCCTGATTCTCACATCCCGTCAACGCCGAAACAGGGTCAGATCATTCTCGATGCCTCGGAGGAGAGCTCGGGATTCCTATGCCCCTTGGATCACGCGGCGAGCGTCGAGGTTCGCAGTCGCCGGGAGAGCGGCCACGCCAGCGCCAAGTCTGTAGCGACCATCCCTGCCAGGTACGCCACCGCCAGGCCGGTGGCGCCGATGCTGCCGACGAGCACCGCGGCCGTAACAAGCAGCACTATGGCGAGCACCACGTCACTCACGAGCCACTCCCTCATCGCTCCGAGACTAATGCTGGTACTCGACAGCACAGCGTTGAGTGCCGTGGGGATGCTGGCCGCCGCCAGGATTATCAGGGGCAGCGGGTGCCTCGAGTAGAAGTCGCCGCTGAATCCGAGCACGAACGGAGCGGCGGCAGCGATCACCGCCGCGGCGACGCCCGCGACCGCGAAGGTGCCCCACATCGTGCCACGGAAGATCGACGCAAGCTCGCGACCCTTATCTGCCGCATACAGTCGCGTCATGACTGGCACGAGCACGGGGGCGATGCAGCCAGGCACGAACAGGATCACGAGGAGCCATCGGTATGCGACGCTGAACAGCGCCACGTCTGCGTAGCCTGAGGGCTGCCGGCTGAGCAGGAACTGGGCGCCGAAGATCGCGAACGACACCGTGATGACGGAGGCGAAGGCGGGGATCCCATAGCGGAAGAGGTGAGCGACCTCCTTCCGCTGTGCCGCGTATCCCACCGTGATGCTCTCGGCCGACGCGTTTCGGCGCAGGAGCTCAAACGAGCATCCAGCGGCCGCGCACTGACCGATCGAGAAGCCGACCATCGCGCCTGATGCGCCGCCCGCGCTCGCCCCGGCGATCAATCCCGCAGCGGTGCCAAGGCCCTGGATCCACTGCGCCACTGCGAGCCGCCGGAATGCCTCCAGGCCGGTGAGCGCCCCCTGTAGGGTGCTGTTGAGGGCAGTGAACAGAACGGCCGCTGCCGACGCGGCTATTAGCGAGCCGAACGCGCGGTTCTGCAGCAGGGCCTGCGCGATCGGCGCCCGCGCGAGCAGTATCGCCACCGTCATCGCCAGGCCCACTGCGACCGTGAGCACGATCACCGAGCCGATGTAGCGCCCCGCCACGCGCGGCTGCGCAATTCTCGTCTCGGCCACCTGCCGTGTTAGTGCGAGGCTGAGCCCCAGGCCCGCGAACCCCGCGAGCAGCGTGACAGCACTGAGCACGAGCGAAAGCCTCCCGAACTGGTTTGGCACGATCAGCCTCGCCACGAGCACGCTCGCGAGCAGCGTCGCGCCGCGGCTCACGGCCCCGACCAGGACCCACCCAGAGGAGGTCAGCAGGCCCGGGAACGCGAGCCCCGAGACCGCTCGGCGCGGCGACGGACGGCTCACGTGGTGGGAGTCATAGTCGCGGAATCCACTCGTTTGTCAAGAGGCTGAGCCTCTTGGCGAGCGGCTGTGCGCGAGGACAGAATCCTCGAGTCGACGTCTCGGTGAGCACCGCCCTGGCCCAGTTTGTCACACTGTTCCGCTGTGACGCCCGTCCCGCTGGTACCCGGTGACGCTCCCGCGGCGGGGGCGGCTGACCCCGAGCCACTCGCCGACGCGGTGGCGCTGCTCGGTGCCTGCGCCGCGCCCAGTGAGACGTATTGGCGGCTACTTGAGCTGGCTGCCGTTCGGCGGCACCTGGGCGACGCGGCTGGCCCGGTGCTCGAGCTGGGCTGCGGCGACGGTGTATTCACGGAACTCACCGGCCTGCAGGTGGACGTAGCCGTGGACCGCGAGCTGCGCGCGGTGGAGCGCGCCGGCCGCAGGCGGTCGGTCTACCGGGCGGTGCGCCGAATGGACATCAGCGACCTCGACGCGAATCTCGGCTCCTTCGGCACGATCTTCTCCAACAGCGTGCTCGAGCACGTGCCGGATCTCGAGCCGGTGCTTAGGCGCTGCCGCGAGCTGCTCGTGCCCGGCGGACGGCTGATTGCAACCGTGCCGCTGCGCCAAATGAACGAGCACCTCGCCGTGCGCCTGCCCGCCTACGTGCGTGCCCGACAGCGCCAACTCCAGCACCGTAACCTGTGGACGACCGATGAGTGGCGCGCGCGGCTCGAGGCGGCAGGCTTCGAGACGGTGACGGCCGATCCGTACCTCGATGCTGCCGCTTGCCGTCGCTGGGACAGGCTGGACGCCGCGGCGGCGCTCGGCGCGGGCCGTTACCGTGTGGCTCCAATTCTTCACCGGCTTGCCAGCGCGACGCTCCCCGCGCCGACGAAGCAGTGGCTGAAGGCGCGGCTTGCGCGAGTACTGCTCCACTGGATGCGATTCCCGGCTGAGAGGGTCGGCTGCGCTGCCGTGCTCGTCGCCACCACGCCCGGGTGAGGATCGTCCACATGAGCATCGGGGCCCTGCCGCCGCCGTTTACGACGGGTGGCGGCGCCGTGCAACGCAGGGTGGCCGAGCTCGCGCGCGAGCAGGTCCGGCGTGGACACGAGGTGATCGTGATCGCACCTGGAGAGGTCGGCACGGAGGCCGAGATCGACGGCGTGCGTGTGCGCTACGTGCGCTGCCGCGCGCCACATCCATGGGCGTACATTGAGTTCCAGGCGCGCGCGCTCGCCATCGCCACCCAGCGGCGCTACAGGCCACACGTGCTTCACGTCCACGACGAGCCCGAGGTAGGGCTGGCAGTACGGCCGACCGGCATCCCGACAGTCCTCTCCTATGACAACTTCTACTTCCGCGGTGGCAACGGCTCGCGCCTGGCACCGGTCCTGCGCCGTCCTTTGCGCGCCTACGTCCGTCGCTCTTTGCGCTCCTTCGAGTGGCTGCTGCCTCCCACCCGCTATTGCCGTGACGAGTCGGTCGCCTACTGGGGGCTGCCGGAGGATCGCGTGGATGTGCTGGAGAACGGTGTGAACCTGGTCCAGTTCTCGCCGCAGCACGAGGCCGCCGCGCGCGAGCGCGAGGGGCTCGACGGGCCGGTGGTGCTCTACCTAGGCCGCATTTGTCGCCAGAAGGGATCAGACACGCTGCTCACTGCCGCCGAGCGGCTGCGCGAGCAGGGTGTGCGCGCAACTGTGCTGCTGGCAGGCCCGGTGGGCAGTTTCGACGGCGTCGCCCGTCCAGCGGAAACGGCCGAATGGGAGCAGCGGATCGCGACCGCCGGCGCGCACTGGCTGGGCCGCGTCCCGGACTCCCGACTCGCAGGGTTGCTAACGATGGCCGACGTATTTGTGATGCCCACGCGAGAACTCGAGATGCAGGGCATGGCGGCGCTTGAGGCTCAGGCGTGCGGCACGCCGGTGGTTGCGAGCGATCACGGCGGCTTGTCCGAGACGGTGCCTGACGACTGCGGGGTACGCTTCCCGCCCGGCGACGCAGCCGCGCTCGCGGGCGCAGTGGCTAACCTGCTCGCCGATGACCAAGCCCGGGCCGCCTGTTCCACGGCAGCACTGGAACACGCACACTCCCTGTCGTGGGAGCGTATCGTCGACCGCCTGATGCCGCTCTACGAACGCGCCCGGGAGTAGTGATGGCGTCGGAAGTGACGGTCCTGATGACGACGCTGAACGCCGAGAGAACCCTGCCGACGGCCCTCGCGTCGATCCGGGCGCAGACGTACACAGACTGGGAGCTGCTGCTCGTGGACAACGGCTCCGAGGATCGCAGTGTGCAGATTGGGGCGGAAACCGCCGCCGCTGATCCGCGTATCCGCGTGATACCGGATGAGGGCCCGCGCGGCCGGCCCGTGAAGCTCAATCAGCTTGTCGACCTGGCCGAAAGCCCGCTGTTTGCGCTCATGGATGCCGACGACGTCGCGTACCCGCACCGGCTCGAACGCCAGGTCGCATACCTGGATGTACACCCGCAGGTCGACCTTGTCGGCGCAGCGATGCTCGTGTTCGGTGTGGAAGGCTGCGCGATCGGCAAGCGAGGGGTGCCAATTGAGCATCGCAAGATATGCGCCCGCCCGCGGGCCGGGTTCAGACTCTTTCAGCCGACATGGCTCGGGCACGCTGGGTGGTTCCGGCGCCACCGATATTCAGAGCGAGCTTCGCGCTGCGAGGACCAGGACCTCCTCTATCGTTCGTACCGGACCAGCGTCTTCGCGAACATCGGCGAGCCGCTGCTCGGATACCGCGAGGAGCGGCTGATGATGGGCAAGCTGCTATCCAGCCGACTCAACTGGACGAGGATGACCGGCGGCCGGCTATGGCGCGAGGGGCAGCACGGCCACGCACTGCAGATCGCTGCCAGCCAGATAACAAAGGCCTCGGTGGACGCGATTGCGGTGGGAACGGGTCTCGGCCACCGGCTGTCGCCTCAGCGCGCGGGTCGGATGTCTGTGAAAGAGGCGGAGGAGTGGCGGCAGGTGTGGGAGTCGTTCGATCCGGCGCCGCCGGCGAGTGGGCGGTAGAGCACACGAGGTTGGCCAATGAGGCGGACTTTGTCGATCGGGCCTCCCGGTGCGCTCAGTAGTGTCCCGTCTCTAGCAAGAGCAAGCCTTACTATCACGGCCATCGATCGCCCCCTCAGACAAATTGGCGGCGTCGCGAGGCGCCATCGCCTGGCGACGTGCATATGCCTCGCCGCGGTGCTCCTGCCGCTCCTCACGTTCGCGTACTCATCGGCCGTGCCCAATACCGACTCGGCAACGCTGCAAATAGCCGTGTTTACGGGCGGGCCAAACTCGCTGATCCCGTCGACCGCGATTACCGGCCCGAAGCTCAATCCGTACCTCGCTGCCTTAAGGACCTTCTATGTGGCGGAAATCGCGGTGCAGAGGATACCCGGACCCCCACTACCGAACAGGGCAAGTTTCGTGAAGGCGGCGGCCGACCTCCGTCGGCAGGTCAAGCTGGGACTTGGCCCCAAGGCAAGCACGCTGGAGGTGACCGCGACAGCGTCCGGTCCGGAGCAGGCAGCTGTCATCGCAAACGCCTTCGCGGGCGGCCTCCTGCAGTTCCGGGGTGCGCAAGTCCAGAACCTTGCTCGCATAGCTGTCACCGAAGGACTCGAACAGTCTGCGCGTTTGCCGCGAAACAGCCGCGCACGCAGGGCCGCGATCGCGGCGTTGCAGCGGCGGCTCGTCCCAGTCTTAGCCGAACGGCAGGTCCTAATCGTACCGTCCGCCAAACTCGCGTCACCTCCCCTGCTCGCGGTGGGCGTCACAGCGGCGATAGCCCTCCTCGCGATCCTCGCTCTACTGATGCTGACAGACGTCTGGCGTCCCCAAGCGGGCCGCGCTTAATCATGCCGAGTCTGTCAGCTCTCGTAGGTGCCCGTCCGCTCGCCAATAGGCTGGCCGCACACTCCACTTGCAAGAGCGGATGATTGCAAGGAACGGATATATCCCGTGGCTCTAGCGGTGAGGCTCTCGATTGGTTTTGCGATTGCGGGCGCGCTTGTATACGCAGCGACCCCCTTCGCCATCATCGTCGCCGACCGCCTGCAGTTCTACGACCAGCCGATCGGCTACAAGGGCCACGCGCTCCCCACCCCGTATCTGGGCGGGGCGGCTGTGATGGGCGGCTTCGTGATCGCGCTGCTCCTGGCCACCGGCGACTGGAGCAAGACGATCCCGCTGGTCGGCGGCGTCGCGCTCCTCTGGGCGGTCGGGACGATCGACGACCGCCGGACCGTCCGCCCAGTGTGGCGGGTACTGGTCGAGCTGACTCTGGCCTGGATGGTGTGGGCCTCGGGGCTGGGCTGGCACCTGCACGCGGGAGCACTGATCGATCTTGGCGTTACCTGCGTGTGGATCGTCGCGGTCATCAACGCCTTCAACCTGTTCGACAACATGGACGGAGCGGCGAGCACAATGGCGCTCGTCGTATCCGCGGGAGCGGCGCTGATCGGCATTGTGCGGGGGGACGTCTGGCTCGCAGTCGGGGCGGCCTCCCTCGGAGGCGCCTGCCTGGGCTTCCTGCCACGCAACCTGTCCCGGCCGGCGCGCATCTTCCTGGGCGATGGGGGCAGCATGCCGCTGGGCTTCGCTGTAGCGGTGCTCGTGATGGTCGCCGCAAGCACCTCGACGGTCGCATGGCAATCGCTGCTGGTTGCCCTGTTACTCGTCGGGATCCCCGCCCTCGACACGAGTCTCGTGATCGTCTCCCGTCGACGGCGAGGTGTGTCGGTTCTCACGGGCGGGCGGGATCATCTGACTCATCGAGCTCGGAGGTTCCTACCGAGCGCGCGGGCC